>JACCDS010924071.1_pt1 | contig 10619 bp, 7 predicted proteins | sample 7446441 | NCBI WGS metagenome assembly JACCDS01 (sample SAMN15323445, study PRJNA562643) | freshwater metagenome | isolation source: river surface water | place: USA:Blue River Watershed | collected 2017-08-17 | reverse complement strand
TGGTCTGAAGGTTGAAGAAATTGCCGCCGCCGTCAAAAACGCCGACGTCGTCATGATTCTGCTGCCGGATGAAAACATCCCTGACGTTTACAACAAGGACGTCGCACCAAACATGAAAGCGGGTGCTGCATTGGCTTTCGCACACGGCTTCAACGTCCATTACAATCAGGTCGTGCCGCGCGCCGACCTCGACGTGATCATGGTCGCGCCTAAGGCCCCGGGCCACACCGTGCGCGCGACCTACACCCAGGGTGGCGGCGTGCCGCACCTGGTCGCCGTGTACCAGGACAAGTCGGGCGCGGCGCGCGACATCGCGCTGTCGTATGCGATGGCCAACGGCGGCGGCCGCGCCGGCATCATCGAGACCAACTTCCGTGAAGAGACCGAGACCGACCTGTTCGGCGAGCAGGCCGTGCTGTGCGGCGGCACCGTCGAGCTGATCAAGGCCGGCTTCGAGACGCTGGTCGAGGCAGGCTATGCGCCGGAGATGGCGTACTTCGAGTGCCTGCACGAGCTGAAGCTGATCGTCGACCTGATCTATGAAGGCGGCATCGCGAACATGAACTATTCGATCTCGAACAACGCGGAATACGGCGAGTACGTGACCGGCCCGCGCGTCGTGAACGAAGACACCAAGAACGCGATGCGCCAGTGCCTGAAGGACATCCAGACCGGCGAATACGCGAAGAGCTTCATCCTCGAGAACAAGGCCGGCGCCCCGACCCTGATCTCGCGCCGTCGCCTGAACGCAGAGCACCAGATCGAGGTGGTCGGCGAGAAGCTGCGCGCGATGATGCCGTGGATCGCGAAGAACAAGATGGTCGACCAGTCGAAGAACTAAGCTTCGCCGGCTTCATTGCCATCGCGCCGGTAGCGTTCCGATGTCGGGAATACGATCCGGCGGCAGGCCACCCGAATGGGTGGCTTTTTTTATTGCGGAATCCCGTGCGCCAAGGCTTGTCTCGGCTGGCTTCCCTCTCTGGCCGCGAGCGTGGCGTCGATCGTGTCCCAGTCGAGGTCGACCGCGAGCGTGTACTGGCAACGGCGGAGCTGCGGATTGCGTATGCCCTGCTTCAGTTCGGACAGCTTGAACGCATAGCTGAAGTCCGCCGTCCATCCGGCGTTCATCGGGCTGACATCGCCTTGCCAGTCCTGTCCCTTGTTGATTGTCCATACGTCCGAGGACATTGGCTTCAGCACCTGCCAGGTCTTCTCGAGGTAGAGGTGGCGGATGACCAGATAATCATTGTCCTCTATCGCGGCACAGTGCCAGAGCCGCCGGGTTTCATGACCGGTCTCTTCATCGGGCGGCAAGGGAACGAAAGGCGATCTGTCGGCCAGCGCCAGCTCTTTGTGCTGGATGATGCTCAGGATGGAACCCATGATGGTCTGGTTGCATGAATCGCAGATCGCCGTCATCACCTGGTCGTCGCCGGCAAACGCATGGATCGCCGGTGTCAGGCTGTCCGCATCCCTTTCGTCGAACAGCTGGAATCCCCGGTGGTCCTTGAGCGCCAGCTTCAGGGAGCGGATCGAGTCGAGCAGGTATAAGTCGGAAACGGGAATGTCTACCGGAGAATTCGGCGCACGCCACCCGGTTTTCTTCTCTTTTTCCAGCGTCCTGACCGCGTGCGAGAAAAGCTCGCATGAGCTCTCGGACAGCGCGCAGCTCAGCCGGGCCGGCATGCCGCTGACGATGCCCGGCCTGGCGGCCTCAGGAAAGGCGAGGCAGATCTCCGGCAAGGCCCTGATCCGTCGTGCGACGACGCGCAGGGCCGTCTCGACGTCGCAGCCGTCACGCTGCATCACCTGCTGTACTGCGCGCGCCTTGTCCACGTCGGACAGGGTGAGCTTGTAATCCGGCGCGATCGACATGTCTGCGCTGTCATTGCCTAGCTGCGGCAGACGCGAGGCAAGGTGGCTGGTCAGATGAGTGAGGGCCAGCGCCTCCTCCCAGTCCAGCCCATAGCGGCGCATGCGGCGCTCGATATACGGTGCCAGTTTTGTTGCCTTGTCGTCCGGTACGCCGAGCTGTCGGCTTATCGTTCGCGCGATGCCTTTGCAAATGAACGTGGTCTTTGTCGCCTCGTCCAGCTTGGCTTTTTCTTTGGCGAGTGCGGCAGGCAAATTCAGCAGCTTCATCGATTGTGGCAGGGTGAGGTGATAGTTGCGGACCGCATGCATGACGGCGCTGGCGGCGAAATGGCAGTGCTGCTGCGGCACTGAGCAGGAATCGCTCAGCCATTTGGCAATGACGTCAATGCAGGCGGAGTCGAGCTGCTTCTGTCCGTCGTCGGTTAGCCGGATGAAGTCCATTCCTTCCGCCCCGAGCTTGTGCAGTATCTTGCCTTCGATGGCCGGACTTCCCAACTGGCTGATGTCTGAAAGGACGCGCATGGCGTTCGACATGGCCCTGCCTGTATCTGACGTTTCCAGCACGGCGAGTTCGTTGGCCAGCACGACTTGCCAGGACGGTAGGCCCACCTTGGCGCTGTGACCTTCCAGCCGATCGCTGATGTTCGTCAGCAAAGTGGCTGCGTAGTCGCGGACTTCGGCGTCGCTGGCGGTCTCAGGCGGGCGCAACAATAGGGCAAGGTTTTGCTGGAGTTTTTGAAGAATCGCATCGTGCGCCTTTGCCTGCCAGTTGGGCGGCTCATAGCCGGCGATGACGATCGCCTTGATGCGTTCGCCCATCCGGTCGAACAGCAGTTCGAACCGGCCTGCGGTGTAGATATCGCCCGCCGCGTCGGTACGCAAGCGGGACGGTGATTTGAAATACATATCCATCGCGCGCAAAGCGCTCTGGCTCTCGGTCGTGGTCTTCATGTGGTCGATCCCCCGGGCGCGTCAAACCGGCCAGACATGGCTCAGCTCGACAAGTAGGGCGGCTTGCCATTGTTGGACGAGGCGGTGCGCCGGGCTTTGGCCTTCGTCCGCAGCACCGGGTCGATGTGCTTCCAGTCCAGCTCAATGCAGGCGGACAGCTGCGGGCTGCGGGTCACATCGGGTCGGAAGCGGCCTTCGTCGGCATCCTCTCGCCGCAGCCTGAGGCTGATATGCGTCCGGTATGAACAATGGGCGTCATCGAGCGGCCCTTCCCATGCTGGCCCCTGGTTCAGCGGAAGCGGAGGCAAGCCGAGGCCGGACTGGATGAAGCTCGTCCATCTCTCCCAGCGAGTCCGGTCGACGATGACATTTCCGTCTGCATCGAAATGGATCTGCAGGTCCTCGGTCGTCGCCGCTTTCCTGAAGACAGCCATCTCGCCGGGCTGCGGGAGCGCTTCATCCAGCAAGTTGGGCACGGTCTGGTTCAGCAGCAGGGAGACCGTCCTGACGAAACGGGATGCCCGATCGCCGGGGTCGTCCTGGTCGCCACCCCGCGCAGGCGGATATCGATGTCCGTAGAACGCGTACAGTGCGGCGCGCAGTTCGCCGGGCTGCGGATACTTCAGGTGCAGCTCCGGCGGCATGTTCCCGCTGCCGTCCTCGTCCGCGAAGGCGAGGCGGATCAGGGGAGTCCGCGGCGCATCCTTGACGGTCTGCTCGCTGATGTCGTACGCCGGGTCGATGCCTGAACAGGCCGGATCCATCAGTCTTTGCAGTAGCACTGCCGTCTCCTCTCTCGACAAGACACGGGTGCTCGCCGCCATCACGCCCTCCTCGGGGCTGCATTTCAGCCCTAGCGGCAGGCTGTCGCCGATGCGGTTCAGCAGGTCGTAGCGGCGCAAGAGCGTCTGCTGCCATTCCCGATGGTCCGCCGCGTCATGGGACTGGATGAAGCGATTCCATTCGCTCACCAGGCTGTCGATCGCTCCCAGCCGGGCTTTATCTTTCGTGATTTTCAGCAGGACGAGCGACGGCAGGCAAGCGGGTATCAACTGCTCACGCACTTCGTCCATGTTTCGTGCATGCATCGCCAACTCGTTCTCGATCTTTGCGACGAGGACGGCGATGGCCTCCGGTTCGCGGCCGGCTTCCGCCGGGCGGCCAGGGTTCCGCACAGCGTTCGCATAGACCAGGTTGCCATGCTCGTCGACTGCCACGGCACGCCGGCTTGCTTCGGCTTGCCGTATCACCCGCAATGCCTCTCGTACCGACTGCGTCGCGTTCGCCTTCATGGAAGCCTGTTCTCCTGATTCGCCCGCCGAGCGACGGTACTTTGAATTATCTGCAACGAGGCAATTTTTAGTGGCGATAAACGGACAAATGTTCATGAAATCACAAGTCACGCCCAAGCTCCCGCGTCTGCCCGGCGCACGCCAAAGCTGCAAGGACAGGGTGACGGCAGGTACAATGCCGGCTACGTCGAAATTTCTATGGGGCAAGCGCTGCTCGCCCTGCGTCATCCGGAGTCACGTTGAATCACTATCCCCATCCCATCATTGCCCGCGAAGGCTGGCCTTTCCTCGCCATCGCCGTTGTGGTGGCGCTCGTAGCAAGCTCGCTGTTCGGCGGCTGGTCCTGGCCGTTCTGGGTGATTGCGCTATTTGTGCTGCAGTTCTTCCGCGACCCGGCGCGCACGATACCGCAGCAGGCGAATGCGGTGCTGTCCCCGGCCGACGGCCGCATCGTGGTGGTCGAAAAGGCGCAGGACCCGTATGCGAACCGCGAGGCGCTGAAGATCAGCGTGTTCATGAACGTCTTCAACGTGCACTCGAACCGCTCGCCGGTGGACGGCAAGATCGACAGCATCGCGTATTTCCCGGGCAAGTTCGTCAATGCCGACCTTGACAAGGCCTCCACCGAAAACGAGCGCAATGCCGTGGTCGTGACGACCGACAGCGGGCAGACCGTGACCTTTGTCCAGGTTGCCGGCCTGATCGCGCGCCGCATCCTCTGCTATGTCGGCCAGGGTGACCGGCTGGCGCGCGGGCAGCGCTATGGCTTCATCCGTTTCGGCTCGCGCGTCGATGTGTACCTGCCGCTGTCGGCGCGCCCGAAGGTAACGGTGGGCGAGAAGGTGTCGGCAACCGAGACCATTCTTGCCGAGTTGTGAACAGCGCGTCATCCGCTCAGGTAACATAGGCGCCATGCCCATTTTCAGTCAACGCAAGAACAAGGCGAAGCCCTTGTCCGCCAAGTCGCTGCGCCTGGCTCGCCAGCCTGTGCGGCGTACCCCCACCGACGACGACAGCCGGGCGGTGCCGCCGGCTCGCAGCCGCGGCATCTACCTGCTGCCGAACGCGTTCACGACGGCCGCGCTGTTCTGCGGCTTCTATGCGATCGTGATGGCGATGAACTCGCAGTACCAGCATGCCGCGATCGCGATCTTCGCGGCGATGGTGCTGGATGCCACCGATGGCCGTGTTGCCCGGCTGACCAATACGCAAAGCGAATTCGGCGCGCAGTACGACAGCTTGTCGGACATGGTGTCGTTCGGCGCCGCACCGGCGCTGATCGTGTATGAATGGGCGTTGCGCGGCATGGGCAAGCTCGGCTGGCTCGCTGCCTTCGTCTACTGCGCCGGCGCGGCGCTGCGACTGGCCCGCTTCAATACCAATATCGGCGTGGTCGACAAGCGTTTCTTCCAGGGCCTGCCCAGCCCGGCCGCCGCCGCGCTGGTCGCCGGTTTCATCTGGCTGATGGACGACCTGCGGATCGCCGGCGCGAATTTCAGCTGGCTGGCCTGGGTCATCACCGTTTATGCCGGACTGACCATGGTCACCAATGTGCCGTTCTACAGCTTCAAGGACGTCAACTTCAAGAAGTCGGTGCCGTTCATTGCGATTTTCCTGATCGTGCTGGTGTTTGTCGCGATCTCGAGCGACCCGCCCAAGGTACTGTTCGGGCTGTTCGTGATCTATGGCCTGTCCGGCTATGGCGTGGCGCTCTGGTATTGGGTGAAGGGGCGCCCGGTCAGCATCGTCCAGACCCGTTCGGAGCCTGGCGAGGGCAAGTAGCGCGTCTGCGCTATGAGTCCGATAGAAATAGCGATGTTGCGCTTTCCGGCAAACCCCCTTATTCTTTGCCATATGTCAAGCGCCACCCGCCATCCGCAGATCCTTTCCCTCGGCAGCCCGTCCGGGCTGCTGTTGCTGTATCTACTGCGCTGACCGCGCAGACATCCCTTTCCCCACAATCCGAGTTTTTTCCAGCCCACGCAGCCGCGAGGGCAGGCGAAAATGTATGCCAATCGTTGAATAGCCCGGGAGCCCATGATGGCCGATTCAAACAAGTTGATCATTTTTGACACCACGTTGCGCGATGGCGAGCAATCGCCCGGCGCCTCGATGACGCGCGAAGAAAAGATTCGCATCGCACGCCAGCTCGAGCGCCTGAAGGTCGACGTGATCGAGGCCGGCTTCGCAGCGTCGTCGCCCGGCGACTTCGAGGCGATCAAGTCGATCGCCGGCATCATCCGGGAATCGATTGTCTGCTCGCTGTCGCGCGCGAACGACCGCGACATTTCGCGTGCCGCCGAGGCACTGGCGCCGGCGCCGCGCAAGCGCATTCACACCTTCATCGCGACCTCGCCGCTGCATATGGAGAAGAAGCTGCGCATGACACCCGAGCAGGTGTATGAGCAGGCGCGGCTGGCGGTTCGCTTCGCGCGCAAGTTCACCGATGACGTCGAATTCAGCCCGGAAGACGGCAGCCGCTCCGACATCGACTTCCTCTGCCGCGTGCTCGAGGGCGTGATCGACGAGGGCGCCACCACGATTAACTTCGCCGATACCGTCGGCTATGGCGTACCCGATTTGTACGGCAACATGCTCAAGACGCTGCGCGAGCGGATTCCGAACTCGGACAAGGCAGTCTGGTCGGTGCATTGCCATAACGACCTCGGCATGGCCGTGGCCAACTCGCTGTCCGGCGTGATGATCGGCGGCGCCCGCCAGGTCGAGTGCACCATCAACGGGCTCGGCGAGCGCGCGGGTAATACGGCGCTCGAAGAGATCGTGATGGCGGTCAAGACCCGCAAGGATTACTTCAATCTCGAGGTGGGCATCGATACCACGCAGATCGTGCCGACCTCGAAGCTGGTGGCACAGATCACCGGCTTTGCGGTGCAGCCGAACAAGGCCGTGGTCGGCGCGAATGCGTTTGCTCATGCGTCCGGCATTCACCAGGATGGCATCCTGAAGGCACGCGACACCTACGAAATCATGCGCGCCGAGGACGTCGGCTGGAGCGCGAACAAGATCGTGCTCGGCAAGCTCTCTGGCCGCAATGCGTTCAAGCAGCGTCTGGAAGAGCTCGGCATCAAGCTCGACTCGGAGGCCGAGGTGAACGCGGCATTCGCGCGCTTCAAGGAACTCGCCGACCGCAAATCCGAGATCTTCGACGAGGACATCATGGCGCTGGTGTCGCACGAGCAGAGCGCGCACGATCAGGAATACTTCAACTTCGTGTCGCTGTCGCAGCACTCCGAGACCGGCGAGAAGCCGGTCGCGCGGGTTACGTTTTCGGCGGGCGGGCAGGAGATCACCTGCGAAGGGCAGGGTAACGGGCCGGTCGATGCGATCGTAAATGCGATCGAATCACATACGAAGAGCGGTTCGGAGCTGTTGCTGTTTTCGGTTAACGCGATCACCACCGGCACCCAGTCGCAGGGCGAGGTGACGATGCGCCTGTCGAAGAGTGGCCGTATCGTCAATGGCGTCGGTGCCGACCTCGATATCGTGGTCGCTTCGGCCAAGGCCTATCTGTCGGCGCTCAACAAGCTGCAGTCGAAGAACGAGAAACTGAATCCGCAGATCTGATCTCGGGCAGCTCGCCCCGGCCCGCGCCGGGGTAGAGCAAGGGATAGTGGCCCGCCGGAGCGGGCCACCGTATCCAACGCTTACTGGATCGTCAGCAGGCGGCTTTGCGATGCCTGCTTTTTCGGCAGGGTCAGGGTCAGCACGCCATGCTCGAGCTTCGCGACTGCCTGGCTGTCGTCGACTTCCTGCGGCAGTTCGAAGCTGCGCGCATAGGTACGCACGACGCGTTCCGCATGAATCACGGTTTCGCCTTCCTTGCGCTCGGTCTCGCGGCGCAGCGCGGCTTCGATCGTCACGCGCTGGCCATCGACGCTGACTTTGACGTCATTCCTGGTCACGCCCGGCAGGTCGGCTTCGACCTGATAGCCAGCCTCGCTCTCGATCACGTCGATGCGCGGGCTGAAGGCGCTGGTGTCGCGGGTCGCTTCGGGCGCCGGCGTCATGAGTTCTTCCAGCATGCTGTCGAGCAGGTTGCCGAACAGCCGGGGACGCAGGGGGTAGCCGTTACGCTGGCGCAGGATCATGTTCATCATTTCCTCCGGTTCAAATGGTGTGCGGGCGATGCTGCCCGATGACTTGAAAATAGGGCGTGCCCGCCGCTTTTCAAGGGGCCGGGGGAAATGAGCAGGATTCCAATAATGGCAACTTGTACGGATCCTGCGGCGATGTCGCAGTGGCGCCCGGTTGGATTCAGGGTTTGTGGCGGTACGCACTCTTCGGCTATAATCTCGCCTTGGTCGGAAATGACCTATTTTTTAACGTTGTCACGGTAGCCAGGGTTGCGACTCCGGTTGCCGCATGTGAAAGGTAAGAATCATGGCAGTCACGAAAGAAAGCAAGGCAGCAGTCATTGCTGCAAACGCCCGCGGTCAGAACGATACCGGCTCCCCTGAAGTCCAGGTGGCCCTGCTGACCGCACGCATCAACGAACTCAACGGCCACTTCAAGGCCCACGCCAAGGATCATCACTCCCGCCGTGGCCTGATCATGATGGTTAACCGCCGCAAGAGCCTTCTGGCTTACCTGAAGCGCACGGATGTCGACCGTTATCGCGCCCTGATCGAGAAGCTGGGCCTGCGCAAATAATTTTTTCGCGCATGTCTTTCGGAAATGCCTGTATCAGCCAGCTGATGCGGGCATTTCTTGTTTTTGAAGCACGCTCGATTTTGCAGTTGAGGATCGTTGGAAGGCTGCGCAGGCGCGCCGCCCGTGGTGAGGTGAACGACAGCGCCTGAAAATCTGTCGGCAAAATCAGAAAGGATTTACCCAATGTTCAACAAAGTCACGAAGACCTTCCAGTACGGCCAGCACACGGTCACGCTGGAAACCGGCGAGATCGCTCGCCAGGCCTCCGGTGCGGTCATGGTCACGGTGGACGATACTGTGATCCTGGCGACCGTCGTCGCGAGGAAGGAAGCGAAGCCGGGCCAGGATTTCTTCCCGCTCACCGTTGACTACGTCGAAAAAACTTATGCCGCCGGCCGCATCCCCGGTGGTTTCTTCAAGCGCGAAGGCCGTCCGTCCGAGAAAGAGACGCTGACCTCGCGACTGATCGATCGCCCGATTCGCCCGCTGTTCCCCGAGGGTTACCTGAACGAAGTCCAGGTCATCATCCATGTGCTGTCGGTGAACCCGGAAGTCGATCCGGATATCCCGTCGATGATCGGCGCTTCGGCTGCGCTGTGCGTCGCCGGCATTCCGTTCAATGGCCCGATCGGCGCAGCGCGCGTTGGCTACATCGACGGCCAGTATGTGCTGAACCCGAGCGTGTCGCAGCTGTCGCAGTCGCAGATGGACCTGGTCGTGGCCGGTACCGAAGCAGCCGTGCTGATGGTCGAGTCGGAAGCGAAGGAGTTGTCCGAAGAAATCATGCTTGGTGCGGTCGTGTTCGGCCACGAGCAAATGAAGGCAGTCATCGATGCGATCCATGAACTGGTGCGCGATGGCGGCAAGCCGGAAATCGAGTGGGCGCCGCCGGCACAAAACGAAGCGCTGATCGCGCGCATTACCGAGCTGGCCGAAGGCCGGCTGCGCGAGGCGTTCGCGACCAAGGAAAAGCAGGCGCGTACCGACAAGCTGCGTACCATTCATGCAGAAGTCGTGGCCAGGCTGGCCGAAGAAGCGGCGGCTGCCGGTAGCGGCGCGCCGGATTCCGCCGACATCGGCGACATCATGTTCGGCCTCGAGTCGAAGATCGTGCGCTCGCAGATCCTCGATGGCGAGCCGCGCATCGACGGGCGCGACACCCGTACCGTGCGTCCGATCACGATCCGTACCAGCGTGCTGCCGCGTACCCACGGTTCGGCGCTGTTTACCCGTGGCGAAACCCAGGCACTGGTGGTGGCGACCCTTGGCACCGCACGTGACGAACAGAAGATCGACGCGCTGACCGGCGAGTACAGCGACCGCTTCATGCTCCACTACAACATGCCGCCGTTTGCCACTGGCGAGAGCGGCCGCGTCGCTTCGCCGAAGCGCCGCGAGATCGGCCACGGTCGTCTTGCCAAGCGCGCGCTGATCGCGGCGCTGCCGGCTGCGGATGAATTCAGCTACTCTGTGCGCCTCGTGTCCGAGATCACCGAGTCGAACGGTTCATCGTCGATGGCGTCGGTGTGCGGCGCCAGCCTGGCGTTGATGGATGCCGGCGTGCCGATGAAGGCGCACGTCGCCGGCATCGCGATGGGCCTGATCAAGGAAGGCAACAAATTCGCCGTGCGGTCCGACAGCCTGGGTGATGAAGATCCCCTCGGCGACATGGACTTCAAGGTTGCGGGCACCGGTAACGGCATCACCGCGCTGCAGATGGATATCAAGATCCAGGGTATCACCAAGGAGATCATGCAGGTCGCACTCGCACAGGCGAGGGAAGGCCGCCATCACATCCTTGGCAAGATGCAGGAGGCGATGCCGAGCGGT
>JACCDS012312034.1_pt1 | contig 10621 bp, 11 predicted proteins | sample 7446441 | NCBI WGS metagenome assembly JACCDS01 (sample SAMN15323445, study PRJNA562643) | freshwater metagenome | isolation source: river surface water | place: USA:Blue River Watershed | collected 2017-08-17 | reverse complement strand
GGTGCTCCCCGGCGTCGGCGTCCTTCGACGACGGGCGGATTCCACCAATGCCGATGCCCTTGCGCTGCCCCAGCGTGTAGAAACTCAGGCCGACGTGCTCGCCCAGCGTGCGCCCCTTGTCGTCCTGGATGAGGCCGGGTTCATTGGACAGGTACTGGTTCAGGAATTCGCGGAACGGCCGCTCGCCGATGAAGCAGATGCCCGTCGAGTCCTTCTTGTGCGCGTTGGGCAGGCCGATCTCGGCGGCGATGCGGCGCACTTCCTTCTTCGGCAGCTCGCCCACCGGGAAGAGCGTCTTGGCGATCTGGTGCTGCTGCAGTCGGTGCAGGAAATAGCTCTGGTCTTTGGTCGGATCCAGGCCCTTGAGCAGTTCGTGGCGCTGCGTGTCGGGGTTGAAGCGGGCGCGGGCGTAATGGCCCGTGGCGATGCGCTCGGCGCCCAGTCGCACGGCGTGGTCCAGGAACGCCTTGAACTTGATCTCCGCATTGCACAGCACGTCCGGGTTGGGCGTGCGACCGGCCGAGTATTCGCGCAGGAATTCGGCAAAGACGCGGTCCTGGTTTTCGGCGGCGAAGTTGACGTGCACGATATCGATGCCGATCACGTCGGCCACGGCGGCGGCGTCCAGGAAGTCCTGGCGGCTGGAGCAGTACTCGCTGTCGTCGTCGTCTTCCCAGTTCTTCATGAACACGCCCACCACCTCGTGCCCCTGCTGCTTGAGCAGCCAGGCCGAGACGGCGGAATCGACCCCGCCGCTGAGGCCGACGACAACGCGCTGTGGAGTGGTGGAAGAGGGCACGGAAGACATTCCTTCAAGGGGGGCGGTGGAGGTCATGCACCGCCGGAACGCGGCGGCACGGCGACTCCGGGCCAGTACAAGGCCCGATTCTCGCAGCGACAGCGTTCACGCGTCGCGGACGGGGCGGGGCCGGTGGGGGAGCCGTTAGAGTGCCGGCATGGATCGTTCAAGACGCCTGACCCTCGCCGCTCCGCTGTCTCTCACGCTCGGAGGTGCCACACAGGCCGCGCCTCCTGTCCAGTTGCTTCGCACCCTGAAGGTCGCCCTGCCAACCGCTGAAACCGGCTTCGACCCCCAGCAGATCAGCGACCTGTACTCCCAGACCATCACTGCCCACATTTTCGAGGCACTGTACGACTACGACCCCCTGTCGCGTCCGTGGCGGCTGATGCCGGTGCTGGCCGAGGCCCTGCCCGAGGTCAGCGACAACTTCCGGACCTTCGTGGTCCGGCTGCGCAAGGGGGTGCGTTTTCAGGATGATCCGGCGTTCAAGGGCCGTCCGCGCGAGCTGACCGCGCACGACGTCGTCTATACCTTCAAGCGGCTGTATGACCCCGCACTGCAGAGCTCGTCCATGGCCACGTTCGAGGAACAGGGCGTGATTGGCCTGAGGGAACTGCGCGAGCAGGCCCAGACCACTGGCCGACCCTTCGACTATGACCGGACCGTGGAAGGCCTGCTGGCGCTCGACGACCACACGGTGCGTTTCCGCCTGCGCGAACCCCGTCCCCGGTTTGTGACGCAACTGACCCGTCCGGACAACTGGGGCGTGATGGCGCGCGAGGTGGTCGAGCACTACGGCGACCGCATCATGGCCCACCCCGTGGGCACCGGGCCGTTTCGGTTGGTCGAGTGGCGGCGCAGCTCGCGCATCGTGCTGGAACGCAATCCTCTGTATCGCGACCGTCGATACGACTTCCAGCCCGCGCCGGGCGATGCGGCCGCCCAGGCCATCGCCCAGCGTCTGAACGGCCGTCGGTTGCCGATGGTTGATCGGGTCGAGGTGTCGGTCATCGAGGAGGCGCAGCCGCGCTGGCTGGCCTTCCTGCGTGGGGAGCAGGACGTGCTTCAGATCGTGCCGCCCGACTTCATCCCGCAGGCCATTCCCGGCGGCCAGCTGGCGCCGCATCTGGCCCGACAGGGCGTGACGGCGCATCGGGTGTCGGCGTCCGATGTGTTCTACGTGATGTTCAATATGGAGGATCCGGTGGTCGGGGGGATCGAACCGGCCCAGGTGGCGCTGCGCCGGGCGATCAGCCTGGGGCACAACGTGCCGCGAGAGATCGCGCTGGCGAGGCGGGGGGAAGCGGTGGTGGCCCAGCAGATGACGGCCCCCGGCACGACGGGGTTCGATCCGGCGATGCGCAGCGAGGTGGGGGTCTACGACCCGAGGCGCGCACGGGCCCTGCTGGACGTCTACGGCTACCGGGACCGTGATGGCGACGGCTGGCGCGAGCGCCCCGACGGTTCGCGCCTGACCCTGCAGATGCTGGCCCAGTCCGACCAGACCAGTCGCCAGGTGGACGAGCTGTTCAAGAAGAACATGGATGCGATCGGCCTGCGCGTGGAATACCGCGTGGGGCAGTGGTCGGAGAACCTCAAGGCGGCGCGTGCCGGGCGCTACATGATGTGGCGGCTGGGTTCGACTTCCAGTTCTCCAGATGGCCAGAGTGCGCTGGAGCGCGGCTACAGCGGTGCCATCGGCAAGGCCAACCTGGCGCGGTTTCGCCTGCCGGCTTTCGATGCCGTGTACGAGCGCCTGCAGGGCTTGCCCGACGGGCCCGAGCGCAATGCCTGGTTCCGGGAGGCCAACCGACTGGCCGCCGCCTATGTGCCTTATCGCTCGGTCGTGCACCGCATGTTGTGCGATTTGACGCACGACCGCGTCACCGGTTACCGGCGTCCGCTGTTCTGGCTGAGCTGGTGGACGTACGTGGATGTCGCGCCGGAGGCCTGATCTGGCTCAGCCGAGCTGCTGGCGCACCCACTGCACGATCTGTGCGGTCGGCAGTGCCCCGCTCATCCGGGCCACCTCGCGACCGCCCTGGAGCAGGACGAGGGTCGGGATGCTGCGGATCGCAAATCGGGTGGAGGCCTGTGGGCAGGCATCGCTGTCCACCTTCACGAACTGGACCTGGCCACGCAGTTGGGCCGCAGCGGTCGCAAACTGAGGGGCCATCTGCCGGCAGGGCCCGCACCAAGCGGCCCAGAAGTCGATGAGCACCGGCATCTCGGTGCGTTCCAGCAGCCGTGCCAGTCCGGCGTCGTCGAGAGCGGCCGGTTCACCGTCGAGCACCCCCCGGCCGCAGCGTCCGCAACTCGGATGTTCCTGCCGTCGCTCGGGTGGAACACGGTTGGTGGACAGGCAATGGGGACAGACGATGAGCATGGTGGACTCCTGATACCGGTCAGGTCAGGGTGCCCCGGGCGAATTCAAGGGCGTCTGTCCGAGGGGGCTCAATCGACGGGCCGAGGCTCAGGCGTGTGGGCGCGCCGGAGGCAGCGGCAGGTCGGTGTAGAAATGGCCCGAGTGGAACACCAGTGGGCGCCGTTCCGGATCCTGTGCGCAGCTCAGCACCTCGCCGATGAAGATGCGGTGGTCCCCTGCGTCGACGCCCTGGCGGGACGCGCACTCGAACGTGGCCACGCACCCCTCCAGGAGCGGCACGCCGCCCTGGCCTTCGCGCCAGGCGACATCGGCGAACCGGTCCACGCCCCGGGCGGCAAAGCGCTCGGCCAACGCGCGTTGCTCCGCCGACAGCACATGGATGGCGAAGTGGCTGCAGTTGCGGAACACCGCGAAAGTGCCGGCCTGCATCGACAGGCTCCACAGCACCAGCGGCGGGTGCATCGACACCGAGTTGAACGAGTTGGCCGTCAGGCCCACCGGCACGCCTTCGGCATTGCGGGTGGTGATGATGGTCACGCCGGTCGTGAAGCGCCCAAGGGCTCCGCGCAGCTCGTGGGACGTGAAAGGGGCCGAAGGGGACGAGGAGGCGGACGTGTCGTTCACGGTGGCGGGGCAGAAGGGGGATCGCGCCATTGTGCATGTGTTTCTGTGTGCAACCGCCGGGAATAGCCCGTTTTGACGGGGTCAGTCCACCGGTTGACGGCCTCCGCCGTTGAAGACGCACACGCCGCAGTGGCGCGAACTTCCCCCCTAGAATTTCCCTCCAAGCTGTACGCCGCCCGTGCGCGATGCGCACGACGATGACGACTTTTCCCGGTGCCCCGACATGAGTTCCAACCGCTCCGATTTCCGCATCGATGCCGACCTGACCCTCCCGGAAGGGGTGCATGCTTCGGGATGCCGATGCCCGCTGCACGGTCGGCGCCTGTTCTCGGCCTTGGTGGTGGGAGGAGCGGCCCTGGGCGCTGTGCCGGCCTGGGCGCGTGAGGGGGTCGAGGTGGGCGGGCGGTCCCAGTTCGCCAAGCTGGTGCCGGCCGAGGAGATCGAAGCGGCCGCCTCGCAGCAATACCTGCAGATGACGCAGGAGGCCAAGCAGAAGAAGGCGCTGGCCCCGAACAACCACCCCCAGCAGATCCGCCTCACTTCGATCGCCCAACGTCTCATTCCCTACACCTACGAGTGGAATCCCCGGGCGCGCGACTGGAAATGGCAGGTCAGCCTGTTGGGCTCACAGGAGCTCAACGCTTTCTGCATGCCCGGCGGCAAGATCGCTTTCTATTGGGGCATCCTGCAGAAGCTGCAGCTCAGTGACGACGAGGTGGCCATGATCATGGGCCACGAGATGGCCCATGCCCTGCGCGAGCATGCCCGTGAGCGCATGGGCAAGCAGTACGCGACCCAGGGGGCCATCGAGATCGGTGCGGCCTTGTTCGGCATCGGCAACGTCGGGCGCTCGCTGGCGGGCATGGGCAGCCAGCTGCTCAGCCTGAAGTTCGGCCGTCAGGACGAGTCCGAGGCCGATCTGGTGGGCATGGAGCTGGCGGCCCGTGCCGGCTACAACCCGGCGGCCGGCGTGACCCTGTGGAAGAAGATGCAGTCCGCTGCCAAGGGGGCGCCGCCCGAGTTCCTCTCGACCCACCCGTCCAGCAGCACGCGCATCAGCGAGATCGAGGCCAACCTGCCCAAGGTCAAGGGCTTATACGCCCGCGCCGACAAGCCCGCCCAGCGTTACTCGGCGCCTCCGTTGCGCGCCGGGGCCACGCCGGGGGCCACCGTGGACGAGGGCGGCGGAGAAAACTGATCCGTGGGACCGGATGTCGCCGCTGCCCGGCGCCTCGCTCAGGTGCCGCCGACGTAGGGGTTCAGGCGGCGTTCGCGGCCGAAGGTGCTTTCCGGGCCGTGACCGGGGATGAAGACCGTGTCGTCGCCCATGGGCCACAGGCGCAGGGTGATCGAGGCGATCAGGGTGTCGTGGTCGCCCTGCGGAAAGGCCGTGCGGCCGATCGAGCAGGCAAACAACACATCCCCCACGAAGGCGCGGTTCATCTCGGGGCTGTGGAACACCACGTGGCCTGGCGTGTGGCCCGGGCAATGGCGAACGTTCACCCGCGAGTGGCCCAGCTCGACCGTGTCGCCGTCGTGCAACCAGCGCGTGGGCACGAACGTTTCGGCGGGGGGGAACCCGTAGGCCTGGCTTTGCCGGGGCAGGCCGTCGATCCAGAACTGGTCGCCTTCGTGCGGGCCGACGATGGGCAAGCCGGTGCGGCGAGCCAGTTCGCCGGCACCACCCGCGTGGTCGATGTGGGCGTGCGTGATCCAGATCTGCCGCAAATGCAGGCCCAGGCGCTGGACCGCCGCCAGCAGCCGATCGAGGTCGCCGCCGGGGTCGATGACTGCGGCGTCCTGCGTCTGGTCACACCAGACGAGTGAACAGTTTTGGGCGAAGGGGGTGACGGGGAGGGTTTCGTACTGGAGCATGTCGGACTCGGGCGGGGCCGCGGAGTCCGAACTTTAGCGCTCAGGTCAGAAGCTGTAGCCCAGTCCCAGGCTGATCTGGGGAATGAAGGACGTCTTGCCCACGCCGTCACGCAACTCTTGCAGTTCCTTGTCGATGTCGGCTTGGGCCTGGCTGCTGGCCAGTTGCCCGCGACCGGTGGCCGACACCTTGGCTTTGCCGATCAGGGCGCCCAGGTCGAACGAGAAGCGCAAGCCGCTGCCTGTCTGATGGCCCCAGCCCAGCCCGAGGTAGGGCATGGTGCTGGGGAACTTGACCTGCACGTTCAGGCCATCGGCCGAAGTCAGCGTGTAGGGCGTGTCGCCCACCGTGATCGTGCGGCCTGCGCCCGAGGCGTCCATTTCCAGCTTGTAGTTCGTTGCGGCCAGGCCCGCCGTCAGGCGAAAGCGGCCGGACCACGGGAACCAGTCGGCGAAGATGGCGGCGCGGTTGAGCTTGAGCTGGGCGTCGTACTCGATGCCGTCCTCGGTCTGGGAGCCGCTGCGTGTGCCCAGGGTCATGTAGTCGCCACGCAGGGTGAGTTGCCCGTTGACCGGGTGGGCATAGCCCACGCCCCAGCCGGGAATGCCCAGCGGCGCATAGATTTCGCCGGCCTGCGACAGGCCGGATGCGCACAGGCCCATCAGGGCGATGACAGCGGAAGCCAAAGTGTGGCGGTGCATGTGAAGGACTCCAGGACGGTGGGAGGCGCGGCCGCCAAGGGGGCGACCGCCGGGTTCGAAGCATGCTATCGGCGTCCAAGGGCCCAACCTCAGTCAAAAGGAGGCGCCGGTGCCCCGGGCGGTGCAGTCCGCTGCCGAAGGCGTGCAGGTGTCACGGCCGAGGTGCCGGCCCGAGCCGAGGCCAGGGTTCACCGGTTTCTGGGAACATCGGTGGCCATGTCACACCCCCGCCTGTCCTCGCTTGCGCTGACTGCACCCGTCGCCATGGGCTATGTCCCATTGGGGGCGGTGTTTGGTTTCTTGTTCGTTCAGGCCGGCGGGACGCCGTGGGTGGCCGTGGCCGCGAGTGTGCTGGTGTATGCCGGTGCCGCGCAGTACATGATGATTCCGATGCTGGCGGCCGGACTGTCGGTGGGCACGATTGCGCTGGCCACCCTGATCCTCAACCTGCGGCACCTGTTCTATGGGCTGTCTTTGCTGAGCCGCTGGCCTCAGCGGGGATGGCTGCGGTGGTACCTGATGTTCGGTCTCACCGACGAGACCTATTCGGTGCTGACGTCCATGCCCCCGACCGCCTCGGCCAGGCAGATGGCGTGGGTGACGGTGCTCAATCAGGCGTGGTGGGTGCTCGGGACGGCCATGGGGGCCGCGGTCGGCGCGCAGGCCCAGATTCCGCTGAAGGGTCTGGACTTTGTGCTGGCCACGCTCTTTGCTGTGCTGACGGTGGAACAGTGGCGCGGGCGCAAGAGCTCGGCCCCGCTGTGGGTGGCGCTGGGGGCCTACGGCGTCGCCTACGCCCTGTGGCCCCAGCAGGCGCTGGTGCTGGCCATCGCGCTGAGCATCGCCTGTGGTGCCTGGATGCGGCCCAAGACGCGCGCGCTGTCCTGCCCGGGAGCCGACGCATGATCGACAGCGTCCATGCCCTGCTCGCCATTGCCGCCATGGGCGCGGTCACGTTCGTGTTGAGGGCGTTGCCTTTCCTGGCGGCCCGCTGGTTGGCGCGTCACCCGGTGGTGCAGCGTTTGGGTGACTTCCTGCCGTTGGCCATCATGGCGCTTCTGCTGGTGCACTCCGTGGCCGGTGCGGCGCGCGAAGACCCCGCCGGGCCCTGGCCCGAGGGGATTGCCGTGGCGCTGGCGGCCGTGTTGCAGTGGTGGGGCCGGCACGCGCTGCTGAGCATTCTGGTGGGCACGGCCGCCTACGTGCTGATGCGCAACTTCGGAGGGCTCTGAAAAACGGGGCGTAGACCCGGTGGGAATCAGAGCCCCAGGTCGTAGTCCACGATCAGCGGTGCGTGGTCGCTGAACCACTGTTCCTTGTAGACGCTGGCCTGGCGGGCTGTGGCGGCCACGCCCGGGGTGGCCAAGTGGTAGTCGATGCGCCAACCGACGTTCTTGGCCCGAGCCTGTCCGCGGTTGCTCCACCACGTGTAGCAGGCGTCGGTGGTGTCCGGGTGCAGGTGGCGGTAGACGTCGACCAGTCCGGTGTCGCCCGCGGGGTCGAGCAGGCGGGTCATCCAGGCCCGCTCCTCAGGCAGGAAGCCGCTGTTCTTGAGGTTGCCCTTCCAGTTCTTCAGATCCTGCTCCCGATGGGCGATGTTGACGTCGCCCATCAGGATGAATTCGCGCTCCTGTCGCAAGCGGGCCAGGTGCGGCTGGATGCGGTCGAGGAAGCGGTATTTGGCCTGCTGGCGCTCCTCGCCCGAGGATCCGCTCGGGAAATAGCAGCTGATGATCGACAACTTGCGCGAAGGGGTGTCGAATCGTGCCTCGATGTAACGGCCTTCGGGGTCGAATTCGTCGCAGCCGAGGCCCACGATCCAGTCACTGGGCTCCACCCGTGTGAAAAGTCCCACGCCAGAGTAGCCCTTCTTGACCGCGCAGTGGAACCGTCCGGGCATGCCATCCAACGAATCCAGCGGTTTTTTCAGATCTGTTGCCTGGGCCTTGATCTCCTGCACCCCAATACAATCGGCTTTCACAGTTTCAGCCCAAGCGTGCAAACCCTTGGTCGTTGCAGAACGGATGCCGTTGAGATTGAAACTGACCAGACGCACGCTAGAACCTTTTCTCTGAAATGACTGCCACCATCCCCTCTCGCACCGACGACCTGGCCCAGGAATTCGTAGCCTTCGCGGTGGAGGCCGGGGTGTTGCGATTCGGGGAGTTCAAGACCAAGGCCGGGCGGATGTCGCCCTATTTCTTCAATGCCGGCCTGTTCGACGACGGCGCCAAGCTCGGCCGCCTCGCGCAATTCTATGCACGCCGCCTGGTGGCGTCCGATCTGGCTTTCGACATGCTGTTCGGGCCGGCCTACAAGGGCATCACGCTGGCGGCGGCCGTGTCCATCGAGCTGGCCCGGCTGGGCCGCAACGTGCCTTTTGCCTACAACCGCAAGGAAGCCAAGGACCACGGTGAAGGCGGCACGCTGGTGGGGGCGCCGGTTCAGGGGCGCGTGCTCATCATCGATGACGTGATTTCGGCCGGCACGTCGGTGCGCGAGTCGATCGCCATGATCCGCGCGGCCGGTGCCACGCCCTGTGGCGTCACGATCGCACTGGACCGCCAGGAAAAAGCCAGCGAAAACGGGGTCGACGCGCCCCATTCCGCCGTGCAGTACGTGCAGCAACAACTGGGTCTGGGGGTGGTGCCGATCGCTTCCCTGACCGACCTCATGGCCTATCTGGAGCAGCAAAGCGACGCCCGGCTGGCGCAGGCCCTGCCGGCCGTGAAGGCCTACCGCGACCGCTACGGCGTGAGCGCCTGATCCTGGCGGAAGTGGACGTGCACCCGGCAACATGGACGAGCGGTTCGGTCGTGGAGGACAGGTGCTGACGCGGTGTGCCAGGAGGTTCGGGGTGGGGGCGCTGATGGCGGCTCTGTCCGGGCTGGTCGTGGCGCAGGGATCGCCTTCCAGTGGGATCTACACCTGTGTGGATGGGCAAGGCCGGCGCATCACGTCGGACCGTCCCATTCCCCAATGCCTGGACCGGGAGCAGGCCCTGCGCAATCGCGATGGGTCCGTGCGACGGATCGTCGAGCCCAGCCTGACCGCCGAAGAACGTGTGGCCCGGGACGAGGCCTTGCGGGCCAAGCAGGCCCGGGACTCGGCCCGGCGAGACGCCATGCGCAAGGACCGCAATCTGCTGGCGCGATATCCCGATCAGGCGGCGCACGACCGCTCGCGGGCCGCCGCGCTGCAACCGGTCATGGATGCCCAGCGTGTGGCCGATCGCCGTGCCGAGGAATTGCGCAAGGAGGCCGTGGCGCTCCGCAACGAGGTGGAGTTCTACAAAGGGCGCAAGACCCCCAGCGCTCTGTTGGCCCGCATCGAGGCGAACCGTGCCGCCCAGGACACGCAGCGCTCGGTGGCGGCCACGCACCAGCAGGAGCGGAGCCGGCTCAACCAGCGCTATGACGAGGAACTGGCCCAACTGCGTCGCCTCTGGGCGGGGGCGCCGGTGGGGCAGGCCTCGCCCGACCCCGCACGCTGACGGGGTCGTCGCGCCAGAGATTCAGCCTCCGGCGGTCAGTTTCTGGCGCAGCAGGTCTCCCGCCTGCGCCGGATTGGCCTTGCCCTTGGACGCCTTCATCACCTGACCGACCAGGGCGTTGAACGCCTTGTCCTTGCCGGCGCGGAACTCTTCCACCGACTTGGCGTTGGCGGCCAGCACGTCGTCGATGATCTTTTCCAGCGCGCCAGTGTCGTTCATCTGCTTGAGGCCCTTGGCCTCGATGACGGCGTCCACGTCGGTGGACTCGCCGCTCCACAGGGCCTCGAAGACCTGCTTGCCAGCGTTGTTGGAGATGGTGCCGTCGGCGATGCGGGCGATCAGGGCGGCCAGTTGGGCTGGTGACACCGGGCTGTCCGCGAGGTCGCGGTTCTCGGTGTTCAGGCGCTTGCTGACTTCACCCATCAGCCAGTTGGCGGCGAGCTTGGGCTGGCCGCAGGCGGCGGCCGTGGCCTGATAGAACGCAGCCATGGCGCGGCTGGACGTCATCATGGCGGCGTCGTAGGCCGGCAGACCGTGCTCGGACTGGAAGCGTGCGGCCAGCGCACCCGGCAGCTCGGGCATCTCGCCCTTCACGCGCTCCACCCAGGCCGGCTCGATCACCAGCGGCGGCAGGTCGGGGTCGGGGAAGTAGCGGTAGTCGTGCGCGTCTTCCTTGGTGCGCATCATGCGCGTCTCGCCCGTGTCGGGGTCGAACAGCACGGTGGCCTGGACGATGTCGAAG
>JACCDS010557114.1_pt1 | contig 10622 bp, 12 predicted proteins | sample 7446441 | NCBI WGS metagenome assembly JACCDS01 (sample SAMN15323445, study PRJNA562643) | freshwater metagenome | isolation source: river surface water | place: USA:Blue River Watershed | collected 2017-08-17 | reverse complement strand
GTCAAATCTAGAGTCTCCTTCTTCCCAACATGGCCCGCTTCTGTTCGCTCCTCCATCAAGGCCTCCCTTCAACATGGCAGGGAATGCACGTCGGCGGGGACCGACTTGATGGCGTTGATGCACTTCCTGCGGGCGAGCGCAGACGATCCGAGGGTTGGCTCTAAGGATTCCATGTGGAAATTTTCCTTTGAAATCCTTGGCTTCGAGATGTAAAACAGCCGGAATACGACCCAACAGGCGGCCTCGACAGGGAATATTCCAAAGGCACCAATGCACACACGTTTCAAAGGGGGGGCCCGACAGGGTAGAGTCACGTTCTAAACGTGTACGGGCTCAGAGGGAGAGCCCCGACAGGCTCTATTCCTGTAGATCACCCCCTGGGCGAGCTGCTTGAAGCCTTGGCGACGGCGATTGCACTCAAAGCAGGCGCCGCTTGCACCTGCGCCTAGAAAGCAATGGATGCCCTTCGGTCATCGTGACGTTGCGGCGGTGATGAGTCCGCCGTGTTGCTTGCGTCTCCCCCAAACGGGGGATGTTCAGCAACCCCGTGTTTGACTAAGATCAAGCGACATTCAACAGGGGCTCCATCAGGATGTGACGCTCGATACCACTCCGGGGAGTAAACATGACTCAAGACGCTACAGAGCAAATGTGGGAAGCAGTCCGGGCGATCGTTGCGCAGTTGCGCGATAGCCGGATTTCAAGGGACTATGCGGAAGAGCGGCTTCGCGCTTGCGGTGTGTCTTCGACTTCCATCCCTTTTATTCTGATGAATGCTTCCAGAGTCTCCCGTCAAACCGGACTGCAAGCGGCTTGATCAGAAGGTTCGCCAAAGGTTTGACGCGGGCGTCGCGTTGAATCCGCCACACTGATCATCGTTGGCATGGATCAAAGCGCGTTTGTGTTTGAAGCGCCTCTTTGGCGGTACAGCGGCCCGGCGGCCTGGTATTTCATCACCTTGCCTGTGGATGTGGCTGCCCAGATTCGCCCCCACGCAGCCAAGGTCGGCTTTGGGTCGGTTCGAGTGCAAGCGTGCATTGGGAGCACCAGATGGAAAACCTCGGTATTCCCTGACAAAGCGTCCGGCTCCTATTTGCTGCCGATCAAGTCGGATGTGCGCCAGCGTGAGTCGTTGGCGGAAGGCGCAACGACGGTGGTTTTTCTCGAGCTTTAGTGCCTGGCAAAGCCTACACTTTGCCTTATGAGCATACGCCCCATCCTGAAAATGGGCGACCCGCGCTTGTTGCGCATGGCGCGCCCGGTCACCGAATTCGGCACACCATGGCTGGCCGCATTGCTGCAAGACATGCAGGACACCATGACCGCTGCCAATGGCGCCGGTTTGGCCGCCCCCCAGATAGGCGAGGACTGGCAGGTGGTGATTTTTGGCTCTGGTCAGCCCAACCCCCGATACCCGGATGCACCGGTGGTGCCGCGCACGGTGCTCATCAATCCGGTGATCGAGCCGCTGGGCGACGACATGGAGGACGGCTGGGAGGGCTGCCTGTCGGTGCCCGGCCTGCGCGGTTTGGTGCCGCGCCATCGCCACGTGGTCTATCGCGGCGTGGACGAGCACGGCCAGCCGGTGGAGCGAACGGTCAGTGGTTTTCACGCAAGGGTGGTTCAGCACGAGTGCGATCACCTCATTGGCCGGTTGTACCCCACCCGCATGACCGACCTAACCCGCCTGGGCTACACCGATGTGTTGTTCCCTGGGCTGGACGCGGCCGACGATTGAGCACAATAGCCCACCGCTATCTCGCGCTTGCAAAGTTTGAAATTCACAAATCGGCAGGCTTTATCTACAGTAGAGCTGTTCCTGCTTGGGGAGTGAGTCGTGAAAACCTTGTCCGTCCGCGTTTACTGGCGTCCCGCCTGGCGCTCGCACCGCTGTTACTGGTTGCACGGTCTGTCGCAGCTGGCGCAGGTGTTCTGAGTGAGGTGGGGTTGCGGCTTCAGGCCAGCGACCCCGCCAGCCCGCGCACGCCGGCCGCTTGTTTCCACTGGCCCGCGTAGCGGCCCATGTCCAGTCCTTCGGTGCTGATGGCGGGCTGCACGCCCATCACCTGATCGGCCAGCACCTGCGCGCTGCCGCAAGCCATGGTCCAGCCCAAGGTGCCGTGGCCGGTGTTCAGGTACAGGTTCTGTACCGGGGTGGCGCCCACGAGCGGAGTGCCATCGGGTGTCATTGGGCGCAGGCCGGTCCAGAACTTGGCCTCGGCCAGATCGCCGCCCGGGAACAGTTCGCGGGTGACTTTCTCCAGCGTTTCGCGGCGGCGTGGGTTCAGCCTCAGGTCGAAGCCGCCCAGTTCGGCCATGCCACCCACGCGAATGCGGTCGCCCAGGCGGGTCAGCGCGATTTTGTAGGTCTCGTCCAGCACGGTGGACTGGGGTGCCAGCCGCTCGTCCAGCAGCGGGATGGTCAGCGAATAGCCCTTGACGGGGTAGACCGGAATGTCCAGCCCCAAGGGCAGCAACAGCCCGCGCGAGTAGCTGCCGGCGGCCAGCACGTAGCGGTCGGCTTTCAGTACGGTGCCATCACCCAGCTGCACGCCTTGCACGCGTTGGCCCCGGGTGTCGATGCGCTGGATGGTTTGCCCCTGCAGGAAGCGCACACCCTGGGCAGCCGCACGCGTTGCCAGCTGGGTGGTGAATTGGTGGCAGTCGCCGGTTTCGTCGTTGGGCAGGCGCAGGCCGCCCGCAAACGGTACGCTGGCGTGGGCCAATCCCGGCTCAAACCGGCAGACGCCAGCGCGGTCCAGCAGCTCGAACGGCACGCCGCAGGCTTGCAGCACTTCCACGTCGCGCTGGGCAGAGTCCAGTTGGGCTTGGGTGCGGAACAGTTGCAGGGTGCCGCCACTGCGTTCGTCGTAGCTCACGCCGGCTTGGGTGCGCCATTCGCGCAGGCAGTCACGGCTGTATTCGGACAGGCGCATCATCCGTTCTTTGTTGACCGCGTAGCGCCCGGCCGAGCAGTTGGCCAGCATGGAAGCCATCCAGCGCAGCTGGAACCACGAACCGTCCATGCGGATGGCCAGCGGGGCGTGCCGCTGGAACAGCCACTTCATGGCCTTGAGCGGGATGCCCGGCGCCGCCCATGGCGTGGAGTAGCCCGGCGAAACCTGGCCGGCGTTGGCGAAGCTGGTTTCCAGCGCCACGCCTGGCTGGCGGTCCACCACCGTCACCTCGGCGCCCTGGCGCGCCAACGCCCACGCTGTGGTCACGCCAATCACTCCACCACCCAGCACAGCAACTTTCATCACGATATCCCCAATGACTTGACGAATACTGATGTTATGGATTGCTGGCAGAAGGATTTGCTGATTTGTTGGTCGATATCGGTAAAAATCCCTGAATCTCTACCTGCAGCCTGTTGCTCCACCGAAAAAATGTCTGAACTGGACCGCATTGACCGAAAAATCCTGGATTTGCTGCAGCGCCAGGGCCGCATGTCCATGACCGAATTGGGCGAGCAAGTGGGGCTGTCCACCTCGCCGTGCTCCGAGCGGGTCAAGCGCCTGGAGCGCCAGGGTTACATCAGCGGCTACCACGCGCACGTGGACCCAATGCGCCTGGGGCGCTCACTGTTGGTGTTCATTGAGATCACGCTGTCGCAGAAATCGCCGCAGATATTTGAGGCGGTCAAGCGCGAAGTGGGGCTGATGCCCGAGGTGCTGGAGTGCCACCTGGTCTCGGGCAGTTTTGATTACCTGCTCAAGGCGCGGTTGCGCGTGATGACGGAGTACCGCGAACTGCTGGGCAAGATCCTGAACAAGATCCCGGTGCCCGCGCAGTCCAACAGCTATGTGGTGATGGAAGAAATCAAGGAAAGCACGGTCATGCCGATGGACCGCTGAAACGGCTCAGTGCACCACCACCGGGTTCTGCGCCAGCGTGGCGTAGCTTTCCAGCGTGTCTTCCACTTCTTCCTGGGTGGGCGTGTTTTGCTGCCAAGCCTGAATGTGCTGCTGGAACATTTCGGCCCACGAGCCATCCAGGTACACCTCTTTGCCCGAGCGCTTGTCCACGATCTCGAAGCCATGGCGGGGCATGTGAGGGCCATTGGGCTCGCTGGTGGGTGACGATGCCTGCGCCTCCGGGGCGTTGGCATAAATGTGCACCACCGCGAACGATTCAGAGTCGTAAAGCATGTTCATGATTCAAATGTCCTCTAAACCCGAAAACCCTGCAAGCACTGTGACGATCTTGCAACACAGGAGAAGTGGGGGCTGCGCCATGGGTTTCAAGGCCAGTCTGGCGGTCAGCGGCTGGGTGCCTGTGAGCGCAGTAATTGGTCCACTTCGTCACCGTTGGCCTCCCGCAGCCGGATTCGCACGGGAATGCGGGGCTGTGCAATCGGGTACCAGAGTTCGATGCTTTCGTTGTCGACTTGCCGCTGCAGCTTCCAAGTGGGCACGGCGCCATTCGGCAAAGCAATGTCTTCTGCACCCACATAAACAAAATCCCAGCGCTGTACCTGGCCTCGGGTGGACACCACGGGCCAGCTGTAGTTCGCACCGGTCTGGGGTGCCGCGAGTGTCAACGTGCGGCCGAGCTGCAACAAGATACTCAGACGGTCTTGCGTGTCGGGCGCCAGTGGGTGCGTGGTCTGCCCATCGCTGAGTTGCAGGCTGGTCCAGTCGAACTGCAGATGCCGTTCGCGCCGTGCTTTGTCGGAAAAGGTCAGCGGCACCAGGGCGGTCCGTCCGATGACGCCCGCGCTGCTCTGCGTGCGGCTGCCGATCAACAGGGCGCGAACTTCAAACTCCGCCGCGTATTGCTGATCGGATTCCTGCAGGCGCAAGGTGGCTCTAGCGTTCATGGTGATGCCCCGCGTTTGTGCGCTCACGTCGTAGTGCCAGATTCCCTGAGCTGCGGGGAGGGTGTCGGTACTGTTTTGCGCCGTGGGCGGTGGCGTGGGCGTTGCCGCTGGGGTCTCTGGGGAGGGTGGAGCGACTGCTGCTGGAGCTTGCTCTGGCAGATCCGCGCTCGATGTTTTGACGTCAACCGCTGCATCAGGCGAGCCTTCCGCTGCGTTGGTCGATTCCTCCACGGTAGCGCGAGGCGCTGGGGTGCCAGACTGCGCTTTGCGCGGTACCGGGGGTGACACCTCAGCGGCCGGGGGCGCAGGATTCGCCAGGCTCAGAACCTCAACGTCAATCGGGATCTGGGGTGGCTCCGAGCGCGAGAGCCCAGGCGCTGGCTCCCACGCCACCGAAAGCATTGCCGTGTGCAGTCCCAAGACCACGGCTGTGACGCCCACCCAAGTGGCTGCGCGCGGTTCCGACGACGACACCAAGTGACCCATCGCACCATCGTACACTGCAACCACCCATTTCACTGCCATGAAACTCGCTACCTACAAAGACGGTTCGCGCAACGGCCAGCTGGTCGTGGTGTCGCGCGACCTCAGCACTGCCCATTACGCCACCGGTGTTGCCCACACCTTGCAGCAGGCCTTGGACGATTGGAACTTCATCGCTCCCCAGTTGCAGGACCTCTACGTCACCCTGAATCAGGGCAAAGCCCGCCACACCTTCAGTTTCGACCCCCGCATGTGCATGGCGCCGTTGCCCCGGCCGCAGGGTCATGTGTGGGCTGGTGAGCCGCCCGTGCCCGCGCGTGCCGAGGGTTGGCGCGGCGCGGTGGCCCACCTGCACTGGCCCAACCGCCCCGGCGTGCACACCCAGGCTGCGCTGGCGGCGGTGCTGGGCGATGTGGCTGCGGCCACGCCGGCCGACCAGGCGCTGGAGGGTGTGCGCCTGCTGGCCTTGATGCACGCGGTGGTGGCTCCCTTGTGGCCAGAAGATGCGCGCCGTTGGCCCCTGGAGGCAGCCTTTGCCCCTGTGGCCGTGACCCCAGACGAGGCCGGCTCCGCTTGGGCCCGGGGCCGCTTGCACTTGCCGTTGCAACTGCAGGTGGGCCGCCAGCGCGCCCGAACCGTGGATTTGGCCAGCGCCCCCTCGGGCTTGGGAGAGGTGTTGTGCCACGCCTGTGGCGATACTGGGTTGGGGGCGGGCGCCGTTGCTGGCTTGCCGCTGGCCGATGTGCTGGTGGAGCCACCGCTGACCGCGAGCGACGATGAAGTTGACAACATGGATGGCGCGCAGGCCGGTCGCCTTGCCATTCGGCTGGACGTGTGTGGCCGCGAGGGTGTCAGCCTGTTTGGCGCGCTGGACCACGACGTGCTGCTACCAGAGTGAACTCCATGCAGATCTTCCATAACGCTTTGCACCACACCCACGCCGGGCGGCAGGAAATGTTCCGTGGCAAGCTGGTGCCCTGCCACGAAACCCCCAGCCGGGTCGACCATGTGCTGGCCGAATGCCAACGCCGCGGCTTGGGCCCGGTGCTGGCGCCGGGTGGCTGGACCGCCGACCGCGAACAGCGCCTGCGCCATTTGCACACGCCGCGTTATCTGGACTTTCTGGCCGGGGCATGGGACGAATGGATGGCGCAAGACCCCGCCAACGCGGCGCTGGACATCCTGCCCTCCGTGTGGCCGGGCCACGCTTTCCGCACCGACGTGCTGCCGAGCAACTTTTCCGCGCGGGTGGGTCTGTTCTCGTTCGATGCGGGCACGCCCATCACCGCCGGCACCTGGAGCGCGGCGCGTCAAGGCGCGTTGTGTGCAATGGCCGCCGCCGACGCAGTGCTGCAAGGCGAGCGCGCTGCGTTTGCATTGTCGAGACCACCGGGCCACCACGCAGGACCGGATTTTTTCGGGGGTTACTGCTTTCTGAACAACGCGGCCCTGGCGGCTCAAACCTTGCGCGATGCGGGGTGTGCGCGGGTGGCCGTGCTGGACGTGGACTACCACCACGGCAATGGCACCCAGACGCTGTTTGAGTCCCGCAACGACGTGCTGACCGTCTCCATCCACGGTGACCCCAGGACCGAATATCCCTTCTACCTTGGTCACGCCGACGAACGGGGCTGCGGCGAGGGCGAGGGTTTCAACTTGAACCTGCTGCTGCCGCGCGGTACCCAGCCCGACCGCTGGTTCGCCACGCTGGAAGCGGCCTGCCAGACGGTGAGCGATTTCGCCCCGAACGCTCTGGTGGTCTCGCTGGGCGTGGACACGTTCGAGGGCGATCCGATTTCCGGCTTCCACCTGCGAAGCAGCGATTACCTGCGGTTGGGCCGCACCGTTGCAGCGCTGGGTTTGCCCACCGTGTGGGTATTTGAAGGCGGATATGCGGTGGCCGAAGTCGGCATCAACACCGCCAACGTACTGGAAGGGTTTCAGGCCGCCTGACCTGTGTGGCCCCGCACCATCCTGCCGTTACATGGTGGGATGGGGCTCACCGCCGTGGGCTTGCTCAACGGTGTTTTGGCAGGCCACGCAACGCAGGGTCGTCGGGTTGGCGTGCAGCCGTGCGGTAGGAATGTCCACCCCGCAGTCGGTGCAAATTCCGTAGCTGCCCTGGGCAATGCGTTTGAGCGCCGCTTCAATCGCGTTCAGCTGGGCGGTTTCGCGCTCGTCCCATGCCATCGCCAGGTCGCGCTCGGCATCCAGCTGGCTGCGGTCTCCGCTTTGGTCGTCGTGTTGATCGGGTGCCGCTTCGGCCCGCCCCACCTTGCCCCCACGTTGGGCCCTCAACTGGGCGATCAGGTCGGTGCGCATTTGCTGCAGTTGCTGGGCGTAGGTGTCTGAAATTGGCTGGCTCATCGCGTGCTCCTTGAAAACGGTCTGATGGACCGCGTTGCAGCCATTGTGTGGCCAGCGGAGTGCGGCCACCTTGATGCAGGTCAACCGCCAGCTGGCCGCTGGGCGAGACGGCCAAGCTGTGGCATGCTTGAGGTTATCGACCATTGTGGAGAAGACCCATGAGCAACCCTGACCTGAATGCTTTTGCCAAATACATTCCGGGTTTCGAATTTCTTCACAACCTGACCCGTCAGGCGGCCGGCAATGCGGCACCTGGTGCTCAGTCTGCCGTGCCGGGTATGCCGCCCATGAGCCACTGGGTGGCACCCACGTTCGACGTGGAAGAACTGGACAAACGCATTCAGGACCTGCGCGCGGTTCATTTCTGGCTTGACCAGAACACCAAGGCGCTGGGTGCCACCATCCAGGCGCTGGAGGTTCAGAAAATGACGCTGGCCACCCTCAAGGGCATGAACATGAGCCTGGGGGAGATCGCTGACGCGTTCAAGATCCGGCCTGACGCCATGGGTGACGCTGATACCGCCAAGGCACAGCCTTCAGCGGCGGCCGATGCCACCGGCAGCACCGCTGACGAGCCCGCAGCCCCAGCCGTGGATCCGATGCAGTGGTGGAATTCTTTGACCGAGCAGTTCCAGACCATCGCCACCGGTGCCGTGCGCGACATGGCCGATCATGCCTCGCGCGCAGCCGAAACCATGAGCCAGGTGGTGCAGGCCACCGCGTCTGCCGCGTCTGAAGTGCAGCCACCGCCAGCCGAGCCCTCGCCGGTGACCCGTGGGCGCACCCCACGCAAAGCGCCCGCGCCCGCTGCCAAGGCTTCACCCAAGAAGCCCAAGGCGCCAGCCCGCGCTGCCACCCCATCGACCGCATCGCGACGCGCCAAGGGCTGAGCGCGCATGAAGCTGTTCGCGCACGCCCACGCCACCCACCCGCAATGGCGCATGGCGGCGGCGTTGGTGTTGGCCCAGTTGCGGGCGCAAATGGCCTTGCCCGGCTACACCCAGGCACCCGGTTTGGCGCTGCTCTACATCACCGATCATTACGCCGCCGAGGCGCAAGACATTCTGGACCACCTGGGCGCCGAGCTGCCCGAAGTGACCGATTGGGCGGGGACTGTGGGCGTGGGCATTTGCGCCAACAACGTGGAGTACTTTGACGAGCCTGCGCTGGCCGTGATGCTGTGCGACCTGACACCGGACCAGTACCGGGTGTTCAGTGGCGTGGCTCCCTTGCCGGCCGCGCAAGGCATGGATGGCTTCAAGGCCCAGACCGCCCTGTTGCACGCCGATGGATCCGTGCCGGATGTCGCCGAACTGATTGCAGAAATGGCCCAGCGAACCGCCAGCGGCTATGTGTTTGGGGGCCTGGCCGCGAGCCGCAGTGCCCCGGTGCAGTTCGCACGATCCAGCCGGGGCGCGTTGGCTGGCAGCGGCCAGCGTGGTGCGGCCGGTGTGTTTCTGGGCGGGTTGAGCGGTGTCGCTTTCGGCCCGAGCGTGGCGCTGGTGTCCCGCGTCACGCAAGGCGTGCGTCCCGTGTCGCCGGTACACACGGTCGAGCGGGCTGAAGGCAACGTGGTCCTCAAACTGGACGGGCAGGACGCCCTGGACGTGTTATTGCGCGATTTGGACATTGCGCTGGAAGAACCGCATGCTGCCGTGCTGCGCCTTCGACAGACCTTGGTGGGCTTGTCGCCTGAGCCGGTGCTGGCCGATGGCGCCAGGCGCACCCGCGTACCCTCCAGCTTTGGCGAAGATGTGTTGGTGCGCCACTTGATCGGACTGGACCCAGGGCGGCGCGGCATCGCGGTGGCCGACCGGGTGGAAGCGGGCATGCGCCTGACCTTCTGCGAACGCCACGTGCAAGCGGCCCGGGCCGACCTGACACGCATCTGTGCCGAAATCCGCGAAGAACTGGAGCCGCAGGACCTGCCGCAGGAAACGGCCATGGCCTTGGCTGAGCACGAAGTCAGTGCCATGCCCCACCCGGCCCGCCGCATTGCCGGGGCGCTGTACATCAGTTGCAGTGGGCGCGGCGGCCCGCATTTTGGTGGGCCCAGCGCTGAACTGCAGATCGTGCGCCGCGCGCTGGGGGACGTGCCCCTGGTCGGCTTTTTTGCCGGTGGCGAAATCGCACACCACCGGCTGTACGGGTACACCGGGGTGCTGACGGTGTTTCTGGCGGCTTAAACCCCGCGTGCCCGATCGGCCTGGAACTGCCGACGGAATTCGCTGAAAGTGCCCGCGTCCAGCGCGTTGCGCACTTCCTGCATCAGGTTCAGGTAGTAGTGCAGGTTGTGGATGGTGGTGAGCATGGGGCCCAGCATTTCGCCGCAACGATCCAGATGGTGCAGATAGGCGCGGCTGAAGCCGTTGCGGCCGCCAGCGTCCCAGCTCACACTGCTCGCACCAGCGCAGGCATAGCAGGTGCAGGTGGTGTCCAGCGGCTGCGGGTCGGCCTTGTGGCGGGCGTTACGGATTTTCAGGTCGCCGTAACGGGTGAAGATGGTGCCGTTGCGCGCGTTGCGTGTGGGCATCACGCAATCGAACATGTCCACGCCGCAGGCCACGCCGTCCACCAGGTCCTCCGGTGTGCCCACGCCCATCAGGTAGCGGGGTTTGTGCGCAGGCAGGCGGTGCGGCGTGTGCGCCATGATCTGCAGCATCAGGTCCTTGGGTTCGCCCACGCTCACGCCACCGATGGCGTAGCCGGGAAAGTCCATCGCCACCAGCGCTTGCAGCGACTCCTGGCGCAGGTGCTCGAACATGCCGCCCTGCACAATGCCAAACAGCGCATTCGGGTTGCCCAGGCGCTCAAACTCGTTTTTGGAGCGCAGTGCCCAGCGGCGGCTCATCTCCATGCTCTTGCGCGCCTCGGCCTCGGTGGTGATGTGGCCGCTGCCTTTTTCACCCTGCCAGTAGGGTGTGCACTCGTCCAGCTGCATCACGATGTC
>JACCDS010259266.1_pt1 | contig 10624 bp, 9 predicted proteins | sample 7446441 | NCBI WGS metagenome assembly JACCDS01 (sample SAMN15323445, study PRJNA562643) | freshwater metagenome | isolation source: river surface water | place: USA:Blue River Watershed | collected 2017-08-17 | reverse complement strand
GTCCCCTTCGTCTAGTGGCCTAGGACACCGCCCTTTCACGGCGGTAACAGGGGTTCGAGTCCCCTAGGGGACGCCACATTTAGCGGGAATAGCTCAGTTGGTAGAGCATAACCTTGCCAAGGTTAGGGTCGCGAGTTCGAGTCTCGTTTCCCGCTCCAATTTCTCTCGTAGAAATTCTAAAGTTTAAAAATGTGCGTCTTGAATACTTATCTTGCTACTCCCTTCTGTTATAAAAATATCTATTTTTGATCATCAGATTATTCTCTTTCGTATTTTCCTGATTGTTTGGCTGGAATGTGTTTACATGGCGCAATCGTGAATTGTGAGCGGTGTAATAGGTGCGTCCTTGCAATTCTTCTATTGATCTCTTTCAGTGCAGTCCCATGCGTGTAGCTCTTACCTCTTTATAGCTAAACGGTAGTTGTTCCTGTTTTGCTGTTTCACGTAGCTCGTCCAGTTGTTGGAAAAAATGAATTTCTTCGTCGGGCATGTAGTGCAGGCAATCGCCGCCAAAAAACCACAGCAGGTCGCGGTACAGTAATGGCATCAGGTGAGGGTAGGAGCCTACGACGCGGCACATCAGTGTTTGCCCTTTATCCAGCCAGTCTGTAGCTTGTGTATTGCTGGCCAGCTCATCCAGCGCCACTAAAAATGCCAGATCATCTTCGCTGGCATCGGTGAGTGTAAACGGTGGAAGTTGCTTGATTTGTGCGATAAACGCATTCAGTAACTCCAAATGACATATGTAATACTCTTTATCATATTGGTTTTCTTCAGTGCTTGAAATCGACATACTTGGCCTCAAGTTGAGTTTTGATTTTTTGATCGTCCACTATTTCCGCGAGGGGTTATGACTCCGGCACTCTCAATCAGAAATTTGCGTAAAGTTTACAACGAAAAGTTTGAAGCGCTTAAGGGAATTTCACTGGATGTTATGCCCGGTGATTTTTTTGCAGTGCTGGGCCCCAATGGTGCAGGTAAGTCAACCACGATTGGCATTATTAGCTCATTGGTGCGTAAAACGGCAGGCACTGTCGAGGTGTTCGGTAAGAATATCGATACCGATTTTTCGGCGGCCAAAAAATATTTGGGTGTTGTTCCCCAGGAATTTAATTTCAGCATGTTTGAAAAGGTGCAGGATATAGTCCTGCAGCAAGCTGGGTACTACGGTATGAATCGTAGCCAGGCACTGCAACAAACCGAGCGCTACCTCAAGCAGTTGAGTTTGTGGGATAAGCGCGATACACCAGCGCGCATGTTGTCGGGCGGCATGAAGCGCCGTTTGATGATTGCTCGCGCATTGGTGCATGGCCCGCAATTATTAATTCTTGATGAGCCGACAGCAGGTGTTGATATAGAGTTGCGTCGCTCCATGTGGGATTTCTTGCGCGAGATTAATGCAGCAGGCACAACGATTATTTTGACCACCCACTACCTGGAAGAGGCGGAGAGTCTCTGTCGCAATGTGGCAATTATTGACCAGGGTGTGATTGTGAAAAACACCAGTGTTAAAAGTTTGTTGCAGCAGCTCAACAAAGAAGTCTTTGTGTTTGATGTGCAGGAAACCTTAACCGGATTACCCGTCATCGATGGGCATAGGGTGGCGCAGATTGATGAGCACTCGTTTGAGGTTGATGTTGAAAAAGGTCAATCGCTCAATGCGGTGTTTGAGCAATTAACGGCGCAACAATTTCGCATAGTGAGTATGCGCAATAAGGCTAATCGCCTGGAAGAGCTATTCGTTTCCATGGTTAACGCGAATAAAAGCGCGGCACCATCTGCAGTAAAAGAGGGGTAAGCATGACTATTCATGAGCAGTGGATTGCCTTTATGACAATCCTGCGCAAAGAGGTTAAACGTTTTACCCGTATCTGGGTGCAAACGCTGTTGCCACCAGCTATTACCATGATTTTGTATTTTGTGATTTTTGGTAAATTGATTGGGGCTCGTATTGGCGAGATGAGTGGTTTTAGCTACATTGATTTTGTTGCTCCCGGCCTGATTATGATGGCGGTAATTACCAACTCTTATGCCAATGTGTCCTCCTCGTTTTTTAGTGCAAAGTTCCAGCGCAGTGTAGAAGAAATTCTGGTGTCCCCTACGCCCAACTATGTCATTTTGCTGGGCTTTGTAATGGGTGGTGTCGCGCGTGGTATGGCCGTGGGCTTGATTGTCACGTTGATGTCATTGTGTTTTACCAGTTTGCAAGTAGAACACTGGTTTATCACGGTGTTTATTGTGTTGATGACATCCACGCTATTTTCATTGGCAGGCTTCATCAATGCCATTTATGCCAATACGTTTGATGATGTCTCTATTGTCCCCACTTTTATTTTGACGCCGCTCACTTATTTCGGTGGGGTGTTTTACTCCATCAATTTATTGCCGGGATTCTGGCAGCAGGTGTCAGTATTTAATCCGATTCTGCACATGGTGAATGCATTCCGTTACGGTATGTTGGGTATTACGGATGTGCATGTCGGTATGGCATTTGCCGGTTTAACGCTCTGCGTCGTAGTGTTGTTCGCAGTGGCATTGCATTTATTAAAAACGGGCAAGCGTTTGCGTGCCTGATTTATTTTCCGGGTGGTTCTATGGGTTTTAATCCGCTTGGGCAGCAGACTGAATATGTGTCAGTTTACTCGCCACAGTTGTTGTTCCCCATTGCTCGCGCTGAGTCGCGCAAATTATTGAATACAGTGTCGTCCTTGCCTTTTTCCGGTGTGGATATTTGGACCGGGTATGAGCTCTCCTGGCTTGACCCGAAAGGGAAGCCTGTTGTGGCGGTGGCAGAGTTTTTTATTCCCTGTGACAGCGAATTTATGATTGAGTCAAAGTCATTCAAGCTGTACCTCAACTCGCTCAATCAGAGCCACTATCACAGTGCGGCGGAAGTGGAGGAATTGCTTGCCCGGGATTTATCCGCTGTGGCGCGTGCAATGGTGCGAGTGCAGTTGTATCCATTGTCATCCACGCAGTCGTCCCAGTGGCGCGCACAGCCGGCACATTTATTAAATACAGTGACGCTGGATGGTGTATTGCTCGATGACTTATCGGTCAGTATTGATACCTATCACCCGGATCCCAATTTGCTCACCACAGCGGATGCTATAGTTAGTGAGACCCTGGTGAGTCACCTGTTGAAAACCAATTGTCCCGTTACCGGGCAACCGGACTGGGCAAGCCTTGTGGTGCGTTACACGGGGAAGAAAATTGAGCATGACAGTTTGCTGCGCTACATTGTTTCCTTTCGCGAGCATCAGGATTTCCACGAGCATTGCGTAGAGCGGATCTTTAGCGATATAGCTGCGATTTGTAAGCCAACTCATCTGACTGTCTATGCTCGCTATACCCGGCGCGGTGGTTTGGATATCAACCCGTTCCGTAGCAGTCATGCGGCAGAGCAGCCGGAGTTGTTGCGTTTGATTCGCCAGTAAACTGTTGGGTAGGGAGCTTACGAAAAAACAGGGCGTGTGCAATACACGCCCTGTTTTTTATGTGTTGCGATTAGAGAATGACCTTGTCTTTAAGGCGACTGGCTGCTTTTTCCAGGGTTTCAATGACTTTTTGTTTGTCGTAATTGCGCACCTTATCCATATCCAGATACATCGAAAAGCCTTCTGCACGGTCTTCAAAGTAACTCTGGTTTTTGCCCATCTCTTTACGCAAGTCGGCAACTTGATACACCTTCACCGGCATGGAAAAGCCTTTTACGGTGATCTCACCTTTATCGCGGCACATCACCGTATCTTTCACCAATGACCAGGTTTCATGGGAAATGAGGATTTCATCCGGCTCGGCGGCGGATTCCAATCTGCTCGCTAAATTCACTTGTGTGCCGAGTACGGTGTAATCCAGGTGATTGGATGTACCAAAGGTGCCCACGGTGCAATAACCGGTGTTGATGCCCATACGTACTTGCAAAGGTTTTTTGATGCCTTGATTAAACCATTCCACCTGCATGGATTTGATGCGCTTTTTCATGGCAATCGCCATGGAGACACAGCGCGTAGCATCATCTTTAACGCCTTTGCTCGCACTATCACCAAACAGCACCATAATGCCGTCACCCATGAACTTATCGATAGTGCCGCCATAATGAGCGACGATTTTGGACATCTCGGTCAGGTAATGGTTAAGTAATTCGGTGAGGGCTTCTGCTTCGATTTCTTCGGAGAGTTGGCTGAAGTCTTTGATATCGGAAAAGAATACGCTGATGCGTTTGCGCTCTGCTTGTAAGTGTTTGTCGTCGCCGCGATTAATCGCTTGCCACACGGTAGGAGGCAAGTAGCGAGATAATTTGTATGCGCGGATCTTGTGCCACTTCTGCTCATTCTCCAGCTTTTTTTGGCTGAGGATAAGTTTGTGTAACCGCTGGTGCATATACACCGCGTACACCAGGAAATAAGTAGCTACTCCAATCAGGCTGGCGGCACTGATTTGAATACTGCTGGATAGCATGAGTTGCGGGCTGTGTATGAATAGACTGAGCAGCACACCAACAGCGAAGGCGCTATTGTCTTCCAGCAATTTGCGCATTCCACCGCTGATCAGTGCATTGAATTGAATCATGGTCAGGAACATGATGCAGGGCAAAATACTGAAATCTGTCAGGCTCAATACCACCCCTATGAGCGCTGCATCGATATGGGACAACCAGCGGTTATTGCGCACTACTTGTTCGGGCAATTGTTTGCGGGTAAAAAAATAAGTGCCGTAAGCGTAGGCGAGCAGTAAGACTATAACGCCGATATATACCGGATTGGGTTTGTCCCAATTGACAAAGGAGGCGAGGGTGCCGGAGGCGGCAAAACAAATAAGTGCGCGAAAGTAGTACTGTTGTATCGGGGTTTCAGTCTGCAAAGGTTCAGAGTCGATCTTACTGTTCATTGGGTTAAAGCCTTATTGTTTTGTGCAGTAAGGTCCTCCTTGCAGATTGAATTGCTCCCTAATGTCGCGGAGGAATTAAACGGTTTTTTTTCCAAAATGTCCACCTTGTTCGTGTGCCTGTTGATAGACCTATTTGTCATATTATTTGAGCTTTAATGCCAGGTACTTTTCTTCCAGCTCAGCATATTGTTTGCGCAATGCAATAATTTCGCCATTGAGCTGCTCGGCGCTCTCTTGTCTACTAGTGTTGTTTTGCGCGTGCGAAGCATTTTTCAGTTGGTCGTTTTCTTTTTCCAGTTCCTCTATATTCTCTAATAAATCCTTACTTTCACGTGTAAAACTATGTAGCGTTTCTTTGATGCGCTGATTTTCCTCCTCCAGCAGATGTTCGTGTTCGATAGCGCCCTCTTGTTGCTGCAGCTTTTCATTGGCCCGGGTAAGTTCCTCTTCCAGCAGTTGTACGCAGGTATCGGATTCCTGCACAAAGCGAATTTGTCGTTGCAATTGTTGATCCAGCTCTTTAATTAGCTGATCTTTTTCTTCGGCGGTAACCGCCTCTTCGAGTTTGCGCTGCAGGTTATTGATCACCCGATACTGATCTGCTGCCACATTGCGCAGCTTCATAATCTCTTCTGCTGCACGTGGATCTTGGCGAATGATGTTAATAGTCTTGTTTTCGATAGGTTGGCCGTTAATCGCTGCACTCGTGGAATAGATATGTTGATTAATATCGTTGTAGCTATCGCTGTATTGACTTAATAAATACTCATAACGCTCCTTGTCTGCCATGCCATCAGCCATTGCATAGAGTTCGTTATAGTGTACTTGGGCGTTGGTTTGAGCCTCATCCCAGCGTTTTTCCAGATCGAAGAAGAGTTTTTTGAATTTCTCCAGGTTCTCGACTCGTTTCTTGTAAATATCCAGCTCTTCACTGTTATCTGGTATGTCCTGCGCTACTTGCAGCAAGGGTTCAAGGGTCTGCTGGAATATATCCCAATAACCTTCACTACCTTGTACGGCCGTTGTGCCCAGTTCTTCTGCGCGCAAAAACGCATAGCGCAATGCAACAATGCGCTGGTTGAGCGGTACATCATTGGGTTGTATGCCGGCAATATCGCTGCGTGGCGCGAGCAGGTTGAACCTATCCTGAGTGAATTCCAGTTGTTCATAAATAAACTGTTTGTAGGGTTTTGCCGGTGTGGCAGGGGCGTCGCCTCCGCGCTTAATTGCCTCAATAAATTCGCGCAGCTTCTGCTGTTGCTGCCGCATGATTTTTTTTTGTTTGATGGCATTGATCAACAATGCAGCTGTTGCAATAAGCAACAGCACAAAGGGTGTAATAATGGCGATGATTAAGGTGGTTTCTTGCATAAAAATTGCCGGATCTAGGGCTTATTATCGGTCACAAAAGCTGAGTATTGCTGGTAGCCCACACCTTGGGCGGCATTCACAGACAGGAATCAGTTGAAAGTATGGTACAACTTCCACCAATATTCGAATGGCACACCGCTATTTGTATGGGGCGACTATTTTGCCCCTCCGGTTAATGGTTTTTAACATTGTATTAGGTAGATGAGTTTTATGGATGCAATCACGGCACTACACCAGCGCGTATCCCAGTCAAAGCTGCAAGCCCCTGCGCCTGACGCACAGCAATTGGCCACATTAATTCGCGCCGCAACGCGCGCGGCAGATCACGGCAATCTTCAACCCTGGCGCTTTTTGATCATAGAGGGTGATGGCTTGGAAAAATTGGGTCAATTATTCGCCAATGTGGCTGCTGCTAAAAAAACGGATATCAGCCAAGCAGAATTGGATCGTTTTAAATCCATGCCGCTACGAGCTCCAATGATTATTGTGGCGATTGCCAAGTGTCAGGCGCATCCGAAAGTGCCGCAAATCGAGCAGCTAATTGCGGCGGGTGCGGCCGCACAAAATATCATCAACGCCAGTTTTGCCTTGGGGCTTGGCGCCATCTGGCGCACGGGTGATATGGCCTATGACGACACGGTAAAGCAGGCGCTTGGGTTGATCAGTAATGAAACACTGGACGAACAAATTATTGGCTTCATCTATATAGGCACACCTGTGAGCAGCGCGTCTCTGCCGCGTGAAATAAATCCCCAGGATTTTTTTACTGCTTGGACTAACGAATAAGATTGCGTTTGAAAGCTTGCTTGTGTAAATTAGCGCGCCTTCGCAGGGGTGACTATGGAGAGTTAGCAATGCGAAGAACCGCGCAAGCTGTCGGCGGTAAAATACGGTGAGGTGTCCGAGTGGCCGAAGGAGCACGCCTGGAAAGTGTGTATACCGCAAGGTATCGAGGGTTCGACTCCCTCTCTCACCGCCATTTTAAAACGATGTATCTCCAAAATATGGCGCAGACTTGTAAGCAGTTCGTTATGCACCCAAGTCGACTGGTTTTTGTACTTCATTGATTTATAAAGCATTATTTTAAAATTTCACGAAAGAAAAATTAAAAAATGCTTGACGAGATAAAGGTCAGTCAATAGAATGCGCGCCAACAAGACGCACTCATAGCTCAGCTGGATAGAGTACTCGGCTACGAACCGAGCGGTCGGAGGTTCGAATCCTCCTGAGTGCACCATATAGAAGTCGCTAAACCCCTGATTATCCTAGAGATTTTCAGGGGTTTTTGCTTTATGGGGTTTGAAGTGTCGATAAAGTGTCGAACACAACTCTATTAATCATTTACAGCAGGTCGAAACTTTACGGCCTCCAGTAAATGATCGGGTGATAAGTGCGAGTAGCGCATGGTCAAATTTATTGAGCTGTGACCAAGTATTCTTTGCAGCGTTAAAATATCCCCACCATTCATCATGAAGTGACTCGCGTAAGTGTGGCGCAATGCGTGAGCCGCTTGACCCTTCGGTAATTTAAACGAACACTTTTCGAGCAGCCTGCGAAATGCGCTGATTGACGTAGAAAATAATCTGTAATTTCCTGTCGAGTGAGTTCGCAAATCCTCTTCCAGTTTTTGAGTGATTGGTACTGTCCGGTTTTTCCCTGATTTGGTATCCAGAAACGTTAAGCGCGATTTCCCAATTTGCGATGGCGTTAAGTTTTCCGCCTCACTCCAACGAGCACCAGTCTGCAAGCAAACCCTTACGATCAAATAAAGGCACGGGTTTTTGGCTGCTTGAATCACTGACAATAATTCCTGGCACTGTGCCGTTGTCAGGTAAGAGAGTTCACGCTCTTTAATCCTAATTGGTTTTACTTTGATCAGTGGCGACTGGTATTTAATCTGGTCGGTTTGCCACAAGTAGCCATAAAGTGCATTTAGGTAGCCCAGTTCGTTATTGAGTGTTTTAGCGGACACACCATCTTGTGCGCGTATCTGCCGGTAATTCAGATATTGGGCTGGCGTGAGGTTTTTCGCTACCGGATCACCCAGTGCATTGCATAAAGCGATCAACGACCGTTTACGGCGCTCAGGGTCGGCCAAATGGATACCGTGGTGCCCATACCATAGATCGATCAGCTCAGAGAGCTTGCGCTTGTCTGATTGCGGCGTGTTCCAGATTTCACCAGTGACTAATTTAGCCCTGATTTGATCTTCAAAGCGTATGGCTTCCGCTTTAGATTTGAATTTCCGGCGAAAGCGCTTCCCCTTAACCGGTTCAATATCGACAAACCAACGACCATCCTCAAGTTTTTCTATGGCCATTAGATTGCTTTCCCCCAGCGAATACAGCGTTCGGTCAGGAGCTTTCTGATGTGATCCCTCAAATCCATATCACCCATGCCTTTGTGTGCGTAAAACTCTTTGATAGTCGGCCAGAATGGTAGTGATTGCAGTGCCTCTATGGTTTGCTTGGCTGTTAATCGCTGTCGAGCTGCAAGGCTGATAGCGTTACCTATGAGCAATTCAATATTTTTACCGCTGAATCCTGTGCTGGTTTTGTAATATCGCTTGTAGTCGGTTTTATCGAGGTGTGACGGTACGGGAACTTGCACCAGTACATCTTGCATGAGCAGTGTCCATACGGGATGAAAGCGGTTAGGTGCATGCAGGAATTTAAAACTGTCAAACCCGTACTTTAAAAGCCCATCCAAATGGTGCGAGAGCGCGGTATAGCTTTTGAAATAGCAGGGTGTATCACTGTCATGAAATTTGCTGCCAGCAGCGAATTGCTCAACGACGGAATGGTGAAAGCGAAACTCAATGCGCCAGACGGGCTTTGTGTCGTCGTAGTTGTAGGGGGCGTCTTCGAAGGGGTTATCTGTTTTACGCCATGTATCTTCCCAAAAGTCGAGCTTATCCGTGGATTTTGCCTGCTTGGTTTTATTGTAAATACACAATTGCATTGATGATGGTGAGCCAAACATATAGGTCTCACCACGACCATAGGTTACTGACAGGTGATCAAAATCCAGTGTTTCTATGGTGTCGAATTGGCGAACGGTGCGTGAGCGACAGTGCATGCGGGCGACTATATCCGCCGGAGGTTCCCAACCTTGGAGATCCAGGGCGATATGCACTGCTGATTGGTTGTATTCAAGGTCATCCAGTACAAGGTCGGCAAAGCTGTCCATTAGCTCTTGCAGTTGTGCCGGGCTGTATTCTTCAATCAAGTGCGGTGACACTTCGATTTTCAAGTGTGGGCCATTGGACTCAGGCTTAACATTAAAATTCTTAATTAGCAGGATTAACCCTAAATCAGCGTTTTGTAGTTTGAATTGATAACCGGAATCACGACCTATACGACCTGCATGCCATTCATGACCACCAAAAAAGACCATACCGGTTTTCTCGAACAGATCGAGAACACCGGTTTTAATGTATCCGCGATAAAGTTGGCGAACAGTATCAACACCACAGCGCAAAATATTTAATCCGGATAAATCACAGAATTTTTTCCCATCAAAAAATAACCGTCCTTTGCTATCGGGTTGAAACTCATGGTCTAAACGTTGGTAGTGAGTTGGTTTTTTCATTTTCTTAGCCTTTATATTTGTCTAATGAGGTGTTCAAGAACTGTTTATAAGACGTGTTACAGGGACGTCTGCGGTGCCGCCGCCAGCGCACGGGGCAAGCCCTGATCGTGCGCTTTGGCGGTCGGTTGGCCTGTTTGACTTTGAATTTCAGGACGAGTGTGATCAAAGTAGCCATTGTCGACATAGCGATTACAGGCCTTTTCAGAAATGTTTAACGGTGTGGCCTGCTGGGAATAACACCTACACACCGGAGGGTTGTCATAGCCACGATTAAAACGAATGCACTGAGGGCGTGGGAAGGTTTTAGGGACGGTTAACGCATCATAGACAGGGGCAGACCAAGGAACATCAGGAAGTCTAGGAGTATGGACTCTAATATATTCTTCGGTAGAGAGTGAAGCAGAAGTACCACCAGCACCATTAACAGCAATAGAACCAGAATTAACCATGCCGGCCAATTTTTCAACAGGCGCAGTAATAGACTTGGGAAGCTCAGTGTTATCAATTCGATTACCCCATGAATTTAAAAAATAAATGACAAGCCCAATCAGGAAAAATAAAGCAATAAATGGAATAAAAACTTTTGCCGGTATTTTTCGCTTATGAGTGTGCACCTCAGCCGATTTATAAGTGCCGAAATATTTTTTATCGAAGCCAACACGTTTAATTACCGCTTCTTTACGCTTGAAATGGTCATCGACCTCAGTGACGCATTTTTCCCATGTAAGCCACTTGGCGGACTCAAGGCCGAAGATGCGCTCTATGTGCGTGT
>JACCDS010722156.1_pt1 | contig 10625 bp, 3 predicted proteins | sample 7446441 | NCBI WGS metagenome assembly JACCDS01 (sample SAMN15323445, study PRJNA562643) | freshwater metagenome | isolation source: river surface water | place: USA:Blue River Watershed | collected 2017-08-17 | reverse complement strand
GGCATCGCGATGGACATGAGCATCCAGCTCAAGGCTGCCAACGGCGCGATCTGCACGCTGAGCCTGTCCTTCAACAACGACGGCCCGCTGGGCACCTTCTTCCGCTACATCGGCGACAGCGCGACCTACATCGCCCGCTACGACGACCTCTACACCGGCAAGGAAGAGAAGATCGACGTCTCCGGCGTGGCCGTGTCGATGAACGGCATCGAGCTGCAGGACCGCGAGTTCTTCGCCGCGATCCGCGAGGGCCGCGAGCCCAACAGCAGCGTGGCCGGCGTGATGGACTGCTACCGCGTCCTGCACGAGCTTGAACAGCAGCTCGAAGGCTGAGCCCGGACCCGCCACTTGCGCCAGATCCTCAGCGTCACCATCCCCGTCTACCTGCTGATCGCGGTCGGCTGGCTGGCCGTGCGCATGGGCATGTTCTCCAAGCCCGACCTGCGCATCCTGGGCAAGCTGGTGGTGAGCTTCTGCCTGCCCGCGCTGGTCTTCCACGCGCTGTCCACCCGCGACATCGCCGATGTGCTGCACCCGGCCTACCTGCTGGCCTACGGCGGGGCCTCGCTGCTGGTGCAGCTCGGCGGGGTGGCCTGGGCGCGGCGGGTGCAGCGCAAGCCGTGGTCGCGCTCGGCGCTGACGGGGCTGGGCATGTCGGCGTCCAACAGCGGCTTCATCGGCCTGCCGATCGTGCAGGCGCTGGTCGGCCCGATCGCGGGCGTGGCCCTGGCGCTGAACATGCTGGTCGAGAACCTGGTGGTGATCCCGCTGGCGCTCGCGCTGGCCGAACGCGACGGCGACGCCGCCGAGGTCACGCAGCGCTGGCACGACACGCTCAGCCAGACGATGCGCGGGCTGCTGGTCAACCCGCTGATCCTGGCGATCCTCGCCGGGCTGGCCTTCGCGCTGCTGGGCCTGCGCCTGCCCGAGCCGGTGGCGCGCGCGGTGCAGATGGCATCGGCCGCCTCCAGCCCGCTGGCGCTGTTCCTGATCGGCGGCACGCTGGTCGGGCTGAAGGTGCGCGGCATGCTGGCCGATGTCGCGCTGGTCGTGTTCGGCAAGCTGGTGCTGCTGCCGGCGTCCGTGGCGGCGCTGCTGTGGCTGCTGGGCCACTGGCTGCCCCCGATCGACCCGCTGCTGCAGGCCTGCGCGGTGCTGATGGCGGCCATGCCGATGATGAGCGTCTACCCGGTGCTGGCCCAGAAGCACGGCCACGAGGTGTTCTGCGCCGCCGCGCTGCTGGCGGCCACGGTCGTCTCGTTCTTCACCGTCAGCGCCCTGACCGGCTGGCTGGCGGCGTCTGGCGCCCTGCCAGGCTGAGAGACCCCCCAAGCGGGGGTCGACACGCTCTCGACAAAGCGTTCGTTAAGTATCCCTACTGAAGAAACCCCCGTTCGATACTGTCAGTTTCGTCAGACTCGGTTCAGCTTAACAACAGCTTGAGGCCGGATTCCGTGATCCCGTTCACGAGAAACTGAAAAAGTGTCCATGAATCAATGATTTGCGTGGCGACCCACCCGAAAGGGCGGGGTGCTTGTCTTGCGCTAGATCAGACAACTGATTCAGAATGAGTTCACCTGAACAGAACGTGACATTACGTTCTCTTCACTGGATCAACGACGGAGGAGACATGCCAGCAGCCTGCCATGCGCGACGCCAGCCGACCCGGCCGGGCATCGACGCGCGCAGCGTTTCGGCATGTCGACGATGTCGATGTCCGGTCTGGAGCTGAGTGACCGCCCGGTCGTCTGTCTCGGCTCCCCTCGCCCCCCTTACTGATCACCCCTCGATTCCGGTGCCTGCGCACCGGCGGGGATCGGCTTGCCTGCGCTTGACGCAACACCTCATCGCCACCGGAAGATCACCATGCAACTCGTCCTTCACGACCTGTCCTTCATCCTCCAGCAGATCACGCTGGCCGAACGCCACACCGCTGGCGAGGACCTGCTGACCATGATCGGCAGCCCGCTGCTGCCCTACGGCCTGCGCGCGGTCGATGGTTCGCACAACAACATCGTCCCGGGCCAGGAACAGTTCGGCGCCGCCGACCGCCCGATGCCCAACGTGCTGCCGCAGATCTGGCGCACCGCCGAGGCGGTCCAGTTCGACTACGACGGCCCGGGCCCCGTGACCGTCGGTCAGCTGTCGAGCTACGGCCAGACCAGCGGCCTGGTGTTCGACTCGACGCCGCGCCTGATCAGCAACCTGATCTCCGACCAGACCGCCGGCAACGCCGCCGCCGTGGCGGTCGCCGGTCAAGGTGCCACGGTCTCCAGCGACGGCACGCTGTTCATCGAGAACGTCGCGCCGGACGAGGGCCTGTCGGCACCGTTCAACTCGTTCTTCACCATCTTCGGCCAGTTCTTCGACCACGGCCTGGACCTGATCGGCAAGGGCGGCCGGGGCTCGGTGATCATCTCGCTGCAGCCGGACGATCCGCTCTACGTGGCGGGCAGCCCGACCAACTTCATGGTCCTCACGCGGGCGCAGTTCGAGGTCGACGCGGCCACCGGCCAGCGCATGTACAACAACTCGACCACGCCGTGGATCGACCAGAACCAGACCTACACCTCGCACCCGTCGCACCAGGTCTTCCTGCGCGAGTACGTGCTCAACGCGGCCGGTGACCCGGTCTCGACCGGCAAGCTGCTGGACGGCGGCGTGCCGGGCTCGATCGCCAACTGGGGCGAGGTCAAGGCGCAGGCCCGCAACCTGCTGGGCATCGACCTGACCGATGCCGACCTGGGCAACGTGCCGCTGCTGCTGACCGACGAGTACGGCAACTTCATCCCCGGTGCCAACGGCCTGCCGCAGCTGGTCCTGAGCGAAGGCCCGCCGATGGTGGTGCTGGAGGGCAACCTGACCACCCCCGTGTCGACCGCTGGCGCGCTGCGCACGGATCACGCCTTCCTCGACGACATCGCCCACAACGCGGCGCCCGGCACCTTCGATCACGACAACAATCCCGGCACGCCGCAGATCGCCAAGACCGCCGACACCGACACCGACGTCAGCACCATCCCCGGCTCGCAGCCGCGTGGCACCTACGACAACGAGCTGCTGGACCTGCACTACATCACCGGCGACGGTCGCGGCAACGAGAACATCGGCCTGACCGCTGTCCACAGCATCTTCCACTCCGAGCACAACCGCATCGCCAGCCAGGTCAAGGACGTGGCGGTGGCCGGCTTCAACGACGCGCTGGCCAGCGGTGACGCGCAGCAGATCGCGGCCAGCCTGAACTTCCTGAACCAGTGGCTGAGCACCGACATCGTCGTCACGCCGGGCACGCCGCTGGCCGCTGCCGACCTGACCTGGGACGGCGCGCGCATCTTCCAGGCCGCGCGCTTCGCCACCGAGATGCAGTACCAGCACTTCGTCTTCGAGGGCTTCGCCCGCAAGGTGACGCCGTCGCTGGACCTGTTCTCGGGCTACAACAGCACGGTCGACCCGGCCGTGATGAGCGAGTTCGCCAACGTGGTCTACCGCTTCGGCCACTCGATGCTGACCGACACCATCGACCGCATCGACACCACCACCGGCGTGAACTCGGAGATGCGCCTGATCGACGCGTTCCTGAACCCGGTCGCCTATGCCGCCAGCGGCACCAGCAACGACACGGCGGTCGGCGCGATCGTCAACGGCCTGGTGCGCCAGACCGGCAACGACATCGACGAGTTCATCACCGAGTCGCTGCGCAACAACCTGGTCGGCCTGCCGCTGGACCTGGCCGCGCTGAACATCGCCCGTGGCCGTGACACCGGCATCCCCGGCCTGAACGCCGCCCGCGAGATGTTCTTCGCCGACACCGGCCTGTCGATCCTGCAGCCGTACGACAGCTGGGAAGACTTCGGCCTGGGCATCAAGAACCCCGAGTCGCTGGTCAACTTCATCGCCGCCTACGGCACGCACAGCACGATCACCGGCGTCTCGTCGATGGCCGACAAGCGCGCCGCCGCGCAGGCCCTGATGGACGCCGCCGCCCTCGGCACCGATGCCGACGCGGTCGCCTTCATGACCGGCACCGGCGCGTATGCATCGCTCACCGCCTCCGAGCTGGGCGGCCGTGGCGGTCTCAACGACGTCGACTTCTGGATGGGCGGCCTGGCCGAGAACGTGCAGCCCTTCGGCAGCATGCTGGGCTCGACCTTCGACTACGTGTTCGCCACGCAGCTGGTCGCGCTGCAGAACAACGACCGCCTGTACTACCTGTCGCGCACGCTCGGCCTGAACGTGCTGCTGCAGCTCGAACAGGGTTCCATGGCCGAGCTGGTGATGCGCAACTCCAGCGCCCGTCACCTGCCGGGCGACGTGTTCTCGACGCCGGAATTCATCTTCGAGGCCGCCAACCTGGGCACCAGCGGCGCGATCCTCAACGATGCGTCCACCGCGTACAACGAGTCCACGCTGCTGACCCGTCTGGCCGACGGCACGATCCGCTATGCGGGCGCCTCGCACATCGTCATGGGCGGCACCTCCGGCAACGACCGGATGCGCGCCGGTGCCGGTGACGACACGCTGTACGGCGACGAAGGCAACGACCGCCTCGAAGGCGGCGCGGGCAACGACTTCGTGCTGGGCGGCGCGGGCGACGACATCCTGACCGACAGCTTCGGCGACGACCAGCTCAAGGGCGCCGAAGGCAACGACGTCATCAGCAACAGCTCGGGCTTCGACCTGCTCTTCGGCGGCGACGGCAAGGACGCCATCTTCGGCGGCGTGGGCGATGCGGAGACCTTCGCCGGCATGGGCGACGACTTCGTCTCGGCCGGCACCGGCATCAACACCGTGTTCGGCAACGCCGGCAACGACTGGATCGAGGGCGGCGACGGCGCCGACCTGCTGCAGGGCGACAACGGCGACCCGTTCCAGGCCAGCACCGTGATCGGCCACGACGTGCTGATCGGCGACGGCAACGACGACTACGACGCCGAATCGGGCGACGACATCATGTTCGGCACGCCGGGCATCAACCGCGCCGAGGGCATGCTGGGCTTCGACTGGGTGACCTACGCCCGCTCGACCGAGGTGGTCGATGCCGACCTGGGCAACAGCGCCCTGCTGCCGCCGGACCTGGACAACCTGAAGGACCGCTTCGACCTGGTCGAAGGTGTCTCGGGCTACAACGGCAACGACCGCCTGACGGGCACCGACCTGCTGGCGGCCGACCGGGTCGGCCATGAGCTCAACGGCGAGGGCCTGAACCGCATCTCCGGCCTGGCCGGGGTGCTCAACGGCGCGGTCGGCTTCAACGCCAACGCGACCGGTCTGGCAACCGCCTACAGCGGCGAGATCCTGCTGGGCGGTGGCGGCAACGACACGATGACCGGCGGTGCCGGCGACGACGTGCTCGACGGCGACGCCTGGCTCAACGCCCGCATCAGCGCGATCAGCACGACCGGCGTGGTCAGCTCGCACAACAACATGTCGACGCTGACGGCCGGCCTGCTCAACGGCACGATCAACCCGGGCAGCCTGACGATCGTGCGGGAGATCCTGAGCGCGACCAATGCCGGCACCGCCGACATCGCCGTGTTCAGCGGCGTGCGCGCCAACTACACCATCGGCGCGGCCCGCGCCGACGGCAGCCGCCTGGTGACCGACAACATCGGCACCGACGGCGTCGACCTGGTGCGCAACATCGAGATCCTGCGCTTTGCCGATCAGGACCTGATCCTGGGCGCCAACACCGCTGCGGTGGGCGTGGCCACGATCAGCGACATCACGCCGACCGAAAACGCGGCGCTGACCGCATCGACCGCCGGCATCACCGATGCCAACGGCCTGGGCGCGTTCTCGTTCCAGTGGCAGTCGAGCAACGACGGCGGCGCGAGCTGGACCAACGTGGCCGGCGCGACCGCCGCCAACTTCACGCCGGGTGCCGGCGTGGTCGGCCAGCAGCTGCGGGTGCAGACCTCGTTCACCGATGGTCAGGGCACGCTGGAGACGCAGGTCTCGGCCGCCACGGATGTCGTCGGTGACCAGTTCACCGGCACCGGCATCGCCGACAACTTCGCCGGCAACGCTGGCGCGGACAACGCCAACGGCGCCGGCGGCAACGACACCCTGGTGGGCAATGCCGGCGACGACACCCTGGCCGGCGGTGCCGGCAACGACACCCTCACCGGTGGCGCGGGCAATGACTTGATGAACGGCGGCGGCGGCAACGACACCCTGGTGGTGGCCGATGCGGGCGACATCGTCATCGGCGGCGCGGGCACGGACCTGGTGCAGGCGCTGCTGGCCTCGTTCACGCTGGGTGCGGACGTCGAGAACCTGACCTTCGTCGGCGTCGGTGCCTTCTCGGGCACCGGCAACGCGGTGGCCAACGTCATCAACGGCGGCGCGTCCGGTGACACGCTCAACGGCGCGGGTGGCAACGACACGCTCAACGGCAACGGCGGCAACGACCTGCTGCTGGGCGATGCCGGTGCCGACCAGCTCAACGGCGGTCTGGGCAACGACAGCCTCGACGGTGGCGCGGCCGGCGACCAGCTCACCGGTGGCGCGGGCACCGACCGCCTGACCGGCGGCGCGGGAGCCGACCAGTTCATCTTCGGCAGCCTGGCCGACCTGGGCGTGGGTGCGGCGCGCGACGTCATCACCGACTTCCTCGCCGGCACCGACCAGATCGTGCTGACCGCCATCGACGCCAACGGCGCAGGCGCCGGCAACGGAGCCTTCGGCTTCCGTGGCCAGCAGGCCTTCAACGGCGTCGGTCAGGTCCGCTTCGTCAACACCGGTGGCAACACGATCGTGCAGCTGAACACGGACGGCAACTTCGCCAACGCGGAGTACGAGATCCAGCTCAACGGCACGCTCAACCTGCAGGCCAACAGCTTCGCGCTGTGATCGGCGCGGGGCGGCTGACCTGAGGTCGCCCCGTCAACGCTTGACTCTGGCATGGGCCCGGTTTCAGTTCCCCCGTGAGGGCCCGTGTTTTCCGCCTCGCCGCCGTGCGAGGCGTTTTTCCTTGATGAACCCGATGTCAACTCACCTTGCACGCACCGCACGCCCGCTGCCCGCCGTGGTCCTGGCCGCCGCGCTGCTGGTCATGACACCTGCCCTCGCGCAGTCCGAGGCGAGCCCCGCGGCCTGGGGCGAACAGCAGGCGCAGGCGCTGCTGGCGGCGGTCGCGTCCGACGGCGCGGCCACCTCCAGCGTGGCCGACAACCCCGCCTGGCAGATGCTGCGCCAGCAGCTCGCCCGCAGCCTGCAGGACCACCCGGAAGCGCGCGCGACCGTGGCCAGCGCACAGGGCGCACGCGCGGCCACGCGCGAGACCGCTGCGGCACGCCGGCCCCAGCTGTCGCTGGAGGCCGAGACCGGTCACCGCGACAACGATGCCAACGACCTGTCGGGCACCAGCGCACGCCGCTGGGACACCGGCAGCGTCGGCCTGAGCCTGCGCCAGCAGGTCTGGGACGGTGGCACGACGCAGTCGCAGATCGCGGCATCGACATCGTTTGCCGATGGCGTCGAGGCGCGTGGCCAAGCGCGCCGCGCCGACTTCGCGCTGCGTGCGGTCCAGGCCTCGCTGGAGCGGGTGCGCGCGCGCCGGCTGGTCGAGCAGGCACGCCTGCATGTCCAGGCCCGCGACGAGATCGTGGCCGACCTGACCCGTCGCCACGAGCTGGGCGGCGGCACGCTCAGCGACGTCTGGCGGGCCCGCTCGCGGGCGGTCGAGGCACGCGGCGCACTGGTGCAGGCCGAGGCCCGGCTGCAGTCGGCCGAGGCGACCTGTCTGGAGCTGCTCGGCGCGGACGTCCCCGCCGAGCTGGACCTGCGCCCGCCGCCGCTGCCCGACCTGGCCGCCGCGCTGGCCTCGCCGGCCGCGACGCAGGACGGCTTTGCGGCCATCGAGGCGGCCCAGGCGGCCGTGCGCACGGCCGAACACGAGCTGGAGGTGGCCCGCCGCCGCGACGGTCCGCGGGTCGACTTCGATGCCGGCATCAGCCGGCGTGACCTGATCGGCGGACGGCGCGCCGGCACCGACTGGCAAGCCGGCCTGACCCTGCGCCACACCTTCCACGACGGCGGCGCGGACGATGCCCGCATCGCCCAGGCCCGGGCCCGGCTGGACGAGGCCAACGAGCAGCTGCGCAGCACCCGTCTGCAGCTCGAACGGTCGCTGCGCCAGTCGCTGGCCGAAGACCAGATCGCCGAGCCACTTTTGCAGGCCCGGCGCGAAGGCATCGTGCTGGCGGTCGACGCACTGCGCGGTGTGCGTGAACAGTTCGCGTTCCGTCGCGGCAGCCTGCTCGACGTGATGAGCGCGCAGGACACACTGCATGCCGCCGGCAACGCCTGGGTCGAGGCCGAACACGCCCGCGCGTTGACGCGCTGGCGCATCGCCTACTTCACCGGCTCGCTGATGCCCTGGATCGGGCTCGCGCCCTGACTGCCCTGACTGCCCAGACAGGCCAGCCGCAACCCGCCGCGCTTGCCGCGTCGCCGCCCCCAACCTTCTTCGCATCCGACGAGCCCGCCATGAACCGTGACCTGCCCCCCGCCGGCGACGATCCCCTCGCCCTGAGCCCGCAGCGACGGGCCGCCGCCGGCGCGCTGGCCGCTGCCGAGCCCGGCGGTGCCACGCCGCTGATCGCGCCGCCCGATCCGTTCGAGGCCTGCCTGGCCTTCCTGCTCGATCACCACGAGCGTCCGCTGTCGATCGCCGCGCTGCGCGCCCGCGTCGCCCGTCCCGACGGCGCCTGGTCGCTGGCCGATTTCATCGACGCAATCGAGAGCCTGGGCTTCTGGACCGCCCTGCACCACGATCTCGATCCGCCGCGCCCGGCCCCGCACGAGCCGGTGCTGCTGGTCGGTGCGGACGGCGAACCGGTCGTGCTGATCGGGCCTCTGGGCGATCCGGCCGGACCGCAGGACGCGCAGCGCTGGGACGTCTTCCTGCCCGCCACCGGCCGGGTCGTGGCGCTGACGCCCGCCGAGGTGGCCGCCCGCTACGAGGGCCGCTGGGTGCAGGTGCGCGCGCCGCGTCGCCTGCCCGCATCGGAGGCCAAGACCGCGCAGGGCCGTCATGGCCACTGGTTCTGGGGCCCGAACCGGCTGGCCCGGCCGCTCTACCTGCGCGCGGTGCTGGCCTCGATCGTCACCAGCGTGTTCGCGCTGTCGACCTCGGTCTTCACGATGATCGTGTACGACCGCGTCATCCCCAACGGCGCGACCGAGACGCTGTGGGCGCTGCTGGCGGGCATCGCCATCGTGCTGCTGAGCGACTTCGCGATCCGCTCGGTGCGCGGCTACTTCCTCGATGTGGCCGGCAGTCGCGCCGATGTCGAGATCGCCGATGCGGTGTTCGACCAGGTGCTGGACCTGGACCTGCGGGCCCAGCGCGGCTCGGCCGGCGGGCTGGCCAGCCTGCTCAAGGAATACGAGACGATCCGCGAGTTCGCCACCTCGGCCACGCTGACCACGCTGATCGACCTGCCGTTCGCGCTGCTGTTCATCGGCGTGCTCTACCTGATCGGCGGGCCGATGGCCTGGGTGCCGGTCATCGCCATTCCGCTCGTGCTGATCGTGGGTCTGCTGATGCAGCCGGCGATGAAGCGCGACACCCAGGTCGCGCAGGAGGACAGCCAGACCAAGCAGGCCGTGCTGATCGAGACGCTGGCCGGGCTGGAGACCATCAAGGCGGTGGGTGCCGGGGCGGTGATGCGCCGCCGCTGGCAGGACGCCGTCACGCACCAGGCCCGCATCTCGCTCAACAGCCGTCTGCTGGGGCAACTCGCCGGCAACTGGGCCAACCTGGTCGTGATGGGCGCGCAGATCGCGGTCGTCTCGGTGGGCGTGCACCTCGCGCTCAACGGTCAGGTCGGCTCGGGCGCGATCGTCGCGGCCTCGATCCTGTGCGGTCGGGCGGTGCAGCCGCTGGCCCAGCTCACGCAGCTGCTGGTGCGACTGAACCAGTCGCTGGCGGCCTACCGCGCGCTGGCCAAGGTGATGGCCCTGCCGCGCGAACACACGCCCGGCGTCAACACCATGCCGCATGACCGGCTGGACGGCCAGATCGACCTGCAGGACGTGTCCTTCAGCTACCCCGGCGCCGAGCAGCCGGTGATCGAGGGCGTCAACGTGCACATCGAGGCCGGCCAGCGCGTGGCCATCATCGGGCGCATCGGCTCGGGCAAGTCGACGCTGCTGAAGATGCTGCTGGGCCTGTACCGGCCCGACAAGGGCCAGCTGCGCGTGGGCGGCGTGGACGTGCGCCAGATCGATCCGGCCGACCTGCGCCGCCATGTCGCGGCGGTGCTGCAGGACTGCTGGCTGATGTCGGGCACGCTGCGCCAGAACATCGCGCTGGGCGCGGACCGCCCGAGCGACGAGGAGATCCGCGAGGCCGCCATGCTGGCCGGCGCGCACGAGTTCATCGCCGCCCATCCGCAGGGCTACCAGCTCAAGCTGGGCGAGAACGGCGCCGGCCTGTCCGGTGGCCAGCGCCAGGCCGTGGCGCTGGCGCGCGCGCTGGTCAGCCGCTCGCCGATCGTCGTGCTCGACGAGCCCACCAGCGCGATGGACCCGAGCGCCGAGGCCCTGCTGCTGGCGCGCCTGAAGACCGCGCTGGTCGGCCGCACGCTGGTGCTGGTCACGCACAAGCCGTCGATGCT
>JACCDS011987223.1_pt1 | contig 10627 bp, 6 predicted proteins | sample 7446441 | NCBI WGS metagenome assembly JACCDS01 (sample SAMN15323445, study PRJNA562643) | freshwater metagenome | isolation source: river surface water | place: USA:Blue River Watershed | collected 2017-08-17 | reverse complement strand
GACCTTCCGGCACTTTAAAATAAGGTACGGTAAACCAACCGGTTTTACCTTGTGGTGAACCATCCAACGTTAATTTTACGCCGCCCATGCGGAAATGATTTTTATAGTGGCGTGACATTAATGGGCTTTGTAATAGGGGATCATCACCAAAGGTCACAATATCGGGATAGGAAACTACATCTGCCTTGAGTGTCCCTGCTTCTGACATGGCCATTAATAGTTTTAAATTATCTTTGGTGGTTTTTCCATCCTGAATGGTAGTGAAGCCATTTGCTAGATAAATCTTTTCAGAGGCCTGAAGCTGCGCGGCAATTTCATCAGGAGTGAATGCTGGAAATATTTTATAAACCACGCTAAAAAATGCATTTTCTTCGAGTACCCCATTGGGCGTTTTTCCATCCGCTTCGCGCCGGATGACCCCGCCATCAGGTGCAACACTGGCGGCAGTAATGCCGACTTGTTCCAGCGCTTTACTATTGAGCGCACCAAAATGCCCGGATTGGTGTGAGACCATAATGGGTAATTCGGTAGAAATTGCATCTAAATCGTGGCGTGTGGGGTGGCGATGTTCGGCAAGTTGTGAATCGTCATAGTTCATGCCGATAGCAACGCCGTGCTTTTTTACAATGGGTGATGTCGCAATAAAATCGCGCATGGTTTTTTGCAAATCGGCGATGTTTTTTACCGATCCATCCGGTGGTGGGAGCAGGTTAGCTAATACGGTTTGTGTGCCCACTTCACTAAAATGCGAGTGACCGTCAATAAACCCTGGTACCAGCGTTTTTCCGTGTAAATCAATCAACTGTGTCTGCGCGCTTTTGTGTGATCTTTCTATATCGACATAGTTGCCAACGGCAATAATTTTTCCGTCTTCAACTGCAATGGCTTCGGCCTTAGGTTGGGTGTCGTTGAGGGTAATAATGGTGCCGCCGAAATAGATGCTATCTGCCGCTTTTATTGAGGTGGGGGGAGATGGCTCGGAGCAGCTTATTAGGCAAGCTGCTAATATGCCAACGCATAAATGTTTTCCTGATTGGCTAAATCTTGTGAGTAAAGTCATGATCGAATCCTTTGCGTGAAAATAATTACATGTCGTTAACCTGCTGTTTTATGTTCATATGTGTTCTGTTTTATTGCTGGCAACAATCAACCGAAGCTCCGATTTTTATCAGAGCTTTGGTTGGAGTTTTTATTACTTGTTAACGCTGCCCTCTTGTTTCCAGCCGCTATCGGTTTTGCACAATAAATATTGCCCCTCCAAGGATGTGCCATCGGCATCAAACAAGCTGATGGCAATGGTTTTACAGTGCTGCTGATTTTTTCTGGCTGCACCAACCAGTACCACTGTCCCGTTAATTTTGGATTTGGCATTAAACCAGGTAACTGGCGTGCCTATGTTGTTGTCATTTAACGCTTGCAGAGTATGCGTTTCAATCAGAGTGATATCGGTATCGCTTAAGGTTTGCAGGCGGGATTGTGTAATGTGCCATTTATTTTCCGTGTTTTTGCATATGGTGAATCCGTAGTTCTCTGGATTTTTTTGTGGTGCCGAGAAATGTAATAACGTGCGGCGACAGGGATTTCCTGCTTCAGTGTAGCTGAGCTTGGGAAGGATTTTTACATTCACTTTGGCTTCAGGTGCCTGCCACTGCGTGATTTTTTTATCGGGATTTTCTTCCAGTACGCGATTGATTTCTGTTTTTAATTGCTGCATTTCGCTATCGGACAGCTGGCTGGGTAAGGTGTTTTTCATGAACCCAAAATTACTCGCTGCAGCGGGCAGTGCAATACTGCATAGTAATGCAATGACAAGATGACGCGAATGAATTCCTCTAAACATATACAGGCTCCTGTGTTTTAGTAGGCTGATTGATCAAGTTGTCGCGCATTTAGCGCGGTGCTGGAATTCGATGCAGTAATACACTGGCTGCTGTTTTTGCTGCGCTGACGGGGTTGGTTTGTTCGACACCAGAGGTCAGCAGTTTACTGGCACCGCCTTCCCACAATAAGTGTTCGGTGCGTGTTGCGCGCATACTGATTGTGATAATGCCATGTTCAAGCAAGTTGCTGGCACCCTGCGGATCTTCCCAGCCGGTAAAGCGGAAATTGCCTGTGTCATCGCGTATCCAATGTGGGCCGTAGTTGGGCTCCTCTATTCCAGGGCGAGTGACCACCGCAATACGATAATCCAATAATAATTGCGCATTATCTGCTGAATACACATAACCTTTGATGGCCATTCCTTTATCGATTTCCGCGCGGAAGGTTGCATCAAACTGCTGTGCATTGGCGCCACTGGCTGCATCGAGTGCAGGTCGTTCCCAATGGTAGGTTTTTAGCCCTTTAAGCTCAGGAGATGCAGCTTGCATTTCACGGTATTTGATGGAAGAGCAACTGCTGAGAATGGCAGAGAGCAGTGCTAACAGCATGGTGAAGCGGGTAACTTTTATTAAACCAGTGGGTAGAGTCATCATTGTAAATTCCGTCTTAAACCTGTGAGGTGAAAATGGAGGGGCTATTTAGCATAGCTATAGGACACTGTTGTTGGCGTAATAATTACCAATAGCCTTTTACAGTTGTAGTACACATTTCCCTCAATGCAATAATTCATTCCTATCAGCCGTTTTTCACATGCAAATTTGTGCTAATGCAGGCATTTACCTGACCCCGTTCGCTGTGATCTAAATAGTTGGCGTGAGCGCTGCATATTTTGGGCGGTTCTTTCGTCATGACTAACAGGCTAAGACAAGGAGATGGGAATGCGTATTGATGAAATGATTACGGCGATACAAACCGAGTTGGGTATAGGGGTGGATGGTAAGGCTGGTCCTGAAACCTGGGGTGCCATTTACAGAAAGATTTGCAAACCTGCTAACACTAAAGTAATTGCAACAGCGGTAACCGATTTGGTTGATTCGCGTAGCGAAAAGATTATTTCAACTCTGTTGCCTGAGGTTCAATCTTATGCGCGGGCGTTGGTACACAAAGCGGCGGCGAATGCTATTACCATTAAGGTAATCAGTGGCTTGCGTACCTATGACGAGCAAAATGCGCTTTATGCCCAAGGGCGTACTGCTCCCGGCAACAAGGTAACCAATGCACGTGGCGGTTACTCTAATCACAATTTTGGTATCGCATTTGATATAGGTGTTTTTGAAGGTAGCAAATATTTAGGGGATTCACCCAAATATAAGGCCTTGGGAATATTGGGTACAGAGATAGGGCTAGAGTGGGGTGGGAATTGGAAGACAATTGTCGACCAGCCACACTACCAACTACGTCCTGTATGGGCGACGAATCTGACTGAGCGGGATATGCTGTCTGAACTTCGCAGTCGGCGAGAGTCGGGAAAAGCGGTTTATGCTTAATTAAGGAATGGCGATAAAAAGGGTCGTCAATTCATCATTGACGACCCTTTCTTGAGAGGATGTTTGACCCCCTCCTGACTAACCAATATCAGTGATGACTACCCTGTGGGTCAGCGATGCCAAGCCAGGTGAATTTGTTGGGTACAAAATTCAATTGCAAGCTGGTGCTTACGGTGCCTTCATCCAAATCAATGGCCTTGATTTGGTTGGCGATAGGATCACTCACATAGGCTATGTGACCCGGTGTCAGTGCCAGCTCAAAGCGGCTGCCACTGGGCAGTGCAGCGATGTTGCTGGTAACGGCCTGAATTCGACTTTTTACCGACCAGTCGTTGGTATTTAACAGTGTTAACCAGCCTTGACTATCCAGTATCACAAATAATTCACCGCCATCGGCAAAGCCATAGGCTAATGCACTCGGTGCGGGTGAGGTATTGGCGTCTATCCAGTTGATCGCAGTGAGTTGATTGGTACTGGTATTCACTGCATAAAATTCGCCAGCGGCTATGCCGACAAATTCCATTACATCATCGCTTCCCAGCAGTGTGCCAACACGTTTGGTTGTGTCAAAGTTTGCAGGGTTAGCAATTTTTTCAGCAGTGAAGGCATCACCATTTTGGGTAATTACCAATACACCGTCAGTACAGCCAAACGCGATTTGGTTTTCATTTTGTGCACTGCCATGCAAACCGGGGCAGGTTTCAGTAAAGACGGTTTGTTCAGTGAAAAAACCGGCGTTTGCTTTGTATAGCGCAACGCGGTCGGGCAGGGTGCTGGTGGTTGCAGCATCGCGTACCGTGGAAATTAAATAGTCACCACGCCCTTGTGCGGCACCGTGCATGTGTGTGGTGTATTCCAGGCGAGTGCCCGCCGTATTGTTGGCAATGTCACTCTCGGTATACACGCCAACACTCGCCGCTGTGGTGGTGGCTGCATTGCCGTCATAAAAAATGACGGATTGAGTGGTGTTGCCGGTAAAGTGTGTCGGACGTGAATTGGTGGCGCTAAAACTCATCCACAGGGGCGCTGCAATCACATCATCTTTATGGTCGCCGTGATCTTCTTGCGACAGTCCACTATCAATAACATTGACGCGGTCAGCGGTGCGTTGAATCACATAACCGTAACGATAGGACGGGCTTGCATAAACCGCGCTGGCGGATTCTGTCAGCGTAAACTCTTCCAGCAGCGCTTTGTCCTTAATATCAAAAATACTGATTTTTGCCTGGTTTTGAGCGCTGATTAACAAGCGGCCCTGGGTGAGTTCATCGTCATGATCGTGGTCATCGTCGTGATCATGGTCGTGATCAATCGGTACCGGGTCGCGTTCAACAATTTTTGTATCACCGCCACCACAGGCGCTGAGCAGTGAGGTAATAAGAATCAGTGTGAGACTTAACGGGATATTTTTCTTTAACATTGTTGTTTACCTTTCCAATAGCGTTTCGTTTCAATTCATTGTTAAACAGGCAGCCGCTTAAAAGCTGCCGCTAATTCCCAGCGCAAATGAGCGTGCGGGCAATGGGGCTTTTTCCTTGAGGAATGAGGCGTGTACACGGGCGTATTCGTCAGTGAGGTTGTTGCCTTTGAGGTAAATTTTTAGCCCGTCATTGAGCGCGTAACTGATTTGGGCATCCAGCAGGGTGTAAGCGTCGGTACTGGTTTCAAATGCACCGATGTTGTCTTGTTCAAAATAGTGCTGGCCACTTAATTCCGCGCGCCAGTTACCTGTTTCATATTCCGCGCGCGCGCCAACACGCAGCGGTGGGATGCGCGGTAAATCGCCACCATCCACAAGTTGTGCGCGTATGTAATCGCTGGTGAGGCTGAGTTTGAAAGGAGCACTCAGTTGCCATACAAATTCGGTTTCAAAGCCATAGAGTTCTGCATCGCGTGCTTGATAAATAAATACCGGTAATTCACTGCTGTGGTCGTGAGCGTCTTCCTCGTCGCCATGATCGTGATCATGCCCGCTCTCACGCGTTAAACCGGTTTCGGCAAGGTAATAATAGTTGTCGATACGGTTGTAAAACGCGTTGAGGATGAAACCAAAGTCGCCTTCAAATTTACGCAGGGAAATATCGATGTTGTTGGAGGTTTCCAATTCCAGATCGTGGCGAGCCAAATCAAAATGGAATTCGCCGTCTTCATCTTCTACCAGTTGTAACAGCGCCCCCACTTCATACAAGCCTGAGCCAATATGCGGACCAAAGGACAATAATTCAGCAGCCGATGGTGTGCGTTCGGCATGGGTGTAAGAGAGGCCAATGTTGTAGCCGGGCGTGAAATCCCATACCACACCGGCAGAGGCGCTGAAGGGGGTTGATTCATGGTCTATCGAAAACACGCGGAGGTATTCTTCGGTGTGTTCGTCGTCGGCATGATCGTGTTCGTTAAGGTCGACCTGGAAATTATCGGCAGTAATTTTTACCTGCTCGATACGTGCACCTAATTGCACTAATACATCACCAAAGTGGCGCTCTTCCATTAATCCAAGGGCAAGTGTTCCGGTTTGGCTGGGTGGGGTGAACGCTTCTTCGCCAATGGCTTCAAAGTCGCTGTGTTTATAGTGCAGGCTCAAGGCGCCGCGCCATTCCGCGATGGGGTGATGGAATAATTCCCAACGCGCTTCAGCAGTTTCATTGCGGAAGGTAGTGCCGACTTCACCGTTTTCGATTTCGCTGTGCTCGTAATCGGTAAAGCCAAAGCGGGTGTTACTGGCACTGAAAAAGTCGTGATCCAGGCTCAGTTCGCTTAAAAATTGGATGCGATGTTGTTTTACATCGGCATAGACATCGACTTCTTCATCGCCGCCATGGCCATGACCTGGAATGCCATATTGACGATCCAACAAACCGTAGGACAGGCCGACAAACCCTTCATCCATAACTTGGCTGGCGCCGATATTAAAGCCCTTGCCTTCGCTCCAGGAATTGGCGAGGCGATTGCTGCTATGTTCTTGGTGGTCTTCTTCATGTTCATCTGTTTCAACTTCGGCGGCACCGGGGATTTTGTAGTTATCCGCTTCGCGCCAGAAACCATCCAAATGCAAGCCCATACTGCCTATGCCGGTGTTGCCACTGGCAGAGACCAATTTGTCGTCGGCGACAGAATCCTGCTGCAGGCGCCATTCGCCATTAGTGTCTGTGGATTGGGGGACGCGATCATCCACCACATTCACCACACCGCCTATCGCGCCGCTACCGTAGAAGAGCGTTGCAGGGCCGCGCAGGATTTCAATTTGGCGCGCTGTGGACGCCTCTGCTGCAACCGCATGGTCCGGGCCCACGCGGGAAGCATCGCCAGCATCCAGGCCATTTTGAGTGACCAGTACACGAGGGCCTTCCAGGCCGCGAATAATCGGGCTGCTGGCAACCGGGCCGTAGTAACTGGAATGTACGCCTACTTCATGCTTCAGGGTTTCTCCCAGCGTGGATGCCTGACGCTCACGCAATGCATCGCCACTGAGCACATTGACTGGCTGTGCCGATTCCATATTGGAGGCATGCCAGGGCAGGCCAACCACATTCACAATTTCCAGTGTGGTACTGCTTAGCACCAGTTCGACGGGGCCGTCGCCTTCGTGTACATGCAAGGTTCTGTGGGTGTAGTCCGGTGCACGCACGTGCAACTCAACGTGTTTGTCTGTTACCTGCGGAAGCTGAAACTCACCGCGTTCATTGGCTGTGGTGCGGATATTGGTACCCACAACCTCAATCGTTGCGCCCGCAATCGGCATACCCGCTGGGTCGCGCACCACACCTTCTACTTGCGCCAACACCGGCGCACTTACGGCGGCAAGTGCCAGCCACAAAAGGGATTTTTTCATCGTCATTACATCCTCACCAACATCAGAAAGCACTGCGACTCAAGCACACAAAGCGCCAAGTCATTCAAATTTTTGGTGATGTTATACTATAACAATTTGGTGGGGCAACTAAATAAGGGAATAAAGCCGTTGCGTATGCAGTATTCGTGGTGCTGAAGTATTGTCTTTGTGATATTGATTCTTATTTGCGGCGGAATTAGGATTGCATCCATTTAAACGTCACTCTTGTATTTTCAGGGCGATTCGGCCTGAAACAAGGATCATTGGGGAAGTAGGTATGCATAAATTGTCGCGTCGTGTTTTAGCCTTGTCGGTTGCAGGTGTTATTTGGGGGAGTAACGCCCATGCACAAATGAATCAGCAACCAACAGTATCAAGTAAGAGTTCCAGTAAGGGCGAGATTGAAACCGTTTATGTGTATGGTGAGGCGGAGAAAACCAAAACCGCGACCAAGTTGAACCTGACGGTGCTGGAAACGCCGCAAGTGGTGTCGGTGATTTCCCGTGACCAGATTGAAGACTTTTCCCTGCGGGAGATTAACTCCCTGTTAGCCCAAGTCCCCGGTGTTACAGTTGAGCAGGTGGAAACCGGTCGTACTTACTACACGGCGCGCGGTTTTGACATTGTTAACTTTCAATACGATGGGGTGGGGGTTCCCTTTTCTTATGGCTTGGGCCATGGCCATGATGACACGGCGATTTACGAGCAAGTGGAAGTCGTCAAAGGTGCTACTGGCTTGATCACTGGCCTCGCTAATCCCTCGGCCACTATTAACTATTTGCGTAAACGTCCGACGGAAAACGTGCAGGCATCGGTCACTGGCTCTGCGGGTAGTTGGAATCAATACCGTATAGATGGCGATATTTCCGGGCCAATCATTGCGGACAAGCTCAAGGGGCGTTTGGTTCTCGCCAAGCAAGATGGGGATTCCTATCTGGATCGCTACAGCAAAGAGCTGACTGTTTTCTACGGCATTATCGACGGCTCAATAACGGAGACCACGCGATTCGCCTTGGGCCACAGCGTGAATGACAGCCATAGCGATGCAAACTCATCCGGTGCCTTGCCGTTGTTTTACAAGGATGGCTCCCTGACGGATTATGATGTGTCCACCAACACGGCACCGAAATGGGCTTATCAGGATGTGAAGCAAACCCGCACCTTCGTTGAGCTGGAGCAGGACTTAGGCACAAACTGGATGGCGAAAGCCATTTTTACGCGCAATGACCTGGACAGTGAGTGGCCATCACTTTACTTGTCGGGCGCCCCGGACCCGATTACAGAAGAAGGTTTGCTGGCAAAGGCCAGTTTCTACGAAGCTGCTGATAAAGAGGAAATTGTCGATCTTTTTGTGAGCGGCTCTTTTTCACTCTGGGGGCAAGAGCATGAGTTGGTCGCGGGTATTAATACGGCGGATATCAAACTGACCGGTCGTTCTGTGTATAACAATGAATGGAACTATGCTCCCATAGGTGCAGATTGGGCCGAGGGGAAAACAGCACTGCCAGTATTTGATGTTTACGATGCGGCGACACAATCTACCCACATTGATCAGACGCAGGATTCTTACTACGTATCCACTCGCCTCAGCCTCACGGACGCACTTTCTGTTCTTCTGGGCGCGCGCACGGTTGATATCGAGCAGGATGGGATCAGCTATGGCGCACCGCAGGTAGCATCCGACAAGGAAACCGTTCCTTATGCAGGCATCACCTATGAAATTCTTCCGGGCACCATGCTCTATACCAGCTATAGCGAAGTCTTTAACCCCCAAACCTGGGTTGATGCTGATTTGTTGCCGCTGGGCGCGGTACGTGGAGAGAGCGCGGAAATCGGTGTTAAGCAGGAAGTGTTTGCCGGTAATGCGGTACTCACACTGGCTATGTTTGAATCCAGTCAGGACAACTTCGGCGAATGGGTTGCCCGCGATACTGCATCCGGTTTAAACATTTATCGCGGTGTTGGCTTTGACAGCGATGGGTTTGAAGTGGAGTTGGCTGGTGAAGTGTTTTCTGGTTTGAATATCAGTGCTGGTTACACTCAGGTCAATGTTAAGGATGAAAATGGCGATGACACACGCCGCTTTATCCCAACCCGACAATTTAAAGTGGCCACTGCCTATAACCTCGCAGCCCTCCCGGAGTTGCGCCTGGGTGCAAGCATTAATTGGCAGAATGAAATTTATTATGGCGATACCCAAGTCCAAGGTACTTACGCGCTGGTTGATCTCTTTGCCCGTTATGAGCTGACCACAAACCTGGCCTTAGCCTTGAACCTGAATAATCTGGGTGATGAAAAATACCTTCTCAGCCCGCAATGGGGCCAGGCTAATTATGGCGCTCCGCGCAATGTAACTGGCTCTATTACCTGGCGTTACTAAGGAATTAACAGCGACGAAAAAGGCACAGCGTTCAGAGGAAATCTGTTGTGCCTTAAAATGCGCACTGCGCAAAAACCAAAAAGCCACCGCAAGGGTGGCTTTTTGGTAGTTAGAACTTGATGTCTACCCCAATCTCAAGGGTACGGCCAATACCGGGGAAAATACCTTCGGGTGCGCGGGAGGCGATGTATTTTTCATCGCTCAGGTTGCGTACCGCGAGGGTGTATTTCACTGTGTCGTCTGCGTTGATGTAGGCATTGGCATCCCAAACGGTGTAGCTGGGAAGTAGACCGGTGCGGCCATTGGCGCTACCCGCTTGGGTGTTTTCCAAATCAGCATACTGCTCACTCACGTAGGAGGCACCCAGGTTGCCGCCCCAGTTGGCTGCTTCATAGACAAGGCGCAGGTTGAGCAAGTGCTCGGGAGCATAGGTCAAACGGTTTCCGTTGCGGTCAATGCCGCCAATGATACGGGTGCTGGTGAGTTTGGCATCGTCGAGGAAGGTGTAGTTACCGGCCAGGCTGAAACCGCCGCCGATAATCCAGTCGCCACCCAACTCAATGCCCTGATTCAGGGTTTCACCGGCGTTGCCCAGTTGTGTGCCTGCGCCGCCCGATTGGCTGGCTTGTACCAGTTGGTTGTCAAAGTCCAGACGGAAGAAGGTGACTTCATAACGGCCCTGACCCCAACTGCCGCGTGCACCCAGTTCAAAGTTGGTGCTGCGCTCGGCATCCAGATCCACCGCATCGCCGTTGTTGCTCACAGCATCCGCAACGCGAGGAGGGGCAAATCCTTCGTGCACACCGGCAAACAGGGTAGCGGCGTCACTCAATTTCCAGGTAGCGCCAATGCCAGGCACTACTTCGGTGTTATCCACTTCTGCTACAGAGGGTGCGAGTGATTGCCAGACGCGGATGTCGCGTTTTTGCTCATATTTTTCAACCCGTACCCCGGGAGCGATAGTGAAGCTGTCGCTCAGGTGGAAACGGTTTTGCGCAAATAGGGCAATAGCTTGTGCGGTGCGGGTATCGTCTTCGCGAACCCCATTTT
>JACCDS011730996.1_pt1 | contig 10629 bp, 8 predicted proteins | sample 7446441 | NCBI WGS metagenome assembly JACCDS01 (sample SAMN15323445, study PRJNA562643) | freshwater metagenome | isolation source: river surface water | place: USA:Blue River Watershed | collected 2017-08-17 | reverse complement strand
GTCTTGGGCACCCTGTTCTATCGCTTTATCAGCGAAAACTTTGCCAGCTATATCGAGGCCGATGACAAGCGCGAAGTGGTGGATATTGGCAAGGTCAATGCCGAGCTAAAAATCACCGTCGCCAAGAGCGATCAACTTCGAAAAGATATTGATGCGATCGTGGCTGAAATGGAAGGAAGCGAAGCATGATTCTGGAAAACAAACTCAATATCACCAATCAAATTGAATTAGCCAAAGCCGAAGAAAAAATCAGCAACAGGCGCGACGGTTTCACAGGCATTTCTCCGAAAGTTTGGCGTGGCGACAAAATGGCAAGGCATAACTATACCATTACGCCATGGATTGTTCGGATTGGGGGGCTTGGGAGATTCGTTGCATTGGCACATAATTTGGCCAATGCAGGGCATTCGGATCAAAATCACAATGGTATTCGGCTCAGTAAACGGTGGAACATCCATCCCACGCTTTCTGATCGGCAATGTGCTCATCGACAGCACTATCATCACTATCGTAGCCATCCCATAACGGCGGGCCGCGTGCCGGTGTGATTTTTTGCAGCTTCGGATCGCCACCGATGTGATCTAAAATTTGCGTATTTCCGCGCCGTCGTTGATGAAGGCATAGATCAGTTGATCCGGGCCGCGCTGATTTGAATTTTCTATCCATAGTAAAATGTGTGCCACAGGACGTCGTTTGGATCATTCCACCACCCCCTACAGTTTTACCTTGGTATGCATTGATGAGTCGCCCAATCACAGTCTTAAAGAAGTAGGACTTACGCAAAATTGTTCCAGCAAGGCGCGCTGCCGCAGGCAGTACGCCTGTACGACAAGGCAGCGCAACGCCGCTGGGACGGTTTTGCGTAAGTCCTAAGAAGAACAGTCCGCCTCTGGCTCAGCGACCCGCTTGCCTTGTATGGCGTCGAAAACGCAAAGCTCGGGCCGGGTTATCGACCGCCGGTCAGCGCTTTGAAGAAACAACAAGCTACGAATTGAAACAGGAACAACACCATGACCAGCGCCCAACAACGCGCCGCATTACAACGCCAGATCTGGCAGATCGCCAACGATGTCCGAGGTGCCGTCGACGGCTGGGATTTCAAGCAGTATGTCTTGGGCACCCTGTTCTATCGCTTTATCAGCGAAAACTTTGCCAGCTATATCGAGGCCGATGACGACAGCGTCAACTACGCCAAGTTGCCAGATAAGGTCATCACCGCAGACATCAAAGACGATGCCATTAAGACCAAGGGCTACTTCATCTACCCCAGCCAGTTGTTTGCCACCATCGCCGCCAGCGCCAACACCAACCAAAGCCTGAACACCGATCTGGCTGCTATTTTTGCCTCCATCGAAAGTTCCGCCAACGGCTACCCATCGGAGCGTGACATCAAAGGCCTGTTTGGCGATTTTGATACCACCAGCAACCGCCTTGGCAATACGGTGGTCGACAAGAACACTCGTCTGGCCGCCGTGCTCAAAGGAGTGGCCGGGCTCGACTTTGGGGATTTTGACGGTAGCCACATTGACCTGTTTGGCGATGCCTACGAGTTCCTCATCTCCAACTACGCCGCCAATGCCGGTAAATCCGGTGGCGAGTTTTTCACCCCGCAGCACGTCTCCAAGCTGATTGCCCAGCTCGCCATGCACAAGCAAACCAGCGTCAACAAGATTTATGACCCTGCCTGTGGTTCTGGCTCGCTGCTGCTGCAAGCCAAAAAACACTTTGACGGCCACATCATTGAAGACGGTTTTTGGGGGCAAGAGCTCAACCATACCACTTACAACTTGGCGCGTATGAACATGTTCTTGCACAACATCAACTACGACAAGTTCGACATCCAGTTGGGTGATACGCTGCGAAATCCGCATTTTGGTGATGACAAACCCTTTGACGCCATCGTTTCCAACCCGCCTTATTCGGTGAAGTGGATAGGCGCAGACGACCCCACCCTGATCAACGATGATCGCTTTGCGCCTGCCGGTGTGCTGGCCCCAAAATCCAAAGCCGACTTTGCCTTTGTGCTGCACGCGCTTAGTTACCTCTCCAGCAAAGGCCGTGCGGCGATTGTCTGCTTCCCCGGTATTTTTTACCGTGGCGGTGCCGAGCAGAAAATCCGCCAATATCTGGTGGATAACAATTACATCGAAACCGTGATTTCGCTCGCGCCCAACCTGTTTTTTGGCACCACTATTGCGGTGAATATTCTGGTGCTCTCGAAACACAAAACCGACACCCACACCCAGTTTATTGATGCCAGCGGCTTGTACAAAAAGGAAACCAATAACAACGTACTGCGGGATAAAGACATTGAGGACATCATGCAAGTGTTCGATAGCAAAGCGGATGTGGAACACTTTGCTAAATCGGTGGCCTTTGATGCCATCGCTGCCAACGATTACAACCTGTCGGTCAGCAGTTATATTGAAGCCAAAGACAACCGCGAAGTAGTGGATATTGGCGAGATCAATGCCGAGCTAAAAATCACCGTCGCCAAGATCGATCAACTTCGAAAAGATATTGATGCGATCGTGGCTGAAATAGAAGGAAGCTAAGCATGATTTTGAAAAACAAACTCAATATCACCAATCAAATTGAATTAGCCAAAGCCGAAGAAAAAATCAGCAAACAAAAGGCAAAACAGCTATTGGATTCTGGCGATATCAACAAGGTAGAGGTGGGTAAATTCGCCGGACTGGCGTTTATCCACGCCTATTTGTTTGAAGATATTTATGACTTTGCCGGAAAAATTCGCGACGTGAATATCGCCAAAGGCTCAACCGCTTTTGCGCGGGTCATCTATCTGGAATCGTCGTTAAAAAACATCGATGCCATGCCGCAAAGCACATTTGATGACATCGTCGAAAAATATGTTGAGATGAATGTGGCTCACCCGTTTCGCGAAGGTAACGGTCGCGCCACCCGCATCTGGCTAGATTTAATGCTAAAAAAAGAAACCCAACAGGTGGTGGATTGGAATTTAGTCGATAAAGAGGAATATCTCTCGGCTATGCAACGCAGTGTGGTCAAAGACCTTGAAATCAAAACCCTGCTCAAACAAGCCCTCACCGATCAAATTGATGACCGCGCCCTGTTTATGAAGGGCATTGATGTGAGCTATTACTACGAAGGCTATAGCGAATTTAAAACGGAGGAGCTGTAGGCATGAGCGACGTAAACTTTATGGAAAAGCTGCTGGATGGCGGTGAGGTGGAATGGAAGGCGTTGGGGGATGTTGGTAATTTTATTAGAGGAAAAAGATTTGTAAAAACAGATTTGGTTTCAGAAGGCACTTCATGCATTCATTACGGTGAGATGTACACGCATTACGGCATCTGGGCAAAAGAATCTAAATCATTTCTTGATGCAAAATTAGCTTCAAAATTACGAGTTGCAAATCATGGCGATGTCGTTATTGTGGCAGCAGGCGAAACTATCGAAGATATTGGCAATGGTACAGCTTGGCTTGGCGAAAACGACGTCGTAATTCACGACGCTTGTTTTTCATATAAAAGCAAACTAAATCCAAAGTATGTATCCTACTTTTTAAGAAGCACTTTTTTTAAAGAACAGATAAAGAAGCATGTCTCCTCTGGAAAAATCTCATCGATAAATTCGAACGGATTAAGCAAAGCAAGAATCCCCATCCCTTGCCCAGAAAATCCCAAAAAATCGCTTGAAATTCAAGCCGAAATCGTTCGCATTCTGGACGCCTTTACCGAGCTGACCGCCGAGCTGACCGCCGAGCTGACCGCCCGCAAAAAACAATACAACTACTATCGCGACCAGTTGTTGAGTTTTGAAGAAGGGGAAGTGGAGTGGAAGCCTTTGGGCGAGGTTTATAAATTTCAATACGGTATGGGAAATACTATCCCAACATTAGGCGGCGAATATCCTGTGTACGGTAGTAATGGCATTGTTGGTGCTCACAATGAATTCAATAGTGAGGATTCACCTGTAATTGGTCATATCGGCGCATATGCAGGTATTGTTAATTGGGGCGCAGGTAAGCACTTCGTTACTTATAATGGAGTTATTTGTAAATTGATAAATCAGGATGTGCATCCAAAATATGCTTACTTTCAATTATTAAAACAAGACTTCAACTCCATGGCGAAGAGTGCGTCGCATCCTTTTGTTTCTTACGATGCGCTTAATAAAGTTTTAATTCCCATTCCTGGTTTGGCCGAACAAGAACGTATTGTCGCTATCCTCAATAAATTCGACACTCTGATCCATTCCATCAGCGAAGGTTTGCCGCGCGAAATCGAGCTGCGCCAAAAGCAATACGAGTATTACCGCGATTTACTGTTGAGCTTCCCCAAGCCGGAAGAAATAGAGGCGTAACATGAGCAAGACGCTAAAGGAAATCGCTCAGCAACTGAGCACGCCTAAAACGGTTCAGAAAACTGTTTCTGAAAAAACGAAGGTGGTTGAAGAAACCAAGCCCGTTCCAAAGGTGCAACTGATCTATGCCTTCAACGGCACGGGTAAGACACGCTTGTCGAGGGAGTTCAAGGAGCAGATTTCCCCAAAAATGGATGGTCAGGATGCGCCATTGTCAGATTTGGCAGCCAAGAGAATCCTCTACTACAGTGCGTTCACGGAAGATTTATTTTATTGGGATAACGACTTAGGGCTGGACGCTGAACCAAAATTAATAATCCAGCCCAATTCGTTCACTAAATGGGTTCTCGAAGAGCAAGGCCAGGACCAGAGCATCACGACTACTTTTCAGAATTACACCAGCGAAAAGTTGACGCCGCATTTCAGTCCTGATTTCTCGCACGTCAGCTTTTCTTTCGCACGCGGTAATAATCAGAACGAACCCAACATAAAAATCTCCAAGGGAGAAGAAAGCAATTTTATTTGGAGCGTCTTTAATTCGCTTCTGGAACAGTTGATTTCCGAGCTAAATATTGCAGAAGTTGCCAGTCGCTCTACTGACGCTTTCAATAATTTAGAATATGTTTTCATTGACGATCCGGTGAGTTCGCTGGATGAAAACCATTTGATCGAATTGGCGGTAAATTTGGCAAGCTTGATCAAATCCAGTCAATCTCCTCTGAAATTTATCGTAACGACGCACAGCCCGCTGTTTTACAACGTCCTATTCAACGAGGTGAACAACAAGGTTTGTTACATGCTGGAACGGTTTGATGATGGCACTTTTGCGCTCATCGAAAAACACGGCGACTCCAACAAGAGTTTTTCCTATCACTTGCATTTAAAAAAAACCATCGAGCAAGCGATTGCTGACAACAAAGTTGAACGGTATCACTTTACATTGCTGCGCAATCTCTATGAGAAGACGGCCAGTTTTCTGGGTTATCCGAAGTGGGCTGATTTGTTGCCTGACGATAAACAACTCTACCTAACCAGAATTATTAATTTTACAAGTCACACCACGCTATCCAATGAAACCGTTGCGGAACCAACGCCAGCGGAGAAGGCGACGGTCAAATTATTGCTCGATCACTTGAAAAGCAACTACGGTTTTTGGCAGCAGGAGGAACAAAATGGTTGATTACACCAGAACCATCGCTGAATCAAATAGCTTTATCGTTCTCGATAAATACCCCAGGGAATGGCAGGTCAATGATAGCTACCAAAGCGAATACGACCTGGAGCGGGAGTTCATTCAGGATTTGGAGAATCAGGGTTATGAATATTGCCTCGATTTAAAGACGCCCGCGAAGCTGCTGGCCAATGTGCGCGAGCAATTGCAAGCCTTGAACAACATACAGTTTCTTGAGGGCGAATGGCAGCGATTTGTCGAAACCTGGCTGGACAGGCCCAGCGACAGCATCGTAGACAAAACACGCAAGATTCATGATGACTATATTCATGACTTCGTGTTTGACGATGGGCGCATCAAGAATATTTACCTGCTGGATAAAAAGAACATTGCCCGCAATAAGGTGCAGGTGATCAAGCAATTTGAGCAGACCGGCAGCCATACCAACCGCTACGATGTGACGATTCTGGTCAATGGCCTGCCGCTGGTGCAGGTGGAGCTGAAAAAACGCGGCGTAGCGATTCGTGAAGCCTTTAATCAGGTGCATCGTTACAGCAAGGAGAGCTTTAACAGCGGGCAGTCCTTGTTCAAGTATTTGCAGTTGTTTGTCATTTCCAACGGTACCGATTGCCGTTATTTTGCCAACACCACCCAGCGCAGCAAGAACAGCTTCGACTTCACCATGAACTGGGCGAAGGCGGATAACAGCCTGATCAAAGACCTGAAAGACTTTACCGCTACTTTTTTCCAGAAAAACACCTTGCTCAAAGTGTTGCTTACATTTTCGGTGTTTGATGTCAGCGACACGCTGCTGGTGATGCGGCCCTACCAGATTGCCGCCACCGAACGCATCTTGTGGAAAATCAACAGCGCCTATCAAGCCAAGAGCTGGGGCCATCTTGAGCGCGGTGGCTTTATCTGGCACACCGCCGGCTCGGGCAAGACGCTGACCAGTTATAAGGCGGCACGTTTGGCCACTGAGCTGGAGTTCATCGACAAGGTGTTCTTCGTGGTGGATCGTAAAGACCTTGATTACCAAACCATGAAGGAATACCAGCGCTTTTCGCCGGATAGCGTGAACGGCTCTGACTCTACCGCCGGCCTGAAGCGCAATCTGGATAAAGATGACAACAAGATCATCGTCACCACGATCCAAAAGCTCAACAACCTGATGAAGAGCGAAGCCGACCTGCCCATCTATAACAAGCAGGTGGTCTTTATTTTTGATGAGTGCCACCGCAGCCAGTTTGGTGAAGCACAGAAAAACCTGAAGAAGAAATTCAAAAAGTTCTATCAGTTTGGCTTTACCGGCACACCGATTTTCCCGCAGAACGCGCTGGGCGCGGACACCACCGCCAGCGTGTTCGGTCGGGAGCTGCATTCCTATGTCATCACCGATGCGATTCGTGATGAAAAGGTGCTCAAGTTCAAGGTGGACTACAACGATGTGCGCCCGCAGTTCAAAGCGATTGAAACCGAGCGGGATGAGAGAAAACTCAGCGCGGCAGAAAACCAGCAAGTCTTGTTGCACCCGGACCGTATTCGGGAAATTACCCAATACATTCTGAACAATTTTCGGCAAAAAACCCATCGCTTGCAAGCGGGTGCCAAGGGTTTTAACGCCATGTTTGCCGTGAGCAGTGTGGATGCCGCCAAGCTGTATTACGAGTCGTTCAAGGCGTTGCAAAAAGCCAGCGACAAGCCTTTGCGAGTGGCCACCATCTTCTCGTTTGCGGCCAATGAAGAGCAGGATGCCGTCGGCGATATTTTGGATGAAAGCTTTGATGTTTCAGCCATGAGCAGCAGCGCCAAAGAGTTTTTAGGCGCGGCCATCACTGACTATAACGCGCTGTTCAAAACTAACTTCAGCGTGGATAGCAACGGTTTTCAGAACTATTACCGCGATCTTGCCAAGCAAGTCAAGTCCAAGGAAATCGACCTGTTGATTGTGGTGGGCATGTTCCTGACTGGCTTTGATGCCCCCACACTGAACACTTTGTTTGTGGATAAAAACCTACGCTACCACGGCTTGATGCAAGCCTATTCGCGTACCAACCGAATTTATGATGCCACAAAAACCTTTGGCAATATCGTTACCTTCCGCGATCTGGAGCAGGCGACCATCGACGCCATTACCTTGTTTGGCGACACAAACACCAAGAACGTCGTGCTGGAAAAGAGCTACAAGGAATACATGGACGGCTTCACCGATGTGGCCACCGGTGAAGCGCGGCGCGGTTTTGTGGAAGTGGTGAAGGAGTTGGAGCAGCGCTTTCCTGATCCTTCAACCATTGAAAAAGAGGCCGACAAGAAGGCCTTCGCGAAACTGTTTGGTGAGTATTTGCGCGTTGAAAACGTGCTGCAAAACTATGATGAATTCGCCAGCCTGAAGGCCTTGCAAAGCATCGACATGAACAACCCGGCGCTGGTTGAAGCGTTCAAGGCCAAACATTATTTAAGCGATGAAGATCTGACTGCGCTGCAAGCGACCAAGATACCGGCAGAACGGAAAATTCAGGACTACCGTTCAACCTACAACGATGTTCGCGATTGGCTACGTCGGGAAAAATCTTCCACTGCAAAAGAGAAGTCCACCATCGATTGGGACGATGTGGTCTTTGAGGTAGACCTGCTCAAATCTCAAGAGATCAACCTGGACTACATTCTGGAATTGATTTTTGAGAATGGTAAAAAGCTTAAAGACAAAGCTTCACTAGTCGAGGACGTGCGCCGAGTGATTCGCGCCAGTCTGGGCAACCGCGCCAAAGAAAGTTTGCTGGTCGATTTCATTAACCAAACCGACCTGGACAAGATTGGCGATAAGGCCAGTGTGATAGACGCCTTCTTCACCTTTGCTCAAGCGGAACAACAGCGTGAGGCACAAGAGCTGATTAACGCCGAGAATCTGAATGCAGAGGCGGCCCGGCGCTATATCACCACCTCGCTAAAACGCGAATTTGCCAGTGACAATGGCACTGAGCTCAATGCCGTTCTGCCCAAGATGAGCCCACTGAATCCGCAATACCTGAGCAAAAAGCAAAGCGTGTTCCAGAAAATTGCTGCCTTCGTTGAAAAGTTCAAAGGTGTGGGTGGGAAGGTTTGATATCGGGCACATATTCATGCCACAAAGGTTCCCCAACACCCTGCGGCATATCCGAACGCATTCAGGGACGTCCGATGGCATAATTTTACAAAAAAGGCGTATGAAAATGGAACTTAAAACGATGGAAATGAGTCCGGTTGAAATGGAAGACACGACCAATGACCTGATTTTTATCCAATCACTGATCAAACGATTCAACGCTGCAACGGTGCAACCTCTCCCGGCAGGCAAGTAGCCCATCTTGGTAGCAGGGTACGGTATGGAAAAATACAACAATCCTCATGCCAAGGTAACCGGCCAACGTAAATCATACGGCAAGTCCGGCGGCGCAAACACAAAATGCAGTACCCGGCGCTGGCTGTTTCCGCTTGATCTGGAAGACGCATGCAATAACAGCGGGCGCATCAACAATACACCGCCACGCGCCACGCAACACGCTACTTCCTGGCTTTGTTGGCGCATTTGCACCGCACGCGCGGGGTCGATTAAACCTGATTGATGTGAGCCGGGAATGACACGCAAGGGGCCATCGTCTGGGCCACAATCATCCAAGTGTAGGCGCACCGCCAGCAATTGCGGCAGCACCGCCACGGGCGGCTGCACAAACCATTGCCCTTCTTTTTCTGACCAGCCTTGTAATGCTTCATGCTCGATGCGGGCGGCAACCGGAATGCTGCGAAGCAGGGCAGGGCAAGCATGGCTTAGCCCCCTGTTGCGTAGGGCAGATACACCAAAAACGTGGTGCCGACCCCGACTTCGCTTTGCAACTCAATTCGCCCCCGGTGCTTGTCGATGATCCGCTTGACGATATCCAGCCCCAGTCCGCTGCCAACCCCGGCGGCCTTGGTGGTGAAAAACACATCAAAAATCTTGCTGCGTATCGCTTCCGGGATGCCAGTGCCGGAATCGCCCACCGATACCACGGCTTCATCGGCCACGCGCCGAATCCCGAGCGTGAGCGTACCTTGCTGCTCCATCGCCTGCAGCGCATTGTGGATCAGGTTGGTCCAGACCTGAATCAGTTCATCGGGCAGGCAACGCAGCGGCGCGATATCCTCATAGTTGCGCACCACTTTGATGTTCATTTTGATCTGGTAGTTGTAGATCGTTAGCACCGTCTCCATGCCATCTTGCAAGCGGGCATCGATCATCTCTTCGGTGTGGCTAACGCGCGAGAAGGATTTTAAGGCCAGCACGATTTTGGCCACCCGCTCGACCGCGAAATTGATGTTGTTGGCACTGTTGATGATAGCGGCCAGGGTGCGCGCGGTATCCAGAATGGTGCTGCTCTCGGGGTGGCGCAGCAGCGGCAGGAAGTCGGCAAACGCCAAATGGGCGCGGAGTTCCAGCAGCAGCTCAGCCTTGTTGCGCGCAGCGCTGATGCCGGCCTGTTCCAGTTGAAGGGTGAGTTCGCGCACGATGACGCGTTGCTCGCGCGTGCTGAGCGGCCCGCTGCTGGCCTTGGCATGGCCAATCAACTGGCCAAACAGCTCGCGTGCCGGTAAATCGAGCATCTGGTACAGTTGCGGCAGCTTGGTCAGGGCCTCCCCGAGCAGTTCGGCAATGCTGGCACCGCTCGATTTGATGGCACCAATCGGAGTGTTGATTTCGTGCGTGACGCCTGCGATCAGTACCCCGAGCGCGGCCATTTTTTCCGACTGAACCAGTTGGCTCTGGGTCGATTGCAAATCATGCAGGGTGTTGCCCAGATTGGCATAGACGCGGGCGTTTTCGATGGAAATGGCGGCCTGCGAGGACAGGATGCGCAGTACTTCCAGCCGATCAGCGGTGAACGCACCTTCGATCAAATTGTTTTCCAGATACAGGATGCCAGCCAGTTGGCCTTGTTTGAGAATGGGCGCGCACAGCACCGATCTGGCTTGGCTGTGGATGATGTAAGGGTCACCGGTGAAGCGGCCTTGCTGGGCCGCGTTGTTTAGCACCACCGCCTGTTTGGTGAGTGCGGTGTACTGGATTAGCGACACCGGCAGCTCCGGTGCATCAGCGT
>JACCDS011542091.1_pt1 | contig 10630 bp, 10 predicted proteins | sample 7446441 | NCBI WGS metagenome assembly JACCDS01 (sample SAMN15323445, study PRJNA562643) | freshwater metagenome | isolation source: river surface water | place: USA:Blue River Watershed | collected 2017-08-17 | reverse complement strand
TTACTTCCACTTGTAAAAGTAAATCCATTTTCAATCAAAGCAAAAGATAGTTTAAATGCAAAAATTGTTAGAAACTTAAATAATCAAAACTATTTAAAATCTCTAACTTCTGCATTATTTATCTCTTCAAATGAAAAAGATAGATTAAATATCATTCAAGAAGCTGTAAAGCAGAATAAAGAGTGTGAAACTAGCTTTAGAAAACTAAAAGAATCTATCAAAAATGAAACTATTAAAAAAGATAGTTTTGAGAATATGTGTGCTGAACTTTTAGAAAAAAATATCTTATCAAATGAAGATATAGAAAAAATGAAACAAGCTCATGCCTTAAAACAAGAGGTAATTAGTGTAGATTCATTTGAAGCAAATGAGTATAAGGCTTTTAGATAATGCAAAATGATTTGCTTATAAATATAAATGGATATGTTTTAAGTTTATTAGAAAAAATTTTAAACGCAAATGTTGAAATAAAAGGAATTGAAAATATTCCTTTATCAAATCCTAAAATATTTGTAGCAAATCACTTCACAAGAACTGAAGCTATGCTCGTACCATACACTCTTTATAATATCACAAATAAAAAAGTGGGTGTAATTGCTGATGATTCACTTTTTAAAGGTTTTTTTGGAACTTTTTTAACAAATCTTGGGGCTATGAAGAAAAGTGAACCAAATAGAAATGAACATATTATTGGTGATTTAATAACTTCTTGTAAAGATTGGATGATTTTTCCAGAAGGTATAATGGTAAAAGCAAAAGATATTTCAAAAATAGATAAAAATTTTTGTGTAAAAATAGATGGAACTTGTCAAAGAGTTTATACTGGAGCATCTGTTTTTGCTCTAACTTCTCAACTTTTTAGACAAAATTTTTTTGATAAAAACTTAGAAAATTTTGAAGAGTTTAGTAATAAATATTTTATAAATGATTGTAAAAAAATAAATCATAATGAAACTATGATTGTTCCTATAAATGTAAGTTATACAAGAGTTAGGAATGGTGAAAATATACTTTTAGATATGGCAAATAAATTTATTGATGATATTGGAGAAAACTTCAAAGAAGAGTTAGAAATAGAGAGTAATATAGTTTTAAATTCAAAAATAACTATACGAATTTTGGAACCTATTTCAACAAAAGAGATTTTAAAGTATCTATATAAACAAAATATTCCTGAAGAAAAAATCATCAAACAATTAAGATATGAAATTACTCATCAATTTATGAATAAAATTTATGAATCACTAACTATCAATTTTGACCATATTTTTGTTTTAATTCTTTTTTTATATCCGAAAAAAAGTATTGATATGAACTACTTCAAAAGATTGATTTATCTATGTATTCAAAGGATAAAAAAAGAGAATCTATTCTTTGATGAAGATATGTTAAAAAATTTAATTCAACTAATCTCTTATGAAAAATTTGAACTTTTTGAAGATGCTTTAAAAGTAGCTATAAAAGATAAAATTATAAGTGTTGAAAAAGAGTTTTACAAAATAAATAAAGAGAATCTATTAAATACATTTACTCATCATACAATTAGAATAAACAATATTTTAAAAGTTATATTAAATGAAATCTTAATGCAAGAAAAAGTAATAAATATTGTAAAAGAACTTGTTTTTAATGATGAATTATTAAATAAAAAAAGTTTAATTGATATTTTAGAAAAAGAAGAACTTGAAGATTTTGAACAAGCGCATAAAAAGTATGAAAATAGTTCAAGTATAAAACCAAAAGATATTGGCTCACCAAAATATTTTCAAGCAGATTCAAATATTTGTGTAATTGCTATTCATGGTTTTTCTTCTGCTCCAAAAGAGATGGAAAAACTGGCACTTTTCCTAAATGAAAAAAATCTAAATGTCTATGCTCCAAGACTTGCTGGTCATGGAACAACTCCTGAAGATTTAAGAACGAAAACTTGGCAAGATTGGTATAATAGTATCTCAAGAACAATTGCCCTAGCCTCTTTGAAATTCAAAAAAGTATTTATCATAGGATTTTCAACAGGTGGCTTATTAGGACTTTTAAGTACTAAAAAGCATTATAAAGAGTTTGGTGGTTTGATTTGTATAAATGCAGCTTTAAATTTAAATGATCTCAGAGTAAAAACCCTACTACCTGCTCTTTCATTTTGGAATGACTTAGTTAAAGCTTTCAATGAAGATAAATATCAAAAAGAGTATGTAGAAAATTTAGCTGAAAATCCAAATATAAACTATGATAAACACTATATTGATTCCATTTCTCAACTAAATTTATTGATGAAAAAAACCAAAAAGAATTTAGAAAAGATTCAAAAGCCATTATTAATCATTCAAGCAAAAAATGATCCTGTTGTAAATCCAATATCAGCCTATGAAATATTCAATGAGATAAAATCAACAAATAAAACTATAAAAATGATTGATTCTTCAAAACATGTAATTGTAACACAAGAAGATACTCAGGATTTGTTTAATTTAATTTATGATTTTATAAAAAAATCATAGAATTAAAAATATTTTATTTTTGGAGAAATAATGAAACTGATAAAAAAACTGATAATTTTAGGTATGGCTTCAATTGTAATAGTTGGTTGTACTCAAAAAACTCCATATACAAATAGATCTCAAATGATTTTTTTATCATCAAAAGAAGAATTGGATTTAGGTGAAAAATCATATAAAGAATCATTGGAACAATCAAAAGTAATAGTTGGAACTAAAGATGCTAATAGAGTAAAAAATATTGGACTAAGAATATCAAAAGTTGCTGCTAGAGATGATTATGAGTGGGAATTTAATCTTGTTGAAAGTGATGCAATAAATGCATTTTGTTTACCAGGAGGAAAAGTAGTTGTATATACTGGAATTTTAAAAGTTGCAAAAAATGATGACCAATTAGCGACAGTTATTTCCCATGAAATCGCCCATGCTCTTGCAAGACATGGTGCAGAAAGGATGAGTGCATCTATGGTTCAACAAGGTATTGGAGTGGTTGGTAATATTGCATTGGGAGTAAAAGCACCACAATATCAAAATCTTTTCAATCAAACATACGGAATTGGTTCACAAGTTGGTGTTATGCTTCCTTATGGAAGAATGCAAGAGAGTGAAGCAGATGAAATTGGTATTTATTTAATGGCAAAAGCTGGATACAATGTAAATGAAGCTCTGAAATTTTGGGAAAATATGAGTAAAGGCAAAGAAGATGAAAGTAGTTTTTTATCTACACATCCTAGCTCAACAGAAAGAATAGAAGATATTCAAAGGGTAATTAATAAATTAGCAAAATCTTAAATAAAATATAGGAAAACTCCTATATTTTAAAATTATGCAATATTTGTATAAACCGCTTGAACATCATCATCATCTTCAAGCTTTTCTATTAATTTACCAATATCTTCTTGTTGAGCTTCAGTAAATGGTTGTGGATTATTTGGAATTCTTTTTAACTCAGCTTTTGTAAGTTCAATTCCTAACTCTTCAAATTTTTGATTCATATTTCCAAAATCAGTATAATTTGCATAAGCTAAAACTAAACCATCTTCTTCTTCAATTTCTTCAAGTCCAGCATCAATAAGTTCTAATTCTAATTCTTCAAGCTCAATATTTGCAGGTTTTGTAAATTCAAAAATAGCTTTTCTATCGAAGAAAAACTCTAAAGAACCTGTTGGTACAACTTGCCCTTGAGTTTTATTGAAATACATTTTAACATTTGCAACTGTTCTAGTATTGTTATCTGTTGCAGTTTCAACAAAAATTAAAACACCATGAGGACCTTTCCCCTCAAAATTTACTTCAGAGAAGTTTGCAGAATCTTTTCCTGTTGCTCTTTTAATTGCAGCATCAATATTTGCTTTTGGCATATTTTCAGCTTTTGCATTTAAAATAGCAGTTCTTAATGCTGAATTCATTTCAGGATCAGCAACTCCATTTTTTGCTGCCATTTCGATTGCTTTTGCTAATTTTGGGAAAACTCTTGACATATTTCCCCATCTTTTCATCTTAGCAGCTTTTCTATATTCAAAGGCTCTACCCATAATAACTCCAATTTGTTTTTCAAAATTTTTTTGGATTATATCAAGTTTGTAATAAATAGTTTATGAGTACACTTAATAATTTTTTGTAGATGTTTTGAATATAATATTAAACATTTACAAGAAGAGGCAAATTTGAGAAATCTTATTTTTATAATATTATTGGTAACTTTTAGTTTTTCAAATGAAAATACAAAAGATATTGAAAATGAATTTGATTCAGAGTTTACACAAAAACAAGAAGAAGTTTTTGATCCACTAAGTGGATATAACAGAGCTATGACTACATTTAATGATTATCTATTTTTAAATGTTTTAAATCCTATTTCAAAAGGTTATGCGTATGTAACACCTGAAACAATCAGAATAGGAATCAATAATTTTTTTGAAAATATTATGTTTCCAGTAAGATTTTCAAATAATCTATTACAATTAAAATTTCAAAATTCAAGTGAAGAGCTAGGAAGATTTGTAATTAACTCTCTTTGGGGATTAGGTGGAATTTTAGATTCAGCTACAAAAGAACTTGATATGAAACCACATAAAGAGGATTTTGGACAAACACTTGCATTCTATGGAGTAGGAGATGGTTTTCCTATAGTTTTACCATTTTTAGGACCATCAAATCTTAGGGATACAGTGGGACTTGTTGCTGATTCTTACATAAATCCATTAAGCACTTCAGGTGATGCTTATGCAGAATATAAAATACCAAATAATGTAGTTGAACAAATTTCAATTGCATCATTTAATACTATAAATTCAGTATCTCTAACACCAGGAGAATATGAATCTTTAAGAAAAGATGCTTTAGATTTATATCCATTTTTAAGAGATATTTATTCACAAGCAAGAAAAAAACAGATAGAGGAATAGTAATGAAATTGAAAAATTTATTAAATTTTTTTTTAACACTAACATTTGTAATTACATCTGCAAATGCTGTAAAACAAGATGAAATACAACCAATAATGACAAAAAAAATAGATAGTGTTTTAGAAATTTTAGAACATAAAAGTGTACCAATGAGTCAAAAAGGACAACAAATCATAAAAATAATTGATGAAGTTTTTGATTATGAACTTATGGCAAAAATTGCACTTGGTAAAGAGACTTGGGATACATTAAGTGAGCAAAAACAAAAAGAGTTTACAAAAACATTTGAAACAAAATTGAAAAATTCATATATTGAAAAATTAGAGTTATACAATGACCAAAAAGTTAAAATCATCGGTCTGAATCCATATAAAAATGGAAGATTACAACTGGAAACTGAACTTTTAGGAAAAGAAGGAACTTATAAAATAAACTACAACTTCTATAATAAGGCAAAAGATGGTGAACAATGGCTAATCTACGATGTTGATTTAGTAGGAGTTAGCATCATTCAAACATATAGACAACAATTTGCTGGGTTATTAAAAGAGAAATCTTTTGATGAAATGTTAGCTCTATTTCAAAATCCAAATACAAAATAATGATAAAAAAAATATATGATACTTTTATTTTAAAGTATCCATTAATAGTTTTACTGATTTTATCAATCTTTATTTCTATTTTAGGGTATTATTCTACAAAAGTAGAAGTTGATGCATCTGCTGAAACTCTACTTTTAGATGATGATAAAGATTTAAAATTTTATAGAGAAATCAATAAAAGATATAACAATTTAAGTTTCTTAGTTGTAACTTTTTCTCCAAATTCTGATTTACTTTCAAATGAAAGCCTTGAAACTATCAAAAATATTTCAAAAGAGTTTTTAAGTGTTGAAAATATTCAAAGTGTTGATTCAATCTTAAATGTACCCCTACTTCAATCTCCAATAAGACCAATTTCAGATTTAGTTGCTGGAGTTGATTCTATGGAAACCAAAGAGTTTGATAAAGAACTTGTTAAAAATGAATTTTTAACTTCTCCTTTATATAAAGATTCTCTTGTAAGTAATGATTTTAAAACAACTGCTTTGATTTTAAATATCAAAAATGATGAAAGATATTTTGAACTTTTAGAAAAAAGAAATCTTTTATTAGCAAAAGAGAAAGATAACTCTATTACAAAAGAAGAAAAAGTTGAACTAAAAAAAGTAATTGTTGATTTCAAAAATTACAGAGATTTAATAAGAGAAAAAGATGCTCAAAATATTGAAAATATTAGAAAAATCATAAAGAAATATGAACCAACTGGAAAAATATTTCTAGGTGGTGTAAATATGATAGCAAGTGATGCTATTGGATTTGTAAAAAATGACCTAGTTATTTATGGCTTTAGTTTAGTTTTTATTTTTATTTTTATTTTATGGTATATCTTTAGACACATTAGATGGATTTTAATTCCTCTTGCTATTTGTTTTATATCAATTATTTCAACTGGTGGAGTTTTAGGAATTTTTGGCTGGGAAGTTACAGTAATATCTTCAAACTTTATAGCCCTACAACTTATAATTACTATGTCAATAGTTTTACATTTAATTGAAAGATATAGGGAACTAAATGTAAAATATAAAAATGCAAGTCAATATAAACTTGTTATAAATACTGTTTTATCAAAACTAGAACCTTCATTTTTTGCAATTATAACAACAGTTGTAGGATTTGCTTCTTTAATTTTATCAAATATAGAACCTGTTATAAACTTAGGTCTTATGATGAGTATTGGAATCACTATTTCATTAGTTTTATCATTTGTAGCCTTTCCAATTATTATGATGTTAATGGGTAAAAAAGATGAACATGAAGAGAAATCAAATTCAGAATCTTTTGTAAAAAAATGCTCTTTTATAGTAGAAAATTATGGAAAAACAATTATTCTTGTAAGTATAGTTTCTATGATATTTTCAATAACTGGTAGTTCTAAACTTTTTGTTGAAAATAGCTTTATAAACTATTTTAAATCATCAACTGAAATTTATAAAGGTATGAAAGTAATTGATGAAAACTTAGGTGGAACAAGTCCTTTAGATGTTATTGTAAAATTCAAAGATGATGAGCCTGTAATAGAAATCAAAGAATCAAAAGAAGAACTTGATGATTTTGAAAATGAATTTAATGAAAAAAATAGTGATAAACAATATTGGTTTAGTCAAGATAAAATGGATACTATTATGGCTATTCATGATTACTTGGAAACTATTCCTGAAATTGGAAAAGTTCAATCACTTGCAACATTACTAAAAGTTGGAGAGATTTTAAATAAAAATGAAAAATTAGATGGTATAACTTTAGCTTTAATGTACAATCAATTACCTCCAAAATATAAAGATTTAATACTTTCTCCATATATTAATATTGAAAAAAATGAAGCTAGAATTACTATGAGATTAATAGATTCAAATCCAGATTTAAGAAGAAATGATTTATTAAATAAAATTAATAGTGATTTAAGAGAAATAATAAAAAATAAAGAGACAACTTATAGATTATCAAATCTGATGGTTTTATATAACAATATGCTTCAAACTCTGTTTAATTCTCAAATTGCAACTTTAGGTATTTCAGTTCTAATTTTGTCAATAATGTTTCTTGTACTTTTCAAATCTGTAAAAGTTATGATAATAGCTATGTTAGCAAATGTTATACCTATTTCTTTACTTTTTGGAATAATGGGATGGTTGAATATTCCGCTTGATATTATGACTATTACAATTGCTGCTATTGCTATGGGAATTGCAGTTGATGATACAATTCATTTTATTCATAGATTTGAAGATGAGTTTAAATTTGACCATGACTATGTACAAGCCATGAGAAGAGCCCATGATGGAATTGGACATGCGATGTATTACACAACTTTAGTTATTGTTATTGGTTTTTCTATTTTGATGTTATCAAATCTAGTTCCAACAATATATTTTGGATTATTAACAGTTGTAATTATGATAAATGTTCTAGCAGCAGATTTACTGCTTTTACCAAAACTTATACTAATGTTTAAACCATATGAAAAATTAAAAGGAATGAAAAAATGACCGTTGCAATTTATTGTGGTTCATCTTTTGGAAATAATGAAATTTATAAAGATATAGCAAAATTACTTGCTCAAAAACTATCAATTGAAAATATAAATATAGTTTATGGTGGTTCAGTACAAGGACTTATGGGAATTGTATCAAATGAAGCTATGAGTTATGGGAATACTGTTACTGGTGTGATAACTTATGATTTAAGTAATAAAGAGATTGAAAATAAAAATATAAGTAAAATTTACAAAGTAAATACCATAAATGAAAGAAAAGAAAAAATGGAAGAACTAGCTGATGCTTTTATTGTTCTTCCAGGTGGTTATGGAACTTTTGAAGAGATTTTTGAGGTTATTTCTAATGCACAAATTGGTTATCATAAAAAACCTTGTGCATTTTTAAATGTAAATAACTATTATGACCATTTAGTGAAATTTTTACAAAATTGCGTGAATGAAGGTTTTATCAAAAAAGATTATGTAGAAATGCTGATAGTTTCAGATAATATTGATGAAATCATACAAAAAATCAGAGATTATAAAGCTCCAAAAAGTAAATGGGAAAACTAAAGATTCTTTGATGAAAAAATATATTTTATTTGATAATGATGGTGTTTTAGTACATACTGAACCATTTTATTATAAAGCAAATCTTATAGCTTTAAAAGAGTTTTTTGATGTAAGTTTAAATTTTGGAGAATACATGAAAATTATGGCAAATGGTACAACTGTTTGGCAAAAAGCTCTTGATAAAGGTTTTAATTTAGATAATATTGAAACTGCTAGAAGAAAAAGAAATGAATATTATCAAAATTTTTTAATAACTGAGAATATCTTGATTGATGGGGTAAAAGAGACTTTAAGTGAGTTATCAAAAAATTATAAAATGGCAATTATAACAACTTCAAGAAGAGTTGATTTTGAAATAATCCATAAAAATCTAGGCTTAACAGATTTTATGGATTTTGTACTTTGTGAAGAAGATTATAACTATGCAAAACCACATCCAGAACCATATTTAAAGGGTTTAGAACTTTTTGGTGCTAAAAAAGAAGAAACAATTGTGGTTGAAGATTCACAAAGGGGATTAACATCTGCATTTAAAGCAGGAATTGAGTGTGCAATAGTAAAAAATGAATTTACTATCACACAAGATTTTTCAAAAGCTACATACTTTTTAGAGAGTTTGAAAGAATTGAAAACTATTTTAAATTGAAAGTTTTAATCAATTTTCAATAGCTATTTGAATATATTTTTCAAGCTCTTCTTTTGAAGTTTTTCCTATAAATTTTTTTATAAATTTCCCATCTTTTGAAAATAAAAACATTTCAGGAATTTTTTGTACATTTCCCAACTCTTTTGCCAGTTTAAAATTCTCTTCTCCTATTGTAATTGGATAGTTAATTTGATTACTTCTAATAAATTCTAAAATCTCTTTTTTATCTTTATCTTTTTCAAATAAAACAGAAACTATTTCAAACTTATCTTTATATTTCTCTTTTACCTCTTTTAATATTGGTAATTCTTCAATACATGGTGGACACCATGTTGCAAATACATCAATCAAAATAGCTTTTTGCCCTTTATAATTATCAAAATCTATTCCCGTCTGTGTTGTTTTAAAACTTATAGTTTTATCATCTACTGTAACTAAATTAAATGATTGAGGAACAAAAACTTTATTCTCTTCTTTTGATGGCGTTTTTTTTGCAATTACTTTTTCATCAATAGTTGATTTATTATCACAACCATTAAATAAAAATCCAGAAATAACCAAACTTACTAAAAAAAATTTCTTCATTACTTTCCTATTTATTAATTTTCTAAACTAGATAACTCTTGTATCAATCTTCTTGCTTCATCTTTCTCAAAAAAGATATTCATAGATAACTCATTATTTACTTTTTTCAGAAATCTTAATTTTTCTTGTAATAATAACTCTTTATTATCTTTATATTTTTCTAAAATTTCCAAAAGTTCTAACTTATACTTTTCTATTAATTCATCTTTTTTTATTGCTTGTGGTTTTATTTCAATTATTTTTCTATTTTTAAAATAAAAATAAATAAATGTAATAAATCCACTTAAAACTAAAGCAAAAATGTATTCCATTATTAACTTCTATTTATAAATTTCATTCTCAACTAAATCAAATAAATCTTTTTGAGATAATACTTCTAATCTTTTATCATTAACAAAAACTACTGGTGTTCCTCTAATATTCATAGATCTAGCATCTCTTGTATCTGTATCTATAATCTCATCAATTTTTGGATTATTCATATCTTCTTTTAGTTTATCAACATCTAACCCCTCTATCTGAGTTAAAAATGTCCATAATAACTCTGGTTTTTCATTATTATGTTGAGCCCATAAAGGTTGTTTTTCAAATACCATATTTAAAACTTCATTGTATTTGTGTTGTTCCCTTGATGCTTCTAAAATTTTTGCAACATATTTAGAATTTTTATGATTAGGTAAATATTTAATTACTAATTTTATATCAGTGTGATACTCTTTAAATACTTTTTTAATCATAGGATGAAACAATGCACATGACTCACATTCAGGGTCTAAGAATTCTACAACAATAATATTCTTTCTATTTTCACCAAATGAAACAGAATAATCTCTTACCAATGATGGTGC
>JACCDS012370273.1_pt1 | contig 10633 bp, 11 predicted proteins | sample 7446441 | NCBI WGS metagenome assembly JACCDS01 (sample SAMN15323445, study PRJNA562643) | freshwater metagenome | isolation source: river surface water | place: USA:Blue River Watershed | collected 2017-08-17 | reverse complement strand
GTGCGAGAAGAGCACAAAGCTCATGATGACGAGCAAAAGAAACATCATCACATTGAGAAGCATGGCTGGTGGCGCACGACGAGACTGAAAAAAGTAATCTGATCCATAGCCTGAGATAAATCCACCAGCCACGCCGCCGAGAGCAAGCAACAAGCCCCAATGGGTTTTAAAAACCTCGGCGCCTATTTGCGGGATCTCGTGGGCAAAAATAAAATACCACTGCAAAACAGCGTTTCTTAAAACGCCACTGCAAAACTCGATCAACGCAAAAGTGAGAATCAACGGGTTTGTGAAAATTTTGTGAAGCAGTTCCCAAACCGTAAAATCTTTGTCCATCTCATCCGACGAGGCGTCATGCGTGTCAAAATCATCAAAATTGGCTTGGCTCGGAGTGTCCTTGAGCAAAATCATATCGATCAAGGCCCAAACAATCATGATAAAGGCGGGGATAAAAAACACGTACCAAATGGCATCGACTGTTCCCGTGTTTATGGCAAAAACCGCATGCATGAGTTTTTGAAAACCATTGGGATTTTCGATATTCACTTTTGTGGCATCAACTATAGCTTGGCCCCAGTCATAAGCAAAGTAAGCACCAAAGGATAAAAGCGTTCCAAAGATGGCCCCAAAACCACCGCGCTCACGCACGTGAAACCAGTAGGCTTTGACCTTAATGATCGACACCGCTCCGTAACTCTGAAAAAACATATTGAGCGAGTAAAGAATAGAAAAAACGATCACTAGATTAAACTGTATCTGCCCTTTAAGGTAAGTGTAAGTGGCAACACCTAAGAGTATATTGCAAACCGCAGCTCCCAGAGCGGCGATAATGATCCCTTTTTTTCCACCGAGTCGATCCACCAAGGGACCATTCAGCAAAAACGACAAACCATAGACCGTGGTGCCGATGCCAAAAATGATTCCAAAGTCCGCTTTGGTCATCATCTCTCCCATCGCGTTCTTTGCCACATTCAGGTTGTAGCGAGCCATATACAGGAAGGCGTAGGTCATGCCCAGGGGGAACCAATTGATAAAGCGACGGACCATGAATTTTTGCGAATGCTTTAATGGATTATTTTTAAAGTAAAGGGTGATAACAAAAGTGAGAATACCACCAACAATAATTAAATCCACGAGACCCCCCGGTTGTGTGGGTGGTTATATTTGCAATCTCACCCCACATCAACTAGAACTCATCAAACCAACATGAAAAAAACAGATTTTCCCGCATTGCTTAAAAGTCTCTCGCCGCACGCACTCTGGATTTTGGATATCGACTCCACACTGGTACTCACTCACAAACGCAATGAAGCAATTTTGCATCAATTCAGTCGTGACTTTTCAAGCACATACCCAGAATTCTGCAAAAAATTGTCGCACATTGAATGTCGCGCCCTGGAGTATGGCTACTCCTCGGCTCTGGAACGGGCTGGCATAGCTTCTGACAAGGAGCCCTGCGATCAGCTGGCCACTTTTTGGCGAAAGCATTTTTTCTCAGGGGATTTTTTGCATCACGACATTATTCATGACAAAGCTCTCGAATTTGTCATGACATTGCACCGACAAAACAAGCACATCGTCTACCTCACCGGTCGACCGCGCCCCAGCATGTACGATGGCACACTCAAAGAGCTCCGCGATTTGGGCTTTCCCGTAACTCCAGAGCAACTGTTTTTAAAGCCTCACCCACAAGACAAAGACGAGCTGTTTAAATCTCAGCAGATGAAAGAATTTAAGAATAATTTTTCGAGCATTGTGTTTATTGATAACGAACCTAAAGTGCTCAATCAGATCGACATTGATCACCCTGACATTTCACTTCTATTTATAGATACGTGCCACTCACCTCATGTCTTTCCGCCAGCACAGTGTCTGCGCTTTAAGAAGTACGATGAGCTGCTCGCGCATCTCTAAACTATTTCTTATTTTGTCGCAAATAATCTAAACATTGATAGATCGACGCCACGACAATGTTGTGATTAAAATCGCCTCTTCGTAGCCACACCTCAAGCTCCTCCAGCGGTATGGCCTCCACCTCGATGTCCTCGTAGGGATCTAAAGTCTGCGTGCCTTTGAGCTCACAATCCAAAGCCAAATAGGTATGAATTTTGTTATCCTGAAGAGCGGGGTTAGGAAACGTCTCCCCCACTTTGATCAACTGAGAGCTGGAGTACCCGGTCTCTTCTTCAAGCTCGCGGAGCGCGCCAAGCCTTGCATCTTCGCCGCGATGGACAGCTCCACCTGGAACCTCCCAGTGAACCAAACCCGTGGCATGACGATACTGCTTGATCAAAACCACTTTGCGATCTTTTGTGACAGGCATCACATTCACCCAGTCTGGGAAGCGTAAAATATAGTAGCTCGGCATGATGCGACCGTCGGGCATCTGACACTTTTCTTTATCAATACTCACAAGGCCGCTTTTAAAGATTTGTTCACTTTCCAGAGTTTTCCATTTCATTTTGACACCATCCAAAGGCAAGATTAAATGATCTGCTTAGACAAAACAAGGAGCGCCCTGTGAGTTTGACTCTTATCTCTGTCCCGATTGGTCACCCCAAGGACATCACACTGCGCGCTCTTGAACTTTTAAAAACAGCCGATCTGATCATTGGCGAAGAACCCAAGCCTCTGTTTCAACTTTTAAAAACACTCGATATTCCCAGGCCAGAAAAAGCCGAATTTTTGAACGAGCACAGCAAAGATGTCGATCTCGATTTTTTTGTGGAAGAGTGCAAAAAAAAGAATGTGGTTCTTGTCACTGATTGTGGAACACCAGGCTTTTGTGACCCCGGCGCAGCACTTGTGAACCTGTGCCGCAAAAATAACATCTCAGTCACAGCGGCACCTGGCGCCTCCTCATTGATGGTTCTCCTGAGTCTCTCTGGCCTTGATCTCAAAGAGTTTTACTTTAAGGGCTTTCTGCCTGCGAACAATGAAAAGCGCGCCGAGGCCATCGAGAGCCTGAAAAAGTACAAATGCCCTATTGTGTTGATGGACACACCTTATCGGTTTCAGGCATTTTTAAAAGATCTTAAAAGTAAACTCCCTGATCACCACTGCCTCCTGGGCCTGGATCTGACGGCGCCCAATGAGCGCATCCTTCACACCCCACTCAAAAAACTGGATTTATCGGCTCTGCCAGAGAAGTCTGAGTTTATTTTGATTGTTTACAAAATTTAATACATAAACTTTTTTCTTAAAACCCCTGTAACTGCCTTTTTATTTTGAAAAATATTCCCTGCCTCTATCTTTTTACGCAGCAAGTCTCTAAAAGGTTTTTAACACAAGGAGTCGCTATGTTTCGATCTGGTTTAGTTCTTTTGGCATTAACCCTCTCTTCCTTCAGTTGGGCCGCAGCCCCTTTTGCGGATGATGACTTTAAAAACAGTGAGGCAGGCATCGCCTTTGATAAATTTATGAGTCAGTTGGATCTTGAGGATCCAAAATATATTTTTGAGCTCAAAACATCGAGCACGTCAGTGGGGATTAAACTCTCCGTTGAAAAAGTAGATGAAGCCGGAAACAAAAAAACTAAAAAACTAGGAACATGGCTCCCGACAAATGCAGCTGGTGATCCTGAAGCTCAGGTTGTTGCCTACTACTTGAGTCAGTTTTTGCACATGAGTGATATCGTTCTGCCTTCTGAGTACTTAGTTCTTGGACCAACAGCTACAACACGTTTTATGGCAATGCTAGATTGCACATTGAGCACGGTTGATATTTGGCAAAACAACTGCAAAAACCTCATCACACTCTACGGAACAGTTCTGGAAGGTATCGACGGCGTTATGCGAGACCACGTGAAGGGCGAAGTGGAAGTTCCCAACATGATCCTTCCCGCCTACCCAGACGGCACATTAAATACCGATCACATTATTGCCCGCTTTATCAATGCCACGGGCCCCATGCCGTCTGCCACAAAGCAAATGAGCTTGGGCGTGCAATTCGAAGATCCCAATGATGAAACAAAAATGATCGAACCCACGGAAACCGAGCTCAACTTGGCTCGTCAGTTTTCACAGATCATGGTGTTAGATGTTCTCACTGGTCAGTGGGATCGCTTTAGCGGCGCTAACATTGAAGCCGTCTATAATAAAAAGAAGAACACTGTGCAGTTTATAGCTCGTGATAACGGTGGGGCCTCTATGTACGTCGATGGCTCTGATGTTTACTACACTTTTTTATCACGCTTTGATGCCGCTCAAATCAAACGCGTTGAGCGACTCTTAAGTCTTTTAGAGTCTCACCCACTTGAGGTGCATGAAGCTTTGCATATTCGTTCTGGCGTTGAGGCTCTTGTACGTCGCTGTAAATTGCTTTTATCCCACGTAAAAGCCGTAGAAACGATCCACGGCAAAGACAAGGTGTATTTTCCGGCTAATTAATTAAAAGCCTTTTTTACGTTTGCCAGACGGCAGAATCTTTAAAATGTCACGGTACTTGGCCACCGTTCGACGTGCGATAATGATGCCGTCTTTCTTTAAAAGATCGACAATTTTTTGATCCGAAAGTGGCTTCTTAGGATCCTCTGCACTCACCATCGTTTTGATCTTGAGCTTTACAGACTCACTCGCTAACGAATCACCATCATCCGTTGAAATCCCAGAGTTAAAGAAGTACTTCAGCTCAAAGATCCCTTGCGGAGTGTGAACATATTTGTTTGTTGTCACTCGCGAGATTGTCGACTCATGCATGCCGATGTCGCTAGCAATGTCTCTTAAAATCATGGGCTTAATAAAACCAGCCCCTTTTTCAAAAAATTCCGTTTGATGTCTCACGATACTCTCGGTCACTTTGTAGATAGTTCTTTGACGTTGATGAATCGAGCGGATCAACCACAGAGCCGAGCGCAGTTTATCCTGAATGTATGTCTGCGCAGGATCTGAACTCTTTTTTTGAACCATGTTTTTATAAAAATTTGAAATTCTGAGCTTAGGGAGTCCATCTTCGTTGAGCGACACCACATACTCGTCCCCAATCTTGTAAACATACACATCGGGAGTCACATAGTGCGTATCATTGGAGGCAAACTGACTGCCCGGCTTAGGATCCATGGAGTTGATGATCTTACACATGTCGATCACTTCATCCAATGTGATACCCATCTCTTTAGCAATGTTTTGATAGTTTTTGCGCTCAAGATCTTTGATGTGATTTTTGATCAAAGTGACAAAATCTTTTGTGTCTTCCTGAAGATGCTTCGCCTGAATCAACAAACACTCCTGAAGGTCACGCGCGCCAATCCCCGGAGGATCAAACTCTTGAACAAACGGAAGAATTTCGAGTAAATCTTGTGCCGAGACTTCTTCTTCTTGAGCAATGGTCTCTAGAGGAGTCGTAAGGTAACCATCGTCGTTAATATAGCTAATGATGATAGTGGCAAAAGCGAGCTCCTCTTCATTAAAGCCAAACATGCTGGCTTGCCAGTGCAAGTGATCCTGCAAAGTCTCTTTAGAGGCAATGATGTTCTCATAGTTCATGATCTCATCACTGTTAGATAACACTCTCTCACGCGTTCTATTTTGATTTTCAAAATAAGAGTCCCACTCAAACTCGTCACTACGAGTTGGGTCTTGCTCGGTGGGCCCATGCACTTCTGTTTCTTGTGCTTCTGTCGAGCTCACTTCGGGTTGAGGCTCTTTATGATTTTCTTCGAGACCTTCTTCAAGAACTGGGTTCTCTGTCATCTCACGACGGATCTCTGTTTCTAATTCCATGCGCGACAACTGCAAAAGCTTAATGGCTTGCTGAAGCTGAGGAGTCATCTTCAGTGTTTGTTTTAATGCCAAACTTTGCTTCATTTGAATTGCCATGGAACCTCACCAGTTTGCAGCAGCTGTCGTTAGTAACGGAAATTTTCGCCCAGATAAAACTTTCTCGCAATTGGAGATTCTGTGATCTCCTTTGGAGTGCCTTCTACCTGAACTTGGCCTTCCTTCATTATATATCCAATGTCGCAAATCTCTAAGGTTTCTCTGACGTTATGGTCTGTAATCAGGATCCCAATTTGCTTCTCTTTTAGCTTTCGGATAATTTTCTGAATCTCATTAACTGCAATCGGATCAATCCCGGCGAAAGGCTCGTCGAGGAGTAAAAATTTTGGAAACGCGGCCAAAGACCTGGCGATCTCGACCCGGCGTCGCTCTCCTCCCGAAAGTGAAAATCCATAACTGTTCATGATGTGCTCTAAGCCAAAGTCAGCGACGAGCTGCTCAAGTCTTTCGTTACGACGCCCTCGCGCCGAAACATGCGCCTCAAGTGCAGCCATGATATTTTCTCTCACCGTGAGCTTTCTAAAAATACTAGGCTCTTGTGGTAAGTAGCTAATCCCTATACGAGCGCGCTCATACATGGTCATGTCACGAATCGATTTATCATTAAGTAAAATCTCACCACTCTCTGAGGTGACAAGTCCCACCACCATATAAAAACTTGTGGTTTTACCAGCACCGTTGGGCCCCAAGAGTCCAACAACCTGCCCAGATTGAACAGACAGTGAAACGTCTTTTACAACTTGTCGACCTTTGTAGGTTTTAGATAAATTTTTAGCAATCAGTGTGTTCATTGCGGATTTCCTGGCGGAGCGGCCATCGGCGCTCCTTTACTGTATTGGTAGTATTCCACTTTGGCTTTTCTAATTTGAACTCTCTTACCACCATTATAGACGATGATTTCGTCACCGATAAGCTCATTTTCGAACTGAGTGAGAAATGGCTTTTTCCTAAAGATATATTTATCTTCATTAAAGTAAACAATCGCCTCGCCCGCTGAACCAGACTTGTCGACATCCTTCATATGAATGCCGCCATCCATGTAAAGAGTATCCACTTTACCGTCTTTGTATTGAAAGGTGGCCAAATTGCCGCGCACAACCATTTTGTCGACACGCATAACAACATTATTTTTAAAGGCGACTGATTGCTTCTTTCCGCTGAATTCAGCCATCTGACTTGAGATCTTCATGACTCGGCCATCACTCATCGGCTTAAAGCCGCTGACACGGTCCTTCATAATCATGACATTGGTAACCATGTTCACATTGAGGCCATAGCCCTCAAGATAAAGACGGCCATTGGTTTCCTGCGGCCCTTCAAGACTCACCTTATCATCGGTTATGATTCTGCGAGTCTGAGGATCATAAGTCAGACTGTCAGTGTAAAAACGATAACCGTTGCTCGAGAGCAATCGCACGTTGCCATTGATCTTCATGTCTTTGTTGATTTCATCAATCTGACCGTTATCACCAAAAACAGTGTAAGTGGCGTTGTCGGAGTAAAACTGCACCTTCACTTCATCCAGTTTAAACACTGTTGTGCCCATGGCTTTATACCCAACTTTAGACCATAGCTCGAGTTCTTTGATTTGTTTTTTGGCATCAAAAAAATAAAAATTTTCGATTTTTTGCTCTTCAAGTAATTTTTTTTGTTGGGTGGTCTGCGACTCGTCAGACGTCGAGGGAGCCTCGACCTGAACAGACTCCTGAGTCTTCTCCTGCTCGTAGTTTCGCTTTGAGCTATAATAAAACCACTGGAAGGCTATCAGCAGAACTAGAGCTAGAGTAAAAATCCACTTATTCACGTTGTTAGCTTACCTTGGGCGAGGAACCCTGTGTAGTCCTGCACCCGCAAATGTATTAAGTTTATAGACGTTAATGCCGATTTTTATATCATGCAGATCGAATGGTTCGTCTATCACAAGAATACGGTACTGGGTCCTTTTACTACTGGGGAAGTTCATTCTCAACTGAATTCAGGCAAGCTGAGTAATGAAGAATCTTTTATCTGGTGGAAGGGCGAAAAAGATTGGATCCCGCTTGAAAAATGGCAGGTTGAATTTCCTGACATTATTCGCAAGCTGGAGGATCACTTTAACGTCGAGTGGAAAGTCAAAATGGCAGACAAGGTTACACCTTTTATGTCTTTTGATGAGTGTCTTGCGTTTTTTAAGAACATCGAACTGAATAACAGCATCTATATCTGCAAAAAAGACAGAAATGGCGAAGAGTGGGAGAGTATTTTTACAAATACAGTCTTCTTAAACGCTCTTGAAATGACACGTCGTAAATTCCCACGTGTCCCTATCGTTGCCACTGCAAAAATCTCTAAATCTGATTCTAAATTTAGCTATCTTGTTAAAATTAATACCATTGGACAAGGTGGTATTGGCGCTACTGGTCTTGGTAAGAACTTTCCTACGGGCACTAATGTCGACATCCGACTTGAAAGCCCAAGCTTGCCTATTCCCGTTCACGCAGAAGGTCGCATCATTTATCACACAAAAGATGGTGTCACCGGCATCGAGTTTGAAGCAGTGAATGCAGAGTCAGAATCTACAGTCATTGAGTACGTCAATCGCTTTAGTGGCGGCGCATCTCGTGGCGAGCTCGATGATGTGAGTAATGTTAAAAAAATATCGTAAAAGGTAATTTTTCTTAAAAAAAAAGCTGAGTGTTCTACCCAGCTTTTGATTATCACAAGTTTGATTCAATAAATTATTTGGGTGGATCGTCTTTAGCTTTTTGCGACACCGCAAAGTTAATCAAAGTGGCTCCAGCCTCTGTGGCAGTATAAAGAATCTTTTTGATCGTCAAAAAGTCGATCTCTTTATCAGCTTGCACAGTCACACGGCCCCAGTCCTTTTTCTTTTCTTTTTCTTCTTCTTCAATTTCAGCCTGTGTCATCTTTGAAGAAGTTCCAATCGAGCTCTTGATCTGTTCTTTAAGAGTCGATTCTGCTTTCTCTTTGGTCTCTTTAATTTTTTGAGCAAGACCTTCCTTAAGAGCTTCCACCACCCAATCTTGCTGCTCTTTCACAGTGATAAAATCAGCAATCGGCTTTTCATCCAAAAAGATTTTATCTTGTGTCACAACAACAACGTGGGCCGGCTTTAATTTTTTAACAGCTGATGCCTCTGGAAGCGGTACGTTTTGCTTTAACTTGATCGCATCCACTTTAAAGTTCTGAAGGAGAAAGATCGTTAGAACCGTAAACATATCCACCATGGCCGTGAGTGAAAGCATCACGACCGTGTCACGCTTAGTATTGCGATTGGGACGATTTCTACGGTCACGACGACCTGGTACGTAAATGGCCATTACTTAGCCCCTCCTGTGGCAATGGAGATGGCAGGAAATCCTGCCTGCAATAAAGCATCCATGCCTTGAATTAAAAAGTCGTACTTGAGGTGCTCATCCATGGTCACAACGGCATCCACTTTTTCAGGATACACTTGTTTGATTTCCATCAAACGAGCCACAAGGGTCTCATGATCGTAAGACCCATCCGCTTTTTTAGGAACATCCATTTGCTTGGCGCCTATGACGATGTGATGACCAGCATCTTTAACATCAACACGCAGAGGTATGTCTGTTTGGGGAGGAGGTTTATCGACATCCTCTGTGTTTTGCTTACTATACAATGAACTACCAAGTTTAATCATAGAAACTTGGGTCCAAACTGCAGTGATCAAAAGGAATGTAATAAGAACGCTCATCAAATCGATGAAGGGAACTAAGTTCACTTCAAAGTTACTGCTCTTCTTACCTTTTCCACCGCCGACATCTACACTTGCCATAGGGCCTTCCTAAAAGTTAAAAAATTAATTCTTAATTTTGTCTCTGTTAGAAGCAACTAGGTTCAACATACTCATGCTACTTTCAGTCATATCGTTCAACACGTGACCGATACGGAACTGGAAGTAACCAAACGTCAAGATGGCTAGGATCGCAACCACAAGACCGAATGCTGTACAGTTAAGTGCTTCTGCAATACCCTTAGAGAGCAATTCTGCTTTCTTGGCATCGTCTGCTTTGTTCACCGCAGAGAACGACTGAATCATCCCCACGATTGTTCCAGCAAGACCCAAAAGGGTTGCAAGGTTACCAAACACAGCCAAGAAGCTCACCCAACCTTCAACTTTGGGAGTCTCACGAAGAACCGAGGCATCCATAGCCACTTGCACTTCTTCGTCAGGACGCTTATTCAATACCTGAACAAGACCTGCTTTTAATGTGTTTGTGAGAGGCGTTTGACGGCTGTCGCAATAAGAGATGGCTTGTTGAACATCCCCTCTCAGGATCATACCAAAAACGTGCTCATTGAAGTCTGCTTTATCCACACCCACTTCACGCAAAATCATCAATTGTTTGATGACTACGATAAGTGTGAGGATCAAAAGACCCAAAATCACGAACATGACCGGACCGCCGACCTCGAACGCGTGCAAGATGAAATTTTGATTCTCTGGCGCCGCCGCTTGTTGCATTACATTTTCTTCCACTTTGACCTCCTCCAATAAGGTTTTCTTCTTATTTTAAATTCTCAATCAATTATTTACCAGAGAACGCGAGCGGGTAAAACACGTTCACGGTCTGGTTTTGCGGAGGCTCAGGGAACCTCCAATTTTTCATTCTATTAATCACACAGTTTGCAAGTTGTGAGTTGGTCATCGTCGATTTTTCACGACTGTAATCTGCTCTCAACACACGCCCCTGCTCACCAATGTCAAAATCAAGTACGAGTTTACCACTGAGGCCTTTATCACCAGCCAATGCGCCCTCGTAACAAGACTGCAACGCTCTTTGGTTGTTCAAGAACACCTGGCGAATCCCGTTACGATCGATGTTACCGCC
>JACCDS011803496.1_pt1 | contig 10634 bp, 11 predicted proteins | sample 7446441 | NCBI WGS metagenome assembly JACCDS01 (sample SAMN15323445, study PRJNA562643) | freshwater metagenome | isolation source: river surface water | place: USA:Blue River Watershed | collected 2017-08-17 | reverse complement strand
GTCGATTCCGTCGTTGGGGTCGAGAGATGCCAGCCGCGCCGTGCGTTGCAGGGCGGGGTCGAACTGGCCGGGGAGCAGCGGGGGCAGGTCGTCGTCATCGAGCAGCGCCAGGTCGTTACCGGCGGGCTGCGGTTCAGGGCTGTATTCGGTGACTTCGGATAGCTCCGGCTGGCGGCGCGGGCCGCCGTCGTCGGCGGTGCAGCCCAAGCCTTCGGCGACGGCACTGGTGGCCACTGCGGGGACAGAGGGGATCGCCAGGCCGCTCCAGTCGTCAGGCCGGGCCGGTGGCACATCGGCGTACTGCCCGGCCGCAAGCGCGGGCGGCGGCAATACGCGGCTCTTGAAATTCGCGTCAGCGTAATAGCGCAGCTTCTTCGCCTTGATCGGTGCCACGCTGGACACCATGACCACTGATTCGTCGGTCGGAAGCTGCATGACTTCGCCCGGTGTCAGCAGCGGGCGGGCCGTTTCCTGCCGCGACACCATCAGATGCCCGAGCCACGGCGCGAGCCGGTGGCCGGCATAGTTGCGCTGCGCGCGCAGTTCGGTGGCGGTGCCCAGCGTTTCGGAGATCCGTTTGGCCGTGCGTTCGTCGTTGGTCGCAAACGTCACGCGGACATGGCAGTTGTCCAGAATTGAATGGTTCTGGCCGTAGGCTTTGTCGATCTGATTCAGGCTCTGCGCGATGAGGAAGCTGCGAATGCCGTAGCCAGCCATGAAGGCAAGCGCCGTCTCGAAGAAGTCCAGGCGGCCCAGCGCCGGGAACTCGTCGAGCATCAGCAGCAGCTTGTGGCGGCGCTCGATGCCGTCGCTGCCGTCGAGCGACTCGGTAAGCCGTCGCCCGATCTGGTTGAGGATCAGGCGAATGAGCGGTTTGGTGCGGGAAATGTCCGAGGGCGGCACTACCAGATACAGCGAGACGGGATGCTCGGATGCGATCAGGTCGGCGATGCGCCAGTCGCAGCGCGACGTGACTTCGGCGACGGTCGGGTCGCGATAGAGGCCCAGGAACGACATTGCGGTCGAGAGCACGCCCGAACGCTCGTTGTCCGATTTGTTGAGAACTTCGCGGGCAGCGGACGCGACAACCGGGTGCGGTGCATCGGCCAGGTGCTTCGTCGTCATCATCTGGTGCAAGGTCAGCTCGAACGGGCTGGCTGGGTCGGAGAGGAAGTTGGCAACGCCGCGCAGCGTCTTGTCCTCGCCCGCATAGAGCACATGCAGAATGGCTCCGACCAGCAGCGCGTGGCTGGTCTTCTCCCAGTGGTTGCGCTTCTCCAGCGCCCCTTCGGGGTCAACGAGAATGTCCGCGATGTTCTGCACGTCGCGCACTTCATGCGCGCCGCGCCGTACTTCCAGCAGCGGGTTGTAGGCTGCCGACTTTGCATCGGTCGGGTTGAACAGCAGGCAATGTGAGAAACGCGAGCGCCAGCCGGCGGTGATCTGCCAGTTCTCGCCTTTAATGTCGTGAATGACGGCGGATGCGGGCCACGAAAGCAGCGTGGGCACCACCAGGCCGACGCCTTTGCCCGAGCGCGTGGGCGCGAAGGTCAGGACGTGTTCCGGGCCTTCGTGGCGCAGGTACTCGTTGCGGTACTTGCCCAGGAACACGCCAGCCGGTTGCGTCAGCCCGGCCTTGCGAACGTCATCCGCTTCGGCCCAGCGTGCCGAGCCGTATGTGGTGACAAGGCGCGATTGCCGGGAGCGCCACACCGACATGGCGATGGCGACCACCACCGCCACCAAGCCGCTACCGCCCGCGATGGCCCCGCCAATATCGAAGACATGCGGCGCGTAGGCATCGAAGAAAAACCACCACTCGAACAGCCGCCAGGGGTGATAGACCGGCGTGCCGAAGAAATCAAACCAGGGCGAGCCAAGGCGTAGTTGATAGCCCAGGGCGGCTGCTGTCCATTGCGTTGCACCCCATACGCCGGCGATCACGATGCCGAAGACGGCGGCGATCTGCCCGAACAGCACGCCCTGAGCTTGCATGACTGACCTCCGATTCCTGCGCTATTCCTCGTTCAAGAGCGGCACAAGGACGTGCCGCATAGCGTGAGAATCGGTGCCGGGTCAGTGCCGGTCAAAGACCGTTATCGGAAGCAAGATGATGCAAAAAGCATTGTTTCAGGCTGCAAAGAAACCAGTAAAAACACCGCAGGCGCGAGCGCGCTGCGGCGTGTTGGCAAAGAAGACAGGATTTTTTGCGAAAGACTGCGATCAGAACTTCGGTGGCGTTTCCAATGGCGTGTAGGGTGTCTTGCCGTCGCCATAGAACCGCTTGCGCGTAGCTTCGGCCACACGGTTGCACAACACGTCGCCAAGCGTCGCGCGGTCGGTTTTGCATTGCTGGCGTAGTTCCTTCAACCGTGCCGGGTCGGCAGCCAGTTCCTCCACGGTCGGTACGTTGGCCTGCTTGGGTGTCTCCGACGGGCCGCAGGCCGTTAGCACGGCTACCACAAGCATAGGTGTTATTCGCTTCATAGCTCGAATTCCTCCTGTGATTCGGACTGAGGTGGCGGCACGGGCCTCACACCTTCGGGCAAGTCGATCGCCTGCACCCGTTCGATGAATCGGGACAACACTTCCGAACGCTCGTCTTCGCGTCGCAACAAGTAGGTTGTCAGCATTGGCGAGCGGCCCGCCAAGGGCCGGGCCACAACGCCAGGTTCCCGGTTGGACACGATATGCGGAGCACCAGCCAGCCCCAGGGCGAAGCCGGCCGATACGACCACCATCATCAAGTCGAATGAGGCAACACGTTCGACGATCAGAGGCTCCCGGTCAGAGCGGCGCAGCACACGTTCAACCTGTCGCGCGTAGCCCTCACATGCTTGCGGGTCGCAGAGAACCAGCGGAAAGTGCAGCACTTCGTCCAGCGGGATGCGTCGGTGCTTGAGCAAATGATGGCGTGCTGGCACCGCCACCATCAGCGGGTCATTCCACACGGCTTCGGCGGCGATACCTTCGCCTACTTCATCCGATTGCGCGAAGCCCACGTCGTACAAGTCGTCTTGCAGCCCCTTGATTTGCTGCGACAAGGGCACCTGAAACAGCCGGATATCGACTTCTGGTTCCTCCTGCCGGCAAAGTGCGAGCAAGGTCGGTAGGCGCGGCGGCGTGATGCCATCGGACAGGGCAATACGCAACTGGCCGTGGAAGCCATTGGCCGCAGCCTTCACGCTGTCGCGGGCCTGCTGCAAGGCAGCGAACACGCGCGGAACATGCTCCAAAAACAGCTTGCCAGCCCGCGTCAGGCGCGTGCTGCGGCTGGTTCGGACAAACAACTGTTCGCCCAAGTCTTCCTCCAACTCCTTGATAGTGCGCGACAGCGGTGACTGCTCGATATGCAGTCTCTCGGCCGCGCGGGCGAAGTGGAGTTCTTCAGCGACTGCAATGAAGTAACGCAGATGTCGTAGTTGCATGGCCGCTCACGATTTCTTCGATTCTGCATCGCTGCATTTCGGCAGCGTGGCGGGTTTGTCCATCAAGACGAAAACCAAGACAGCGAGCAGCGCCCCGGATAACGGTGCCAACCAATAGATCCAGTGGTTTTCCCAGTGATGGCTGAATAGCGCAGGCCCAAAACTTCGCGCCGGATTCATGCCTGCGCCTGTGATGTATCCACCGACCAGTGCGCCCAAGAACACCACCGAACCAATGATCAGTGCACTGGTTGTTCGCAGCACGGTCAAAACCAGGAAAAAAGTCAGAATTATCTCCACCGTGAAACCGTTCGCCAGGCTGACGCCGGTGCCGATTCGGGTGGTGCCCGCTTCGATCCGTTGCCCGAAGAGGGCGAACAAAGCGGCCGACGCCAGACAGGCGCCAATGATTTGCGCGATGGTGTAATAGAGCAGGCATCTATACGAACACCTACCAGTAGCGCAGAGCGAAAGTGTCACCACGGGGTTAAGGTGGGCGCCGCTTGACGTCGAAATACCGCCAATGATGCAGGTTACGCTGACCCCAAATGCAAGCGCAACGCCGAGATAACTGACCGCGTCACCTTGCTTGCTCAGTATCGCTGCGCCTGCCCCGATAAAAATCAGCGCGAAAACCCCAATCAATTCGGACAGAAAATATTTCCACTGTGTAGGAAGCATACGAACTCCTCCGTGGACTACCCGTTCTTGTTCAATGCAGCGCCCCTTTTACGCAGCATTCCTATCCTCTTTCGCTTGAAAACGCCGAGATCAGGAAGGCATGATCGGTCGTCCTGATCTCACTTCGTGTTGCCCGCAAAATGGGGGTTCCTAGCATCCGCACCCAGCGGGGCCGCAAACGCCCACATCGGCCAGCGTTGGCACTGACTCGATCAGCGGCGTACCACACTGGAAAAGGCCATAGTGTCGGCGGCCGTCGCCAATCACATCGAACAAGATGCGATAACGACTCTTGCTGATCATGTCGGCCGTATTGCGACATACCGGTACCGCCCGACCGGTATCGAAAGCATGGCCGTTGTCCAGCACGAATCGGTCGGGGGCTTCCGGCAGGTTGCCTTTGTAGATGGCAACCTGCCCGTAATCCTCGCAACGGTCTTCCAAATCCATCTTGAACAGGCGCAAGGTGATCGAGTACAACTTGGCGCCCCCGAGCTTTGCTTCGATGGCGGGATTGGCGATGGTTTTCAGGCTCTTGGCGGTAACTCGCACATCAAGGAAGCCGGCAGCCTGTGCCAAGCGCACGAAGTCCTCGAAATACAGCGCATCACCGATGCACTCGCCGACGATAAGCGGATCGTCTTTCAACTCAGGGGCTAGCCTGCGATCTGAGAAGATATCGGCGAAGTAGATTTCGCCGCCAGGCTTGAGCAGTTTGGCCATGCCTGCCAACACATCGGCCTTGGTCATCGACAGGTTGATCACGCAATTGGAAACGATGACATCTATGCTCTCCGGCAGCAGGTCGAGCTGATCCAAGGCTTCGATATTGCCTTGCAGAAAGCGGACGTTGCTTTCGGTGTGGCCGAAGACCTTGCGGTGGTGCTCCACATAGCTCTGCGCGAAAGCGATCTGTTCGGCTGTGGCGTCCACACCGATGACCTTGCCTCGCTCGCCCACCAGGCTAGACAGCACGAAGCAGTCGCGTCCGCCGCCGCAGCCCAGGTCCAGCACGGTTGCGCCCTCCAGCAGCGGGGGGAAGGGCGCACCACAACCGTAGAAGCGCATCTGCACATCGTCGTGTATTTGCGTCAGGATGGCTTTGATGGCGTCTGACGGCGGCTCGTCCGCTGTGCAGACATTGGTCGCCAAATCTTGCTTATCCGTCAAGGTGTCCCCGTAGTAGTGCTGAACTTCCTCGATCCGCCGTTCCAGGCTTGGAGCTTGATTGTTCATGGACTGTCTTCCTTTGAGTTGAAGGGTTTAAGGTCAGTGGGCAGCCATGCGGCCCAACAAGTCGATGCCGACAGGCTCCTGCGCCTGCAACGGAATCATGGCGAAGCGATGGGCATGCTGGCCGCGCACGTCGGCAATCAGCGGCAGTTCGCGGCTGGCGCGCGTCACCAGGAATGGCGATGCCGGACGAGCGGCTGTCAAGCTGTTGTTGATCACCCTGGCTCAAGGCTCGATCTACGCGCGGTGCATGTCGTGTTGTAGGCTCACCGTTTCCAGCACCAGCGTGGTTTCCGCCTTGATAGGTCGATTGGGCTACCGGGTGGCAGGTGGCGGCTGAGTGGCATCATCGTCCTTGACCTCCTCAATGCGCACCGCGCAACATGCGGACTTCTTGGCGACGGGCATTTGGGTCACTTCCGTCTTGGGCACTTCTTCGATGCGCACCGCGCAGCAAGCCGAGTCCTCCTGCTTGTCAAACAAACGCGCTATAAAGCCTTTTTTCTCGGACATGGTCTTTCTCCTTCAAATGAACAGCAGATTGGCGACGTAACCCACGCTGATGGCAACCGTGAAGATGGTCAGCACGAACACTGCCACCAGTCGGGGCCGGAAGATCGTGTTGAGCAGCGTGACTTCGGGAATGCTGGCACCTGCGCCAGCGATGATCAGCGCCGCTACCGCGCCGATGCTCATGCCTTGGGACTGCAAGGCCATGCCAATCGGAATCAGGGTTTCAGCGCGGATGTATAACGGCACACCGATAGCGGCAGCCACGGGAATCGCGAACGGATTGTCGGCACCTGCCATAGTGGCGATCCACTCACCGGGTACCACGCCATAAATCAGCGCGCCAATGCCCGCGCCGATCAGCAGGTAGGGCAAGGAAGTCTTGAACAAAGCAAAGGCCGCGCTGCCAGCTCGGCGCAGGCGCGATTTGAAGTCGGTCGGCCCTGCAATTTCGCTCTCGCCGACCACACGCACCTTCTTTACGTCGCGCTCCAGGCCAAAGAGTTGCCAGACCGCGCCCACTGCCACCGCCAGCACAAAGGATGCCGCGCCATAGAAGACGGTGAACTTCCAGCCGAACAACGTAACCAGTAAGCCCAGGATCACCGGGTTGAGGATGGGCGAGGAAACTAGAAAGGACATGGTGGCGCCAAATGGCGCACCGGCGTTGAGCAAGCCGACCGTGACCGGAATAGTCGAGCAGGAGCAAAACGGCGTGACTGCCCCCAGCCCGGCACCGACGATGTTGCCACGCAGGCCTCGCCCGGTCAGTAAGCGTTGCACCGTGCTGGCTGGTACATACTCCTGCATCATCGCCACCATGAAACTGACGACGAAGAACAGCGCGATCAGCTCGGCGCTGATCATGGCGAAGAACTGCAGGGTTTCGGTGAGTGTGTTCAGGTTCATCATATATTCCTGTTCAATGCATAGATGATCAATGTTTGTATTCAAAAAAAACCGCCATTACTGACGGGTGATGTGCGCAGCCACCTCCATCCAAGCATCTACCGCCACCGTGAAGGCTTCGCGGCCCCTGTCGGTCAACGTGTAGACCTTGCGTCCACGGCCCGCAACCGTTTCGGTATGCGCGGTGACATAGCCGCCCTGCTCGAACTCGCGCAACACCGGGTAGATAGTGCCTTCGGTGGGTGCGCAACAACCTTGGGTCGAGCACTCCACTTCACGTGCGATCTCATAGCCGTGCATGGGCCGCTTTTGCAGCACGCTCAGGATGAAGAACTTGGACAGGCTCATCTTGATGATGCCGCCCCAATACAACCGGTCGGTATAGTCCACCGGTGTGCGCTCTACGGTCTTGAGGGAAGTCGTCGATTTAACCATGAGCGTAACTATATACCTTGTTCATCAAGGTATCAAGCGGCAACCGAAAAATCCCCTCCTGGGGCGGTGCCTGGCCGGATGGAGGGCGCTCGCATGAGTCTGCGACCACAAGTGAAGCATCACGAGCCACGGCACACATGACAAATTCAGTCTTTAGCCTACAGATGGGCCGCGCTGGCGACCGAGTTCCCAGGAGACATGCCCGCCGCGGACTGTGGCAGCCAGGGATTGGCCCAGTCGCTGTTCGATGACGGGCTTCCAAGGCACGAGCGTGAAACCTAAGCCGTCGTCCAACATGGCGAAGCGCCCGCTGGCGAACATGATGGAGCGCCGGTAGATGCCAGCCACACGCTGCCCGTCGGCTACCGGGCGATGCTCCAGGCCAGTTTCCGCTGCTATGTCCTTGGCGGCCTGCGCCAGTTCTCGGTTGCGCAGCGTGCCCAGCAGGTCGCGGGCGAGGATGACGCGCTGGCCGCGTCGTTGGGCCAGCCCCTGTTCTTCGAGGAAGTCGGCACGCTGCTGTATGGCCTGCTTGGCGTCGCCGCCAAAGCCCAGGTCGCCCAGGCCCGAGCCACCGCCGATCAACTGTTGGTCGAGCCAGGTGGCCCCGATCACGCGGGCCTGCCGCTCGATGGGCAGGTGAGATTTCAGCTCCACGGCCACGCCGCCCAGGCGCTGCGCGTCGTACTGGCGGCCACGCTCGGCCAGGTCGTCCGGCACCTTCCATAGCCCTTCGGCGACGCGCTCCACGATGCCGGTCCGGCGCAGGGCTTCCAGCCGCCGGACATGCGCCGCGACAACTTCCTGCGGGTCGCGCCCGTCCTTGGCACGGCCCTGTTCGATTGCCAGGTGGTGATCGGCGCGGTACAGGCCATCGCTCGCCAGCGCGGCGATGTTTTTGTCGGCTGCACGCACGTCGGCCGAACCCTTCACTTCCACCACCGCGCCTGTGGGATAGTTCGCCAGCTCGTCGCGGACATTCAGCGCGACGTAGTGGGCCTTGCCGTCCGTGCCGTCGATGACCAGATAGCCCCGGTCGTGCAGTTCGTCGGCCAGCCCCTTCGCGGCCACGCGGCCAAGGATGGTTCTGCCATCGTCGCCCGGCTCGAACACTGCCAGCTCGCGCGGCTGCCCGCTCATGGCTCGCTGCATCGTGCGGATAATGTCGCCACGCTCGCCCAGGGCACGCAGGGTCTTTTCCGCATCGGCATGAATGGCCCAGGTGCCGGGCTGCGTCTCGTCGGCCAGGCCCAGACGCTGCAAGCGTTGCAGGCGGCCGATCAGCAGCAGGCGTTGGCGTTGCAAGTTCGGCTCGCTGAAGCGTTCGATCTGCACCCGGCCATCCTCGCCGGATTCGCGCTGCAAGGTGCGATCCAGGCTTGTCCACCGCGCCTGTTCCACCTCGCGCCCCAAGGTCTGCTGGATCTCCAACTCGGTGCGCGGCCCCAGCCATTCGGTCGCCAACTCGGCGGCACGATGGCGGAAACCGTGGGCGATGTAGTCACCCGCAATGATGAGGTCTTTGCCGGTGTCGTCGCGTCCGCGCACGATCAGGTGGGTGTGCGGGTTATCGGTGTTCCAGTGATCAACTGCCACCCAGTCCAGCCGCGTGCCTAGGTCGGCTTCCATGCGGCTCACCAGATGGCGGGTATAAGTGCGCAGGTCGTCCAGCTCGGCCCCATCCTCGGGCGAGACAATGAAGCGGAAATGGTGCCGGTCGTCGGCGCAGCGTTCCTTGAAGGCGTTCAGGTCGGCTTCGTCGGCCTGCGGCCCGTAGGCCCGGCCCGGTTCGCCATCGCGGCCCACGCCGTCGCGCTCGATGTAGCGCAGGTGCTTGGCGAGCGATTGCAGGCTGGCCCGCTGGTGATTGACCAGCAAGGTCTTGATGGTCACGCGCCGCGACATGGGTGTTAGCTTCGCCCCGGCGAAGCGCGCCGCCGTATGGCCGCGCCCGAGCCGCGAGCCGGGCCGCTGGCCGGTGCCAGCCGCCCCAGGACGGTGCACCGCCGACTTGCCGCTGCTGGCTTTGCCGGCCTGCCTGAGCACCTTGGAAACGAAGCTTTGCCCCTGGCCCTTGCCCCGGTTCTTCGGGGCGCTGGGGCGCACGCGGAAATCGTCGTCGCGGCGGTCGGTCATGGCCGTTCTCCCTGCAAGCTCTGGCGTGTCCAGTCGTGCGAAGCACGCGGACATGCCTGCATTGGCGTGACCTTCGCGCCGAACACGGCACGGCGGCGAAGCCGCTCCGTGCCGTGTTCCCCCCATGTGCAGACTGGCTTTCGACGCGGCAAGGTGCCGAGTCCTTTTGTCTTGCCTTCCGCCTTTGCCCCTCGCTCCCGCTCTGGGCGTCGGCGGCCCGGCGGCGCTACGCTACTTGCAGCCAGTCCGCCGGCGAACGCGCAGATGGACAAGCCTGGGACGCGTTCGAGGCAAGACGCCTGCACATCAGACGGCTGCGCCGAAGACAGCGCGAAGTGCGATGCGAATGCATCCGCACTGCACGCGCGACGACACGGCAGCAACAGCCGGAACGACACGCCTGATGGCACGATGAGAGGCACGGTAACGTGCAGTGAATCGGTGGCCATCATGGGCGTGTCTCCACCCAGATCGGATGCGCAACGCCGATCACGGCGGATGCGCTGACTGGGCCGAAATAGCGGCTGTCGAACGATGCCGGATTGGTCACGCTCAACAGGAACAGTTCGCCCGCCTCAAGGCGACGGCAAAGCTGCAAGGATGGCAACGGTCGGCCCAGCCGGTCGGTAGGCAGCGCAGCGGCCATCGGCACGCTGTCGATGCGTACCTGACCGGCGACTATGCAGACGTGTTGTGGTGCGACCGCGCCCACACGTTTGAGCAGCGGAACGTGTACGGGCAGGTAGCCGTGCTGCGCAGCGAGCGCGGCAACATCTGGCGGCAGCGTCGTCACGACGACGCTGCCCACGGACAAGGGACGTGGCAGCGAGTCGGCGCCGTGGCGCTGCGGATCGACGCGATACCAACCGACCGGAACGCTGTCGGACGGGTTGTAGATCAGGCGCGGCAACGGCTGCACGAAAGCCGCCCAGGCCAGCGCAGCGAGGCCGACGGCGGCAATGCCCGCCAGCACGAGGCGAGCGCGCAGGCGCGAGTGAGGAAGCGGCGCAGCTTTGGGCGTGCGTGCGGCGGTGGGATGGGCTGTCATGGCAGCGCCCTCCCGGCCAGCCAGGCGGCATGCCGCTCGGCGGTGTATTCGGGCAGCGGCAAATGCGCGGCGAGCCGGTTGGCGAGCATGCGCCAGTACGCGGGCGATACGTCAATGGCAGCGATGCCCAGCGCCTCGATGCCGTCGATGCGTTCCAGCACGGCACGCACATTGGCGTCACCTTCTGCATGCAGCAGCAGGCACGCGCCTGGCTGCACGCCGGGGATGCGCTGCGTGGCATCAAGCGGTGTAGC
>JACCDS011043249.1_pt1 | contig 10635 bp, 8 predicted proteins | sample 7446441 | NCBI WGS metagenome assembly JACCDS01 (sample SAMN15323445, study PRJNA562643) | freshwater metagenome | isolation source: river surface water | place: USA:Blue River Watershed | collected 2017-08-17 | reverse complement strand
TTACAGCCGGATCTGGCAGACAGTGCAACAAATCCCGGCCGGAAAAGTGGCCAGCTATGGCCAGATAGCCGATTTGGCCGGTTTACCGGGCCGGGCCCGTCTGGTAGGCAAAGCGCTGGGCTTCAGCCCCACTCCGCTGCTCTGGCACCGGGTGGTGCGCAGTAACCTGACGCTGGCTTTTGCCCCCGGCAGTAGCGAAGCGGCCGAACAGAGCGCCTTGTTACGTCAGGAAGGCGTGTTGCTGCGCGGCCAAAAAGTACCGCAGCAGTATCACTGGCAACCGGATTTGGCTGAGTTGTTGTTCAGTTTGCAGTATTAAGCAAAAGGATTGGCGTCCACTTTCGCCAGGGCTCGGTGCAAACCTGCAACACGCAGCGGTTCAGCAGCGTTCAGGTCCACGACGCATTGATTCAGCAGCACGCTAAACTGCACCGCTTAGCAATGCTGCCGCAAACCATCCAACTCAGCGCTGTGGCTCATTGCCCTGAATAAAATAACTGACCTGAGCGCGCGGATTCAGATATTCATACACCGCAGGCGGTAGTGCGGTCGGTTTCAGCACTCTGCTGATACTGAGTTTACCTTCCTGCAGGCTGATCACCGGCGCTTCGAGCCGCGGAATTTGCGGGTCATACACCATCACATTCGGATACAGTAACTGATCGCTGTTCACCGACATCACCAGACCCACCCTGTCGTCGCTGAGCTGCACCACAGTGCCGGGCGGATACACGCCCATCATTTTGATCATCTGCGCCATCTCAGTACTGCCGAGCTTGCCTTTCATCGACTTAAACATAAAAGACATGGCGTGATGCGGGGAGCGGGCTTTGGCCGGGTCGACCGGATGACAGAGATTGTCGAACTCATTGACCACCGCAATGATTTTGGCCAAGCGGTTGATCTCGGCGTCTTTCAGGCCATGCGGGTAACCACTGCCATCCAGGTATTCGTGATGCTGCTCGACAAGCGGCCAGGCTTGCTGCGGAAAAGCATCCGTCAGTTTCAGCAATTCAACGCCATACCGGGTATGCAGTTTCAGCAAATTGGCTTCCGGTGCGCTCAGGGGTTCGGTTTTGCGCAGGATCTGACTGGGTATTTTCAGTTTGCCAATATCGTGAAACAAAGCGCCCAGCCCGACCAGCTTGACCTCCTCGGCAGTCAGGCCGAGATTTTTTGCCAGCATCATCGACAGCACCGACACGTTTAACACGTGATAATAAATGCTTTCCTGCTCTTTGCCGGCCTGCGAAATCAGGTGCAGCACCAGCGCGTCAGCGTTGAGGATCGTATCGGCAATCTGATGCACCAGCCCGGTGGCCTCAGTGACCGCCTGCAAAGGCCGGCTGCCAATTTTCGACATCACATTGCGCACCTGCACCATCGACTGGGCAAAGGCTTTTTCAGTTTTTTGCAGCTGGCGGCGCTGTTCTTTGGCTTGTTCAATACGCTCATTCTTCTCGCGTTCCAGCTGATAACGCAGCAGGCTGGCTTCCTGGGTCATCGGTTCTTCAGCTGGTGCGGTGTCGTCCAAAGAGACGGTGCTTTTTTCCGGGAAAAAATACACAAAGTCCAGTTCAAGCGTCTGGATGATGGCGATTTGCTCATGGCTTTCCACTTTGAATTTGTTGGATAAAAACGGGTGCTTCATCCAATTGAGCGGGATTTGGATGAAATAACCAATTTTGACCTGAGCTGGGCTTATCTTCGCAACGGACACATGACACCTTAACAAAATGGAGGCCAGAACATGCCTCCGCTGATGCAGGCCAGTTTAGCAAGGCAGCAGAACAATGTCTTTAAAACACGTGCAATTGCAATGATTTACCGACAAAATTCAGTGACTTGTTAGCAAGATGCAAGTAAGCAGCCATTGAAATGTAAGCACTTTCTAATTTGTCTGGCTGTCCCGACGCAAAACCGGATCCTGACCAAACACCGCCGGCCAGTTGTAAGCCGACAACGCCTGGCTGAACCATTTCAGCGCTTCGCCCGGCTGGCTTTGCCGGCGCCAGCCCAGATAGAGCATAGTGTTGCTGCGCGGCACTTCACAGGCTTTGACCACCAGAGTGCCAGAGCGGATCTGCTCCTTGATCAGATGGCGCGGTAAAAAACCAACCCCAAGCCCGGCCTGCTGGGCGGCAATTTTGGCGTGCATGCTGCTGACCACCACCCGCCGGCGGCTGTCAAACAGGCCGGAATCCCGCGCCGGCAAGTCCAGCGCCGAGTCACTGACCACAATCGCCGTGTGCTGCTGCAAATCCTGCTGCGTCACCACGCGGTTCTGCTGGGCCAGCTCATGATGAGGCGCCACCGCAAATACAAATTCAAGCTCTGCCATCGGTTGTAACTCAAACTGGCCCGACACGCCCTCGCCGGATAAACCTACCGCCAGATCGGCCCTGCCACTTTGCAGCGCTTCCCAGCTGCCGGCCATCACTTGCTCGGACAATACCAGCCGGGTCAGTTTGCCAAGCTGATGAAAGTTATCAATCAGGCTGAACAACGGCGACAACGGCACTACGGAATCGACCGCGATCACCAGCTGACGCTCCCAGCCCGTGTCGAGCTGACGCACCGCCTCTTCTAACTGACGACTGGCCTGCAGCAGATGTCGCCCTTGCTGCAGCAGCAGCTGGCCAGCGGCGGTTAACTGCGCTTTTTGCCGGCTGCGGTCAAAAAGTTGCACGCCTAAATCCGTTTCCAGCCGCGCAATGGTGTAACTGAGCGCAGAAGGCACCTTGTACAGCGACTCAGCCGCCGCGGCAAAACTGCCTTTTCTGTCAATCGCATCCAGCGCTCTGAGCGCTTCCAGTGTCAGGACCTGCTGAATCGCCATTGGGGATATTCCTGATGTTCAAATATTTTGAATTAATGACTCAATTTATTCCGCTTTTTTTGCAAAAGCAACAGGACTACATTGTATTCAACGCAGCACAGAGCGAGCAGTACAAAGCGGTGCGGCCCACTCAACTCAACAAAATTTTTGGAGACAGACCATGAAAAACATCATCAAAGCTTTAGTACAAAACACTCAGGACTCACAAAACAGCATCGCCAGCCTGGCGCTGCGCGTACCGGCCGGCATTATCTTTGCCGCCCACGGTGCACAGAAACTGTTTGGCTGGTTTGGCGGTTATGGCCTGCAAGGCACTGCCGGCTGGATGGAAAGCATCGGTCTGACGCCCGGCATTCCACTGACGCTGGCGGCAGGCGGTGCCGAATTCTTCGGCGGGCTGGCGCTGTTGCTCGGTTTGCTGACCCGTCCGGCGGCACTGGTGCTGGCGTTCACCATGCTGGTGGCGATTTTCACCGTACACATTCAGAACGGCCTGTTTATGAGCAACAACGGTTACGAGTTTGGCCTGTCGTTACTGGCCATCAGCATTGCGCTGACCTTCAGTGGTGGTGGCCGCTTCGCACTGGACAACTGGCTGGCGAAAAAACTGGCCTGAAGCCCAAAGCGCAGGGGCCGCGGGCGGCCCCTTGTTTCCCACTTTTTATCAGCGGCGGGCGCGAGCTGCGTCGCACAGGAGTCTCACATGCTTGAATTAAGAAAAGCCGACCAGCGTGGCAGTGCCAATTTTGGCTGGTTAAGAAGCCGTCATACTTTTTCGTTTGGCCGTTATTATGACCCGGCGCAGATGGGATTCTCCGCCCTTCGGGTGATTAACGATGACTGGGTAGCCCCCGGCGCCGGCTTTGACACCCATGGTCACCGTGACATGGAAATTATCAGTCTGGTGCTCGAAGGTAGTATTGCGCACCGCGATTCTACCGGTCAGGTGGCTGAATTGCCGGCCGGTGAATATCAGCTGATGAGTGCCGGTCGTGGCATTATGCACAGCGAATTTAATGCCCGAAGAGATGGCGAGCTGCGTTTTCTGCAGATCTGGATTGAGCCGGACAGCATCGGCGGTGAACCGGGTTATCAGCAAAAACCCTTTTCGCAGCAGGCCGGTTTACAGCTGATTATTTCGCCGGATGGCCGCGATGGCAGCCTGCAGATCCGCCAGCAGGCTGAGTTATATCAGCTGCGGCTGGACGCAGACAGTCAGCTGTCTTATCAGGCCAAACCAGGCCGTAAACTGTACGTGCACCTGATTGAAGGTGAGCTGCAGCTGCAAAGTGGTCTGCAGCAAGCCAGTCTGACAGCCGGTGATGGTATAAAAATCAGTGAACTGACCGACTGGCAGTTCAGCAGCGGACAACAGCCGGTGTTTGCATTGCTGTTTGACTTACCGGGCTGATACACCTTTTGACTCACCCGCCACCCATGCCCGTCTTGTGCGGGCATTTCTGCGAGTCCAGTCTGCCAGTGCTCTTTCCACTTAATTCTGACTGAATCGGTCACAATTCAGTGGAAAAGCACTAGTCCCCTCACTGACATTGCTGCTGGCGATGCAGATGGCCGGCAGCGACACTCATTTGTGCGACTGCTGCGCACCGCTTCAATTTCATGACGAAAAATATCGCGACAAGAAGAAATCCCGCTACAAAGTTGTGCAGCCAGATTGCGCAATCAGGTGCAGCAGCAGAACTCATCAGCAGGCCAGATAAAAAAACCGGCCCTCCCCCTTCTGACGAGCCAGCCCACCTCATAAAAAAGATCTGCACGGATCTGCTTGCAGTGCGCGCCACAAGATTTATACTGTATATATAAACAGTGTTATGAGTATTTTCTGATGGAACTGGCGCAATTAAAGCAGCAAGGTTATGTCTGGCAATGGCAGCCGCAATCCGCCACTGCAGCCAGTCAGGCCGCAACCCTGACATCAGGCTATCCCGAACTGGATCAACTGACTGGCGGGGGCTGGCCCCAACATCAGGTGACCGAACTGCGCAGCCCTTTTGGCATTGGTGAGCTGCGGTTACTGCTGCCTTATCTGCAGCAACAGCAGGCTGGCAAACTACAGGTGTATCTGAATGCACCGGCGCCGCTCCATGCGCCTTTTCTGGCAGCCAATGGCTTCACGCTGGCGCAACAACTGCAAATTCAGAGCAAGCCCGAACAGGCACTGTGGGCGGCTGAACAATGCCTGAAAAGTGGCTGTTGCAGCAGTGTTTTACTGTGGCAGTCTGAACTGAGCATTGCCCGGCTGAAACGGTTACAGCTGGCAGCCGCCGAAGGTCAGGCCGAGTTATTTCTGTTCAGACCTCCCCACCCCGACCAGCTCAGCTTGCCGGTGGCGCTCAGCTTGCAACTGCAACCCAGCGCGCAAGGCATTCAGGCCCGCTTGCTGAAAAAACGCGGCGGCTGGCCAGGTGCCGAGCAGGATATCTGCTTCAGCACACGTTGGCCAAAGCTGGTGCATGCCACCCCGTCAGCAGCGGAGCAACCAGCCAGCCGGCGGGCGCTGGGTTAATCAGGAGAGCATCCGGTGCAAGCGCTCTGGCTGTATTTATCTTTTCCTGCCTTGCAACTGGACCTGCTGTTTCAGCAGCAGGCTGCGGGCCAGACGCCATCCGCCAGTGTGCAGGCTGCTCCTGCCGCTTCTGCCAGCAAGGCACCCGAAGAAGCCAGCCTGCCGCTGGTCCTGATCCATCCACAGCAACTCCGGGTTCACCAGCTTTGTCCACTGGCGTATGCCGCTGGGATCAGAGCCGGCCAGCCACTGGCACAGGCCTGTGCTTTGTCAGCCCAACTGCAGGTATTGCCCTGGAGCGCAGCGCAGGAACGGTCTCAATTACAACAGCTGGCAGATGAGGCTTATCAGCTTTGTGCTGATGTGGCCCTGTCGCCGACTGACTGTGCCCTGTGGTTACGGCTGGACCCAATGCTGCAGCTTTATGGCGGTTTATCCGCCATCACCACGCGTATCTGCAACTGGCTGGCAAAGCGGCGCATCCGCTACCAGTCTGGCAGGGGCAGCACCCCAGAGGCGGCCCGCTTATTGTGTCTGCATGCGCATCAGCCCGCACCGGCCTCAGCAGAGGCGGAACAAGCTGCGCTGGATCTGTGCCCGCTCCACTTGCTGGATATCGATGGACACACCCTGCATCAGCTACAACGGCTGGGTTTGCAGCAGCTTGGCCAGCTGCGAAAACTGCCCGCAGCTGACTTAAACCAGCGCTTTGGTCAGGCGCTTTTAACCTGTCTGGCGCAACTGACAGATCCGGCGACAGGCACTGGCTTCTGTGGCTATCAGCCGGCGGAACAGTTCAGTCAGTTGCTGGAGCTGCGCTTTCAGGCCGAACAAAGCCAGTATTTAGTCAGGCCACTGGAGGTGCTGTTAAAGCGACTGCAGCATCATCTCTATCAGCGCAACCAGCGCTGTTACCGGCTGGAACTGCGCCTGTCGCTGCGTGACCAGCCTCCCCAATTGCTGACGTTGCAATCGCCGCAGGCCGAAGCACAGGCTTGCCGCTGGCTGGCGTTATGGCAGCTCAGGCTGGAAACGCTGCAACTGCCGGCGCCGGTCTTGGCCATGCAGTTGTCGGCTCAGGATTATTGTGAGCAGGCTGCTGATCAGCAGGATTTATATGCCGGTAAACAAGGTCGTTACACGACAGAACAACTGCTGGGGTTATTGCAGGCCCGTTTAGGTGCCGAAAGCCTGCAGCGTCCGGTCCTGGTACAAAGCCATCTGCCTGAATATGCCGGGCAGCAGCAAAGCGCTGCCTTTGCCACTTCTTTGACCCGCCATCCGCCCCTGCAGGCAGTCAAAAAGCAGGCTCTGGCTGCGGACAGCTCCCGGTTTTTTGCCCCGGACGCCCGGCCGGCTTTTGTTTACCACATACCGCAACCACTGCGTGAAGCGGTCCGCTGCCAAAGTACGCTGGAACGGCTGCAAAGCCACTGGTGGCAGGCAGATCTGCCGGCGCGTGATTACCGGATTGGCCAGAACAGCAAGGGGCAGTGGTTGTGGATCTACCGTGACGAGCAACAACGCTGGTTTATTCACGGAGTTTTTGCCTGATGTCTTATGCCGAACTCTGGGCGCAAAGCCATTTTTCTTTTTTGCAGGCCCCGGCCAGCCCGGAGCAACTGGTCAGTACCGCCGCGACACTGGGTTATCAGGCGCTGGCGCTGACGGATGAATGTTCAGTCGCCGGGGTGGTCCGGGCCTGGCGCCAAATCCGCGATGAAAAACTGCCACTTAAACTGATTGTCGGCGCCTCATTTCGTTACGACAGCAGCTTGCAACTGGTGCTGCTCTGTCCGGACCGGCTGGCTTATGCTGAATTATGCCGTCTGATCAGCAACAGCCGTAAAAGAGCGGTCAAGGGGCAGTATCAGTTAGATCTGTGGGATTTAAAAAGCTGCCGGTATTGCCTGGTGTTATGGCTGCCCAGTGGCGAGCCGGCTGCTGATCAGTCCTGGGCCAGCTGGCTGTGCCGCCATTATGCTGAGCGGCTTTATCTGGCGCAAAACCGTCTGCTCGGCACAGCAGATCAGACCTTTGCCAGGCACTGTGAACAACTGTCGCTGCAGTTTCAGCTACGCCGCTGTGCTGTGGGCCAGGTCTTGATGGCAACACCGCAGCAACAGGCCCTGCTCGATACGATGACAGCGATCCGGCTTGGCGAGCCTGTCAGCAGCTGTGGCCTGCAGTTGTCGGCCAATCGTGAACGCTGCCTGCGGCCTGTTGCCAAACTGCAGCAACTGTTTAGCGCAGAATTACTGGCCTGCAGCACAGAAATTGCCAGTCGCTGCACCTTTCAACTGGAGACTTTAGCCTACGAATACCCGAGCGAACTGGTGCCGGCTGGATACAGCCCGATGCAGTACTTACGAGAGCTGGTCCGCAAAGGGGCGGCACTGAGATTTGGCGCCACAGTCCCGGCCGACATTCAGGCGCAAATCGACCATGAACTGGCATTGATTGAAGCGCTCGATTATCCCTACTATTTCCTGACCATTGCTGATCTGGTGTCATTTGCCCGGCAACAACAGATCCTGCATCAGGGCCGGGGTTCAGCTGCCAATTCAGTTGTCTGTTATTGCCTGCAGATCACGGCAGTAGACCCCCGCAAAATTTCGGTTTTATTTGAACGTTTTATCTCAAAAGAGCGTGATGAACCGCCCGACATCGACGTCGATTTTGAGCATGAAAGGCGCGAAGAAGTCATCCAGTACATCTACCGCAAATATGGCCGCGAGCGGGCGGCGCTGGCGGCTACGGTGATCTGTTACCGGCTGCGCAGTGCGCTGCGGGATGTCGGCAAAGCGCTGGGTTTTAGTCTGACACAGCTGGAATACTGGCTGCAGCAGCTGAACAGGCGCCATCCTGAGCAAAGCTGGTGGCAACAGCTCGGCCAGCACGGGCTGGATTTACAAAGCCATACCGCCCGCTTGCTGATTGAGCTGGTCGAGCAGTTACGTGGCAAACCCCGCCATCTGTCGCAGCATGTTGGCGGTTTTGTCATCTCGGCCGGCCCGCTGTACGAGCTGGTGCCGGTCGAAAACGCAGCCATGCCAGAGCGGACGGTGATCCAGTGGGATAAAGACGATCTGGAAACCATGAAACTGCTGAAAGTCGACGTGCTGGCGCTGGGCATGCTGACAGCACTTCGTAAAGCTTTAACGCTGGTCAATCAACAGCGCAGCGAGCCGCTGACGCTGGCCAGCATCAGCCAGACCGGCGACGATCCGGCGGTGTACCGGCAAATCCAGCAGGCCGACACTATTGGCGTATTTCAGATTGAATCCCGCGCCCAGATGAGTATGTTACCGCGCTTAAAGCCTGCTTGTTTTTACGATCTGGTGATTGAAATTGCGATAGTCCGGCCCGGCCCCATTCAGGGCGGCATGGTCCATCCTTATTTGCGCCGGCGCGACGGGCTGGAACCGGTCAGCTACCCTTCAGCACAAACCGAAGCGGTGCTGAGTCGCACTTTAGGCGTGCCGATTTTTCAGGAGCAGGTGATTAAACTGGCGATGGTCGCCGCCGGCTTTAGCGGCGGGGAAGCCGACCAGCTGCGCCGGGCCATGGGCAGCTGGAAAAATACCGGCGAGCTTGTTCAGTTTCGCGACAAGCTGCTCAGTGGCATGGCACAAAGAGGTTACAGTCAGCAATATGCCGAGCAGATCTATGCGCAGATCTGCGGTTTTGGTGAATATGGTTTCCCTGAATCACATTCTGCCAGTTTTGCCTTATTGGCTTATGCCTCGGCCTGGCTGAAACATTATTACCCGCTCGAATTTCTGACCGCCCTGCTCAACAGCCTGCCGATGGGTTTCTATTCAGCATCACAACTTATTCAGGATGGCCGGCGTCATGGTGTGACTGTGCTGCCGGTCTGTATCCAGTCTTCGGGCTGGGACCACCAACCAGAACAGACAGCGACAGGCACCGCCCTGCGATTGGGGTTGCGTCAGGTCAAAGGCCTGCGCGAATCGCAGCTCCGGGCCGCACTCGCCAGGCGCCCGGCGCAGGGTTTTGCCGATATCAGCCAGCTCAAACAGGCGCTGCCTGAGCAGGCACAACTGGAAGCGCTGGCCAGCAGTGATGCGCTGCAATTGCTTTGTGGTCATCGCTTTGCCAGTCGCTGGCAGTTACTGGACCGGCTTGATGAATTGCCATTATTTGCGCCAAAAGCAGCGCCCGAAACACGGCCAGAAATGCGGCCAGAAGTACGGCCTGAAACGTCGCCAAAAATGCCGACAACCAGCCAGCATTTCCATGCGATGGTGGCAGAGCCCGGCGGGCCGGTTTACCGGCACAGACAGCTGGGTTTATTCGGCGAAGATGATACCAGCCGCCAGCGCCATCCAGCGGACGATATAAATCTGAGCGTAAATTCCGGAGCCAATGTCAGCACCAATCTCAGCGCAAATATCAACGCAGCTCTGAGCGTCGAAACACACACCGCGACCATCGCCGCTGCACTCAGCAAAACCGCGGCAGACACCTGTCCGGCGAGCGACAGCGGGCTCCAGACGCTGGCCCATTCCCTGAACAATGACCTGAGCAATGACCTGAGCCGCACTGCAGCCCAGACAGCAAGTCACAACGCATCCGGCCCTGTAACAACACAAAGCAGCTGCCCGCTGCCGGCGCCCACGGCCTGGCAGCAGCTGAGCGAAGACTATGCCAGCCTGGGATTGTGTCTGCACCAACACCCGGTTGCGCTCTTGCGTGAATGGTTCAAAGATGCCAGCCAGCGCCGCCGCTTCCGGCTTGGCCGCGAGAGCCTTCACTGTGCCAACGAATTGGCCGCTTTGTCCGATGGCCAACTGGTCAAAGCCATTGGCCTGGTCACTGTGCGGCAAAGCCCTGGCACCGCCGGCGGCGTCACCTTTGTCACACTGGAAGACGAAACCGGCCAAATCAATCTGATTGTCTGGCAAGCCACCGCCCTGGCACAACAACAAACTTTTCTGACCAGCCGGCTCTGGCTGGTGCATGGTGTGTTGCAGCGCCAGGACGCAGTTTGCCATCTGATCGCCGGCCGGCTCGACAGTCTGGACCCGTTGTTACCGACACTGGTCAGCAGCAGTCGTGATTTTCATTAAGCAACCGCCCCCGACGTACGGAGCTATCCAAAGGTGTCAGTCTGCTCAAAGACGCAAGTCTGTTCAAAGTTGTCAGTCTGTTCAAAGGTGTCAGCCAGTTCAAAGGTGCAAGTCTGTTAAAAATACAGCGCTGAGCAACAAAGCTTTGATTGCACGACGCGGCCAATTCGCGCCTG
>JACCDS011202522.1_pt1 | contig 10640 bp, 10 predicted proteins | sample 7446441 | NCBI WGS metagenome assembly JACCDS01 (sample SAMN15323445, study PRJNA562643) | freshwater metagenome | isolation source: river surface water | place: USA:Blue River Watershed | collected 2017-08-17 | reverse complement strand
TCCTGATCCACGGCTCCACGCTGGTGATGCCCCTGGCCTTCGGCGCGCTGGGTGCGCTGTCGGGCATCTTTCCGGTGTTCTGGGTGATGGCCGTGGCCCTGGCACTGGGCAGCTGGCAGGCCGCCTGCCTGCCCGGCCGCGATGAAGCGTCGTCGCAGGCCGGTGCGGCGCCGCGTCCGACCTGATCAGCTTGCGCTGCGGTCGCGGTCCGCGCCGATCGCCAGCCGCATCGCCGCGAACTGCGGCATGGTCGGCTGGTGCGACGAGAAACCGCCGTCGACCGGCCAGAGCTGTCCGGTGACCCAGGCCGCACGGTCGCTGGCGAGGAAGGCCACCACCTCGGCCACGTCGGCGGGCTGACCGAGCCGGCCGACCAGCTTGTGCGCGCGGATCACCTCCTGCATGGGCGCGGGCAGGGTGCGCTGCATGACCGGCGTCATCACCAGGCCCAGCAGCAGCCCGTTGCAGCGGATGCCGCGATGGCCGTACTGGGCGGCCACGTAGAGCGTCAGCGTGTTGACGGCGGCCTTGGAGGCAGCATAGGCGGTCGCGTAGATGTCGCCGGCCGTCGACGTGCAGGAGCTGATGTTGACGATCGAGCCGCCGCCGCCTTCCAGCATCAAAGGCAAGGCGTGCTTGCACATCAGCATGGTGCCGCGCGCGTTGCAGTCGAAGATGCGGTCCCAGACCTCGAAGTCCTGCCCGATCACGTCGGCATCGGCGGCCAGGCCCTTCAGGGCCGCGTTGTTGTCGAGCAGGTCCAGCCGGCCGTAGACCTGCGCCACGTGCAGCATCAGTGCCTGGATGCTGGCCGGATCGGCCAGGTCCAGCGGGTGAGCCTGCACGTCCAGTCCCTCGGCCCGCAGCGACTCGGCCACGTCCTGCTGGGGTGACTGGGGCAGATCGGCGATCAGCACCCGCGCGCCTGCCTGGGCGAGTCGTCTCGCCGTGGCCGATCCGATCGCACCGGCGCCGCCGCTGACGATCGCCACCTTGCCGTCGAGTTCCTGGGTCATCGGGTCGAGCGTGCTCAAGCGTGTCTCCTGTCGTGCCGCATCGGGCGGCATGGTGCCTCGGGTCGTCGCGTCTGTTCGCTGCCGCGTGGATCAGGCGATCATTCTTTCGAGCTTCTCGAAGTGCGTCGCGGTGATCGCGCCCTTGACCGCCCCGGAGCGCGCGATGTAGTTCGGGTCCTGCTCCATGCGCGAGAACAGGATGGCCAGGCGCCAGGCCGCGAAGGTCTCGTGGTAGTGCAGGTTCTCGACCGGCCGGCCGGTGATCTGCTCATAGCGGGAGATGGTGGCGTCCAGGTCGGGCAGACCGGCCAGGCGCTCGATGGCACCGCGCGAGCGCCCGGCGCTGGTGGCCCAGTCGATGTGGGCGAACCAGCCGAGGTCGGACTCGGTGTCGCCGATGCAGGCCATTTCCCAGTCGAGCACGGCCGCCACGTCCAGGCCGCGCAGCATCAGGTTGCCCAGGCGGGCGTCGCCCCAGCACAGGCCGACGTGGCGTGGCGCCGGCGCGTGGCTGATCAGCCAGTCGCGGGAGCGGGCCAGGATGCCGGACATCGGCTCTCCGTTCTGGGCGTGGACCTCCTCGTACCAGGCGATCTGGCGACGCATGAAGTCGTCACCCGGGCCGGGCACGCCGAGGAAGTCGAGGCCAGCGGCCCGCCAGTCCACCGCATGGATGCGGGCGATGGTGTCGATGGCGTTCCACCAGACCTGCACGCGGTCGGCCCGTGGTGCCTCGAAGAGCGGACCGGCCATGTGGTAGGGCGGGAAGTCGCTCGGCACCCAGCCGTCAACCTTGGCCATCACGTAGAACGGCGTGCCGAGCAGGCTGCCTTCGGCATCGACGCCCAGCACCGGGGCGACCGGCACGCCGGCCTCCGCGAGGGCCGCCAGCAGCCGGTGCTGCCGACCCATGTCGTAGGCGTGGCGCGGAAAGTTGGTGTAGCCCTGCGGCGGCCAGCGCAGCACCACGCTGCGCTCGCAGGCATGGCCCTGCTCATCTCGCCAGGCCAGGTCGGCGAACCAGGTCTCGTTGGAAATGCCTGCGCCCGGCCGGTGCAGGGCCGAGACGACCAGGTCGCGTGCCTGCGGCATCAAGGCGGCGAACCAGCCGGTCAGGCGGGCACGGGTCTGTTCGGGTTGGTCCATGTCGGTTCCTCAGGGCGCGTAGCGGGCATGTCGGCCGTAGACGCCGAACTGGATCATTCCGTGTCCGATCTCGTCGCCGCAGCGGCATTCGACGATGAAGGTCGGCGCTTCAGAGACGTCGGCCATGCGGGTCGGGTCGCTGATGTCGAACCGTTCGCCGTCGATCCAGTCCGGCCCCATCCAGCGCCCCAGCCGGAAGCCCTTGTACGGCCAGTAGCCGGCGGCCTGCAGGTAGATCACGGCGATCGGTCGGATGTGGATGTCGCGGCGGCTTCCATCGACGGCCACGCAGCCGATCCGACCGCCCTGCAGGATGCGGGTGCCCGGGATCAGCTCGAAGTCGTGGTCCTCGCTGACCAGCCGCAGCGTCGGGCGGTCGCTCGCCAGGCCGTGGTCGATGCCGCCGGTGAAGTGCAGCACCTGCGCCTCATGATCCTCGCGCAGGCTGGAGCAGACGGTCCAGTCCTTGAACTGGAAGATGTGCCAGTCGCCCAGGAAGCCCTGCTGCCGCAGTGGCGGCTGGTAGCCGTTGGCTTCCGTGTACAGGTTGTGCTGCCAGCGGATGCCCCACGAATGATCGCGGTGCGCCATCCAGGTCTCGGGCCGGATGTCGTGGACCTTGCCATCGACCTTGTACCAGCCGCTGGCCCGGCCCGTCTGCGCGTAGCGGGCGATGTTCTCGGTCAGCCGGCCGCGGCTGCGGGCGAACTGCGGCGATTCCTCGTGGGGCTGCATCGTCGCCTGCCATTCGATCTCCCAGCTGATGCCCTGCGCGTTCTCGGCCAGTTGCCAGTGGATCGTGCGCATGCCTTCGACCACCCGGTAGGAGAGCGGACCGACCGCGACCTCGTCGACCCGGGGCCGCCATTCGCGCGAGGCCCGGACGTTGACCTGGGTGCGCCGGTCGAGGGCGATCAGGCCCGACGCGTCCATCACATTGCGGTTCGGCGAGACGCCGAAGTGCGAGCTGATGAAGGCCCCACCACCCAGGTCATGGGCGCAGATCCAGACGTTCTCGCGCCAGTTGTCGCCGCTGTCGACCACATGGTCGAAGGTCGTCGGCGTCTGGTGGCAGAGCATCTCGTCGTGTTTGCTGAGCATCGTGTGTCCTTCGGGCCATGCGTGGCGTGCCTGGCACCTGTCTCATCGGGGAGCCTGCAATCTAGCCAGCGTGCCGGTGCCTGTCGCGTTGACCGTTGGACACCGGGTCAAACGCTGCCCGCTCGACAGCGGGTAAGTCCTGACCGCCGTCGTGCCCGGCGCCGTGTTGTCGCCACGGACCGCCCGCACGACACTGGCCGGATGGATGCGACGAACCCGACGAACCGTCAGGACCGCGGCGGCGTTTCAACGCCCGGCCCGGAGCGCAAGCGCGAGACGCTGGAGCGTCTGCTGCGCGCGGCCCGCAAGGCCATCGCCGACAAGGGCCTGTCCGAGGCTCGGATCGAGGACATCGCGCGCGCGGCCGGCGTCACGAAACAGTTGATCTATCACTACTTCGGCAGCAAGGAGCAGCTATTCGCCAGCGTGCTGGACGACTCCGCCCAGGTCCTGCAGGCCGACCTGCTCCGGCTCGACCTGGACGCGCTGGCGCCGACCGAGGCGATGCGTGTGCTGCTGGGCCACCTGGCCGACCAGTACCGGGTCGATCCGGACCTGAGCGCTCTGGCTCAGGAGAGCTTTCGCCAGCACCTGCACCAGGCCGGCCATGTCAACCGCTTCACCGGGCTGGTGCCGACGCTGGTCCGGCTGACCGAAGGCATCCTGGGCCGCGGGGTCGCGGCGGGCGAGTTCCGCGCCGGGACGGATGCGCGGCTGTTCCTCGCCGCCGCAGCCCTGCTGGTCACGGGCGGCTACACCAGCCGCTACGTGGTGTCGACGATGGCTGGTTTCGACACCGCGTCGGCACAGGGCGCGGCGACCTGGCGTGAGCACGCGATCGACGTCGCGATGGCCGTGCTGCGGCCGTCCTCCAGCGTGCCGCTCAGCGCGTCGCCGGCAACGTGACGTGGCTGGCCGACCGGCCGATGCGCGTCGCGCCGTAGAGGTGCATCTGGCGCGCGGCCATGCGGCCGAACAGCTCGAACAACGGCCGGTCCTGTTCCGGACCGGCGGCGAGCACATGGGCTTCCAGGTCGGCCATCGCGTCCTGCCACTCGGCCTGCGCACGGCCGGTCATGCGGGCGACGTCGGCGATGTCACGCGCCCGCATCTCCGCGCCGAACCGGTCGCTGCGCTGCAACCACTCGATCAGTTTCTGGGCCGACTGCTGGTGCGACACGTCGATCGGCGTGGCCGGCGCGATCGTCCCGACGATGTCGCCCAGCTGGGACAGGAGGACGGCGAGGTCGCCGGTCCGCTCTGTCGGTGGCGGCTCCTCGGGCAGTGACCAGCCGGTGAGGTTGCGCATCGACTGCAGGATCACCTGGCGCAGCGCGATGTCGAACTCGAGGTAGGTCGCATGCGGATCGCCCGGCTTGCCGCTGCCGACGGTGCCGGTGAACTGCATCGCGCCCAACGTGCCGAACTGCAGCGTGTGGAACTCGATCACCTCGTGGTCGACCGTCTCGCCCGACAGCTCCTCGTAGAGCTTCACCAGTTCGTGGATCGGCGCACCCAGTGGCTCGTAGTCGTGGCGCATGCGCATCGTGGCGAGATCGACCATCGGGTCTCCGATCATGCTGAACTCGAAGTCATAGAGGCCGCTCATGCGGCCGTCGTCGTGCAGGAACTGACCGGAGTCGAACTGGATGAAGGCGGCTCGGGTGCGGTGCTTCGGCACATGTCGGCGCAGCCAGCCGATGACAAATTCCAGCAACGGTTCCGGACGGCTCTTGGTGCGCCGGTAGTGCGGCAGATAGGCCTCCAGGCCGACCATCGCGATCGCCTCGGCTCCCTGGGGCTGGTGCACGCCGGCGGCCACGAAGGGTGCGGTGTCCAGGCGGTGCATGGCCACCACCTGGGACATGTACTCGCGCAGGATCCGGCGGCGCGCCGTGTCATCGCCGGCATCGGCCGCCGACATGCTGCGGCTGCCGGGCAGGGCGTCCATCACGATGCACGGCGGGTCCTGGCAATAGCCATGGATGCGCGGCACGGCGATGCCGTGGCGGTGCAGCAGGTCGATCACGTCGGCCTCCCGTTTCAGGTCCGGGAAGATCGCCACGCCGCCGGCCCGGTCGCCGCGCAGGTGCAGGGCCAGCAAGCGGCCATCCACCTCGACGTCGGCGAACCAGGCCGGTCGCCAGCGCACCTGCCGTTCCATGCGGACGACCCGCCCGCCGGTGATCCGCTCGACGAAGGCGTGCAGGCGGGCCTCATCGCCCGGGCAGTCGTCCGGTGTGGCCGCCGGGGCGGAGGGGGCCGTCTCGGCGGCGTCATGCAGGGGGTCTTGCGTCATGTGTCTCTGTGGATCGTCGGGGTGATGCGATCGCCGTTCCGGCTGGATCAAGCCGCTGGAGGCTCCAGGCCGGACAGCCGGGCCGGGTCGGAGCCACTCTGCCGGGCCAGGTCCCAGGTGTCGAAGTACTCGCGCCAGTGGGTGATCAGCCCGTCGCCGTCCAGTTCGTGGATGGACATCAGCGCGTGGTGAAGGATGTGGCCGTTCTTGTTGACCAGATCGAGTCGCTCGGTGATGACCTGATGGTCGTTCGACACGATGTTCAGAACGCCGCAGCGGGCCCAGGCGACGTAGCCGAGCTGTCGCTCGATCTCGGCGCGCAGGGCCTCGCGGCCACGGATCACCGGGCCGTGTGGCAGGTAGAGCTGCCAGCTGGCGTCGGGCGCGAACATCGAGACGATGCGGTCCACGTCCGGACGGCGGTTCTCGTCGCCCCAGGCGGCCAGGAACTCCTGGACGATGGCTTCCTGCTTCAGTCCCATGGGTGTTCTCCTGCGTGTCCGGTTCGGGTGTGTCGTGGCGGTTGCCAGGCGTCAGAGCAGGTGCTGTCGCACCACCTGCACGTGCGGCACGGTGCAGCTCATGCCCCCGTCGGCACGCATCAGCGCGCCATTGATGTAGGCCGCCTCGTCGGAGGCCAGGAACAGCGCCAGCGCGGCGATGTCCTCGGGCACACCGAGCCGGGGCACGTTCTGCAGGTCCAGGAATGCGGCCTGCATGGCCGGTGCGGCCCAGGCCTTCATGGCCGGCGTCTCGATCACGCCCGGCAGGATGGCGTTGCAGCGGATGCCCTGCTTGCCGTAGGTGGCGGCGATGGTCTGCACGTACCAGTTGAGCATCGCCTTGGAGCCGCCGTAGCTGAACTGCGCGACATCGCCTCCGAGCGAACTGGTCGACGAGGTGAACAGGATGGCGCCACCGCCCTGGGCCAGCATGTGCGGGATGGCGCGCCGGCAGGCCCAGACGCCGCCCAGCACGTTGACGCGCACGACGTCCAGGAATCGTTCGGTCTCGAAGGCCAGGAAGTCCTTGTCGGCCTTGCCCTTGCCCGCCGTGTTGACGGCGTTGTTGTAGAGCACGTCGAGCCGGCCATGGCCGGCGATGCAGGCGTCGACCATGGCCTCGACCTCGTCCTCGCGGCCGACGTCCACGGCGCGTGATTCGGCCTGTCCGCCGGCCGCCCGGATCTCGCGGGCGACCGCCTCGGCGCTGGCGCCGTTGACGTCCGTGACCACGACCGTGGCGCCTTCGGCCGCGAAACGCAGCGCGCTGGCCCGACCGATGCCGCTGCCGGCACCGGTGATGCAGGCGATCTTGTCCTGGAGTCGATTCATCGGATGCTCTCTCCTTGAGCCTCGGACACGCGTGTCAGCCGCACCGCGATGCCGTTGAGCACGGCATTGCCCGATGCCTCGTCCACCAGTCGGCCAGGGCTCAGCCGGTTGATGTTGACGCCGGGGTGTTCGCGCGCGGTGTCCATGCGCGTGCCGGCCCGGCCGTGGCCCCAGCCGTGCGGCAGGCAGACGACGCCGGGACGGATGTCGGTCGTGGGTTCGGCGGGGGCCTCGACCGCGCCGGCTTCGCTCTCGATGCGCACGATGTCGCCGCCGCCGATGCCCAGGCGCGCGGCATCGTCCCGATGCAGCTGCAGGGTGCATCGATCGCGGCCCTTCACCAGCGTCTGCACGTTGTGCATCCACGAGTTCAGCGAGCGGATGTGGCGCCGGCTGACCAGCACGAAGTCCGGCGGCGGCGCCAGGACCGCGCGTGCCAGCCGGGGCAGATCGTCCTGCATGTGCGGCGGGGCCAGTTCGAGCCGGCCGGCGGGCGTGTGGAAGGCGGCAGCGCCCTGTGCCTGCGCGCGGCCCACGAGCAGGCCCTCGGGGTGGCCCTTGAACCGGTCGAGCGAGAGGCCGCCGGGCCGTTCGCCGTAGCGGTCGCCATCCGGTCCGGTCCGGATGCACAGGTCGAGGATGCGGTGCGCGCCATGGGTGCGGCCCTCGGCCGAACGCTCCCGCGCGAGCGCCGGATCGATCCCGACCTGCCGGCACATGCCGTCGAAGTAGGCATCGTCCATCGCGTCCAGTGCCGCCAGGTCAGGGTCAGGCGCGCCGCCGACCAGCGCGCCGAGGCGGGCCAGCACGCGCCATTCGTCGCGCCAGGGCTCGGGCCGGTCGACCGCCTCGAAGACGGCGTCGGCGTACAGGCCGCCGCGGGTCAGCGAGAAGGGCCAGGACCAGACGTCCCAGTGCGGCTGCTCCAGCGGCGACAAGGCCGGCAGGATGACGTGGGCATGACGGGTCGTCTCGTTGATGTAGAGATCGACCGCGACATAGCAGTCGAGTTGCGCCAGTGCCGCATCCAGGCGGTCCGAACCGGGTGCCGACAGCACGGGGTTGCAGCCGGTCGTGACCAGTCCGCGGATGCGGCCGGGTCCGGGCGTGTCGATCTCCTCGGCCAGGCAGGAGGCCGGGTACTGGCCCAGCACGGCACGCACGCCCCGCACGCGGTTGGGCGCACCCAGCAGAGGGGCGTCGGTGGGGTAGGGCGGCGTCAGCTTGAGGTGCGGTGCCACCGGCTGGCTCCACATCGTCCCGCCTGCGCGGTCGAGGTTGCCGGTCAGCACGGCCACCACGTCGACCAGCCACGAGGCCAGCGTGCCGAAGGCCTGCGTGCAGGTGCCGATGCGGCCGTAGACGGCCGCACGCGGGGCGGCCGCGATCTCGCGGGCCAGGGTGCGGATGGTCCCGGCCTCGACGCCGCAGAACGCCGTCACCCGCTCGGGGGACCAATCCCGCGCCAGCTGCCGCACCGTGTCCACGCCGTTGACGAGGCCTTCGAGGTGCCCCAGGCGCGTGAGTCCTTCGGCGAACAGCACGTGCACGACGGCCATCAACAGCGCCGCGTCGCTGCCCGGTCGCAGGCCGATCCACTGGTCGGCGACCTGGGCCGTGCCGGTGCGCACCGGGTCGATCACGATCACCCGGCCGCCACGGGCGCGCAGCGCCTTGAGGGCGCCCATCACGTCGCGGTGGGAGAACATGCTCCCCTTGGACGCCGCCGGGTTGCCGCCGATGATGACGAACAGGTCGGTGTGGTCGACGTCCGGGATCGGCACCTGCCACATGTCACCGTACATCAGGTGGCAACTGACGTTCTTGGGCAGCTGGTCGACGCTGGACGACGAGAAGCGTTGCGCGAACCGCCCTTGCCTGACCATCAGCGGCAGGTAGCGGCTGGTGCTCCAGCCGGCCTTGTTCATGTTGCCGCTGTAGTAGGCGAAAGCCTGCTCGCCATGCTGGCGTCGCACCTGTCCGGCCAGTTCGCCGATGCGGGCAAAGGCCTCGTCCCAGCTGACGGTGCGCCAGGCGTCGCCGTCGCGGATCACCGGCTGGCGAAGCCGGTCCGGGTCGTGGTGGACCTCGCCCAGCGTCGTGCCCTTGGGGCAGATGTGGCCCTGGCTGTAGGCGTTGTCCGGATCGGGCCGGATGGCGACCACGCGCGAGCCCTGCACGCTCACCCGCAGGCCGCACATGCCTTCGCACAGCGGACAGGTGCGGCGGTGCACGACGGTCTCGGGGCTCTCGACCGGGTCGAGGTGCGGGGCTTGGGACGGGTCGTTCTGGGCGAGGGCGGGCATGGTCGGTCTCGGTACGGCAAGGACCGGTGCAGTCTGTCAGCCCATCCGCTTCGCGGGCGTGCGTCTGCGTCTGGGCCATGTCGTGATGCGCTTCGTCGATAGCGCTCGCGCGCCGACGGGCGCAGCGAGAGACCATGATCCGGATGAAGACAGGCTGCGCCGGGTCACGCGACCCGCGCGTGCCGTGTCCATCTGTCAGTAGTCATCATCGAATCCCGGAGAGAACCGCCATGGCCCAGACCCGCACGCCCGCCGAGATCCGTCATTTCCTGCACGAGCAGGTCGAGCACTGGAACGCGGTGCGCAAGGAAGAGATGTTCGACCTCTACCGCCGCATGGTGCCGGGCAAGCTGACCATCGAGTACGTCGGCCTGCCGGTGCTCGAAGGCTGGAAAGCCCTGGAGGACATGTGGAACGGTCTGGCCGGCAAGGTCCGCATCGACGTGATCGAGGTGATGGTGACCGGACAGGAAGCCGCCTGCTACCACCACAACACCACGATCGGCGCGGGCACGCCGGCCCGACCGAGCATCGAGCTGTATCGCTGGGACGGCGACGATCTGGCCGTGCGCTACTTCTTCACGCCGCAGACCGCCACCATCCCGGGGACCTGACGGTGTCGGACCCGACCACCGCCGTCGCGCTGCGCTTCCTGGCACTGATCGAGGCCGGTGACGTCCCGGCCATCGACGACCTGCTCGCGCACGACTTCCACTGGTGGGTGCTGGGTTATGGCGAACGAAGCCGTGCGGCCTTCCTGGAGGGCCTGACGCGCACCATCGGCGCCTTCTCCAGCCGGCGGGTCGAGGTCACCGGCACCACGACCGAAGGCGAGCGTGTGGCCGTCGAGGCCCAGGGCCATTTCGAGGCGCCGGGCCGCAGCTACCGCAACACCTACCACCACCTGTTCGTCATCCGCGAGGGCCGCATCGCCAGCGGTCGCGAATACCTGGACACCGCCGTGGCGGCCGCCGCCTTCGGCGCGCCTGCCGTGCGGACCTGATCCGCCAGAACACATCCCGAGCCACCCACCATGACCCCTGCCGAACAGACCGTGCGCCGCTTCATCGACGCGTTCCGATTGAGCTGGCCCGAGGACTTCGATGCCGCGCTGGCGCCGCTGGCCGACGACGCGAGCTACCAGATCGTCGTGCCCACGATCCGGCCGATCCAGGGCAAGGCCGCGATCAAGGCCGAACTGCTGCGCATGAAGGCCAGCGTGCCCGACCAGAAGCACGAGTTGAAGGCGGTCGCGGCCAGTGGCAACACCGTGTTCACCGAGCGAGTTGACCAATCCTGGCGCCACGGCCACTGGGTCGCGATCCCGCTGGTGGCGGTCTTCACGCTCGATGACGCCGGCCGGATCGCGGTCTGGCGCGAGTTCCTCGACCTGGCCCACGTGGCCCATGCCCACGGCATGTCGGTCGATGACCTGACC
>JACCDS011974215.1_pt1 | contig 10642 bp, 9 predicted proteins | sample 7446441 | NCBI WGS metagenome assembly JACCDS01 (sample SAMN15323445, study PRJNA562643) | freshwater metagenome | isolation source: river surface water | place: USA:Blue River Watershed | collected 2017-08-17 | reverse complement strand
TCGCACTCGGCCAGGATCTGCGCCTTCAACTCCGGGCCGTACCGCCTGCGCTTGCGACTCTCTTCGCTTCCCATCGTGTCCAGCTATTTGCTAACTGGACACGATCGTTATCGCCGCACGCTGCAATCTCAAGATGGGTTTGCCGGACGGATACGTTGAAAGCGCGTGAATGGCGTCAACGAGGCGATAGAGGGCCCATGCCCAAGGGGTTGCTCCGGTCAAATGGCGCTTCCTCTGGGTTGCGCGGATTCCTTTCCTCTAAGCTGGTACGGTTCGCGGGGGGGGGGGTCAGTCAGGCGCGGTCCGACCAGGATCTGACGGGACACGCTGTACACCTGCAGCGTTCGGTCTATGCCGCTGGCGAACCTGCGGGCAGCAGGGGGGCGACGAACGCTCGGGCTACCGCAAGGTTGGCTGCAGCGAGTGCCCTGAACGGCTCGGAGATGGGGGCTGCCAGGTCCGCGGACTGCACCGCGTTCCAGAAGGCATCGGCGGCTCGAGCGGCTGCCTCCCAGACCTGCGGCCGCGCACCGATGCTGCCGACTGTCGGGGCGATCGGGGTTAGATCAGGATCGAGTCCGCCGCCCAGGGTCGCGTAGCGCATGGGCAAGATGTCGTAGGCCGGTGCCACGCCAGCGTACTCGCCATCGTCGCCCACCAGCAGCGAGATGTTCTCCTGGTGTCGGTCGTTGTTGCCGATGAGTTCGCTGAAGGCGGCCATCACGTCGATGAAGTAGGCGTCACGCGGCCGGATGTAGCGCTCCTGCAGGCAGCGCGCCGCGAACTGGGGCCATGACCCGCGCTGCCCGAAGAATTCGTCATCGACGGAACCCGCAGACAGCATGCCGATGCGCCCCGTGGCGCCCACGCGGTCGAACCGCTGCACTTCCAGAAAGACATAGCCCTCTGAGGCGAACACCCGGGTCTCTGCCGCACGCACCCCTACGTCGGCCAGGGCCTGCAACGCCAGGTGCTCCATCGGCAAGAGTTCGGCCATCCGGCTGCCTAGCTTGGCGAACTTGACGATGACGTGCCCTACGTCTTCGACCATCGCCAGGAACTTGGGCTGCTCGCCACCTGCGCTCGAACCGTAAGAAGCCTCTCGCAACGCCGACGCGAGGGCCACGTAGTGCTGGACCCGCTCGCCCGCAGGCGTGGGAAGCCGTTGTCGCAGGTCGATCTCGCGCTGCAGCGGAGCCTGGCCATACACCAGGTTGCCAGAGAGGTTCAGCCCGCGGGTGAATAGGAAAGCGACCCGGTGGTCGTCGTTCCAGTCACGCAGGCTCTCCGGAAAGCTGGGCTCAGCCTGGGCGGCGCCGTGAGCCACTTGCCGGCCCAGAAACCCGGTTGGTGCAGAGAACGCCATGTAAGGGGGCAGGCCTTCATAGAAGCGTGTCGACTGGCTTGTGCGCTCCAGAGTTCCGCCGCCTGTCAGGAACTCAACCTCGGCAAAGGGCTCGATGGACCCTGTGCTCAGGATCCTGAAAATGCTCTGTCGCGAGGGCAGTCCCATGGGAAGCGGTCGAAGGAGCGCGTATTGGGGCGCGCGCTCCCCGCGAATCCTGAAGGTTGTCGCGGCCGTGCCGAGGCTCCTGATGGCGCGCGAAAGTGTCGGCTGGCTGATCCGCAGTTCGGCCAACAACTGACCGGCCCTCAGCGGCCCGCGGCGAAGCGCGCGCTCGAGCGCTTCTGCGTGTGTGCTTGGAGCTGTGGCCATAGAATTTTGAATGGCTTGATGAATAGTTCGATGAATTGTACGGCGGCGTTGGTTTGTATGCTGCCGGCGCTACAAGCAGGTCCATGTCCAAGGCGAAGCGTGCCTCCTACAAAGGGAAGTTGCTGAGTGGCGATCTGGGCCGAAACCGGCCAGCGAAATGCTTTGGGTGGACAGTGCCTGCATGAGTCGGCCACTGCGAATGGCTCGCTGCCTTGTACTGACTGCGGATTTGGTCGCCTGCGGTGAGGCGTTTTGGGGCAAGTTAGGGGCCCAACCCCGCACCCTGGTGCTGCGCAGGGTGAGGGCGCCGGCATCGCTGAGCGCGGGCTGGGCAACGTGTTCCCCAGCCGGGACTGGCAGGATCCTGGCTTGCATCAGCTGCCGCTAGCACCTTCACTCTGTTGCGTAGTGAAGGCAAGGTCAATCACCTCAGCTTCTGCCCATTGCAGGGCAAGTGCCAGACTCGATCTGTGACACGGGCAAACTGCCTGTGCCGAGACTGTGCCTTGATGTGCCTGTTTTGCGGGTTGGCAAGCGCCGCAAGTTGTTGATTTACAAAGACTTTGTGGTGCCTGATTGCGGCTACGAACCAAGGGGTCGTGGGTTCGAATCCTGCCAGCCGCACCAAAATTTGCTCCGCAAATCAACGCCTTAGAGGTTCATGCCTCTAAGGCGTTGTTCTTTTCCGTGGGGACTTTTGGGGACTTTTTCCCCGGCAGCCTCTCTTCTTGCTCGCTGCGCAGCGTAGCCAGCGTCTTGTTCCAGCGCCCGGTGTCCTCACGGATCTTCTCGAGCGCGCTGTGCAACTCAACGATCTGCGCCACGCTGTAGTGCACCCAGGCGTTCAACTCGTCTTCACACGCCTCGCTGCCAAGTCGACGCTGGCAATCTGGCGGCAAGTGGCCCTGCCGCTGACCTGAGCGATACAACACAGGGACTGCCCGAGTGAAGCGGTCCGCAAGTCGTCCGCTCGGCATCAGTCTGACGAATTGCGTTCCCACTCGCCGGCAGCGGCCTTGAGCTTGTTGACTGCGCTGTAGAAGCAACGGCGTTCCTCCGCCGTCAGCGCGGACAGCAGGTGCTGCTGGCGTTGTGTGGCCAGCGGCATCATCCGGGCCAGCAGGCGCCGCCCCTTTGCCGTGAGGCTGAGGGTCAGGCTGCGCGCGTCGTCGGGCGTGGGGCCGACCGTGATCAGGTCCAGGGCTTCCAGCCCGCGGGTCGACCGGCTCATCAACGCCTTGTCGATGCCGATGCCGTCCACCAACCGTGAGAACACCATGGGCCCGGCCTCCAGCATGGCCAGGATGCGCCACTGGCTCAAGCTCACGCCCGCACGGTCGCGCATCACGCGTGTCCATTGCCGCTCGAAGGCGGTGGACAGCTGGTTGACCTGGAAGGTGACGAAGCGCTCCACCGCCAGCCGGCCGTCGGTCTGCAGAGCCTGCAGCGGGTCGGCCCAGGTGTCGGTGTCGGGAGGGTTGCGCGCCATGCCCCATTCTGCCGCCGCTGGCCTGCGGTCATATCGTTGACAAGTCAACAACGCGTCTACACAATCCCGGCGCTTCGACGTCCTTGCCTACAGCCCCTTTGCACGCGCCCGGCCGCCGGCCCAACATCCTGCTGATCACCAGCGACCAGCACCGTGGCGACGCCTACGGCTTCGAGGGGCGCCCGGTGCACACGCCACACCTCGACCTGCTGGCGGCCGAAGGCACACGCTTTTCGGCCTGCATCACGCCCAGCGTGGTCTGCCAGCCGGCGCGCGCGTCCATCCTGACCGGCCTGCTGCCGCTGACCCACGGCGTGCACGACAACGGCATCGAGCTGGACGAGCGCACGGCCGAAGGCGGCTTTGCGGGCGCGCTGTCACGCGGCGGCTATGCCACGCATTTCATCGGTAAGGGCCACTTCTCCACCTACTTCTCGCATGAGCCCACCACGCGGCCCGAGAACGTGGCCGGGTCGGCCCTCTACGGTGACGACTGGTGCGGGCCCTACATGGGCTTCGAGCGCGTGGAGATGACGCTCATGGGCCACAACTACTGGCTGCCCGAGCGCCCGCCGCGCGGCCGCCACTACGAGCGCTGGTACCACGCCGACGGCCGCGGCGAGCTCAAGGACACGCTGTACCGGCGGCGGGCCGGGCCCGATGTTGGCGCCGCACAGACGCACCAGTCGGCCCTGCCGGTGGCGTGGCACAACTCCAGCTGGGTGGGCGACCGTGCGGTGGAGATGCTGCGTGCGCACGGCCGCGACCGCAGCCGCCCCTTCTGCACCTGGGTGTCGTTCCCCGACCCCCACCACCCCTTCGACGCGCCGTTGCCTTGGAGCCGGCTGCACCGGCCCGAAGACATGCCGCTGCCCGCGCACCGCGTGCGCGACTTCGAGCGCCGGCCCTGGTGGCACCGCGCCGCCGTCGAGTCCCCGCCGGGCATTGGCGGCGAGATGGGGCGCGTGCGGCGTGAGTACTCGCGCATCGACCCGCAGACCGACGAGCAGTTGCGTCACATGGTGGCCAACTACTACGGAATGATCTCGCTGATCGACCACAACGTCGGCCGCATCCTGGGCACGCTGGATGAGTTAGGCCTCGCGGAAGACACGCTGGTGGTCTTCACGTCCGACCATGGCGAGTGGCTGGGTGACCATGGCCTGGTGCTCAAGGGCCCCATGTTCTACGAAGGGCTGCTGCGCGTGGGCCTGCTGATGCGCGGCCCGGGCATTTCGGCGGGCGCGGTGGTCCATGAGCCGGTGTCCACCGTGGACCTGGCCGCCACTTTTGGCGACTGGGCCGGCGTGCCGGTGCAGGCCGCGCGGCACAGCCGCAGCCTGCTGCCGGTGCTGCAGGGCCAGGAAACCCGCTCGCATGCCTTCAACGAATGGCGCCTAGGCCCGGCCCGCTGCGGCGTGGCGCTGGATCTGCGCCTGGTGCGCACACGCGACGCCAAGCTCACGCTGGAAATCGGCAGTGGTGCCGGTGAGCTGTACGACCTGCGCGACGACCCCGACGAGATGGTCAACCGCTTCGACGACCCCGGCAGCCGCGGCTTGCGCGAAGAACTGCTGGACCGCCTGCACGCACGCCCGGACGACGTGCTGGACCCTTTGCCGCTGCCCATTGGCTCGGCCTGAACCGCACCCAAGACCCAAGGCACACAGGAGCACCGCTTGACCATCACCCGCCGCCGATTCAACGCCATGGCTGGCGCCCTGGCACTGCCTGCCGCTGCCGCACAAGCCCAGACCGGTGCGTCCACGGTGAAGCTGCTGGTCGGCTTTCCGGCCGGCGGTGTGGTGGACGTGGTGGCGCGCGCCTTCGCTGACCAGCTGCGCCAGCAGACGGGTGCCACCGTGGTGGTGGAGAACCGGCCCGGCGCGGCCGGCAAGCTGGCCATAGACGCCTTGCTGGCCGCGCCCGCGCAGGGCGAGACCCTGGCGGTCATTCCCGCCAGCGTGCTGGCGCTGACGCCACTGGTCGTCAAGTCCGCCACCTACGACGCGGTGCGCGACCTCAGCGCACTGGGCAGCCTGGCTGAATACGGCTTCGGTTTTGCGGTCGGGGCGGGCGCACCGGGTGTGAGCAACCTGCAGGGCTACAAGGCCTGGGCGCTGGCCAACCCCAAGAGCAGCAGCTACGCGTCGCCCGGCTTGGGCACGCCCCAGCATTTCATGGGGGCGCAGCTGGCCAAGTTGCTGGGCATCGAGCTGACGCACATCCCCTACAAGGGCGGCGCAGCGGCAGTCACCGACGTCATTGGCGGGCAGGTGCCCCTGCTCATCACCACGGAGCAGCTGCTGCCGCCGCACGAGGCGCAAGGCAAGCTCAAGACGCTGTTCGTCAGCTCGCGCACGCGCAACCCAAAGATGCCGCAGGTGCCTACCGCCGCAGAGTTGGGCCTGGGCCAACTGGAATCCATGGACTGGTTCGGGCTGTTCGCACGGGCAGGGACCTCACCGGCCAAGGTGGCGGAGTGGCGCGGCGCCGTGGCCAAGGTGCTGGCCGACCCCAAGTACGCCGAAGCCATCCGTGGCATGGGCTACGGCGTGCCCGCGGCCCAGCCGGCCGACTTCACCAAGCTGCTGACCGACGAACGCGCGGCCTGGACCGCGCGCGTGCGCCTGACCGGCTTCACCGCGGCCGACTGACGTGCGGGCCAGCGCTGCGACTCTGAAGGGCCTGCGATGAGCCGCCACGTCGTCGTCATCATGTCGGACGAACACGACCCGCGCGTGATGGGTTGCGCCGGCCATGCCGTGGCCAAGACGCCGCACCTGGACGCGCTGGCGGCCCGCGGCGTGCGCTTCACCGACGCCTACACGCCCAGCCCCATCTGCGTGCCAGCGCGTGCCGCGTTTGCCACCGGCCGGCGCGTGCACCAGACACGCCACTGGGACAACGCCATGCCCTACACCGGCTCGCCGGCCGGCTGGGGCCATGTGCTGCAGCGCGAGGGCCTCCGGGTGGAGAGCATCGGCAAGCTGCACTACCGCGCCGAGGAAGACCCCGCCGGTTTCGACCGCGAGCACATCCCCATGCACGTGGTGGGCGGCCACGGCATGGTGTGGGCGTCCATCCGTGACCCCTACGCGGCCAGCCCCAGCGCCAAGCGCATGCTGGGCGATCACATCGGCGCCGGCGAGTCGCCCTACACCCAGTACGACCGCGAGGTGGCCGCCCGCGCGCTGGACTGGATACGCGATGCGGGCACACGGCCCGATGAGCCTTTCGTGCTGTACCTGGGTTTCGTGGCGCCGCACTTCCCCCTGGTGGCGCCGCAGGCCTTCTTCGACCTGTACCCGCTGCATGACCTGCCGGTGCCCAAGCTGCACCCCAGCCAGGGCTACCAACGCCACCCCTGGGTGCAGGCCTATGCCGACTTCATGCCCAACGAGGACCAGTTCAAGAGCCCGCAAGAACGCCTGCAGGCCTTCGCGGCCTACTACGGGCTGTGCAGCTTTTTGGACCACCACGTGGGGCAGGTGGTGCAGGCACTGGCCGACGCCGGCCTGGCCGACAGCACCACGGTGGTCTACACCTCCGACCACGGCGACAACCTGGGCACGCGGGGCCTGTGGGGCAAGTCCACGCTGTACCAGGAGAGCGTGCGCGTACCCATGATCGTGGCGGCCCCGGGCCTGGCGCCGGCCGTCTGCGAAACGCCGGTGGACCTGCTGGACCTGTTCCCCACGCTGCTGCAAGGCGCCGGTGTGGACCCGTCGCCCGAGATGCAGGGGCGGCCTGGACGCTCGCTGTTCGACATCGCCTCTGCGCCGCCACAGCGCGACCGGGTGATCTTCAGCGAGTACCACGCGGCCGGCAGCAACACGGCCGGGTTCATGCTGCGCAAGGGGCGCTGGAAACTGCACTACTACGTTCGGCACACGCCGGAACTCTTCGACCTGGAGACAGACCCCGAGGAATTGCAGGACCGGACGGCGGACAGCGCTTGCGCCGAGGTGTTGCGCGACATGCTGGCGGAACTGCGCGCCATTTGCGATCCGGAAGCCATCGACGCCTTGGCCAAGGCCGATCAGCAGGCGCTGATCGAGCGGGTCGGCGGCCAATCCGTCGCGGCCAAGATGGGTGCCGGGGGTGCAACGCCTGTTCCGGCAAAGGCAGTCGCTGCGTAGGCGAGGCGTGTCTCGGCGCTACCCAGACTGCTTCAGCCTAGCGGCCAAGCAGTGATCAAGATTGACCATGGGTGTGGGCTGAGGTCGATGGGCATCCAAGCGGGGTGTTCCCATGAAAGAGCGCCGACCACCCCTTACGGCGGCCGGCGCTGAGGCGGTACTCAGGTCATCCCGTCTCAATCGAAGTAGTAATTCAACCTCAATCCTGCATACCGCTTGGCGTCCCGTGCCGGCTGACGCTTGCTTGCCATTCCGGGCATGAACTGCGTGGTGCTTCTGGCTGAGAGTTCCCGCGGCGACTCAGCCGGCGGCATCGGCTCGTTGGTGAGGAAAGACACGCGAATCTCCGCGTGGGCTCGCTTCATCTCTGGTAACCATGAGGCATCAAAGACATTTAATTTTTCGGGATTTTGATAATATCTATGTCATGCCAAAGCGTTCGCAAGCCTTGACGGAGCTACCGCCTGCGCTGCGTTCGCTGCTGCGCGAACTCGGGGCCAACCTGTCCATCGCCCGCAAGCGGCGCAAAGAGTCGATCAGGGCGTGGGCCGGGCGCATTGGGGTGTCGGAACCGACCTTGGCACGCATGGAACAAGGTGATCCGGGCGTGGCTGTTGGTACCTACGCCACGGCCTTGTGGATGATCGGCCGGGCGTCGGCCATCCCCGAGCTCGCAGCACCGCAGCTGGACCTCGGCGCGCTGGAGAGCGAGGTCCGGGTGGCGCGCGCACGGGCGGTGCGCTCGCCCGTCTCTCTGGAAGCTCGGCTCAAGGCCTCTAGCGGCTCCAAGTCCGGTCAGACGCAGGGTTCGGAGCCGGGCAAGTCACCTGGTGCGCCCTGATGGCACAGCACGAAGCGGTCGGCTACCAGCCGGTTGACACACTCTATCTCTGGTGGACCGGGGAGCCGGCAAGGCCCGCCTTGGTCGGTGAGTTGAGCATGGTGCGCGCCTCGAAAGGGGTCTCGCTGCGCTACGCGCCAAGCTGGCGCAAGGCCGGCTTTCCGCTCAGCGAGGACCTCCCACTGCTCGACATGGAGTTTCTGCCCAGTGGCAAGGAAACCGCCGCCGGGGCCGTCGACGACGCGCGGCCCGACCGCTGGGGCGAGCGGGTCATCCGCGTTCTTGACAAGCCGCCGCGTCTATCTTTGCTGGAGTACCTCTACTTCGCCGGGGACGAGCGCTTCGGCGCGCTCGGCGTGTCGACCTCTGCAGACGAGTACCTGCCGCGTCGCCTGGGGCCGCTGCCCGAGCTTGCCGACGTGGCGCAGATCGATGAGTTGGTGAAGAAGGTGGCCGCTGGTGAACCCGTGCCGGCAGAGCAGCGCCGCCTGATTGCGCCTGGCGTGACCATGGGGGGTGCCCGGCCCAAGGCGCTGCTCAACATCGGCGGAGAACAGTGGGTGCTGAAGTTCTCGGAGCCCGGCGAGACCAGCGACATGCCGCTCATCGAGCATGCGGCCATGACGCTGGCCGAGCAGGCCCAGATCCGCGTGGCCGAGACCCAGCCCATCGCATTGCCGAGGGGCCACGCGGTCGCTGTCAAGCGCTTTGACAGGTTCTACGCGGCCGGCGTTTGCCAACGCCGCCATGCGCTGTCCGCCAACGTCGCGCTCAAGGCCGCGGGTGAGGGCCTCGGTTACCCCGAGTTGGCCCAACTGCTGCGCAGGCGTGGGGTGGCCGAGGCATCGTGGGGCAGGGCCCAGATGGCCGAACTGTTCCGCCGCATGGTGTTCAACATCCTGATCGACAACACCGACGATCACGAAAAGAACCATGTGCTGCTGATGACCGACCGCGGCGAGTACGAGCTGTCACCGGCGTTCGACGTGCTGCCCACGGGCCAGGCGCTGGGCTACCAGCAGATGCGAGTCGGCATCGACGTGGCGGACTCCACCCTGTCCAACGCCCTGTCGGAGCACGGCCAGTTCGGGCTCCGGCGGGATGAGGCCGAATCCCAGGTGCGCCAGGTGGTGGCCGCGGTGTCAGGCTGGAAGTCGCACTTCGCCACGGTGGGTGTGCGGGCTGTCGACATCGAGTCCCTGGCCCAGCAACTGGATCGGCCGTTCCTGGCGGACCAACGGCGCGCCTGGGGTGGTGCCGGGTGAGGCGCCGCCGGCAGCGCCCAAGTCGGGCTCGCCGCCCTTGGACATCTTCCATGGATGCTTGAAGCTACGAGGCCACGCGCTTGATCAGCGTTTCAAGATGCGCGCGCAAGGCTTTGCGCCCGGCGCTGTTGGTCGAGCGCCATGCAGCAAGCGCCAGTTCCATCAGTGCCTTCTCAGCGGCGGTCGGTGACGTGGCTTCGCGCGGCTCGTCCAGCCACCCCAGGGGCTTGCCCTGGTGCTGCTCGATCTGCCGTGCCAGCTTGTCGCCGATGGGTCGCGACGATTTGATCTGGCTCCACATGCTGGGGGAGATTTCCAGCTCTGCCGCGAAGGCTTGTTCCAGCCCTTTGGGCGAGGCGCCATTGGACAGTGCACTTTCGGCATAGGCCTGGAAGAGCGCCAGCGCGTTGAGTCTTCGGGTGACGGTGGTGTTGACCACTGCTGTGGTGCCTGATGCAACGATTTCGATGCGTCATTCTCTCAGGGGGTTGACGATAGAGTAAAGACTATTTACAGTCCGCATCGTCGCATTCAAAGCCGCTCTCACTGAGCGCCGAACTTTTCAAGGACCTCATCGTGAAATCACGCAACGCTGTCAGAACCACCCGACCCATGAAGGGTCTGGTCGCGTTCGCACGTGCTGCAGCGATGGGTTCGTTGGGCGTGTGCGGCGTTGCCATGCACGGGGCCTTCCCGACAAGCCGCTATTCGCTTGCTCGGAACGAGGATCGAGTGCATCCGGGAGAGGGAAGCGCCTAGCGCCGCACCCTCCAAGCTCTGTTCGCAGGGGCCCGGATTCCGAAAGGATCCGGGCCCTTTTCTATTTCCGTTTTGACCAGCCTGCGCATCGGCGCAGGCCCGCGATCGATAGATCGCACCACCGCTGGCGGTGTTTGCTCTTTGACAAGTTGCCGCAAGGCAGCCTTGGGTACCTGGATCAGGCCGACGGCATGCCTTGCACTTTTTCTCCACTTCGGGTGTGTCCTTGCACTCCGTGGCCGCGCGACAGGGTGTTGGCGGTGCGGGATGTGCGTGGCCCTGATCAGGCCCCGTGCAGCGAGACACCACATCCGACGGGATGCTCGCGCTTGGACACAGCCACAGGGAATCGTGTTCATCAAGAAGTTTTGTCGCGTTCGTCTAGTGGCCTAGGACACCGGGCTTTCATTCCGGGTACGCGGGTTCGAC
>JACCDS011678548.1_pt1 | contig 10642 bp, 7 predicted proteins | sample 7446441 | NCBI WGS metagenome assembly JACCDS01 (sample SAMN15323445, study PRJNA562643) | freshwater metagenome | isolation source: river surface water | place: USA:Blue River Watershed | collected 2017-08-17 | reverse complement strand
GGCGCACAGCACCGTTGAGAATGTTCAGCAAAGTATTCTGGCCGGCGCCTGCGGTTTTATTGCCAAACCCTTCTCAGCAAAAAAAATCGAATCGGTGCTGAGCAAGTGCCAGAAAAAATCTCTGCCGGCCTGAATCCGGCACCAGCACCAGAGCACCAGCACCAGTGCTCTTTCTCCTTAATTCTGACGAGTTCAGCGTCGGTCATGACGAAGAAGAAAGAGCGCGGGTTTCAGTTCTTGCCAGCGAGCGCCTGCTCACTGAAAGTCACACCATCCCAGCCGGTGCGCATAAAATTGCGGATATTGCTGTGGTTGGAGCCTTTGGGGTCCGGTAACACTTCCAACCGGTAATAGTCACCAAACAGCTGCAGCGTTTGCGGCTCCGACAACTGGTGCAGCAAAGCAAACGCGAGGATTTTGCAGGAGCCGTTGTTCTCGCCGGCCGCATTGTGCTGTTCACCGTTCACAAAAGCGGTCGGCGTAAAGTCATATAAAGCATCAATCAGCGCAATGGTTTGCTGAAAACTGATGCTGTCCGGCTCGATACTGAGCTGACGAAAAAAATCTTCCAACATAAAAACGCCTAAAGTTTGACCAAAACCTGCCGACACCCTGTTCAATATTCCATCAATTCTGATGGGGGGAACCATGAACGTCAGCCACGCGACCCAAACATTCAGCGCCCGCGAACAACAGATCCAGCATCACAGCCTGATCACGCTGCCTGCCCTGCAGGTGCCAATCCAAAATGCCAGCGTGCCCGCTGAAACCTCAGCCAGCGCGCCAACGGCAAATACCGAGTCTACGGCATCCGAACCACAAAATGAAGAAGGGATGCGTTTCAGCGCCCGCGAAACGGTCAGTGCAGTGAAGCGCATTCTGGAACAACTTAATAGTGGCAAACTGCTCAGTTGGATCGAAGGCAATTCACTGGAAAAAATTCAGGCCCAGCAACAAGCCGACCACAAAGAACAGCAACAACAGCAGGCAGCAGCACAAGGCCAGGTATTTGAATTCAGCTACCGCTATCAGCAGGTTGCGGCCAGTTTCAGCGGCGAAGTACAGCTGTCAGACGGCAGCAGCCAAAGTTTTGCGTTCTCTTTTGCACTTGAAGAGGAATATCTGAGTGCGCGGCTTGGCCCGCAGCCGTCGTTGCAGGACCCGTTGGTACTCAGCACCACAGGCCAGAGTTTTCAGTGGACCGGTCAGAGCAGTGCTTTTGATTTTTTTGGCGACGGTCGCCAGTTTGCGCTGCCCACTTTGGCCGCCGGCCAGTATTACTTAAGTTATGACCGTAACGGTGACGGCCAGGTCAACTCAGGCAAAGAACTGTTTGGCCCGGCCAGCGGCGCCGGTTTTGCTGAGCTCAGTGCGCTCGACAGCGACACCGATGGTTTTATTGACGCCGGTGACGACGCCTACGCACAGCTCGGCGTCTGGCGGCCCGGCGAGCAATGGCGGGCATTAAGTGCGGCCGGTATCGGCGCTATTTCAGCACAATCAGTATCTACATCCTTTGGTTTGTACGACGGCGATGCCCTGCTGGCGCGTATTGCCCGCAGTGGTATTTATCTCGACAGCGCCGGTGGCATTGGTCTGGTGCAGCAAGTGGATTTAAATATCTGAGCCCGCTTCAGGCGATCTGCCGGCCATTTCACATTGAGTGCCGGATCCGGCTGATCTGACACGCTGTTTCGCATTACACTGGCCGCATCAGTCAGGAGAAAGACGATGCTGCCAACCACCGACGTCTGCCAACAAGCCCGTATGAGCCGCGACCCGCGTTTCGATGGCTTGTTTTATATCGCCGTCAAAAGCACTGGTATTTATTGCCGGCCCGTCTGCCCGGCCAAAACACCGGCCGAACCACAGGTCCAGTATTTTGCCAGTGCCGCTTCCGCCGCGGCTGCCGGTTTTCGGCCCTGCCTGCGTTGCCGGCCGGACAGCGCGCCGGGTTCGCCGGCCTGGCAAGGTGTCGGCAGCAGCCTGACCCGCGCATTAAGGCTTATCGACGAAGGCGCTTTGTCGCAAGGCAACGAAGCACAGTTGTGTGAGCGGCTCGGCATCAGCGGCCGTTATTTGCGTAAGTTATTTGCGCAGCATCTGGGCGTGTCCCCCAAACAATATGCGCTTTATCAGCAAATCCTGTTTGCCAAACAACTGCTGCATCAGACACCTCATTCCGTGACCGATATCGCGCTGATGGCTGGGTTTCATAGCCTGCGCCGTTTTCATGATGCCTTTAAACAACAGCTGAAACTCAGCCCTACCCAAATCCGGGGACAACGTATGACCGAGAAAACGCCAGTGATCCGGCTGGAATTAAGTTACCGCCCGCCGCTGGCCTGGGATTTATTAATAAGCTTTTGGCAACAGCGGACCTTAAACGGCCTGGAGTGGCTCGACGGTGACCGTTATGGCCGGCTGATTGACTGGCCGCCTGGTCAGGGCCAGCAGCACGGCTGGTTTGAAGTCAGTCCCTTGCCGCAAAAACCAGCGCTGTCGCTGCAGTTGTACTGGCCGGACAGTGCCACGCTGCAACCGGTGGTTAAACAGATCCGCCGCTTACTGGATCTCGATGCCGACATGCTGACGATTGAACAACAGCTGCAACTTTGGTTTGGCGACACACTCAAAAGTGGTTTGCGTATTCCGGGCGTCTGGTCGGCCTGGGAAGCCGGCGTGCGGGCAGTACTGGGCCAGCAGGTCAGTGTGGCCGGCGCCCGTACTCAGCTCAATCGGTTACTGGCGCTTGGCACTGAGCAGGCTGCACCCGGCCCGTTCGAAGCGCAAGCCACCCGCTGGCAACAGTTTCCGACCCCGGCTCAGCTTAGCGCAGACGAACTGTTGATGTTGAAAGTGCCGCAGGCCAGACGCGACACCCTCAAAGCACTGGCGCAGTTGGTCAGCGAGGCACCGCAGGCAACGCCCGAGCAATGGCTGCCAATCAAAGGCATTGGGCCCTGGACTGTGGCTTATGCCAGCATGCGCGGCTTGTCGGCGCCGGATATCTGGCTGGGCGGCGACCTTGGCGTGCAAAAAGCACTGGCCCGCAGGGCTTTGCAACAAGCGGCGCCATTGTCAACACAGCAAGCGACACAGCAAACGACACAGCAGACGACAACGAAAACAGCTGCCAAACCAGCAGATAGCTGCAGCGACAATAGCAGCAGCGACAACATCAGTGACGCTGCCGCATCTTTACCCACGCCGGACAACAGCGGCAGTGCGCTGGCGCCCTGGCGCAGCTACGCCACGCTGCAGCTGTGGTTCAGCCTTGGCCACTAAGCCATCTTTGCGGAGATATAGATATGCATGCAACCCGACCTGACAACGCCAACCCCCACGCCGCCGATACACAATCCGCTGCATCGACGGGCCTGGCCCTGCTCAGCACGCCGCTGGGAGCGCTGGAGATCCGCGCCAATGACCAGGGCTTGCTGGCCGTTGGTTTTACCGAAGTGGACAAAAGACCGGAACTGGCTCGCGAACGTCACCAGCAACTGACACTCGACCCGGCAAGCCATGTAGCACCTGTACAGGTCTTGCAACTAAGCGCGGCCACGGCGGCGCAGCGCCGGTTACTTGAGAACTGCTGCCAGCAACTGGCCGAATATTTTGCCGGTCACCGGATGCAATTCGACCTGCCACTGGCGCCGGCCGGCACCGAATTTCAGCGCAGCGTCTGGCAAGGGCTTTGCCATATTCCTTATGGTCAGACGCAAAGTTATGGCCAGCTGGCGGCCAGCCTTGGCAAAGTCAATGCGATGCGGGCGGTCGGCAGCGCCAATGGCCGCAACCCGATTGCTATTATTGTGCCCTGTCACCGGGTGATTGGCGCCGACGGCCGGCTGACCGGCTATGCCGGTGGCCTGGCGCGCAAGGTCTGGTTGCTGCAGCATGAACAGCAACAACCTGGCCGCTGACAGGCCTAACGCAAGTCCGCACGAGCGGCTTTCGTTCAAAAATATCGAAAGAAAAGTGCCAATCAATGCGCTGTTAATTCGATTCGATTTCAGCTTAACTAACGCCATCCCGCTGACAGGAGAACCCTGATGTCGAATCGTCAAATTTTGCAATTGTTACCGGCACAGCAAGTGTCGGATGGCGCCGGTGTGAAGATCCGCCGCAGTATTGGCCTGCAACCGCAATGGCGGCTGGACCCTTTTCTGATGCTGGACTGTTTTGGTTCCGATCAGGCGGCCGACTACATCGCCGGTTTTCCGCCGCATCCGCACCGTGGTTTTGAAACTGTCACTTATATGCTGGACGGTCATATGCTGCACGAGGACCACCTCGGCAACAAAGGCCACCTCAAATCCGGCGGCGTACAGTGGATGACCGCCGGGCGCGGTATTATTCACTCAGAAATGCCGCAGCAGGAATCCGGCCTGATGCGTGGTTTTCAGCTGTGGCTGAATTTACCGGCGGCGGAAAAAATGCAGGAGCCGGCTTATCTGGACCTCGAACCTGGCCAAATACCACAGGTGGCGCTGCAATCGCCGGCAGGCGCGTCATTAGGGTTGATTAAAGTGATCGCCGGAACGCTCAATGCCGACGGATTGCCGGTTGTCACGGGCCCCATCCGCGCGGCCAGCACGGCGCCTTTGTATCTGGATTTGCAGTTAAGCGCCGCACAGACCTTGGCATTTGCGGTACCAGCCGGCCACAACGCACTGATTTATCCTTATGAAGGTGAACTGGCTGTGGTCAACGGCGAAAAAAGCAGCCGGGTGCCGCTGCACCATGCCGCGGTGCTGACCGACGGCGAGCGGCTGCAACTGCAAGCCACAGGCCCGGTCCGGGCTATTGTGCTGGCCGGTAAACCGTTGCGTGAACCTGTGGTGCAATACGGGCCTTTTGTGATGAACAGCAAAGAAGAAATCGAGCAGGCGCTGCGCGATTATCAGGCCGGCCGGCTGACCGACCAGGCCGCCAAAGTGCTGACCATCTGACGTCAAGCTGCCAGCCCGCACGAAAAAAGCCTGTCTTTGCTGCAGCCGCCGGCAAAGACAGCTGTGTATAATAGCGATTTTTCAGCACCGGAAATCCTCTTATGCAGTTGATTGGTATTATTGGCGCGATGGAGCAGGAAGTTGCCCTGCTGCGCGCCCAGCTTGTTGATGTACAGACCCGCCGCATCGCCAGTTTTGAATTTCATCAGGGTAAACTCAACGGGACCGACGTGGTGCTGGTGCAATCCGGCATCGGCAAAGTCACCGCCGCTATCGCCACCACTTTATTAATTCAGCTGTATCAGCCCAAAGCAGTCATTAATACCGGTTCGGCCGGTGGCTTTGATCCTGAGCTTAATGTGGGCGATATCGTCGTCTCGACTGAGCTGCGCCACCACGATGTCGATGTCACCGCCTTTGGTTATGAACCCGGCCAGTTGCCCCGTCTGCCCGCCGCTTTTGTCGCCGATGCCGGCCTGATTGCGGCGGCCGAACGCGCCATTCATGCTTTAGGTTTCTGCCAGACCAAGACTGGCCTTATCACCACCGGCGACAGTTTTATGTGTGACCCAGAGCGCATTGCCACCACGCGCGCCACTTTCCCGCAGATGCTGGCGGTCGAAATGGAAGGCGCCGCCATTGCGCAGGTTTGTTATCAGCTCAATACGCCTTTTGTGGTGATCCGCAGCTTAAGCGATATCGCCGGTAAAGAGTCGCCAACGTCGTTTGAGGCTTATCTGGAAATCGCCTCGAAAAACAGCAGCGCCATGGTGGTTGAGTTGCTGCGCGAGCTGGCAGCCCACTGATCCGATGCCGCTGCTTTCAGACGGGAACTGGCTGGCATGGATAGCGGTGCCGGCCGTTGAACAGACTCTGCTGCTCATCGGCGTGTTGCTGCTGGCCCGCTTCGCGCCGCTGCCGTCGCATTATCAGCCCTGGTCACTGCTGAAGCTGCTGGCCGAGCGTATTGCCGGCAAAGTGCGCAAAAGCGGCGACAGTGCAGCGCAACAACAGTTAGCCGGCGCCCTTGCGTTGTTTGTCATGCTGTTGCCGGTGTTGCTGTTGTGCTGGGCGCTGGCTCAGCTGTCAGAGTGGCCAGCCGCTTTTGAGGCAGTGCTGCTGTATCTGTGTCTGGATTTCAGCGCCTGCCGTCAGCAAGTCACAAGCGCAGCCGGTTTTTTGGCGCGTGGTCAGCGCCAGCTTTGCAAAGACACTTTGCAAAAGCTGCTGTGGCGCGACTGCCAGCCGCTGTCAGAGGCAGGTTTGTGCAAGGCCGGCATTGAAGTGCTGGCCAAACGCCAGGCGTATCAGCTGTTTGCTGTGGTGCTGTGTTTTCTGGCCGGCGGCGTACTGCTGGCGGTCAGCTATCGTTTGTGTTTTGAACTGAATCAGGCCTGGAATCTGAAAAGCCGCGTCAATCGTCCCTTTGGCCAGCTGGTCTCCAGTACAGTGCGGCTGCTGAGCTGGCCCGCCTTGTGGTTGTATGGCTGCTGGGTTGCCACTTTGTACCAGTTCTGGCCCGCGCTGCGTTATTACCGCCAGACGCCCGCCTGTGCACAAGGGCGGGCTGCAACCTTTGTGCTGGCCGCCTGGAGCGCCGCGCTCAGACGCAATCTGGCTGGCCCGGTCAGCGTTGACGGGCAGAAAATCCGCTATCCGCGCATCGGCCCGCCGGCGCAGCCGCAGCTTACCGATCTGCAACTGGCCATCCGGCTCAGTAAACAAATTGACAACAGCCTGCTGCTGATTTTCAGCGTGACGCTGGCATTGTTACTGTTTTATTATTGGCCTGTTTTCGCTGACGCATAACAGTACCCTGCAAAGGCTGGACTTTTGCCGGAAATCTGCGTTATGTTCGCCGCCACACGTCAATGACAGGTCTGAATTTTGGCAACAAAGATGTCCGGGTACAAAGCAGCTTTGCGAGACTGGCTTTCGGCCAGTCATTGGCTGCCTGCCCTGCTTTGCTGCCTGCCACTGTGGCTGAGCGCCGCCCCGGCTGAAAATCCCGCCCAAGACCCGCTGCTGATTGCATTGACCACCGAACAAGGTTTATCCGGCGGCGGGATTAACCAGCTGCACGTCGACCACAGTGGTTTTTTGTGGCTGGCCACCGATTCCGGCTTGAACCGTTTTGATGCCAGCCAGGTGCGGCGCGTCAATCTGACCGGCGACCCACAAACTGAACTCAGCATCACCAAACTGCTGGAAGACAGCCGGCAACAATTGTTTGTCGCGGCAGAAAATCAGGGCCTGTTTCAACTGGACCGGGAAACCGCACAGGCGGTTCAGCTGCTGGCGCTGCAGCAACTGGAAACCGACAGCCTGCCGCGCTTACACGACGTTATCGAACAGCAACCCGATCAGTTACTGCTCGCCGTCAACAAAGCCGTTTACCGGCTGACCTTGCCTGGCCGGCAACTGGAGAAAATTTTTGAGTTCGATGGCGGCAACAGCCTGATGTCGCGCATCAGAATGCTGCAAAAAATCAATGATTTATTACTAGTTGGCACCAACAGGGGCCTGTTTGCCTACGATCTGCAGACCCACAGCTCCTGGCCGGTGCGCCTGCAGGCTGCCACCGAGCGGGGCAGTCAGACAGTCCGCAGCATGACCGTGATAGCAGGTCAGTTGTTGCTGGCTCAAGGCTCAGCCTTGTATCAACTGACGGAACAACAACTGCGTGACGCGCAGCACGCGCCGCCCGCCGCTGCACCACTGCTGCAAGGCCTGCAAATCAATGCGATAGTGCCCTACCAGAACCAGTATTTGCTGGCCACCAGTGAAGGATTATTTCAGGCCGATTTGCACCAGCAGCACGCGACCTTTTTATGGCGTTTCACCCAAACCCGTTATGATTTGGACCAGGACCAAATCACTGCACTGGTCGCCACAAAGGACGGCGGCTTCTGGCTGGGCAGTCAGCGGCAGGGCGCGTATTACTGGCATCCGCGCAGTACCTTGTTTCAGCATCTGAAATTACCAGCCACGGCCTCTGACGACGCGTTGTCGCAGGCTCCCGCGACGTTTAGCCCAAGAGCAGTGCTGGCACTGGCGGAGAGCCCGGCCAATCAGCTGATTGTCAGCACCATTCAGGGTTTAAAACGTTTTGAACCGGACAGCAGAGCGCTGAGCAACATCCCCTACCCAAACCCGCTGCCGGCCAGTTTTTCGATGGTGGTCGGCCGTATTTATCCCGACACCGCGGAAAAGTTGTGGCTGCGCAGCGGCAACTCGCTGCAATTGTTTGATCCCCGTCAGCAGCAACTGTTGCCACTGCCGCTGGCAGAGCCGCAACGACTCAACGAATTACAGCTGAATGTACGTGGCCACTGGCGGGCCGCCGATGGCAGTTTCTGGTATTACAGCGACCAGCAGTATTATCGTTATCAGCCTGCCGACGGCAGCTTGCAGGAACTCAGCGCGTTGCGTCAGGCCGAGCCGCCGCACCGGGCTGGCCGTTTCCTCGGCCAGTTGCCCGGTCAGCCTCATCTTATTGTGCTAAGCGCCGCTGATCGGCTCTGGCTGTACGATGCCAAAGCCGATCAGGTCCGCAAATTATTTGAAGCCAGCCCTTATCAGCCTGGACTCGACAGATTCGCTGACAAAATGTGTCCGGACAGTCAGGGCAATTTATGGTTCAGCTTTAACGGTCTTGGTTTGTTGCAACTGGACGGCAACAGCCTGCGGCTGAAAAACCATTTGCACAGTCAGCATCTGTTACCGGGCAATGCCGTGCATTCCTGTGAAACCGACGACAGTGGTCAGCTGTGGTTTGCCTTACAGCGCAGCTTGTTCAGGCTGGACCCCGCTTCGTTGCAACTTGAGCAGTTTGATAAAGACAACGGCCTGTCGGGCAGTGATTTTTCGATTGGCGCCAGTTTAAAGCTGAGCAATGGCGACCTGGTGTTTGGCAGCAATACCGGCCTGACCTGGTTCAGCCCGGCACGGCTGACCGAGCAGCCTGCCCCGCCCAGCATTGCAATCACCAGCATTGATGCCATCAATCAGGTGACCTCAACCTCTTTGCAGGACCTGAACGGCAAAAAATTCCGCTTTGCCCACGACAGTCTTGGCATTGAAGTGCATTTCAGCAGCCTGGGGTTTCGTGATCAGAAAAAAATGCAGTACCGCTTCTGGCTGGAAGGCAACCGGGAGATCCGCTTCCCGCTGCAAAACAACCCGAGCGTGACTTTCCCGCAACTGGAACCGGGGCAGTATCGTTTTTATGTCAAAGCCGTCGCGCCACACAGCGGTCTGGAAAGTGACACCGCAATGCTCGAGCTGCAGATTGATCCGGCGCCCTGGTATTCACCGGCGGCGCTCGCCAGTTATGCCGTGCTGGCGTTATTGCTGCTGGTGTTGTGGCAGCATAACCGTAGAACACAAAAACGCCTGCTTGCACAGGCCCATCTGAAAGTCAAAACCTCAGAGCAGCGGCTGACGCAGGCGCTGGAAGCTGTCCACAGCGGTGTCTGGGAATATGTCGTGGCCAAAAACAGCATGTTCGCGCAAAGAGTGCATCAAATGCTTGGTTACAGCGAAGAGCTCAATCCGCTGTCGATGCAACAGCATCTGGCGCTCATTCACCCGGATGACCGCGACAGTTATCAGCAAAACTGGCAGCGCTTTTTAGCAGATCCGGATAAAACTTTTGACCACAGCTACCGGATGCAGCACAAAAATGGATTTTGGCTGTGGTTTCGCGATATCGGCCGCCTGACCGAAACCGAAGCCAATCAGCCACAGCGGGTGATTGGCACCTACAGCAACATTACCGAAACACGCGCCAGCAAAGAAAAAGCCCGCCTGTTTGGTGAAGCCTTTCAGCAAACGCGCGACTGGGTGGTACTGCTTGACCCGAAACAGCGGGTGCTGGCGGCCAACCAGTCGTTTGCCGATGTGTTTGGCAATATGGATGATTACCTCAGCAATCCGCGTAATCATGACCTTGGCATCAGCCTCAGCCGCCGGCGTTTCTACACCCGGCTGCTCGGCGGCATGCTGGCCAATCAGCATTGGCAAGGTGAAGAGATCATTCAAAGCCCGGACGGTCAGGAACGCCCGACGCTGATTAATATCAGTGCAGTCGGCGAAGGCGAGATGGTCGAATTTTTTGTGCTGGTGTTTACCGACATCACCGCGCAGAAACAGGCAGAAGACGATTTACGCTACCTGGCCAATTATGACGCGCTGACCGGCCTGCCCAACCGCGCCTTACTGATGGACCGTATTCTGCACGGTATTGAGTCCGCAAAACGGGAAAAACGCTCGCTGGCGCTCTGCTTTATTGACCTCGATAAATTCAAACAAATCAACGACAGCCTCGGCCATGATATCGGCGACTTATTGCTCAAGCAGGTCGCTAAACGACTGACCAGCACGCTGCGGCTGACCGATACGGTGGCGCGCCTCGGTGGCGATGAATTCGTCGTGCTGCTGGAAAGCTACAAAAATGACGACAATATCAGCCACGTCGCCCGCAAGATGCTGAAAACAATTGCCGAGCCGATGCAGCTTGGTGGCCATAGTGTCAGTGTGTCGCCCAGCATCGGCATTGCGGTCTATCCGGAAGATGCGGCCGACGCCACTGAACTGCTCAAGCATGCCGATGTGGCGATGTATCACGCCAAAGATCTGGGTCGTAATAACTTCCAGTTTTTCATTCAGGAGATGACTGAAAAGGC
>JACCDS011334037.1_pt1 | contig 10645 bp, 4 predicted proteins | sample 7446441 | NCBI WGS metagenome assembly JACCDS01 (sample SAMN15323445, study PRJNA562643) | freshwater metagenome | isolation source: river surface water | place: USA:Blue River Watershed | collected 2017-08-17 | reverse complement strand
CATTTTGCGTCCCCCGTTATTTTCAGCTGCACTAGCCCACGCGTTGTAATAAGGAGCTCGAAGGGGTTTGGACTCTGCCCGTAAGCACCTGCGATCACACCAAGCGCGACGCCAGCAGCATCTAAGGCATTCCATTGATACGAGGCATTCTCTATCTCGAAAACATGGCTACCGTTAGTTGCTCTTCCGATAGCTACTTTGTAGAACCCCAGCCGTTCAAATTCCTTGTCTAGATCCTTGGCAGAGACTGCATTTACGACTTTTGCCGTTAGTTTCGCGGAAGTACTTGCCGATTTCACCCCATCTAACGGAACGGCGACGCTAAATCCAAACCATTCTTCCGGAGTCTTTAGACCGCTGGTTAACCGGCGGTTAATTGTCAAGGATGTGGTTATGCCTGAGGAGGAGGGTTGTGACGACAGCGATGCATGCGCAGACGCCTCAGAGCCAATGGCTTGAACGCCAAGCGTCGCCCAGGGGGTTGGCGAGTAACTAACGCTGCCAAAAGTCTTATTTCCTAATATTGCGTATGGCCCTTTGCTTCTTGCAACCCCAAGGTTTACGTTTAGAACACGTAACTTTTGCCCAATAACAAAGTACTCGGATCGGAAGTAGGAAGCGGCCCCACCAACATCCACCAGTCCAATGGCGGCAGAGGTACCCCGTCGCTCCAGATAGTCCAGAGGGAGTTGAAATTTAAATGAGCCGGATACATCCCTTATTTGGTTTACTGGACAAGCCGACCTGTACATATTGCAATGCAGGTCTTGCGTCGCCAACCGTCCAACAAACTCAAGGTTGTTGTTGAGTCCAAATCCGATCTGATTGTTATGTCCCGAATAATTAGCGGCACCAGGAAGTGCAGTGGTGTGGTCAATCAGCACTTTTCCGGCCTCTATCGTTGAGGCTGAAGGGGTTAAGCCAAGGCCACTGAAGCCATTCGGGGTCAGAATAGTCTGTCCAAGCGCACCGGGGGTCTGGGCGAGAACGAATATCGCAAGAGCAGTAAAGCGTTTCATGTAGTCGGATGCGTTGGGATGTATTGAAAAGTTATCGATAGACGTGGAGTTTACCGAAATTGCCTCTTTTTAAAACGGGCAATAGGCTCATAGCCTGTCGTTTCAAGGGGTACGGAATAAAAAACCCCGCGGACTAACGCCCGCGGGGTCAACTGTACTACCTATCGAACTTCTGAATCGACCTGGCTGGTTACCCAGCCAAGTTGCGACTACCTTAGCCGCCGGTACCGATCAATCCGGTAGGAGCACCCTCGTCCGTGGAATTGCCAGTATCAAGGTATCCAACCAACACAATACCGCTATACGCCGCGGTTCCGTTTGCACTGTTCGAGTCCCAAACCAACAGTGTCGCATTGGTGGTTGAGGCAAGATCAGAAGTCGCGTAGGTTGCAACAGTGAACGTTTTGGCGGTCGCATCATATGCACCCTGCAGATACACGATCTTGTTGTCTGCGGGTGTGCCGTTCGTACCCTGGGTCAGATAAGCGCCGTTGGAGAAGGCGATAGTGTCACCCGCACCGAATCCGGAAACTTTAGTCAGAGACAAGGTCGAGATTGAAGTACCTGCGGTGAAAGTTGACCCAACGGTTGCGCTGTTGGCAACAGCCATCGTCAACGTATCAATACCAGTACCCAAGTCGATGATGTCAACGCCTGTAGAACCAGCAATCGTATCGTTACCAGCGCCACCATTAATGGTGTCTGCGCCCGTACCGCCGGTAATGCTATCGTCACCCGCGCCGCCGGTCAGGCTGTCGTTACCATTCCCACCGCTGATCGTGTCGTTGCCGTCGCCACCGTCAAGGGTATCTGCGCCTGCGCCACCAACGATGCTGTCGGCGCCCGCTTCACCATAGACGCGGTTTGCGCCAGTCGAAGTATCGATAGTGTCGTTGCCGTCACCACCATATACGGTGTCGTTACCAGTGCCACCCGCAATTGAATCAGCACCAGCATATGTGGCAATGTAACTGCCTGCTGCCGAAGCTGTCACGGTGTCTTTTGCCGATCCACCGTAAATCGATACGTCTGTGGACGTCTGGTTAGACACATCGATGGTCGCCGCGCTTGTGACACCGGTAAAGTCAAGCACCATTTCGTCGGCGGTGTTGTCAGTAATCGTAACTGCACCGACACCACCAATCGTTAAGCCCCCAGAGCCAAAACCGAAGGTATCGTCACCGGACACCGTAATTGTTAGCTCACCGATGGAACCTGCATCGGATAGATCCAAGTCACCACCTGTGACGTCAACGTCATCAGCGATTGTGATGCTTGCTGAGGAGATTTCGATGTCTGTTCCTTCAGTAAGCTCAAGACCACCACCAAAGTTTACGTCTTCACCTATCGATACCGTAAGTTCGGAAACAGTAATTGTCCCAGTCCCGAGAATCACTTTTACCGCACGATCATCAGTCGTCCACTCAGAACCAGCACCAAGAGACAGGGTCAGGGACGAAACATTTCCGGTCCCGAGCGTGATGTCTGCACCGAGATCAATTTCGCTTCCGGTTCCTGTCGTAGTAAAGCTCAAAGTGGTGTCTGCGGTGGTATCTGCGCCATTAATGGCGCCGGTAGTTAACGTAGCGCCACCAGCCGAACTTAACTTGATCGAAGTCAAAGCAGCGCTCTTGGTTGTTCCTCCAATTGCCCCGAGTGTCAACGCTGAGCTCGCACCAGATGCAGTTGCCGAGATCGACTCTAAAGCCTCAGCATCCGCAATCGTACCGACGCTAGAAGTCCCGAGACCAGCTGTTACTGTGACAGATTCAAGAGCTGAAGAATTCGTCACGTTACCGGTCTGTAAGCCCGAGTAGTCAGCCGCCGTCACAGTCAACGACGTGGTATCTGCGTCGTCAAGCGCCACACCGTTAATGGTGTTGTTCACTGAACCAAGCTGAGCACCACCCGATGACTTCAGAGTTACGCTAGCGGCATCTGTCAGCGTCAAAGCACCAAGTTCCGTGGCCGTGTTTCCGAGTCCGGAACTGGTCGTTTGACCATCAGTATCAGCCGATACGTCAACGGTCAATGTACCGTCAGCGACTGTGTCTAGCGTGACGTTTCCAATGTTTCCATTGTTGTCAGTGTCCGTCGTGGACTCATCATCCGGCGTAAGGTCATCGCTGATTGTTACTGTTGTTCCAGACAAAACAGACGTGATCTTCACTGTCGCTGCGTCCGTTGCAGAAACTGTAAATGCCTTCAGCGTCGTGTCAGTAAGTCCCGCAAGATCAAGTGTCAGATTGTCTGATGTACTAATGGTCATCGACTCGATACCCGTTACGTTCGGGGCGATTGCGGAAGTAGACGAGTTCGTAACCGACAGTGAATCAGTTCCTGCGCCACCGTCGATGGTGTCACCTGCGCTCAAACCCGTGATCGAAATCGTGTCGTTTCCGGCACCCGCATCGACGCTGTCGGTTCCGGTGCTGATGGTGATTGTATCGTTCCCATCGCCACCTAGAACCACATCATTCCCTGCGCCGTCAATCAGCGTGTCGTTGCCAGCACCACCATCAATGCGGTCATCATCAGCGCCACCGTCTAAATAGTCGTTTCCTGCACCACCCAAGAGCGTGTCAGCACCTGCTCCGGCCGTTGTAACACGGTCATCGCCGTCACCCATATCGAGAGAGTCAGCATCTGCACCAGCGTCTGAAACCGTGTCGTTACCTGTACCACCGGTAAAGACGTCAGCACCTGCACCAAGGCTAGCGGTGTCGTTTCCAGCTCCACCGGTCACGGTATCAGCACCGCTACCTGTGCTGAAGTTATCGTTACCAGCAGTGCCTGTGACTGCGTCAGCACCGGAGCCTGTCGTTACGCTTACAGCGCCTGCGCCGGGGGTAAATGTGACTGCTTTCGTGCTTGCAGACACATCTACCGACACTGCGTAACCAGAGGCCGGGTTTGCGGTGACGCCGGAGGCGTCAATCGTTGCCACAACTGTGCCACCGGAAACCGTCAAAGGATTGGCACCGGCTAAAGTCATTTTTGTAACGGTTGCGTTTGCAGTACCCGTCGCAGATTGAACCGTCAGGGAGTTGCGTGCTGTTCCGGTTGAGAGAGCATTACTGTTAATCGTTAACTCAGTCGCGGCCGTTCCAAGAGTTGCCGAAACGTTAGCTACATCACTCGCTTCGCCAACCTGAACGGTTTGTTTTCCAGCAGAGGCAATACGAGCTGTACCTGCGTCAACGAAGTTGATTGACGAGATCGTCGTATCTTTTGATACGGTAAGGCTACCGGAGTTCGCGACTTCGACACCTGTGATGGTGTTATTCGCCGTCATTCCCGTCACGTCAACGCTCACTGCTACGCCATCAGCACCAAGCACCTCGAAACCAGAGATTCTTGTACCGGCCTGAGTCGCTGTTGAGGTTGTGCTGTGGGTAATGCTGCTGGTGAGCGCCAATGTATCTGTTCCTGCACCACCCGCGACGGAGTCAAACTCGTTTAACCCACCACCCGTGTAAACAATATCATCGCCAGCGCCCGCGTCGATTACGTCGTTATTTCCCCCGGCGGTGATCGTGTCTGCACCTGCACCACCCATCACGGTAGCGTTATTGCCGGAGCCAGTAATGTTGTCGTCTCCTGCGCCGCCGGTAATGCTGAGGTCGGTGACACCTGCCACTGTACCGACGGTCAAGCCACCAGTTGCCGCACTAGCGTCAATTGACTTCAGTACAACCGATGCACCCGTAACGGAGAGGTCTGTGTCGCCAGCGCCTGCAACCTTAATCTCGGTTGTACCCGCACCTGTGATGGTCAGGTTTACGTTAGCGTCGCTCTGAGCAGTTAGAGTAATGGTCTCAAGCGCGTTGGTTGTTGCAGTTGCCCCACTGATTGCAAGGGTCGTGTCGTTTACGGAATTCAAACTGACAGACAGATTGTCAGCGCTTGACTTGAGCGCGTCACTTGCGTACGTCAGCGTCGTCGTGTTAGCGCCGGTTCCGGTCAGCGCGAGCTTCGTTGCGCCGTTAGTTACTGAGTTGAAGGTAACGTTCGCTGTAGAGCTAATATTCTCAAGGCTTGTCGTGAGCTTGTCTGTAGGAAGCGTGACTGTGCTTGCCGCTGAAGTGTTGATACGGACGTTCTCGATACTCTTCACCAACGCCAGGTTAACGTTCCCATCAGCCTCTACATACAGCGTGTCAGTACCGCCTTTTCCGTCGAGGGAGTCAGAGGCAGAGTAGGTCATGACGTTCGAATTCGTTCCACCCAGAGCTGCGTTAATTGTGTCATTGCTCTCCGTACCGTTGACCGTGTCGGTACCTGTGGTGAGCGTGAAAGTCTGTCCAGGGTTGGAAGTGCTGTTATAGCTAGTTACGATCGAAGTGACTGTAGTCGCAATATTTGCCGTTGCTGAAGTCAGGCTATCTGCGGTACCGGCAACAGTACCCATCCAGGTACGTGCCGAAGCAGCAGCATCGTTACCCTGATAAGCAAGGATTTCAGCAGCGGTGTCGAGGCTGTCAGTGAAAGACTGAGCAGCGGTCAGACGGTTGGTGACGATAGCAACGTCAGTACCCTTAGCGCCGTCGATCACGCGCTGAGCGATGTCAATCAATGTCATACGGCCAGCAAGCAGCTCGCCGTTGTAATAGAGAAGACCCTCAGGATCAGCGGCACGGCCGAAGATCTGCTGGTACAAGGAGTTAATCGCATCCAGGTTGCTCTTGCTTCCGAACAGTGCGGTCGCTTCAGCGCTCTTACCAAATGCCTGAATGATTTCAGACAGGTTGCCCTTTGCAGCGGCAAGCTTGTCGGTCCAGTAAGCCAGACCTGACGGATCTGCGGGACGACCGTAGAAAGCGACGTACGCTTTTTGAACGGTAGCGTTGTATTGAGTTGCAGCCATGTTGACTCCTTAAAAAGAAATGGCGATTAACAAAGACGAATTCGATAGGTCAAAGTAAGCCATAGATCTCCTCTGACCCTCTGACTCACACCGTGGATTTTCCTTCAACTACGACAAAAAGTATTGTGATCATGGTCACAAAATAGTGTTTCGAGGTTTCAGGTCAAACAAAGACTTGCGGAAAAACAACATAAAAATCATTGTAGTTCGGTAACTTATTTCACCATTGACCTCGAAAACCAATCATAAGTATCTGATTTTCAAAGGAAAAAAATTCTATTGAATCTCGGTTTCGCTCAAATCCAACAGAAATAAACCCAGTAACTCCCCTTGGAACGGCAACGAAAACCCCAAGATTTCCCTCATGACGCAAAGTTGTAAAAAAGCGACGCCCGGTTCGTTCAACCCCAGGGAACAAGAGCGCGTTGTAAATCCGTTCATCCCGCTGGACTTGGCCCGCTAGGGTGATCTGGCTGGTGCCGAACCGCCATTTGTTGGCCAGATTCACCCCGGCAATCGCCCCGGTTCGGTTACCCCCGGGGCGCTCATTGAGCGCTGTGTCTGTGATCGGCCCCAGAAATGCCATTCCTGACCAGTTCTGGCGGGCAAATTCGCCGCGAACCAAAATTTCAGCCCGCTGCGCATCGAAACTTTGGTTCTCTTGATAAAGAGTCTGCGCGACCGAGGCACTTAAGCCCCAACGCATAGCTAGTTGATTGAATTTCGATACCGGCAACCAGCCATCGACAGAAAACTTCTGTGTTGTTTCGTACTGCTTTTGATTAAGCCACCAGTTGCTCAAGGATCCAGTGATAGAAACATCGGGTTTGGTTGAATCTTGCGTATCGACTGGAATCGAATAACCGACCAACAAATGTATTGTGTCAAATGCAGACCGACTGTTGTGTTTTCGTGAATCAATCGATGTTAACCACTGATCTTTTGCGAACAATCCCGCGTGACCGCTTGCCTGAAATCCGAGATTAATAAAACCATCTTCTTTTGGCTGACTCTCGCTTGAAAGTTCAAGAAACGATATGGATGACAACGGACCAAAACGAATGATTGATGTACTTGGTGCTGCATTCACATTACTGGAATAGCCAGCAGAAATCTGCGCAGCAAGTGATAGCGCTGAAGTCGGTTTGGTAATAGGTGCACGACATCCTTGTGATCGCTGATAAGCGATCATCTGACGAATTGCCTCTGGTAATGGAAAGCGTGACTCAAGCGCGCGAAAGGTCTGCTCGGCCTGAGCAATCGCACCGTCTTCACAGTAAAGCAGTGCAAGGTCTAACCATGCGCCTGCGTTGTTCGGTTCATAAACAATTGCAAGCTGAAATTGTTTTAACGCCAGCTGCCGATCACCCGCTGCTAGCGCAGACAAACCTTGTTCGTAATACGAAGATTCCTGATTACTCGTCGATTTCGGTGAAACCGCCTGCGCATGCGCAGCGCCTACACTAACGAATGCAGTGGCCAGCAGACAAAGAGAGGAAAGTAAGGTTTGAGAACGTCGCTGCCTAAGCTGGCAGAGATAAGCCTTACGCAGCAAACCCAATCAACGCATCCAGCGAGTAGCGCCAACTGCTGCGTTGTTTGAGCCGTGCTGATGACGCTGAAAGACATAGCCGGCCTGTTCAGCATTCGTGCCCGCAAGCGCACCGCGAATCGTTGCCTGAGATCCCACGATATCGCTGTAAATCAGGCCTTCGGCGGTGATACCACCTTGGCCACGAACATCGATATTTAAACCATCACCGATCACGTTTAGGCTTGTGGTAAAGCGGTTTGTCCCAAAGTCAATGACGAGTGATGGATTCTGAATCGACGCGTTGGAATAAGCCTTTGTCTGTCCGTTATAGACGAAGGCCTCGTAGTCTTGTAGCGCAAACGAGAAAACACCCGTCTGCGGCATATTCAGTGCTGGCGTCGCATCACGAGCAAGGCCATACGGCCCAAGAATGAATGCGAGCTGCTTGCCGGGCGCGAAGAGCTTTTGCATGTCACCTGCGGGCATTCCAGCAAGTGCCTGCCAGCGACCCCAGTGTACGAGTGGTGCAGGTTTGATACCCCCCACCTGTGACGCAAAGGCTGTCTCGGCGCGATTAGAGATCACTGTTATTGCAGTTGACGCTGCGGAGCCTGAAGCACTGGATGCCGCGTTTGCATCTGAACCAGAAATACCGGGCTGTGCCGATGCACTGCTCAATGCCGGTGCATTGACCGGTGCCGATGCCACTGCGACCGTCGACTGGGATTCGCCAGCTGCTGCACGCTTACCAGGAACTTCATCTGCACGCGGCGGAGCGATACGATCTGGGCCAAGCTCAATGGTGTTAATTAACTGCGGGCGACTATCACCAGCACCCACCTGAATCAGCTGACGCATGCCTTCGGCAAGATCAAGCACTGAATTTCCACGGCATGGGCCAAGAGATGCGGCCGTGCAGTCAGACGTGAACGGAGAGACAGCGATCGCGCCAGTTGAAATCGATGCCCGAGTGACATTTGATCCCGCAAATACAGAAAAGTCGGTGCCCCGAACGCCAATCGCCGCGATCGGTGTGTTTAAACGAAAACGATCCTTGGCAGACTCCATGCCACGACCAGAGACCACTCGAACAACGCCCTGCTTTAATGTCCAACGAATCTGGGTAGCGGTGGGATCTTTCGGATCAAACCGATAAAGATCGACCGTTAAACGGGACTTGGGGCGAAGACTAATAAAGCCCTGATCACGGGTGTTGATGTAGACATAGCCGTCTGCTGCCGTCTCAAGCGTATCCCCTTCGCGGATCTGGGCGCCTGCTTTTAGGGCTTGGGGAGATTTGGCGTCTGGCGTGAGAAGTGTGGCTTTACCGCCCATGACGTCCGCCACCCCGACCAAAGGCCGGTTATCGGCCATCGCAGTCTGCGCCACCCATAGAAGCGCACCAAGCGCCAAAACGGCTTGGGCGAGCCATTTCCCAGGGGAAACGGGCAGGATTGTAGGGGCAATTTTTCGGGCCATGCTCTCTTGATACGCCGAAGACAGGGCGGAAGATGTGATAATTATCACATGATTTCCATTGAGCTGCTCCACAACCAGCATCTTTTCAAGGATCTGCCCCCGGCGCTCCTGGAGGAGATCCGCCAGCATATCCGGATGCAGGAATTTGGGAAAAAAGAGTTTGTTATCCACAAGGGCGGCCCCGGCGATGCCCTGCTGATGCTCTTTACTGGGCGACTCCAGGTGATCTCGATGTCTGAAGAAGGCAAGGAGATCGGGATCAACTTCATCGAACCCGGGGAGTACTTTGGGGAGATCGCCTTAATTGACGGCAAGCCTCGGTCCGCTTCGGTCATTGCCGTGACGACCTCTGCGGTGGGATTTCTGCCCAAAGCCCAGGCCCTGTGGCTATTTCAGAACAACCCAATCATCGCCGAACGCATCCAGCGGCGGCTCTGCGACACCATCCGCAAGGAAATCCAATACCGGTCCAACCAGGGCGGCGCAAAGGCCTATACGCGGATCTATGCAGTCCTGTTTGGCAACCAGCAACTAAAGGCGCCCAAGCCGGGTGAGCCCGCGATTGCCATTGAGAACCTGCCCAACCAGCAGTCGATTGCCAGCATGGCAAACGTCAGCCGCGAGACGGTCTCTCGGGCGATTCATGCGCTGATTAAAAGCGGGGTCATCCAGAAAGACACCCGCCGTCTAATCATTAAAGACCCCGCGATTCTTGAGCGACTCGCTAAGGGGGAACTCACACCCGATGATGTGCCGAGCGCGAACACAAGGCCGCGGGTGCTACAGGTTAACCTGCAGACACCGCCTGAAGGTTCTGGTCCGCTGGTGATTCGACGGGCCACAACGACACCGCAAGATGCCTAGCAATCACCTGCCAGTTAAGGTGCTCAAGCACTAAATTTTTTGCATTTGAAGCAATCGCTTCAATCGACGCATCCATCTCTTGGAACTGCCGCAGGCTAGGCGTCAGCGAATCTTTAATTTCAATGTAGTGTTCGCCAGCAGTCCACAAGCCCCCTCTTGCGCCAAATGCAGTGCTCAGGACGGGAAGACCGTAGGCAGCATACTCCGCAAGCTTGAGGTTGGTCCCTGACCCTGAAAACATCGGATTAAGACCAACGGTTGCATGTTGTAGCCACAGTGATTTTTCATCTTCAGAAACGACACCCAATAGCCGTACTGTAGGAGCCTTTGTTCGAATGGACTCGATCGGCTCACCCAGGCTGTCGCTTGCATCTTTAAATTGCTTGTAAGGTTTTACGACAGATCCCAGAACAACAAAGTCCCAGTCTTTCTGAATCCCTGGATCAGAAGCCACCTGAATAATTGCCTCTAGTGCCTCGTGGTTTGGGCCATGGTCACTGCCCATAAACAATGCAATGCGCCTGCCGGTTGCCTCGATAGTCTGTTTGCGTATCTTCTGATCAGTTGGCGTAACGTTTGTCAGATCAAGTCCGTTATTGGCAATCACCGTATTTCTAAGCGTTACACCTTGTGAGGCTGCCATTTTTATCAGTGCATCTAAGTCTGGCTGACTGCAAGCGATCAGGCTTCGTGCGTTTTTAAGTAATCGAATTTCTAAGGCCGCTACCGCATGAAGCTCTGGGCTTCCTTTGGGGTAGATCGCCCCTTTGAGATACGACTCAACATTATGGGCTTCATAGATCACTGGCCGCGCAAGGTCAGGCTGCCGCTGAACAATCTTTTCAAAGACTGGATAGGCATAAGGATGAGCACAGATCACTT
>JACCDS010793657.1_pt1 | contig 10647 bp, 8 predicted proteins | sample 7446441 | NCBI WGS metagenome assembly JACCDS01 (sample SAMN15323445, study PRJNA562643) | freshwater metagenome | isolation source: river surface water | place: USA:Blue River Watershed | collected 2017-08-17 | reverse complement strand
GTGGACTGGCCCACCGTGTCCTTGTTGATGTCCAGTTCGAGGATCACATTGCCCTCAGGGGTGATCTGCGGCGTCACCTCCAGCATCAGGTTGGCCTTGCGGAAGGCAATCGATGTCGCGCCGCTGGCCGAAGCGATCTGGTATGGGAGCTCCGTGCCCTGCTCGATCACCGCCTTGACCTTGTCAGCCGTCACCACGCGGGGGCTGGATACCACTTTGCCCTTGCCATCTGCTTCCAGCGCAGAAATCTCAAGATTCAGGAAACGCGCTGCATTCTCACCGAAGATCGACACCGCAAAGGTCGATGCATTGAAGCCACCTTGACCGCCAGCAGGCAGGTTGACGAAAGTACCATTGGTCGTTCCGGCTGAAGCGGCATTGTAGGTGGGGCCGAAATCTACGCCCCGGCCCGACGTCGAGGTGATCTGGTCTATCCCCCCTCCCAATCGGACACCCAAGGACTTGCCAAAGGTATCAGATGCTTCCACGATCCGCGCCTCGATCAGCACCTGACGCACGGCTATGTCCAGTTTCGCGATCAGATCCTGCACCTGCTCCAGCTTGCTGCCGATATCGGTCACGAACAACTGATTGGTCCGCGGCTCGGCAATCGCACTGCCCCGGGGGCTGAGGATGCGAGCACTTACCACAGCCCCGGCGCCCGCGCCAACAGCCCCAGCGCCCGAGAGTTGACGCGCCACGTCCACTGCCTTGGCGTAGTTGAGCTGAAAGGACTGGGTGCGCACGGGCTCCAGGGTCTCGAGCGCAGCGTTGGCTTCACGCTCCAGTTTTTCCTTGGCCAGGATCTCGTCCTTGGGCGCAATCCAAAGCACATTGCCATTCTTGCGCAGGCCCAAGCCCTTGGATTGCAAAATGATGTCGAGCGCCTGATCCCAGGGCACATCCTGCAAGCGCAGGGTCACGTTACCAGCCACCGAGTCTGAGGTCACCACATTGAAGTTGGTGAAATCGGCAATGACCTGCAGCAGGGCCCGAATTTCAATATTCTGGAAATTCAGCGAGAGTTTCTGGCCGTTGTAGCCCGGTCCCTGAGTCAACTTGGCAGGGTCCACACGCAGCGACTTGACCTCCACCACAAACTGATCATCGCTTTGGTAGGCACTGTGCTCCCAGGCCCCCTTGGGCTCGATCACCATCCGCACACGGTCACCGACCTGGAAAGCGGTCACGGTCTGCACCGGCGTGCCGAAATCGGTCACATCGAGCTTGCGGCGCAAGCCTTCCGGCAAACTGGATTTCATGAACTCGACCACCAGGGTCTGCCCACTCTGACGGATATCCACACCAACCTGGTTGTTCGGCAAGGCCACGACCACTCGTCCCGAACCGCTCACACCGCGACGGAAATCAAGGTCTTTGATTGGCAGGGTTTCGCGGCTCTTGCTTTCGGCAAACGTGGGGGCAGGTGCGGTGGGTGCCATGGTTGCCGCCACCGGGTCCAGTGTGAGCAGCAGCGATTTACCCTGTAGTTCCGCCTTGTAATTCGTAGCCTGGTTCAGATTCAGGACCACGCGGGTACGATCCCCGGCCGGGATGAGGTTGACCGAGCGCAGATTGCCCTGGTTGACTTCGATCGTCGAACGCCCCATGGCATTGCCCACACCAGGAATGTCCAGTGCGATCTTGGCGGGTGATTTGATAGAAAAACCGTTGGGTATGGCCGTCAGGGGTTGCGACAGATCGATCTTGACGACCTCAGCCCCACTTTGCAAGGAACCGGTCACCGCCTCGATGATAGGTTGGCTTGCAGGGGTCGCCGCCGTATTGGACGCCTGCGTTGCGGCTGTCTGTGCGAGCACAGAAACACCCCATACGGCCACGACCACAGCGCCAGCCCAGCGCGCCCACACAATCTGATTCTTCATTTGACTTTCTCCTGCAACTGCAGTGTGGCGGGACGCTCGATCCACTCGCCCACGGCGTCTTGCACAATTTCGCGCAAGATGACTTCTGTTTCGGTGATTTTGGTCACGCGCCCATAGTTCATGCCCAGATAACTGCCCAGTCTGACCTGGTAAAGCAATCGATCAACCCGGATCAATGCCGCCGGTTGCCCTTCCTGGATCAGACTGCCGACCATGGACATGGTGTCCAGGGGAAAGGCTTCAAGGGCTTCCTTGCGGCGTGCCAGTTCCGGGGTGATCAGGGCGCTGGTGATGGTGGCAGGCTGGACCACGTCACGCTTCAGTGCCGATGTCAGCTTGTCCTGACTGAAAGGATCGACAGAGGCCGTATCGACGTAACTTTCGGGTTTGAACGGTTTGGGCTCGGAAATGGGGGCAACCTTGGGGCGCATCTGGTTACGCTGTTCCAGCATCCATGCACGCAACTCATCCTCACTGGATGCACCACAACCCGTCAGAACAAACACCGTCATCAGCAAAGGCAGATGCCTGATCAGATTCATTTCTTGCCCCCTGCAGGCTTGCGCTGCGCGGCAATTTCGTCTTTATCGAGGTAACGGAAGGTCTTGGCCGTTGCGTCCATGACCAGGGTACCCGCACCACGAGCGCTTCCCGGCACCACCGTCAGGTTGTTCAGCGTCACGATACGCGACAGATGCGCGATATCGGAAGTGAAGGAAGCCATGTCATGGAAACGACCGGTTACCTTGATGGCAATCGGCAACTCGGCATAGTAGTCCCGGATCACCACCGAACCAGGCCTGAACAGGTCGAACTGCAAGCTGCGTCCCAGACCGGCCTGGTTGATATCGGACAGCAACGCATCCATTTCCGCCTTGCTGGGCAACTGCTTTTCCAGTTGCGTCACGTACTGCAGGACCTGCTCACGCTGTTTGCGAAGTGCATCCAGATTGATCGCCTTGGCCAGCTTGGTCCTGTATTCCTCGCGCAGCTTCACTTCCTTCTCGCGCGCCTGGGAGAGAATTTCGTCCTCGCCACTGAGCCAGACAAACCACAATACGACGACAACGAGAATCGCAAGTGCCAAGAAGAGCCCGTAGCGCGGCAGCGCCGGCCAGATCACGGGGTTGCGCGGATCCAGATTGCTGAACTGGGACTGCAGCGTTTCCTTGAGCTGCGCCAATTTCAAATTCAGAGATGATGTGCTTGCCATGTCGGTCCCCTTATGGCTTCACAGGCTGCGAGGCCGCTGACGCGGGCGCAGATGCGGCCGGCTCAGGCGGCCTCTGCACCTCGCTGGCACGCAGCATGCGCACACGCATGGTGAAATTGGCCACGCGACGCTGGTCTTTGCCGATAGGAACATTGGCCGCCACGATCTCGACCAGTTCTGGTTTCGCGAACCATGGCGAATGGTAGGCCAAGTTACGCAACAACTCCGAGACCCGCTCGTTGGACTGCGCCGTCCCCTGCAAGGTAATCAGCTGGTTGTCCTGGCGCATGCTGGTGATGTACACCCCCTCCGGGAACTGCCGCGTCAGCTCGGTCAGCAGATGCACCGGCATGTTGCGATCCGCCTGCAGGTTTTCCACCGCCTGCTGCCGGGCCCGCAAAGCGGCAATTTCAGCTTCCAGTGCAGCGATATCCTTGATCTGGTTGTCCAGTTTCTGGATCTCCTGGGTCAATACCGTGTTCAGGCCTTCCTGCGAGGAAATCTGCCCCTGGAGCCACAGGAACACGATGCCGGCGATCAGGCCACCGGCCAGGGCAGACGCACCCAGGGAAACGTTGAATACGTCCTGTCTTTTCTTGCGGGCGGCCTCACGGTGAGGCAGCAGATTGATCAGTATCACTGCAGAAACCTCCGCATCGCCAGCCCGCAGGACGTCAGATAGGACGGCGCCTCGCGGGTCATCTTCTTGAGGCGTATCCCGTCACCGATCTCCATGCCATCAAAGGGGTTGACCAGGCTGCACGGAAAACTCAGTTGCTGGGTCACGGCATCGGTCAAGCCGGACAGGGCCGCTGCCCCACCCGCCAGCATGATGTAGTCCACCTTGTGGTGGGGCGTACTGGTGAAGAAGAACTGCAAGGCACGTCCGATTTCCTGCACCATGCTTTCGATGAAGGGCCGCAACACGCTGCTCTCGTAGTCCTCGGGGAGCTCACCGCTGCGCTTCTTGGCCTCAGCCTCTTCCAGCGAAAAACCATACTGGCGCACGATCAACTGGGTCAGTTGGGCACCGCCAAAAGCCTGGTCGCGCTCGTACAGCACCTCGTCATCGCGGATCACCTGCATGCTGGTGGTCAATGCCCCGACCTCAAACAGGGCCACGATGGCACCCACCCCCTGCTCGGGCAGATTGGCAATCAGGCGCTTGGCCGCCAGGCGGGATGCGTAGGACTCCACGTCAACGATGACGGGCTTGAGGCCGGCCGATTCGGCCAAACCCTGAATGTCCTGGACCTTCTCCCGACGCGAAGCCGCAATCAGCACGTCAATATCACCTGCCGAGTTAGCGCTGGGGCCGATGACACAGAAGTCCAGACTCACTTCCTCCAGAGGGAAGGGGATGTACTGGTTGGCCTCGGCCTCCACCTGCATCTCGAGCTCCACCTCGCTCATGCCGCCGGGCAAAACGATCTTCTTGGTGATCACGGCCGAAGGCGGCAGGGCCATGGCCACATTCTTGGTCTTGGTTCCGCTCTTCTTGACCAGACGACGCACGGCCTCGGCCACCTCATCGAACTTCTCGATGTTGCCGTCCGTGATCCAGCCGCGCTCCAGCGGCTCGATCGCACAGCGATCAAGCACATACTGACCAGCCTTGTTTTTACTCAGCTCAACCAGCTTGACACTGGAGGAACTGACATCCAAACCCAGCATCGGTTCAGGCTGGCTACCGAACAAGGATCCCAATGAGATCAAGAGCATCCCCTGAAAGAAACCAGCCAGAGGCCGGCGAACTTGTGAATTCACTTGAATGCTAGCAGTTAGGTCCTTGTCCTGCAAAGGTTTTTTCCGATTGCCGCATCTTCGAGCGTTGTCAAAAGCAGACGTTTTGTATGCGATTGCAACAGGCCGAGAGCAAAGTCCCATGCCATCGCCGGGGCAAACCGGGTGAATAAAAAAGCATCAGCGGTCCGTCGGAGCGCCCAGATTTTTATAATGCTGACGCGACCTTACAAAGTTTTTATGCCTCCTGATCCCCAACCCGAGTCCGCTCCCTCCTCCAGCCCAGCCGGCATGAAATACATCCAATCTGCCGCCCTGCGCCGGTTTCTGCGCATCGGCCTGTGGGCGGGCGGCGTCGGCCTGGCCGGTCTGGTCTCGATCCTGATCGCCGTGTCGATCGCCATGGCACTGGCTTATCCCAATCTGCCCGATATCTCCGACCTCTCGGAATACCGCCCCAAACTGCCGCTGCGCATTTTTTCCACAGAAGGTGATCTGATTGGCGAATTCGGCGAGGAGCGCCGCAATTTCACCCCCATCAAGGACATCCCGCAGGCGCTGACCGACGCGGTCCTGGCCATCGAAGATGCGCGCTTCTTCCAGCATGGCGGGGTCGACTATGTGGGTGTCGTGCGTGCCGGCCTGGCCAATGTGGGCAAGGCCAAGAGCCAGGGCGCCTCCACCATCACCATGCAGGTGGCACGCAACGTCTACCTGTCATCGGAGAAGACCTTCACCCGAAAGATCTACGAGATCCTGTTGACCTTCAAGCTGGAGCACCTGCTGACGAAGGACCAGATTCTCGAAATCTACATGAACCAGATCTATCTGGGCAATCGCGCCTACGGCTTTGCGGCGGCGGCCGAGACCTATTTCGGCAAGGCCCTCAAGGACATCACCATCGCCGAGGCCGCCATGCTGGCCGGCTTGCCCAAGGCCCCGTCCGCCTACAACCCGATCAGCAACCCCAAACGTGCCCGCAGCCGCCAGCTTTACATTATCGACCGCATGCTGGATAACGGCTTCATCACGGCCGAGGAGGCCGAGACCGCCAGAACACAGGAACTGCGGGTCAAGACAGGCGGGAACCATGCTGGCGGCGGCAACGCGCCGACACGCAGCCATGCCGAATTCGTGGCCGAAATGGTGCGCCAGATGATCTTTGCACAGTACGGTGAAGAAACCTATACGCGCGGGCTCAACGTCTACACCACCATACGCTCCAGCGACCAGGAGGTGGCCTACCAGGCCCTGCGCCAGGGCATCATGGAATTCGAGCGTCGTCAGGCCTATCGGGGCCCCGAGAAATTCATCACCCTGCCGCAGAAAGCCGACGAGCTTGAGGATGCCATCGATGACGCACTGGATGAGCATCCCGACAACGGCGACCTGTTGGCGGCTGTCGTGCTCGAAGCCAATCCGCGCAAGGTCGTGGCGACACGCCGCGGTGGCGAAATACTGGAAATCACCGGCGAAGGCCTGCGCATTGCCCAGCCGGGCTTGCAACCCCGGGCCGGGCCCAAGCTCAAGATCCGCCGTGGCGCCATCATCCGGATCATGAAGACCCAAAAGAACACCTGGGAAATCCTGCAGTTGCCGGAAGTCGAAGGCGCCTTCGTATCCCTGGATCCGCGCAACGGTGCCATCAAGGCCCTGGTGGGCGGCTTTGATTTCGAAAAGAACAAATACAACCACGTCACCCAGGCCTGGCGCCAGCCGGGCTCGAGCTTCAAGCCTTTCATCTACTCGGCCGCATTGGAAAAAGGCTTCACGCCAGCGACCGTGGTCAATGACGCTCCGCTGTTTTTCGAACCCGAGCTGACCGGCGGCCAACCCTGGGAGCCGAAGAATTACGACGGCGCCTTCGAAGGGCCGATGCCCTTGCGCCGGGGCATGGCGAAATCCAAGAACATGATCTCGATCCGCATTCTGGACGCCATCGGTGCACGCTACGCCCAGGAATGGATCGCCCAGTTCGGATTCGAGCCTGAAAAGCACCCGCCGTATCTGACCATGGCGCTGGGCGCGGGTTCGGTCACCCCCATGCAACTGGCCACCGGCTATTCGGTCTTCGCCAATGGCGGCTACCGCATCAACCCCTGGCTCATCAGCAAGATCACCGAGCAAAAAGGCAAGACCCTGATCCAGACCAAGCCGCCGGTGCCGGATGAATCCATGCGCGCCGTGGATGCGCGCAACGCCTTTGTCATCTCCACCCTGTTACAGGAAGTCATGCGCACGGGCACCGGCGCACGGGCCCAGGCCACACTCAAGCGGCCCGACATCTACGGCAAGACGGGCACCACCAACGACTCGATGGATGCCTGGTTCGCCGGCTATCACCCCACACTCACAGCGGTGACCTGGATCGGCTACGACACACCCCGCAAACTGGGTGACCGCGAAACCGGCGGCGGCCTGAGCCTGCCAGTCTGGATCAGCTATATGGAACACGCGCTGCGTGATGTGCCCACCCTGGAACTGGCACCGCCCGAAGGCGTCGTGCATGCCGGCATCGACTGGCTCTACGCTGAACACGCCAAGGATGGCGGCGTGCTGTCCCTGGGCCTGGACGACATGCCTGCCGTCATGCCGCCGCCGGGAGGCGTGCTGCCCCCCCCTGCGACGGTTCCAGCCCCAATGCCTGTACCGGCTCCGGCTCCGGTGGCACCGTCTCCCGGCGCCCCCGCCTCGGCACCGGTCGGCGAGGAGCGCCTGCGCATCCTCGACCTGTTCAGGAACTGATCAGGCCCGGAACTCCAGACGCGTCCCGGCCTGCGCGCTCGCATCACGCGACAGGCCGGCGAAGAATTCGCCGTGGCCCTTGGTATCCATCCAGCTCTGGCCGTCGAACTTGTAGTGGTAACCGCCCGAGCGGGCCGCCAGCCAGATCTCGTGCAGAGGTTTCTGCAGGTTCACCACGATCTGGCTGCGATCGCGAAACACCAGGGTGACCATGCCGCCCACACGCTGATTGTCGATGTCGACATCGCTTTCCTCGTTGAGGCGGTCGCAGCAGGTTTCGATGGCGCGCAAAACGCTCTCGGCGCGGTCCATGAATTCAGTGTCGGTCATTACAATTCCGTGATGTTGCAAAGCTCCCGGATTCTAGTCAGGCCCCTAAGCCACACCGCGTTTGCTGTCATTGCCACGATCGCCTCGCTGGCCTTGGCCGGCTGTGGCCAGACCGGCAATCTGTACCTGCCAACCGAGCCGGCTGCGGCCAAACGCGCCACCCTGCCCCAATCCATGTGGCCCGCCATGCCGGACCGCAAGAAACCCGGCACCCCCGCCACACCACCGACCCCCAGCCAGCCCTCCGCCCCCGCACCCGTCAACGCTCCTGCCGTCCCATGACCGTCTCCAAACTCCCGGGCCAGCCCCATATCGCCTACCGGGGCGATGAACTCTTCATCGAAAACGTGCGCCTGGCCGACCTGGCCCATCAGCACGGCACCCCCCTGTTCGTCTACTCCAAGGCGGCCATGCTCTCGGCCCTGGGGGCCTACCAGCGCGGCTTTGCCGGCCGCCAGGCGCAGATCTGCTACGCCATGAAAGCCAACTCGTCGCTGGCCGTGCTGCAGCTGTTCGCCCAGGCTGGCTGCGGCTTCGACATCGTTTCTGCTGGCGAACTGGAACGCGTGCTGGCTGCAGGCGGTGAGCCCGGGAAAATCATCTTTTCCGGTGTGGGCAAGACGCGCGTCGAGATGCGCCGGGCGCTCGACACCGGCATCGGCTGTTTCAACGTCGAGAGCGAGGCAGAAATCGACGTGCTCAACGAGGTGGCGCAGGCCGCCGGCAAACGCGCGCCCATCAGCATCCGCGTCAACCCCAACGTCGACGCCAAGACCCACCCCTACATCTCGACCGGGCTCAAGGGCAACAAGTTCGGCATCGCCCACGAAAGCGCGCTGGCCATCTACCAGCGTGCGGCCACGCTGCCGGGTCTGCATGTCGTGGGCATCGACTGCCACATCGGCTCGCAGATCACACAGGAATCCCCCTACCTGGACGCCATGGACCGCGTGCTGGATCTGGTCCAGGCCATCGAAGCGGTCGGCATCCCCTTGCATCACATCGACTTCGGCGGTGGCCTCGGCATCGATTACAACGGTGACACCCCGCCCGCCGCCGACGCCCTGTGGGCCAAGCTGCTGGCCAAGCTGGACGCGCGCGGCTACGGCCAACGCCAGTTGATGATCGAACCCGGCCGCTCCCTGGTGGGCAACGCGGGCGTCTGCCTGACCGAGGTGCTCTACCTCAAGCCGGGCGAGCAGAAGAACTTCTGCATCGTCGACGCCGCCATGAACGACCTGCCGCGCCCGGCCATGTACGAGGCCTACCACCAGATCGTGCCGCTGGCACCGCGCGCGGGAGCCGGTCGTAGCTGGGACGTGGTGGGACCGATCTGCGAAAGCGGCGACTGGCTAGGGCGCGACCGCGCCCTGAACGTGCAGGCCGGCGACCAGCTGGCCGTGCTGTCGGCCGGCGCCTATTGCATGAGCATGGCCAGCAACTACAACACGCGCGGCCGTGCCGCCGAGGTCCTGGTCGACGGTGATCAAGCCCACCTGATCCGTCGCCGCGAGAGCGCCAGCGACACGTTCCAGCACGAAAAGCTGCTCTGACCCATCCAATCCGCCACGATTTGACTCACATCAAATCGTGGAGCGGCTGTCTTTCCTATAGTCGCGCCTTGCTGTCACACCACCACAGAAAGGCCGAACGTGTCGATCGAGCTTTACCGGGACCCCAACCACGTCTGCCTGATGTTCACCGATCTGGTGGAAGAGGATGGCGATATCGTCCAGTCCAACCAGTTCCTGATCGTCGACCATGAGCATGGCGCCATCATCGACCCGGGTGGCAACCTGGCTTTCAACGAACTGCTGCTTACCAGCTCCCGCTTCTTCACCCCGCAGCATCTGTCCTACCTGATCGCCTCGCACGCGGATCCGGACATCATCGCCTCGCTCGATCGCTGGTTGACATCGACGCCAGCCCAGCTCGTCATCTCGCGCATCTGGGAACGCTTTGTTCCACACTTCACCAAGGCCGGCAAGACCCACGGCCGGGTCATCGGCGTCGCCGACGCAGGGGGCATCCTGCCGCTGGGCAAGAGCGAGTTGCACCTGCTGCCGGCTCACTTCATGCACTCCGAGGGCAATTTCCATTTCTACGATCCGATCAGCAAGATCCTCTTCACCGGCGACCTCGGCGTCTCCATGATGTCAGGCGAACAGGCCAAAAAACCGGTGACCGACTTCAAGGCGCATGTGCCGCTGATGGAGGGTTTCCACCGGCGCTACATGGTGTCGAACAAGATCCTGCGACTCTGGGCCGCGATGGCGCGCAAGCTCGATATCTCCATGCTGGTGCCGCAGCATGGCGCACCGCTGGCCGGGCCGGCCATTCCCGCCTTCTTCGACTGGATCGAAAACCTGAGCTGCGGCATCGACCTCTTCGACGAACGCATGTACCAGCTACCGCGGACCCTGATCGATCCGCGCCTGACCAACAGCCGACCGGCCGCGCTGAACTGAAACAGCGCGCCACAGCCGCCAAGCCAGCAAAGCGCCCAGGACAGCGGCATAAACCTGCACCTCGGCAAAATCGTTCTTGCCTGCGCGCATCCAGAAGAAGTGCAGCACCGCCAGCACCGCTACGGCATACACCAGCCTGTGCAGCAGCTGCCAGCGCGCGGCCCCCAGGAAGCGTATGGCCCGGTTCCATGACGTGGCAGCCAGGGGCGTCAGCAGCACGAAGGCCGAGAAACCCACCAGGATGAACGGCCGCTTGATGATG
>JACCDS010564667.1_pt1 | contig 10650 bp, 10 predicted proteins | sample 7446441 | NCBI WGS metagenome assembly JACCDS01 (sample SAMN15323445, study PRJNA562643) | freshwater metagenome | isolation source: river surface water | place: USA:Blue River Watershed | collected 2017-08-17 | reverse complement strand
TTTCGCCCGCGTCGACGGCCTTTGGTGCTGCACCGAACACCCAGGCACACATGATTGACATGGCATTGCCAGGCGTGCTGCCCGTCTTGAACCGCGAGGCGGTGGCCTGTGCCATTCGATTTGGGCTAGCGGTGGGGGCAGCGATCGCACCCCATTCGATTTTTGCGCGCAAAAATTATTTCTATCCGGATCTGCCCAAGGGTTATCAGATCAGTCAGTTCGAGACCCCCGTCGTACAAGGGGGCTTCGTCACGATTGTGACCGACCAAGGCGCACAAAAAATTGCCCTCACGCGTGCACATCTGGAGGAAGACGCAGGCAAATCAATTCACGAGGGAATCGACGGGCTTCCGCAGGGATGTTCGGGGATTGACCTCAATCGTGCGGGCACGCCACTTTTAGAGATTGTGAGCGAGCCGGTGATGCGGTCTGCCAAAGAGGCCGTGGCCTATGCCAAGGCATTGCATACGCTCGTCACCTGGATTGGCATCTGCGATGGCAACCTTCAAGAGGGATCCTTTCGGGTGGATGCCAACGTGTCGGTACGGCCTGTTGGACAGACGACTTTTGGGACCCGTTGCGAGATTAAAAACCTGAACTCATTTCGATTTCTTGAGAAAGCGATTGACGTCGAGGCAAGACGCCAGATTGAGCTGATTGAGGAAGGTGGGAAGGTTGTTCAGGAGACGCGTCTATTCGACCCAGAGCGTGAAGAGACTCGCGCCATGCGCAGCAAAGAAGACGCCCATGACTACCGTTACTTCCCAGACCCTGACCTGCCGCCTTTGGTGATCAGCACCGAGTGGATTGACTCGGTTCGTGCGGCGATGCCAGAGCTTCCCGATCGTCTACGGGAGCGACTCGTTGAGGCCTATGGTCTTTCGGACTATGACGCATCGATGGTGGCCCAGAGCCGCGCCACATCGGAGTTCTTTTTCGCGGTGTTAGCGGCGACTCAGCCTGCACCGTGTGACCCTAAGCTGATTGCGAACTGGATGATGGGGGAGCTTGCCTCGGCCTTAAATCGTGAGGCGATCGAGATCACGGCGTCAAAGATTTCTCCGGCACAGCTTGCGGGGCTCCTGGCGCGCGTGGCAGATGGCACGGTGAGTAATAAGATTGCGCGAGATATCTTTGGCGCACTCTGGTCAGGGGAATTCGCCTCTGCGGATGCCGTGATTGATGCCAAGGGGCTTCGACAGATTCAGGATACCGGCCTGATCGCGGGAATTGTCGATGAGGTGGTCGCGGCTAATCCCAAAATGGTCGAAGAGTTCAAGGCGGGCAAGGAAAAGGCGATGAACGCGCTTGTTGGGCAGGTCATGAAGCGGTCACAGGGCAAGGCCAACCCGCAGCAGGTGACGGATCTGGTCCGCGCCAAGCTCAGTCGATAGCAGGCTTCTTGGATTCGGTGTCATGCGACCGTAAGAAATTGGTCGGTGACACCGTCTAAAGGATATCTTGATGAGATAAAGGACATCTCCAATGAAATCCAGTTTCGTAAACACCTGTGCTGCCCTGCTCATCGCAGGCACCTCGGTCGCATCATTTGCGGCACTTCCAGAACCTGTAGATCCTCGTGCCGTGGCGCAGATGTCGATGCAAGAGCGTCTTGAGCAAAGCCGACAGCTACGTGAGGCGATGGCCAAGGCCACGCCGGAAGAGCGAAAGGCTTATCGAGAAAAGCTTCGCGCCAAGATGGACGCGCTGAGTCCTGATGAGCGTCACGCCCTCCATCAAAAGATGCGCGACGACTGGAAGCAGCTCACTCCTGAGCAGAAACAGCAGATGAGTCAGGCGCGGCGAGACCATGTGGAAGGGTTGAGCCGAGAAGAGCGAAAGGCCATGCGGGAGGAGCGACGCAAGGCATTCGAGAAACTCTCCCCTGAAGAGCGAAAGAAGTGGCGTGATGACATGCGCAAAATGCGCCAGCACTATCGTCACTATGACGATCATCGACACGGTCACGGTCACCGCGAGGCGTGCTAACAACGATGTCTGGCAGATCAGCCTCGTGGTCCGATGACCAGGGGCTTTTTCGTGCGGCCCGCGCGGGGGAACGAAAGGCGGCTCGTGCATTGGTAGATGCGTTAAGCCCTCGTGCTCATGCCTTAGCCTGGCGAATGCTGGGCGATGCTGCAGAGGCCGAAGACGTTCTTCAGGATGCATTCATTCGGCTATTCAGTAGTGCGGAGTTTCAGGGGCAGTCACTGCTGGCGACGTTTTTTCACACGATGGTGGCACGCCTCTGTCTCGATCGAATTCGTCGGAAAAAACCCGAAACACTCACGGATCCCCAGGATTTTGAGCGACTGTCAGAAAATGAACCCTCTCTCACAGAAGATCCGCAGGTTCAGTTATCGAATCAGCAGATCGCCGATCAGATGCAGGCTGCCATTGCTCAGCTAAGCCCGCGTCAACGTCTCGCGATTTCGCTCTGGGCGTATCATGACTTTGAAGCGATCGATATTGCACGGGCACTGGATTGCGATCTCAACGCGGCCCATCAGTGTCTCCACCGGGCGAAGACATCGCTTCGGAAATTGTTGGAAGGAAGCGCACATGACTAATCATCAAAATGACCATCTAAAACAGGCGATCTGTGATGCCCCGCACCCACGGTTGCGGCCAGACTTTACTGAGCAGACCCTTGCCCGTATCGCACAAGCGAGATCAGTCGATCATGGGGTTCAGGTCGACTCTCAGGGGAATACGCTAGCGCTGGGGGGGCTTGGCCGACTCGGGTCCATCGCGCGTCGTCGCTGGATATTGACGGCAGCATTCGTGATTGCTGCAGCTGTATCAGTGCAGGCGATTCAGATGTTGACCGCTGAAGATGACCTACTCGAACTCGACACCTTATCGATATCGAGCCTTCTCGTGCTCTAGTCGTAGTCGATGATTAACGGGGCGTGATCAGAGAATCGCGTCTCTGTGTAGATGGATGCGGATCGTGCGACCGCTGCAATGCCGGGTGTCGCAATCTGATAGTCGATACGCCAACCGACATTATTCGCTCGGGCCTGGCCGCGATTGCTCCACCAGGTGTACTGATCGGGTCGTGGATCAAGACGTCGAAACACGTCAACCCAACCGAGCTCATCAAAGACTCGAGTGAGCCATGCCCGCTCCTCGGGGAGAAATCCTGAGTTCTTCAGATTGCCCTTCCAGTTCTTGAGATCGATCTCGTGGTGGGCAATGTTCCAGTCACCGCAGATCACAAACTCTCGGCCGGTGTCGCGGTGCTCTTTTGCCCATTGCGCGAGCACGGGAAAAAAGGCCTCAAGAAATCGAAACTTAGAAGCCTGACGTTCTTCGGAGGCAGAGCCTGACGGAAGGTAGACACTCACTACAGACAGGGGGGTCTTGGCCTGATCGAAATCGGCACGAAGCACGCGACCCTCTTGGTCAAACTCCCGAACGCTGATGCCACGGCTGACGTGCGTTGGTGGTAAGGCACTGTAGATCCCCACGCCGCTGTAGCCTTTTTTCTGCGCGGTATAGAAAATCCCGGGCAGAGATCGATCATTGTGAAGAATGGCCAGATGGGCATCCGATAAATCCGCCTCTTGGGCCTTGAGCTCTTGGACGCAGACCACGTCGGCATGCTGCTGCCCAAGCCAGTCCATGGCCCCCTTGGTGGCGGCGGATCGAATGCCGTTGAGGTTCAGAGAGATGAGTCGCATGGGGTATATTCTCTCGCATCATGACCCACCCTTCCGCATCAGCCTCTATCGACCAGGCATTTATCCAGTTTGCGCTGGATTCCGGGGTGCTTCGGTTTGGTGAATTTAAGACCAAAGCTGGGCGCCTTTCCCCGTACTTTTTTAATGCCGGCCTGTTTCATCACGGCGGCATGCTCGGAAGCCTTGCGCAGTTTTATGCCAAGACGTTTCTTGCAGCCGAGTTTGACGGTCGCATGACGGTCGATATGTTGTACGGGCCGGCCTACAAAGGGATTACGCTCGCAAGTGCTACCGCAGTCGCGCTTGCCCATTCGGGCCGTGATATCGGGTTTGCCTATAACCGCAAGGAAGCCAAAGACCATGGTGAAGGCGGCGTAGTCGTCGGTGCGCCACTCGCAGGACGCGTGCTGATCATTGATGATGTAATTTCAGCGGGCACGTCGGTTCGTGAATCGGTAGAACTGATTCGTGCACATGGGGCAACGCCCGCAGGGGTATTGATTGCGCTGGATCGGATGGAACGTGGTGGTACTGCGGAATCTCCGACCGATCGATCAGCGGTGCAAGAAGTGCAGGACCTCTTTGGTATCCCTGTCATTGCCATTGCAACGCTTGCCAACCTGCTGCAGTTTCTTGAGCAGACCAAGAGTCCAGAACTTGCCCGTCATCAGGCGGCGGTGCTGGCCTATCGAGAGCAGTGGGGCGTCTAGACTGTTGCTGGAGATCGCCTCGAGAGTCGGCGTTCTGCTATAGCGAAGGATCTGGCGGAAGCGTCTCCAGGGTTCTGCCAATCGCTTTGGCATAAAGTGGCAGCACCTGATCGAGATGTCGATCAATGTCTTCAATTCGGTTGTTCCCGGATGGATGCGTCGATAGCCACTGCGGCGGTGCATTTTTCGATGCCGACGCCATTTTCCGCCAGAGTGTGATTCCCGCCCGCGGATCAAAACCGGCACGGGCGGCAATATCGAGTCCAATCAAGTCTGCTTCACTCTCATCGTCACGAGAGAACTTCAGCATGGTGAGCTGGGCACCATAGTCCATCGCCATTCGACCCATATCACCGAGCCCGAGTACAGATGACAGCACACTCGCACCGATGCCAGTGAGCTGATTCTTCGCCAGTCGTTCACGCGAGTGTTCCCGCAGTGCATGGGCCATTTCGTGGCCCATGATCATGGCCACTTCGTCGTCAGTCAGGGCAAGCCGTTCAAGAATGCCCATATAGAAACCGATCTTGCCACCCGGCATGCAGAAGGCATTGATCGTATTGGCGTTAAAGAGCTGCACCTCCCAAGGCCATTCTTTGGCGCGTGGATTCCACCGCACGGTATGGGGCAACAGACGATTGGCAATCGTTTTCAGTCGAATCAGCTGAGGGTGGCTGTCGTTCGCCAACGCATTCTTCTGGGCGGCCTGCCGCTTCATCTGAACGAACTGCTGGGCAGCGGCCCGTTCAAGCTGGTCTGCGGGGACGAGGTTACGCAGTCGGGATGGTTTGTCGACAACAATGCCCGCTTCCTCTGCGGAAGGATTGGCGCGGCTCCCCTGCGCAAGGCTCGGGTCTGCGGCAAGACAGACCACAAGGCTCATCATTAGCCCAGCGAAGAGGCTCTTATTTTTCAAAGCAGAAAATCTCATAAGCGTTGACAATACGGCCAGACGATTGAGTAAGTGACTCTTTATTGTGAACCAGTCTTCATCCGATAGTTCCGCCCACCAGACGTTGCCCCCCCGCCGCGCACTGCTGATCATGACCTTAGTGCTTGGATTTGCCAGCGGCCTGCCTTTGGCGCTGTCGACAGGCACGATGCAGGCTTGGCTGACGGTGGAAGGAGTCAATCTCAAGACGCTTGGCTGGTTAACCCTGCTGGGCCTTCCCTATACCTATAAGTTTGCCTGGGCGCCCCTGCTGGATCGCTATCGCCTGCCTTGGCTTGGTTGGCTGGGGGGACGTCGTCGTGGCTGGCTTGTCGTACTACTTCTGGCGATGGCTCTGGTGCTCTTCGGTATGTCCCAGCAGACACCGGGTGCCGCCACCGAGAGCCTATGGGGGCTTGCGACATTGGCAGGGCTTCTTGTGGTCCTATCTGCAAGCTTTGACATTGTGTTTGATGCATGGCGCGCAGAGTCGCTCACGCCCGAGCAACGTGGCCTGGGCGCTGCCTGGTCGGTCGTGGGCTATCGATTGGCGATGCTGACCTCTGGGGGGCTCGCGCTGATGTTGGCGGATCTTTATCTCGGCTTCGCGGGGGTCTACGCTGTGATGGCGGTGTTCTGCCTGGTGCTTGCAGTGGTCGCCGTGTTTTCTCCGGAGCCTGCACAGGTCAGTGCGCCGCGATCGCTGATCGATGCCACCGTGGAGCCTTTTAAGGAGTTTTTTAGTCGTAAAGGTGCCATCCTGATTCTGGTCACCATCATCTTGTACAAGCTTGGCGACGCTTTTGCGGGGAGCTTGTCGACTGCGTTTCTGATCCGTGGCGCAGGATTTAGTCCTGCTGAAGTCGGCGCTGTGAACAAAGGAGTTGGGTTGGTGGCCACGCTGGTGGGAGGCCTCGCAGGGGGGCTGCTGATGTCCCGGATCTCGCTGTGGACGGCCTTATTGATCTTTGGAATTCTCCAGGCCATCACCAACCTGGGGTTCTGGTGGCTTGCTGCTTTTCCGCCGAGTCTGACCGGTATGACGGGCGTTGTACTGCTGGAAAATCTTGCTGGCGGGATGGGGACCGCTGCCTTTGTGGCGCTATTGATGACGCTCTGCGATATCCGGTTTACTGCCACGCAGTTTGCGCTGCTCTCGGCACTTGCGTCGATTGGTCGTGTGTTGGTTGGCCCAGTCGCTGGGGTGACCGCTACGGACTGGGGCTGGCCAACTTTCTTTTTGTTTTCGACTGCTGCTGCGATCCCCGGACTGGTAATGCTTGTTGGAATTCGCAAAAGACTAGCGGGGCCTGGCCCCGCTGTCGAGGTTACTTCACCACGATCACAGGAATCGGGCTAAGACTGGTCAGTTTGGTGGTGACGGATCCCAGCAGAAGATCGGTGACAGAACTACGCCCTTTTCCGCCAAGCACTAAGAGCTCAATGTTTTGATTCTTGATGGTCTCGAGAATAGTGGGAGCGACTTCTCCGTGACCTTTCACGATATCGGCAGACATCCCTGCCTCAGCGACGATCGCCTTGGCATCGGCGAGCTCTTCTTCGGCAATCTGATCCATGTAGCTTTCGATCTGTTTACGGTCAATGCCGCGGGCAACGGGAGAGATCAGTGCGGAGAGGTGGACATTGATGAGGACGAGTGAAGCAGGCGCCTTCATCATGTTGCCAAGTCGGATGGCTTCCCTTAAAGCGCGAAGAGAGTTTTCTGATCCATCAATCGCGATTCCAATTCGCATGGTGATTTCCTTTCCTGAAAGTCCCGTCGTGGGAATTACTCAACCGTGACACTTTTTGCAAGGTTGCGCGGTTTATCGACATCATTACCACGCGCTAAGGCCACATGATACGCGAGCAACTGCAGGGGTAGTACATGAAGGATGGGGGAAACCTGGCCCGCATGGTCCCCCAGGGTGATGACCTCGATTCCTTCCGATGCCGTGATACCGGACCCCTTGTCCGCCACGATATAGAGTGCGCCACCGCGGGCTCGGACCTCATGCAGGTTACTTTTAAGCTTTTCGACAAGCTGGTCATTGGGAGCGATCGCAATCACCGGCATCTCCGCATCAACCAATGCTAACGGCCCATGTTTGAGTTCTCCTGCCGCGTAGGCTTCCGCGTGAATATAGGAGATCTCTTTTAGTTTTAGCGCCCCTTCCATCGCGATGGGGTAGTGAATGCCACGACCAAGGAAGAGGGCGTGATCTTTGTGAACAAAGGCCTCTGCCCAGCGTTTGAACTCCGGTTCTGCAGCGAGAATCTGCATCATCGCGTTTGGCAGGTGTCGAAGTTGGCTGAGCGCCGCCTGCTCGGTCTCCGATGACAGACGCCCTTTCATCTTCGCCATGACAAGCGTGAATAAAAAGAGCGTCGCAAGCTGTGTGGTGAAGGCCTTGGTAGAGGCGACGCCAATTTCAGGACCTGCGCGGGTAAGAAAACGAAGTGTCGAGGCGCGAACCAGTGATGACTCAGGGACATTGCAGATCGCGAGACTGTGGGCAAGACCGAGCGAGGCAGCATGCTGAAGACCTGCCAGCGTATCGGCAGTCTCACCGGACTGTGAGATCGTAATGACCAGCGTATTGGGCAGTGCCACACTCTCGCGATAGCGATACTCACTGGCGATCTCCACGGACACAGGAATCTTGGCGATGGACTCTAGCCAGTACTTGGCGACGAGCCCTGCGTGGTAGCTCGTGCCGCAGGCCAGAATCAGGATCTGTTGCGTCGCATTGAGGACTGGCGCAGCCTCGTGGCCGAAGAGTGTTGGTGACAAGGCAGAGGCCCCCATCACTTCCTCTAATGTTGCGGCAACCGCCCCAGGTTGTTCAAAGATTTCCTTCTGCATGAAGTGGGCGTAGGGCCCAAGTTCAATCGCATCGAGTGAAAGAGAGCTCTTGGTCGCTGCGCGGTGCACGGGCTGATTGGCACGATCGACAATGGAAACTTGATCAGGCATCAGGCAGACGAGATCGCCATCTTCGAGATAAATAATTTCCCGAGTCACCTGAAGCAGTGCGGAGGTATCCGATGCGAGAAAGTTTTCTGCGCCAGCAGCGCCATGCGACTGATCGCCGAGGCCAATCAAGAGTGGCGCACCCTGACGAGCGCCAATGATGAGGCCTGGATCTTGATTACAGACCACGGCAATCGCATAGGCTCCTGACAACTGGGCACGGGCGAGTTCAACGGCCTTTTGCAGCGAGGGCGATGTCTGACGAAGGTAATGAACGAGATGGGCAATGACCTCGGTATCAGTCTCAGAGATAAAGACATAGCCTTCTGCTTGCAGCATCTGCCGCAGGGACGCATGGTTCTCAATAATCCCGTTATGCACCACACACACCGACAGACCATTTCGGTCGGACAGATGGGGGTGTGCATTATCGGTGGTGACACCACCATGGGTAGCCCAGCGGGTGTGGGCAATACCGACGCGAGCGGTGAGTGCCTGTGACTGCGTCTCGAGCTCAGCAACGCGGCCGACTGCTCGGACACGCGTAATGCCGGTGGTCTGCGCAATAGCAAGGCCGGCCGAGTCATAGCCGCGGTACTCGAGTTTCTTGAGACCTTCAATTAGAACAGGAACGATATTCCGCGGATTTTGTGGAGCGGCGACAGCACCGACGATGCCACACATCTCAGTGCGCCTTCTTGTGAGGAAGTTAATAGGTCTTCAGTGACACCTGGGGGCTTCGCGAGAGCGTAAGCGTTCTTGCCGGCGCATCCTGTGTCAGTGTTGTTCCTGCGCCAAGCGTTGCACCCTCGCCAACGGTCACAGGCGCAACCAGCTGGGTGTCCGATCCGATGAAGGCGTCGTCTTCAATCACCGTGCGGTGTTTTTCTGCACCATCGTAGTTGCAGGTGATCGTGCCGGCGCCGATATTCACGCGGGCACCAATTGTGGCATCACCCAGATACGACAGATGATTCGCCTTGGACCGAGGGCCCAGTTCTGTATTCTTGATTTCGACAAAGTTTCCGACATGGGCACCTTCTCCCAGTTGCGAGCCGGGCCGAATACGGGCATAGGGTCCGACTACCGCCTTCGGACCAATGATGGCCTGGTCAATCATGCTGAAGGCCTCAATCTGAACGTCACCATCAATTTGCGTGTGACGAATAACGCAGTACGGACCGATGGTGGTGCCGCGACCAATCGACACATCTCCTTCAAAGACACAGCCCACGTCGATGGAGACATCCGGTTCACATCGCAAGGTTCCGCGGACTTCAATACGATCAGGGTCCATCAGGCGAACGCCTTGGTCCATTAGCAGCTGCGCGCGTTGGCGTTGAACACGACGCTCAATATCCGCGCGCTGAGACTGGCTGTTGACCCCTAAGGTCTCCTCCTCTGAGGCTGGCATAACCGACCCAATGGGATATTTGTCTTTTGAGGCCATGGCAATAATGTCCGTGAGGTAGAACTCGTTTTGGCTATTGTGATTGGTGAGCTGCCCAAGCCAGCGAATCAAGGGCACTGTTGGCGCGATCAAGAATCCAGTATTGATTTCTTGAATCGCTCGAATCTCGGGGCTTGCATCTTTCTCTTCGACGACAGCGATAATCTCACCGGCGTCATTTCGAACGATACGCCCATAGCCGAATGGATCAGGGAGCATCGCGGTCAAGACTGCCATACCTTGATGACGAAGGGCTTCAGTATTTAGGCGCGATAGGGTGTCGCTCGTAATCAACGGCACGTCCCCATAAAGAATTAAGGTGGGAACATTCGTATCTAAAAAGGGGATGGCCTGCTGAACTGCATGCCCAGTCCCTTGTGGCGGATCCTGAACGGCCCAGTAAATGGCACAGCGATCTGGGCCGCCTGAGTCGGACTTCTCGGGATAGGCGTTGAGTACCCACTGACGCACCTGATCAGCGCCGTGACCGACCACCAGGATCAGTCGCGTGGGAGCGAGTGTCATCGCGGTCTGTAAGACATGTCCCAGCATTGGGTTTCCTGCAACAGAATGAAGTACCTTGGGCAGATCGGATCGCATCCGAGTGCCCTTCCCTGCTGCGAGAATGACGATATTCATGGCGTTGTCTTAAATATGACGGGCTTCACCGCCATGGCCACGGCGTTGGTTGGGAGATAGGAATGAGCCGATCACCATACCGAGCGCGCTCGCGAAAAGACCAATGAGCTGGGGTTCTCCTGGCCCTTCAAAGCCGGTAATTTCTAAAACAATCCAGGTCGAGAGCCCCATCGCGATAGCGAGTCCCGCGCCGAGATTGCTTGCCCGCTTCCAGAACAGGCCTGCGGTGAGGGGCACAAAGGCACCCGCAAGCGTGATGC
>JACCDS010731817.1_pt1 | contig 10652 bp, 11 predicted proteins | sample 7446441 | NCBI WGS metagenome assembly JACCDS01 (sample SAMN15323445, study PRJNA562643) | freshwater metagenome | isolation source: river surface water | place: USA:Blue River Watershed | collected 2017-08-17 | reverse complement strand
GGGCGGCGTGCCGCAGCAGCTGCCCGGTGGCGAGGTGTACTCGGCGCTGGAGAAGGGCACCATCGACGCGGCGGAATGGGTCGGCCCCTACGACGACCAGAAGCTCGGCTTCAACAAGGTGGCGCCCAACTATGCCTATCCCGGCTGGTGGGAAGGCGGCCCGCAGCTCGACTTCTTCATCAACCAGAAGGCCTGGGACGGCCTGTCGGCCGAGTACAAGGCCATCGTCGAGTGCGCGGCTTCCTACGCGCATGTCGACATGCAGGGCAAGTACGACGGCCGCAATCCGGTGGCGCTGCGCAACCTGGTGTCCAGCGGCACCAAGCTGTTCCGCTTCCCGAAGGACGTGATGGACACCGCCTTCAAGGAGGCGATGGCCCTCTACGCCGAGATCGGCGACAAGAACCCGAACTGGAAGAAGGTCTACGCCGACTACGCCAAGTTCCGCGCCGATCAGAACGTGTGGTTCCGCTTCGCCGAGTCCGGCTTCGACGACTTCATGCAGCAGCAGAAGCTGTGATCGCCCGGGGCGCTTCGTGCGCCTCGCACTGAATTTCAGGGCCGCCCAGCACAGGCTGAGGCGGCTTTTTCATTTTTGTTCTGCCTTCTGTGGCGCCTCCCCCCGGCTTGAGTGGAAGTGACACTTGTCACAAAAATGAAAGGGGTATTGGGCATGAATGGTGGATAGACTTTGCATGAATAGTTCTTGTTTGCATAAATCTGGAAACCGATTATCACAATCGGATGCGATGAGTTCGAACAGGATTCATGCGTTTGCTGCACCATCGCCCTCGATGTTCCCTGTGCTTTCATGACGGATACCCCTCAGCCTTTTTCCCGTCCCCAGCTTGTGGTGCGTGCGTGGCAGCTGCGTGATGCCGACGCGGGTGCGCTGAAGCTGTTCATGAACCTGCTTCGCAGCCGCCTGCAGGCCGAATGGGTGGCGGCAGAGGCGGGTTCGCCGGTCGATCTTCTGGTGCTGCCGGTGGGCGTGGCCGATCCGTCCGGCTTCGAGGCCTTGGCCGCCTCTGGGGCGATCCGGCTGAGCATTGCCGCCGATGTGGCAGAGCGGGCTCGTGCGGAGGCACCGGTGCTGCAGCGGCCGCTGCAGTTCGAGGAGTTCAGCGCGCTGATGCTCGAGATCGAGCGGGGGCTGATCGAGACGGCGGGGGCTCGCCGTGCTGCACCGGCCCCGGTCGATGTCGTACCTGCACCCGCACTCGCTCCCGCTCCCGCTCCCGCTCCGACAGCGGCTGCCACCGTGCTCGTCGAACCGGTGCCTGTGGCCCGGCCGTCTGCCCGTCCCGGGCTGGAGCTGGCGCCGGGCGCGCGGGTGCGGCTGCGGCGCTGGCCGGATCCGGTGCAGTTGCAGGGGCGCAAGGGGCATCAGCGGCTGGCCAGCCAGATCGCGGCCACCGCGCTCGAGCGCGAGGATCTGCTGTCGCTGTCGGGCCTGCCGGAGGTCGAGGTCGATGCCTTCCTGCAGGCGATGCACCGTGCCGATCTGCTCGAGGTGCTGCCGCCCGAGGCCGCCTCGGCCGGCGCTGAGGCGGCTGAAGTCACCGCCGTCGATCCCGCCGCCGCCGAGCCGGTGCCGGGCAGCCTGTTCGGTCTGATCCGCCGCCGCCTGGGCATCGGCAGCTGAAGCCCGGACGACTCGGCCTGATGCGCGACTGCAAGATCGTCTTCACCGGCACGCCCGGTGCCGGCAAGACCACCGCGATCGCCGCGATCAGCGATGTCCCGCCGGTGGTGACCGACGTGCCCAACCGGGATCCCTCGCTGGCCAAGGCCCGCACCACCGTCGGCATGGACTATGGCGAGGTGGTGATCGCCGATCTGGTGCGGGTGCGCCTGTTCGGCACGCCGGGCCAGACCCGCTTCGACTTTCTCTGGCCCATCCTCGCCCACAAGGCGATGGGGCTGATCATTCTGGTCGACAACTCTCGCCCCGATCCGCTGGCCGACCTGCGCATCTATCTCGATGCCTTCGCCGAGCAGCTCGAGCACACCGCCTGCGTCATCGGCATCGGCCGGACCGAGGCGCATCCCGAGCCGGGCCTGCAGGCCTTCGGCGACGAGCTGGCGCGGCGCGGCCGGGTGTTTCCCGTACTGCCGGTCGATGTGCGCGAGCGCGACGAGGTGCTGATGCTGCTCGACTGCATCCTGGCCCAGCTCGAGGCCCGCAACCGTGCCGGCCGTGGTCTGGCCCTGATGCGTCGCACCGGTCGGCACGAGCGATGAGCCGCTCTTTCTCTCACCTGATTTCACACTGACCACGGAAGGAATCCGAACATGGCCAACATCAAGCAAAGCCTTGAACAACTGATGACCGTCGATGGCGCGATGTGCGCAGCCCTCGTCGACTCCGAGAGCGGCATGATGCTCGGCTCGACCGGCTCCGGCGTCGATCTGGAGATCGCCGCCGCCGGCAACACCGAGGTGATGCGCGCCAAGCTGCGCACGATGAAGCAGCTCGGCCTGGACGACCGCATCGATGACCTGCTGATCACGCTGGGCAAGCAGTACCACATCATCCGCCCCTGCACCCGCCAGGAAGGCATGTTCTTCTACTTCGTGCTGGACAAGTCGCGCGCCAACCTGGCGCTGGCCCGCCGCAAGGCGGTCGACGTCGACCGCGACCTGCAGTTCTGATCTTCGGCCGATCGTCCGGCCGCTCCGGCCGCTCCGGGCGCGGGGCCTAGAATCCGCGCCGATGAATCCTTCCTCACGGATCGCCGGCACGGCGACTGGCCGGCCGGCTCTCTGGCCCGGGCTGGCCTTTGCGCTCGTCGGCTCGATCGCCTTTTCCGGCAAGGCCATCATCGTCAAGCTGGCCTATCGGCATGGCACCGACGCGGTGACGCTGCTGATGCTGCGCATGCTGTTCGCGCTGCCGCTGTTCCTCGCGCTGGCCTGGTGGTCGGGGCGAGGGCGGCCGGCGCTGACCCGGCGCGACTGGGGCGCGGTGCTCGGCCTGGGCTTCTCGGGCTACTACCTCGCCAGCTTTCTCGACTTTCTCGGCCTGGCCTACATCAGCGCCAGCCTCGAGCGTCTGATCCTTTATCTCAACCCGACGCTGGTGCTGCTGCTGGGCGTGGTGCTGCATGGCCGCCGGGTCAGCGCGAAGCAGCTGCTGGCGCTGGCGGTCAGCTATGGCGGCGTGATGCTGGTCTTCGGCCATGAGCTGAACGATCTGGGCCCGAATGTCGGCCTGGGCACGCTGCTGGTCTTCGGCAGCGCGCTGAGCTATGCGGTCTATCTGGTGCAGAGCGGCCAGGAGGTGCAGCGCCTGGGCGCGCTGCGTCTGACCGGACTGGCCACCACCGTGGCCTGCCTGCTGTGCATCGGCCAGTTCCTGCTGCTGCGCCCGGCGGCGTCGGTGCTGACGGTGCCGACGCCGGTGCTGTGGCTGTCGCTGCTCAATGCCATCGCCTGTACCTTCGCGCCGGTCATCCTGGTGATGATGGGCATCGAGCGCCTGGGCGCGACGCTGGCGGCGCAGACCGGGCTGGTCGGGCCGATGAGCACCATCCTGATGGGCATCTTCATTCTCGGCGAGCCGATGACGCCGTGGATCCTGGGCGGCACCGCGCTGGTGCTGGTCGGCGTGGCACTGCTGGCGCGATGGCGTTGACGCTAACGGTGACGCCGAGGTTCAGCGCTTCGACGACACCACGATGCCGGCGACGATCAGCACGAAGGCCGCTGCGTGGTACAGGTGCGGCGCCTCGCCGAGCAGCGCGGTGGAGAGCAGCGCTGCGAACAGCGGCGTCAGATTGACGAACAGGCCGGCGGTCGTCGGCCCCACCGCGGCCACCGCCCGTCCCCACAGGCCATAGGCCACCAGCGACGGGCCGATGACGATGTAGGCGATCGCGGCGAACACGCCGATCGACCACTCGGGCTGGCGCGGCCAGGCCAGCGCCTCCACGCCGGCCGCACCGCCCGCCCAGAGCAGGCCGAAGAGCGTCTGCACCAGCAGGAACTCATGCCATTCCCAGGTGCGCGGCTGGCCGTCCGTGCCGGTGACCTGCGGGCGCGCCGCACCGCGCATCGACGCGGGCGGGCGCACCAGCAGCCAGCTGTAGCCCGACCAGCTCGCGGCCGCGGCCAGCATGAACAGATCGCCCTGCACGAAGTGCACCTGCGCCAGCGCCAGCGGATCGCCCCGGCCGAGCACCACCGCCACGCCGGCCAGCGACAGCGCCGCGCCGACCATCTGGCCACGCTGCGGTCGCTCCGCGAAGAAGAGCGCGCCGATCAGCAGCATCCACAGCGGCATGCTCGCGGCGATCAGCGTGACGTTGATCGGAGTCGAGGTGGTCAGCGCCACGTACTGCAGCGCGTTGTACGCGCCCACGCCCAGCAGGCCGACCAGCGCCAGATAAGGCCAGCGTGCGGCGATGTCGGCCCGGTTGCGTGCACCGGCGATCGCGCGGTGTCCGATCACCAGCAGCACCAGCAGCACCAGCGCCCAGCGGATCGCGTTGAGCAGCAGCGGCGGCACATGCGGCACCGTCATGCGCCCGACCACCGCATTGCCGGCCCACAGCAGCGGCGGCAAGGTCAGCATCAGCACCAGGCGGGGAGACAGGGCGGGCATGGCAGGACGGTCCGGAAGGGGAGCCGCATCCTAACCGCGAAATAGAACGGTCGTGCAGGACGGTGCGCGGGCGGCACCATCGAAATCACACCCTTTCAAGCGTGATTTATTTATCATTTTTTGCGTGACGGCTCCCGGGCAGACGTTTTTTTCATCTGCTTGGATGATGCGGTTGGACGTGATATTCCGCACAGTTCGGTCGGAAGACAGGGGGGACGGATCGGGCGCCCGGCCACAACAGGGACCTGCGTCTCCGCGTGATGGATTCAGGCCAACAAAGGAACGCAGATGGGACGGGATGTCATCGAGCCGGCCGGCATGGGCGAGCGGCTTGTGCCGGGGGCGAGGGAGGTGGCGGGCCTGGAGGCCGAGACGCCAGGGGTGCGGCTGCTGCTGATCGACGACTACGAGTTCATCCGCATCGGCGTGCGCACGATGTGCACGCGGCTGCACGGCCGACCGGTCGCGTGGCACGAGGCGGGCTCCCTGCAGGACGGCATCGGGATCTTCGGCCACGACGGGCCCTTCGATGCGGTGCTGCTGGACCTCAACCTGAGCGACTGCAAGGGCCTGCAGGGGCTGCGCCTGTTCATGCAGGCCCATCCGCGGGCCCGGGTGCTGATCTTCAGCGGCACGGTCGACGAATTTGTCATCCGCCAGGCCCGGGCACTGGGAGCGCAGGGCTATCTGCGCAAGACCGGCTCGGCGCAGGAGCTGCAGTGCGCGCTGGCCGAGCTGCTGCCGCCGCCTGAGCGTCCGCGCCTGCCGCAGGCCGCCGAGCGGCTCTTTCCCCGACTGCCGGGCTCGTCGATGTACGACCGCATCGCCGAGCTGGGGCCGCGGCATCTGGAGGTGCTGGAGCTGGTGCTGTCGGGCTGCACCAACCAGGAGATCAGCAGCGCCACCACGCTGTCGCTGGGCACGGTCAAGAACTATGTGTCCTCGCTGCTGCTGGCGCTGGACGTGCGCTCGCGCTCGCATCTGATCAGCCTGTTCCGCTGAGCGGCGCCACCGGGCCGGCATGACGCAGCGGCAGATCGCTCGGCGTGTCGTCGTCGGCCCTGGCGAAGGGGGGGAGTCGGCGCCAGAGAATGCACGTGCCGAGCGCCGCTCGGTGCGCCGCCGGCTCGAGGATGCGGCCTTCGCCGATGCCTTCGAGCGGGCGCCGGAGGTGCTGCTGGTGCTGGCCTTGGCGCAGATGGTCAGTGCAGTCTGGCTGGGCGCACTGCAGCAGCGCGGCGCGGTGCTGCTGTGCGCGATGCTGGCGCTGGCCGGTCTGGTGCCCTGCGCGCTCGGTCACCGCGCGATGCGCCGGGCGCGGGTGGCCGGTGCGCCGCGCGAGTGGCTGCAGCGGCTGCGCCGGCGCTGGCAGCGTTGCATGGCGCTGGCGCTGCTGACGCCCGCGCTCACGCTGGCGGCCGACCTGCTCTCGGCCGGTCGGGTCGAGCTCGAGGCGGTGGTGCTGCTGGTGCTGGTCAGCCTGTATGTCGCAGCGCTCTGGGCGGCACGGCCGCTGCTGGGCAGCATGGCGGCGGTGGGGGCGGCTGCCTGCGCGCTGGTCTGCGTCGGTCTCGGCGAGCTGCGGCTGGCCCTGTCGCTGGCGGCGGCGGCGATGCTGGCGCTGTGGCTGCGCCATCAGGTGGCGGCGGTCTGGCTGCGGGCGATGCGCGCCCGTCTCGGGGCAGATGATCTGAGCGCCTCGCTGGCGCGCGAGCGCGATGCGGCGCTGCGTGCGCAGGCCGATGCCCACCGCTTCGTCGCCACCGCCAGCCACGACCTGCGCCAGCCGATGCATGCGCTGGGCCTGTTCGTCTCGTCGCTGGAGCAGCGGGTGCAGGGCAGGCCGGAGGCCTCGATCGTGCGCAACATGACCCGATCGATCGAGGCGCTGGAGCAGTCCTTCGGCGCGATGCTCGACATCTCGCGGCTCGAGGCCGGCTCGATGGAGGTCAACCTGCAGCATTTTGCGCTGCGCGATGTCTTCCGCCGGCTGCATCTGCATTTTGCCGGGCTGGCCGAAACGGCCGGGCTGGGCCTGCGCTTCTCGCCGGGCGGCAAGTCGGTGCGCAGCGACCCGCAGCTGCTCGAGCGGGTGCTGGGCAATCTGGTGCAGAACGCGCTGCGCCATACCCGCGAGGGCGGCGTGGTGGTGGTCGCGCGCAGCACCCGCACCCACACGAACATCGAGGTCTGGGACACCGGCCGCGGCATCGCGCCCGAGGAGCTGCCGCGCATCTTCGACGAGTTCTATCAGGTCCGCGAGGGCGCCCGGCGCCGCCAGCGCGGCCTGGGTCTGGGCCTGGCGATCGTGCGCCGGCTGGTGCGGCTGATGGGGCACACGCTGACGGTGGCGTCCTGCCCGGGGCGGGGCACGATGTTCCGCATCGGCATCGCCACCGGCGCGCTCGACGAGATGGAGCGCGCCACCGCCGCGGCCGACACCGTGCCGATGCCGCTCTTCGAGGCCCGCTCCATCCTGGTGATCGACGACGACGAGGCGATCCGCGAGGGCCTGACGGCGGTGCTGTCCGAATGGGGCTACGAGGTGATGACGGCCGCCGGCATCGGCGAGGCGCTGGCGCTGGCCGACGAGGCCGGCGGCGCGATCGACCTGATCCTGTCGGACCTGCATCTGGCTGACGGCGAGGACGGCCTGGACGCGATCGACAGCGTTCGTCGGCGCTGCGCGTTGCCGGTGCCGGCGCTGGTCATCACCGGCGACACCACCGCCGACGAGATGCGCCGTGTCGAGCAGGCCGGGCTGGTGCGGCTGTTCAAGCCGCTGCAGCCTCGCCGGCTGATGGCGGCGCTGAGCCGGATCGATCCTCGCGGGTGACTTTGGTCGATTGCCCGCTCTTGGCGCCTGGCTGCAGACTGGCCGCACAGGAGGGCCGTGCGCTCATGCCGTCATCGAGATGTCGTTGCTGATTCGGGCCGTTCTTCGGGCGGGGGGCGTCATTGGGGGATCGCTCTGCGCAGCTTTTGGGGCGGAGGGGGGCACGCTGGGACGCGCAGACGACTGCACGCTGGCACTGCCGGATCCCCGGCGATGCATCTCGCGGCTGCAGGCCGAGGTGCTTCCCATCGAGGACGGCTACATGCTGCGCAGCCTGGGGCGGGCCAATCCGCTGCGTCTGAACGGGCAGATGCTGGCACCGGGCTGCTGCGTGCGTCTGCTCGACGGCGACGAGCTGCAAGTCGGCGACTATCTGCTGCAAGTGCAGCTGCTTCCGGCAGGATCGACCGTGATCTCGTAAGCTGACGCCTGGTCACAGGAGACATGAATGCCCGCAAGCGCCCGTGCGATCCAGATCCGCCAGTTCGGCGGCCCCGAAGCGATGCAGCTCGTCGAGCTGGAGGTCGGCGAGCCCGGCCCCGGCGAGGTGCGCATCCGCCACCACGCCGTCGGCGTCAACTTCATCGACATCTACCAGCGCACCGGCCTCTATGCCAACCCGCTGCCGCTGACGCTGGGCATGGAGGGCGCCGGCGTGGTCGAGGCGGTCGGTGCGGGTGTCGATCACCTGCGGGTCGGCGACCGCGTCGCCTACGCCAGCCAGCCGCCGGGCAGCTACTGCGAGCTGCGGGTGATGCCGGCGCGCTCGGTGGTGGTGCTGCCCGACGGCATCGACTTCGAGACCGGCGCGGCGATGATGCTCAAGGGCCTGACGGTGCAGTACCTGCTGCGGCGCACCCAGCCGCAGGGCGGGCTGCAGCCGGGCGACTTCGTGCTGTGGCACGCGGCGGCCGGCGGCGTCGGCCTGATCGCCTGCCAGTGGGCGCGTGCGCTGGGCCTGCGGCTGATCGGCACCGCCGGCGGCGCCGAGAAGTGCCGCCTGGCGCGGGATCACGGCGCCGAGTTCGCCATCGACTACCGCAGCGAGGACTTCGTCGCCCGGGTGCGCGAGATCACCGGCGGGCGCGGCGTGCGTGCGGTCTACGACTCGATCGGCCAGGACACCTTCGAGGGCTCGCTCGACTGCCTGGAGCCCTTCGGCCTGATGGCCAGCTTCGGCAATGCCTCCGGGCCGGTGCCGCCGGTGAACCTCGGGGTGCTGGCGGCCAAGGGCTCGCTGCACCTGACGCGCCCGACGCTGTTCACCCATCTGGCCACCCGCGAGAGCACGCAGGCGATGGCCGATGATCTGTTCGCGCGGGTGGGCTCAGGCGAGGTGCAGGTTCCGGTGTCGCGCCGCTACGCGCTGGCCGACGCGGCCCAGGCCCATGCCGATCTGGCCTCGCGGGCCACCACCGGCTGCCTGGTGCTGCTGCCCTGAGCCGAACAACGCCGCTCAGCCGCGTGCGTTGCCGTCCGGGTCGCGGGTCTCGTCGATGACCGCGTCCCGGTAGGCATGCCAGCTGGCATGGCCGAGGATCGGGCCCAGGACGATCAGGCCGAGAAAGCCCGGCAGCATCGCCAGCAGCGTCAGCGCGGTCAGCAGCGCGCCCCAGAAGATCATCACCCCGGGCTGGGTCAGCACCAGGCGCATGCTGGTCAGGCCGGCGGTGATCGCGTCGACCTGGCGGTCGAGCATCATCGGAATGCTGATGACGCTGACCGCGAAGATCAGCCCGGCGAAGATCGCGCCGACGCCCAGGTAGGTGACGATGAAGCCGATGTTGTCCGGGTCCAGCAGCGCCAGCAGCGAGCCCTTCATGTCCGGCATGCCGTCGAAGCTGACCGCGAACACCACCATCGCCGCGCGGCCCCAGAGCATTTCCAGCACCAGCAGCACGAAGCCGAAGATCGCCATCTGGCCGAGGTGACTTTCCCAGGCGACCAGGGAGTCGCCGAAGTCGGGACGCTCGCCGCGCTCGAGCTTCATCGACACGTCGTACAGGCCCATGCACAGGAAGGGGCCCATCAGCAGGAAGCCGGCCGACAGCGCCAGCATGTAGGCCGGCGCGTTCTCGTAGACCTTCAGCAGGCCCCAGCCCATGGCGACGAAGCACAGGCCGTAGAACAGGCCGATCGAGGGGTGGCGGCGGAAGTCGGCCATTCCTCGGGCCAGCCAGCGCACCGGTGCGCCCATCGGCAGCGGGCGCAGCCGGATCGGTGCGGACTCCCGCGCTGCGGCCGGGTCGCCGGTCTGGGTTGCGGAGGATTCGGCCGGCGTGTTGTCGGTCGACGGATTGATCGGCGTCATTGCGCATCTCCTGTCGCTCTGCAGGGAGATTAGCGCCGCCTTCCGACCCTGGACAGCCCGGGGATTCCCGGCCGGCTGCAGGCTGCTCAGCGGTTTCGCTCAGCTGCGCCGCACCTGCAGCAGCTCGTCGAGGATCAGTCCGATCGCGCCGGCGGTGAGCGCGCAGTCGGCCAGATTGAAGGAGGGGAAATAGCCGCCCGGGAACATCGGCGCGAGGAAGTCCCCGTGGAACTGCAGGAAGTCGATCACATGGCCGTGCCAGGCGCGGTCGATGACATTGCCCAGCGCGCCGCCGAGCAGCATCGCCACGCTGAAGGCGAACAGGCGCTGACCGGCGTGGCTGCGCAGCATCCAGATGAACATCGCCGAGGCCGCGAAGCCCAGGCCGATGAAGAACCAGCGCTGCCAGCCCGAGGCCTGGGCCAGGAAGCTGAAGGCCGCACCGGTGTTGTGGACCCGCACCAGATTGAAGAAGCTGGTGATGACCTGGCCGTCACCGAGCTGGAAGCGCTGCACGATCAGGATCTTGGTGATCTGGTCGAGCACGATGATCAGGAACGCCAGGGCCAGCCAGGGCAGCAGGCGGGCATCGGTGCGGGAGGGCGAGGAGGAGCGGGGCTTGGAGGACATCGCGGTCGCAAAGGTCGGAGAAGGAGCCGGCGCGAGACCGGCGGATGCGCCACTGTAGCCAGTTTGCGCCGGGTGACCGTGCGCTGCGCGCTCATCGTGCCACGCCGTGAACCGGGGGGGCGGCTGTTGGTCCGGCGCATCGCCCGCACGCGGGTCACGTGATCTGCATCACAGTACGGCAGACCGGCTGGACTTCCTCTGATCTGGTCGCTTGTCAGGCATCATGGCGGATGGGAGAAGTCAAGCCTGCATAACCGGGCCGGGGAGGC
>JACCDS011447599.1_pt1 | contig 10654 bp, 10 predicted proteins | sample 7446441 | NCBI WGS metagenome assembly JACCDS01 (sample SAMN15323445, study PRJNA562643) | freshwater metagenome | isolation source: river surface water | place: USA:Blue River Watershed | collected 2017-08-17 | reverse complement strand
AATTAACATAAAAAGGGTTTGACAATATTGCCAAACCCTTTTTTATGCTTTAGGATGTGCCTGCTCATATATTTTCTTAAGCTTTTCCATTGAATTATGCGTATAAACCTGCGTAGCCGAAAGAGAAGAATGACCCAGCAAATCTTTAATGGCATTCAAATCTGCCCCTTTATTTAACAAATGAGTAGCATAAGAATGTCGTAAAATGTGAGGTGATTTTTTGGTAAGCGTGGTTACCAAAGATAAATATTTCTTAGTCAGCCTTTGAATCATCACAGGATAACATTGCTCACCTTTATCAGTAACAATCAAGTATTCATTGACTAATTTCTCAGATACTTTAAATTCTTTATACTGCTGAATCAATAATAATAATTGTTCATTGATTGGAATCACTCTTTGCTTGTTTCTTTTTCCCAAAACCATCAGCACTCTTTTATAAGCATCAATATCTTGTTCTTTCAAATTAATCATTTCTGAAAGACGCATTCCTGTGCCGTACAACAACTCCAAAACCAATTTATCACGCACACCTGAAAAATCTTCTGAAAATTGTACATCATCTAACAGCGTATCCAATTCACTTTCACGCACAAAAGACGGAATACTTTTGCCAGTTTTTAGGGCTGACACTTTAAACATTGGGTCTTTTTCTATAATTTTTTTCTTGAGTAAAAATTTATAGAAAGTTCTGAGTGTAGCAATTTTTCTGTTGATTGACCTATTTTCTACTTTCTTTTCAGCCATAGACACAATCCAAGAGCGAATCATCTGAAAATCTGCTAATTGAGGATGTGAAAAATCGTAAGATTTCTGTAAATACTCCGTAAACTGCTTCATATCAATACGGTAAGCCGTTAAAGTATGTTCACTACTTCGTTTTTCAAATTGGATATACTTCAAGAAAAATTCGATAATTTCTGGCATTGGATTGTTGGAGTATTGATGAAATGAAAACTTGAAAGTAAGTTACGGAGAAAGCCCTAAAAACAAAAACGTCTGAAAAACCAAAAGGTAATTCAGACGTTTCTATATGATGCTGACGGTTATCGGCTTAATTCACGATTAAATTGATAACAAATATTTATGTTATTTGAAAATTAAATCAATCTATGAACTATGCTTCTTCGTTACCGTACATTTTTTGCTTGTAAGTAGCACGAATAATTTCTGTACGACGACCAATTGATGGTTTTTCGAATGCCGCACGCTTACGAAGTTGCTTTACAACGCCAGTTTTTTCAAATTTTTTCTTGAATCTTTTTAACGCTTTGTCGATTGACTCGTTTTCTTTAATGTTGATAATCAGCATATTATTTGTTTGTTTTAAATCAAATTTTGTAATGGAGGTGCAAAGATAGAATTTACTTATTAAAATGTCAAGCAAATTAGTCAATAATTGACTGATAGAGTAATTGCTGTACTTGTTTTTCTATGCCCCAGCCCTTTGTTGGGAACACTTGAAAGAGTACAACCATGATAAAATCTTCCTTAGGATCAATCATATAGTGTGTATAATACATCCCTCCCCAGCCATACGCACCTTCTGAAACTGGTAATTTAGTAATGCCTTCTCCTGTAAAAATTTCAAAGCCCAAACCAAATTTATTTGTTCCATCTCGAACGGTCAATTCATTAATTTGATTCATCGTCATCAATTCAACCGTCTTTCTACTTAACAATCTTTTGTTGTTAAAAACGCCATTATTCAGCATCAACTGACAAATTTTAGCATAATCCTGAGCCGTTGAAGTAAGTCCTGCTCCGCCTGAAAAATAAGTTTTTGCACCAGTAAGTGGGTATTCTGTCCATTCATTTTTAGGTCTTGGGCTGATACCAGCCTCCGCTCCTACTTCTTGATATACTTTCACCAAACGGCCTTTTTTAGCTTCATCTACATAAAAACCTGTATCGTTCATTTGAAGTGGTTCAAAAATTCTTTGCTTTAAAAATTTATCAAAAGGCATTCCTGACACTATTTCTACAAAATAACCAAGTACATCAGTATTCAAGCCGTAAGTAAATTTCTCGCCTGGTTCGTGCATTTTAGGTAAAGCCGCCAAGCGTGGAATAGTCTCAGAAAGTTTTTCTGGTTTTACCGAAAAATAAAATGGTATTTTTGCCTTTTCATAAATTTTATTTTGATACGGAATACCCGCCGTGTGCGTCAATAGATGGCGAATAGTGATTTCCTTTTTGGCGGGATGGGCTATAAAAGAACTATCCGCTGGATTGACACTATCTAAAATTTGTGAATTTTTGAAAGCAGGAATAAATTTGGAAATAGGGTCATCTAAATTAAACTTCCCTTCTTCGTAAAGCATCATTACAGCAATTGAAGTAATAGCTTTCGACATCGACATCATTCTGAAAATATCATTGTTTTTCAGTGGTTTATTAGCTTCAATATCATTCATGCCAAAGGCTTTGTTCATTACAATTTGTCCGTGACGAGCCGCAAAGACTACCGCTCCCGGAATACGCTTCTCAGCAATTTTTTGTGAAATCAAAGTTTCTACTCTTGCCAATCGTTCGGACGAAACCCCTACTTTTTCTGGAGCAAGTCCCGAAATAAACTGTTGTGGTTTCTGTGCTAAAAGCGTAGTACTTATAAGACTTAGGAATAAGTAAAAAAACAAAAGATTTTTCTTTTTCATGTTAAGTTTGAGTTTTGTTAGCGATTCAATGAATGTATTGTAAAATTTGCTCAAATATTTCCATTCTCTTAGTAAAAGCTTGATAGAGAATAGAAATACTTTTTTTATAAAAATATTTCAAAAAAGGATAAACTATACAATCCAAATATTTAGGTTTATCACTTATTTACCTTATCCAATTTTAACAATAATGACACTCTTTACTATTTTTATGTGCATTGGGCTTTTAGTCCTGCTGATTACTTGGGGAAAACTCAATCCTTTCTTAGCATTTTTAATTGTATCGGTAGTCGCTGGTCTTACGACGGGTGTTCCCTTGAGCAGTATCGGGAAATCCTTACAAAAAGGTATTGGCGATATGCTCGGTTCTTTGGTAATCGTCATTGCTCTGGGTGCAATGCTCGGTAAAATTGTTGCCGAAAGCGGAGCAGCTCAGAAAATTGCTTCTGTGATTATGAAAATTTTTGGTGTCAAATACATCCAATGGGGTTTGGTTTGCACGGGTTTCATCATTGGTATTCCTCTTTTTTACAATGTTGGCTTTGTACTAATGATTCCATTGATTTTTTCGGTGGTCAATCAATATAAATTACCTGCCGTTTATATTGGCTTGCCGATGTTAGCTTCTTTGTCGGTCGCTCATGGTTTTTTACCACCTCACCCCTCGCCTGCTGCCTTGGTAGCCCAATTCAACGCCAATATGGGACTTACTTTAGTGTATGGCATTATCATTGCCATTCCAACAATCGTAATTGCAGGGCCTTTATTTGCGATGACTTTAAAAAATATTCCTTCAAAACCTCTTGAAACGTTTCAAAGTAAAACGCTTTCAGAAGACCAATTGCCCAGTGGATTGAATAGCTTTTTGACTTCTTTGCTTCCTGTGATTTTATTAGCTTCCACTACTTTGATGGCTACCATTTGGAAAGACAGCGAATCTTTAAAATCATTTGGAGCTTTCGTTTCTGACCCTTCTATCGTAATGTTGATTTCGGTAATTGTTGCCACCTTTACTTTGGGTACAAATATGGGAACTTCTATGAAATCTATTATGTCCACTTATACGGAAGCGGTTAAAGATGTTTCGATGATTATCTTGATTATTGGTGGAGCAGGTGCATTAAAACAGATATTAATCGACAGTGGCGTAAGTAATGATATTGGCACTATTCTAAAAACTTTACCTCTCGACCCACTTATTTTGGGCTGGTTAGTTTCGGCAATCATTCGTGTTTGTGTGGGTTCTGCTACCGTTGCTGGACTAACAGCCGCTGGAATTATGGCACCTTTAGTAGCACAATCGGGTGTAAATCCTAACTTGATGGTTTTGGCGATTGGCGTAGGTAGCTTGATGTTTTCTCATGTAAACGACCCCGGTTTCTGGTTGTTCAAAGAGTATTTCAATTTAAGTATTAAAAATACGATTAAATCTTGGTCAATGATGGAAAGTATCGTAGCGGTGGTAGGTTTAGTAGGCGTTTTGGTATTGAATGCTTTTGTATAGTTATTGAGTAATTGGCGAATGAGTGATTTGGAGATTAATATCAATGAATCACTCGTTCATCAAAATAGACTATATTTCACTGAAAGTATTTGTTAAATTGAATGACAATAAAGTAAAAGTGAAAGCCTCTAAAGTAAATTAGAATGACAATAAAGTAAAAGTTAACGCCTTCAAAGTAAGTTAGAATGACAATAAAGTAAAATTAAACGCCTCCAAAGTAAATTAGAATGACAATAAAGTAAAACTAAACGCCTCCAAAGTAAGTGAGAATGACAATAAGGTAAAAGTGAACACTCCCAGTTTAAAACTCCAATTCCTTCACTGAAGCATCAGCCAAAAGTTTTTTTACTAATTTATCATGCTTATTTGAACGCCCTCTGACTGACCAGTTACTTACTAATACATTTTTATTAATCGTCTGCTTGCCTCTTTTAGCAACAAGGTCGCATTGTCCAAAAATAGTTTCTAAACGCTTAAATACATCTGGAGAGTACTCGCAAACAATTCGGTAATTATGGGTGCGTCCAAACTTTCCCATCAAAACTTCCAATTTCACAAAAACTCCAAGTACTATATAAACGACGGTAGTTCCAAGAAATGAAAGTAAAATATGTCCATCGCCAATCGCCATTCCCAACGAAGCCGTCACCCAAATAATCGTAGCCGTAGTCAGTCCTTTAATGCGGTCATCCATCTTAAAAATTACGCCTGCACCCAAAAAACCAATCCCAGTAATGACATTGGCGGCAATCCTGTCGGGCGAAACGCCATCGCCCATTTTTTCAGATAAAATGGTAAAAATTGTACATCCGACCGAAATCAGCGTGAAAGTACGCAAGCCTGCTGATTTACTTCTGTATTCACGTTCAAGACCAATCAAAGCTCCTACACAAGTAGCAGCAAGTATTTTTACAAAATCATCATTATGAAAAACATGATGGAATAAAATCTCAAAATCACTCATTTTTTGACAAAAATTTATGGGCTTTTCTCTTCTTTGAAGTTCGTTGAGCGTAATCGTTTGATAAAACGCTAATGTTGCCATCTACTTCTAATACTGCCAAATCTACGTTTTCGATACCTTCTACGCCGTGTTCACGAACAGCGGCTTTCAACTCATCCAAAGTTAAACCTGATTTTAGCAAGGCTTGTTCTTTTGTTTTACCTTTATAAATCAACATCAAAGGTTCGCCTTGAATCATTCTGCTGATTGACTGATGATTGAACATCAATTTTTTCAGTAAAAAGTTGGTGACAAATAAACCGCCTGCGGCAGCAAAACCACCTAAAAGGGTACTATCTGCCCCAACCATTGCGTTCTGTACAGCATTGGAGATGAGTAAGATAAAAACCAAATCAATGACAGAAAGTTGTGAAAGTTCTTTTTTGCCAAATAAACGAATAGCCGCTACGATAAATGCGTAAACGGCTATTGATTTTAATGCGATAAGTAAGTAATTCATGTATTGGCTGTTCAACTATATTTTATCGGTTGCCATTACCATTGCTAAATTCAATCGGGCGATGATGTCGTGAATAACCGTTAAATCTTGTACAGTTCTGTCTTTAGCAATTCTCAGAATTACGGTTTCAGAACCTTTCTTTTTGGCTTCTTCGCCCAAGTATGTTTCTAATTGGTCGAATGGTACTTCTACGTCATCTACGAAATACTTATTGTTTTCGTCCACAGTCAGACGAATATTTTCTTTTGTGGCTGTTTGTTGTGCCGTTGATGATTCGGGCAATAAAAGCTTAATAGCATCTGGACTCGCCAAAGTAGAAATCATCAAAAAGAACATCATTAGGAAAAAAAGTATATCTGCCAATGCCCCTGTTTCTACTTCCGATTGCTCTCGTGTGCGTTTTCTTATATTCATACATTTGAAATTTTGAAGAATGATGGCTTAACTAACGCTTATTCATTTAATTGCGGTTTAAGCGATGTTTTATTTACCATAAGTGATTGCTGAATACTAATCTCCAATCACTATTTACCAATCACTACTTAGAAGCTGGTTTATGCAAAATATCTAAGAAGTCGATGGCTGTAATTTCCATTTTGTTTACCGCACGGTCAATCATTGAAGTAAGAATGGTATAGAAAAAGTAAGCAATAATCCCCACAATTAGACCTGTGGCAGAGGTTACCATTTTTTCATAAATACCACTGGCAATGGTACTAATATCAATTTTATTAGCCACTGAAATATTATGGAAAGTACGAATCATACCCGAAACTGTACCTAAAAAGCCAAACATAGGAGCAATTTTAGCGATAGCCGAAAGATAAGTAAGATTTTTCTCCATGTTATAAATCTCTACTCTTGCCGTATTTTCAATCGCAGTTTCGATGTCTCTAATCGGAGAACCCAAGCGGTTCAAACCCTTTTCTAATAATCTTGCAATCGGATATTGCGAGTTTTTGCAATAATTGATTGCTCCTTTTACATTTCCGCTGTACAACATTTCACGGATTGAATACAAAAAGGTATTATCTAATTTTGCGGTTTTACGAATATAGAAGTATCGCTCAAAAAACAAGAACAATGCAATAGCGAACAGAATAAAAATCGGAATCATTACCCATCCACCTTTTTCCAAGAGATTCAGAATATTCATTTCAGCATCAGCATTACTTACTGGAGTGGCTGACGTAACAGCAGAAACAGAATCAGGAGAAATAACATTGGTTTGTAAGAGAATACTTAGGAAGGTCTGCATAGTGTTTTACGGATTACGAAGAGTCAAGTTGTAAATTATGCTTGAATCAATGAAAATAAATGTTGAGGGTTATTTAATTTTTTAACAAGTTTAACGAAAAAAAATGATTAATCAGATATACAAGTATGGAAAAATATCTTTCATAAATTATCCATCTCCAGCACAATACGCTATAAATAAAGCATTTATAATAAAGCCATTCCAAAGCGTTTTTACTTATATCTTGCCTAAATGACGGCTAAGTACTCCTTCTTTTAAAGCAAAATTAGACACCTTAATTTGTTGAATATCATAACGCTTCAAGATAAAGTCGATAAGTACAACTGCCACCACAATCATATTCACTCTGAGGCTAATCATGCCCGGCAAAGCCATTCTTTCATCATGATTTCCAGCGACAATTTTCAAGAATGAGTCGTAAAATTCGGCAAGAGGAAGCTCAAAAGAGACCTGTTCTGTGGGTGGCAAATGCCCGAATTCCTTCATATAGTACAAATCCACTAAAGTTTCAAAAGAACCCGCCGAGCCAATAATACTCACTGGTGCGTACTGATGAACGGCATTTGTTAATGGCAATAATTGCTCTTCTAAGTAGTTTTTAAGTAATTGTACTGAACGAGGCGAAATCGGGTCGGAACTCATAAATTTATCCATCAAACGCTGTCCGCCAATTTCAAAACTTTGTTTCCAGAAAATTCTGTCTTCATTACAAATAATAAATTCAACTGAACCGCCACCAATATCTAAAATCATAGAAGTACTTTTCCCGATTTTTGTACCCAGCTTTACTCCCTCATAAATCAAGCCAGCTTCTTCTTCGCCCGAAATTACATTGATGGCGATGCCTGTGTTTTCAAGAATTCGTTCACAAAACTCTTGTCCATTTTTGGCATTTCGTACAGCACTGGTAGCCGTTGCAAAAATATTATCAAGGCTTACTCCACCTACTTCATCCATTTTTTCTTGAAAATACTGCAAAGCTACAATAGCTCTTTGGATACCTTCTTCCGTAATGATGCCCGAAGAAATTCCTCCTAAACCAATTTTTGCGGCGTAACTATCCTCATGGATTTTTTGATAGTTTTCGCCATCTTGAGCTACAATGAGTAGCTGAAAAGTATTCGTTCCTAAATCTATAAATGCTTTCTTTATCACTTTATAATTGTTTCTAATGTTTTGGATTTACCTTTGTAGTTACAAATGTACGTGAATGTTTCTATGTTAAAATTATTGTGATTCAAGAACCCAAAAATATCCTTATCACTGGCATTACTGGCTTGGTGGGAAGTTTTGTAGCCAAACGTTTTTTAAAAGCTGGCTATCAAGTAATTGGACTAAAAAGAAATAACAGCGATATGTCGCTGATTGAAGATATTCAGTCACAAATCTTATGGCACGAAGCCGATGTACTGGATGTATTGGCTTTAGAAAAAATCATCGCAGAGGTTGATTGGGTGGTGCATACCGCAGCAATTGTATCATTTGCCCCAAAAGACCGTGACTTGATGTTTAAAACTAACATCGAAGGTACAGCCAATATCGTCAACAGTTGTTTATCTCAAAACGTAAAAAAATTATGTTTTGTAAGTTCAGTAGCAGCTTTGGGCAGAAAAGTTCCAGATGAAAATGCGGTAAAGGCAGTGATAGAAATCGACGAAAAAGCTACTTGGGAAGAAAGTCCCCTTAATTCAAATTATGCAAAATCGAAGTATTTGGCAGAAATGGAAGTATGGCGTGGTTTTTCAGAAGGCTTAAATTGTGTGATTGTCAATCCTTCACTCATTCTTGGCGAAGCAAATTGGAACAAAAGTAGTACACAATTGTTCAGATATGCTAACGAAGAACATCGCTATTACCCGAACGGAACATTGAATTACGTTGATATTGAAGATGTAGCTGAAAGTATTTTTCAATTGATGCGTTCAGATATTTCTGGCGAAAGATTTATCCTCAATGCCGGAAGTATTACTTACAAAGATTTTTTTGAGAAGACGGCTTTGTTGTTGGGAAAGAAAGCTCCCAAAAAATCTATCAGTAAAATGCTTACTGCTATTCTTTGGCGAGTAGAAGCCCTTAAAAGTAAGTTTACGGGAAATGCACCCTTACTTACCAAAGAAACTGCTATTTCAGCGAATCATCATTTCTTTTATAAAAACCAAAAACTAAAAAATAGCATTGGTTTTTCTTTTAAAAATTTGGATGAAAGCCTTGAACGTATTTGTAGTAAGCTCAAGGAAAAGTACAATTAGCTTTAAAATAATATTTAGAAAATTCCTTGCTTTGATTGAATATTAAGCAAGGAATTAAGGGATGTTGGAAAATTAAAAGTTTTTTTTTATCTTAGCAATAAGAGAGTCAGGCATTGAAATTGATTTTTTAATTTCAAATGATTAATTACCAACCACAGTAAACATCACCTCACCCCCCTACAATCAATGATGGAACAAGATTTTGAAGACCGCCAAGAGGACACACTACATTCAGTGAGGCGTTTTGAGTCTATGCTCAAACGTAGGGAAAACTCATTTTTCGACCTTGATACTTACGAACTTATCGTGGAGCATTATATGGAAGAAGGGAAAATAGACGATGCCATGCAAGCCTGTAATATTGCTCTTGAGCAATATCCTTACTCTTTAGAGCTTATGCTTTGTAAAGCAGAGCTACTTGCCAATCAAGGAAAACACGATGAAGCACTTGAAGTAGTAGAACAAGCTGAACTTTTCAACCCATTTGATAGCGATACCATTTATTTAAAAAGTACTATTTACAATTTAAAAGGTGACTATCAAACAGCCATAGAATTGCTGACTGAAATCTTAGATATTGCCGAAGACCGTGACGAAGTATATTTCCATATTGGCTTGGCATATCAAAGTTGGGGAAAACATCATAATGCCGTAGCAGCTTTTAAACAAGCCATCGAAGCAAACATTAACAATGAAAATGCACTGTATGAATTAGCCAATAGTTTGGATGAAATCGGGAAACTGGAAGAGTCTTTACCTTATTATCAGCAATTTATTGATACTGACCCTTTTTCTGAGAATGCTTGGTACAACATCGGTATTGCTTACTCTAAATTAGGTAAATTTGAAGAAGCAGCGGATGCGTATGAGTATGCCATTGCGATTAACGATAAGTTTTCATCTGCGTATTTCAACTTAGGAAATTCGTATATGAATTTAAGTAATTGGGCAAAAGCAGAAGAAAATTACCGTTATTGTCTTGAACACGAAGATATTAGTCCCGAAGTATATTGCTGCCTCGGAGCAAGTATTGAACGCCAAGAACGTTTTTCTGAAGCTATTCACTACTACAAGTACGCCATTCAGCTTGACCCTAATTGGGACGACGGTTATTTCGGTGTTGGGATTTGTCTATGCGAAATGAAACGTTGGATTGAAGCGATACATTTCATTAAAAAAGCTATGAGCTTTGATGATAAGAATGCTTATTATTGGTTGGCTTTAGCGGATGCAGAAACTAATTTAGGTAACATCACCACTGGAATGGAAGCCTATCAAAAATCTGCTGAACTTGAACCAATTAATCCAGAAGCATGGATAAAATGGTCAGCTTTGGTGCATGAACAAGGAGATTATACTTTGGCAGCAGAATTGATGATTTCGGCCATTGATATTATGCCAGAAGAAGCAGAATTGTATTACAGAGCTTCTATTTATTTAATCAAAGCAGGAAAGTTTCAAGAAGCGTTTAATTATTTAGAAACGGCTTTGGTATTAAGCTACGAAGGACATGAATTGATGTT
>JACCDS012213968.1_pt1 | contig 10656 bp, 14 predicted proteins | sample 7446441 | NCBI WGS metagenome assembly JACCDS01 (sample SAMN15323445, study PRJNA562643) | freshwater metagenome | isolation source: river surface water | place: USA:Blue River Watershed | collected 2017-08-17 | reverse complement strand
GCTCGGGCGGGCGAACGCTTCGGCGGCCGCATCGTCTGCCGGGTCGGCTTCGGCTTCCGGCTCGGGCGCTGGGCCGGGCGCGGCGGGATCGGGCCGCCAGCTGTCGGGCTCGCGCGGCAGCAGCTCGTCGGGCCGCCAGTGCTCAGCCTGCAGCGGCTCACCCGCGCCGGCCTCGCGGTCGAGGGCCGGGCCGAGGTCGTCAGGCTCGGCGTGCTCGCTCATCGCTTGCCTAGCCTCGGCGCCTGACGCGCGCCGCGGATGCTGCCGGCCATGGCGTCAGGCCTGCGAGGCGGTCAGGCTGGCCTGGGGCCGGCCCCTGCGCTGCGTCTCGAGTGCGGCGTCGAAGCCCTGGCGAACGTCGGCCGTGAGGGTGGGCAGCGCGGGCAGCTCGTTCACGGCGCGGTAGTGCGCCACGGCCCAGGCGGTCGCGGCTTCAACCGTGCGCCGGTACGCGTGTTCGAAGTCGGCCACCAGGCGGTCGGCTTCCACGCCGGCCACCACGCGGGCCTGCTGGGCCAGCTTGTCGCGCTCGGCGTTCGCCTTCACGTTCGCGGCCGCCAGGGCTTCCACGGCACCGGCGCGGGCCTCGCGCAGGGCGTTGAGCCGTCCTTCGTTGGGCGTGGCCACGTCGTCAAGGCTCTGCCCGTTGCGGGCGCGCTCGAGCAGCTCGGCCGCGGCGGTGCGCTTGAGCTCGGCCTGCGCGGCTTCCTCGGTGCGCAGCTCGGCATCGATGCGCCCGATGGCGGTCTGCATGCGGTCGACTTCGGCCTGTGCCACCTGCACGCGTTCGAAGGCCTGGGCCTGCGCCTGCAGCGCGGCGGGCAGCCGCTCGGCGGCCGTCGTGATGCGCACCAGGCGCTGCTCGGTGGCCAGCAGCTCGTCCATGCGGCGCTGCAGGTTGAGGGCGGTGGAGTCGGCCCGGTCCTGCTCGACGCGGGCCTCATCCATGCGCCGGCGCCAGGTCATCAGGTCTGGCACGTCGGCCAGCTCGCCCGAACCCAGGGAGGCGCCAGCGCCGCGGGCGGCGTCCAGGCGCTCGACTTCACGGGTGGCCGCAGCGCGGCGCGCCTGCGCGGGGGTGAGTTGCTCGCTCAGCTTCGCGACCTTGCCGCGCACCTCGGCCAGCTGGGCCGCGTAGTCGGCCACGCTCTCGGCGTCGGGCGGCGCGACGGTCCACAGTGCGGGTGCGGTCCGCACGTGCGTGGCCTGGCTCGGCGGCTCGCTCACGAAGTCGGCCGGCGTGGTCGGGTCGACCATGGCGCACTTGCCCGCGGCCCACGATGGCACGGCGCCCGCGGTGAACTCGACCACGTGGCCAGGCCGCGTGCCTTCCGGCCAGGGAGCGTGCAGGTGCGTCACGCGGACCTTGAGCGGGCTGGCGCTGGGTGACGGTTGCGTGGCCACCTGCTGGGCCACGTCAGGCCTGGGCGGGCCGACGAACTCGACGGACTCCGGGGCCTGTGCCGCTGCCGCGTGCTGCGGTGCGCTGGGGTCGGTGGTGCTGTCGGTCGTGGCGTCGGCTGCGGCTTCGGCTTCGTGCGTGGCTTCGGTGTGGCTCATGGTCGGGCTCTCGGGTTGCGGGTCGGTGGTGGTGGTGTTGCGCAGCCCCAGCAGGGCCGCGGCGGCTTCGATGACGCGGTACGCGGTGCGCCGACTCAGCCCGCGCTCGCTCATCAGCTGTTCGCGCACTGCGGGCTGCGGCTGGCCCTGCTTGAGCAGCTCGGCGGCGCGGCGTCGGGCCACGATGCGGTCGAGGTGCTGCAGGCCGGCGCGGTTGCCGGCCGCGGTCAGGGCCTCGCGGGCCTGGGCTTCGCCGCTGGCGTCGAGCAGGCGCTCGACGGCCTGGGCTTGGTCAGCGTCGGCCTGGCCGGCTTCGGTGTCGGGGTCGTGGTCGTGCGTGTCGGTGTGCGTCATGGGGTGGTCTCAGCGTCGGGAAGGGGGACGGCGCGGCGGAACGGGTGGCGGTGGCCGCCATCGCCTCGCCTGCGGGCAGGCTTTGGCGGAGGGTGTGGGTGCCATCCGGTCGCCCGGCGGCCTTGTCCCTGGCGCCCGGGCTGCGCGTGTGCCAATGCTCGGGACAGCGCGCCGCGCGCCGGCCCAGCAGAGGGAGTGGGGGTACAGCGCGGGGGCATGCACTGGCACGGCCAGCCGGAAAGCACGGCGCGGCGCGGCCTGGCGGCCTTCGTGGCGCTGCTGGTGGGGCAGCCGATCCGCGCTCACGCTCGGCCCCCGATGACGGCCTGCATGTCGAGCCGCGCCACGCACTCGGCCCATGACTCGCCATCGTGTTGCCTGTGGTAGCGCTGCCCCAGGAACCAGGGCGAGCGGTCGCCGCAGGCGAAGTCCACGTTCGTGACCGATGGCACCAGCACCGTGCTCGCCTTGCCAAGCGCTGCCGCAAGGCAGTGAACCGACGTGGGCGGACCCAGGATCGCATCCAGCTCGGCCACTAGGGCCGCCGTCTTGTCATAGTCGGCGGCGAGTGTTGCGCCCGAGTACTGCACGACAGGCAGCCCCGTCTCCGCGATCTCTGCAGCTGCGTCGCGGTATTGCAGGCTCACGAAGGTGGCCCGCGTTGATCGGATCAGCGGCGCGAAAGTGGTTAAGCCGATCGTGCGCCGCTGCTGGCCCGTGTTGGGCGCGCCACCAGTCCAGGCAATCCCAATCACGGGCCGCGGTAGGCGATCAAACTCGATGCGCCAGTGTCGGCGCGCGGCCGGGTCAGGCGTTAGATAGGCCTCGCCTCGGCGCAAGTGACCGAACATCGCGACCGTCAACTCGGTAGAGGCCATCGCGTCGAAGCGGCGGCCATGCGCCCATGGCTTCGCCGCTTCGCCGCGGGTGCCCCGAACCTCGACTTTGGGGAACGAACGCGCAAAGAGGTTGCGAAGGCGAGGATTGCACTCAAGCACCACTCGCTGCGCACGCTTTGCAGCTTCGGCCACCGTCATGGCGGCCCGCACTTCGTCGCCAATGCCTTGCCCACCGAATAGCACCAGCCGCTTGACCGGTCGCCCGCTCCATGTCGGCAGGTCGCCAAGGGCTTGCCGCAGCGGCGATTCCCCGCGCGCAAAGAGCTCAAAGTCGGCCGTCAGGGAAAGCCACGTGCGCCAGTCTCCGACGGCGTATCGGACGCTACCTAATGCTTCTCGTCCATCGGGATGGCCTGGGGCCAGCGACAGGGACTGCAGCGCGGCGGCTTCAGCTTCGAGCACGCGCCCCAGGCTCAGTAGGCAACGCGACTCCACCGCGAACATCTGGGCCAGCAATTGCCTGTTGCCTGAAAGCTGGGGCTTCACGCGTTGCAGTACCTCCATGGCCTCTTTGGGCTGATAAGCAATCTCAAGCGCCCGGGCGCATGTCACCAGGTGCTCACCGTTGGAAGGCTGCTCACCTGCAGCGGCTGCGAAAACCTGCGCGGCAAGATCGAACCGCCCTCGGCGGCCAAGACTGCACGCAACCTCGCGCAGCGCACCGGCGCGCGCGAGGCCCGGCTCAAACGTTCTTGCCAGCTCCAGAGCGTCAGCCAAGGTGCCGCACTTCTTGGCAGCGTCGGCGAGCTTGTCGAGCTCTGCTCGGCCGATCATTCCGCGCCCCCGTCGTTGACCGGGTCGTGCCCGGCGTCGCCCGCCGGCCTGCTGACGGCCTGGCGCTTGCGCCGCAGGTGGTAGGCGGTCAGCAGGTGGTCGGCCACCATGGACACGCCAGCGCGCGGGCCCTCGCCTTCCCTGCCCTGCCACGCGGTCGGCTTCGCGCGGCCGCTCAGGGCCACGGTGTCGCCCTTGGACAGTGCGGCCAGCTGCTCGGCCACGCTGCCGAAGGCCACCACGGAAACCAGGGCGCTGCCTTCGTCGGTCGCGGCGGCCACCTTCGCCAGCGTGTAGGGCTTGCCGCGTGTGCCCTCGCTGGTGCGGGTCTCGGGATCGGCGATCAGCCGGCCGGTGACGAGTGCCACGATGCTCATAGCTCGACCACTCCCACCCTGATACCCAGCTCGCGGGTCATGTCGGCCAGCGCGATCCCGCGGCCTCGCCGGTACGCCTTCAGCAGCTGCGGCGACAGTCGGCCGGGCGCGTGTGGGGACCACTCGATGACCGCGCTGCGCACCTGGCCCGCGGCGGGCGCTGGCGACGTGAGGGTGGCCGTGTAGCTGCCGACCGGCCAGGATCGGGTGAAGGCCTTCTCAGCAGACATGCGTGGGCTCCTGTTTTCCCGTTCCCGTTTCCCGGCCCGTTTCCCGCCCCTTAAGGGGGGGCGGGAAAAACGGGAAAGGGCTGCGGGGACTTTCGGGACCACTTCGGGAAACTTCGGGGAGTGACTTCGGGAACGTCAGGCCAGCCATAGCCACCCCTCATTCGCCTGCAGGTGGCCGCTGCCCTGCAGCCCCGTGATGGCCTGCTGCACCCGCTCGCGGCGGCGCTTCGGCTCCACGGCCAGCTGCGGCGCGATCTGCTCGAGGGCGTCTTCCAGGGTGATGCACGGGCGCGTCGGCGGGGCGCCGGCTCGGCCGTAGCTGCGGGACTCGCGCAGCAGCCGGCCGAGGGCGTCGAGCACGATGCGCTGGTTGTTGCCTGCGGGGCGCCGCGGGCGGCTGCTTTGGGCGTCGGCGTCGGCCTCGAGCTCGGGCGTCACGACGCATGAGGTGATGGTGTCGCCGTCTTCGTCCTGGCCGAGCTCCACCACGTGCAGGCGGAACTGATGGGCCTCGCCGTCTTCCCCGTCCTTCACCTTCTCCGCGGACCACTCGCGGCGGCCGGAGTCGTCCTTCGTCACCTTGATGACGGCATCCATGGCCGCGAACAGGCTCGTATGGCCGCGCATGGACTTGGTGGAGTCTTTGCCCGCGTGGTGAACCAGCAGCACGAGGCCGCCGGTCAGGGCCTGCAGCTGCTGCGCGGCTTCGATGGCCAGGCCCATGTCGACCGAAGAGTTCTCTTCGGCGCCTGGCGTTGCCCGGTTCAAGGTGTCGAGCACGATCACCTCGGCGCCACCGTAGGCCTCCACCGCCCGCCCCAGTGCCAGCACGTCGGTGGGCTCGGTCAGCTTGAACGACTCGAACATGAATCGCACGTTCTCTGGAAAGGCGCGCTCGTGGTGGCGCTCCCATGCCTGCACGCGCCGTTGAATGCCGGCGCGGCCCTCAAGCGCTGCGTACACCCAGCGCTGGCCGCCCTTGATTCGGTGGCCGAACCAGTCAGCCCCTGTTGCCGCAGCCGCGGCCAGGTCGAGCACGAGAAACGACTTGCCGCAGCCACTGGGCCCGTAAGCAGCGGCAATGCCGGTGCTCGGTAGGAGGTTCTTCACTGCCCATGCGAGCGGCGGCATCTCTCCCAGGTCCATCGCGGTCAGCAGCGGCAGCTCGCGCAGCGTTGGGCGCGCTTCGCGCTGCACAGCCTGTGCCACCGCTTCCCGGCCGCCCCTGTTGGCCACGGCACCGTCGAGGATCTCGGCCGCGCTCATGCTCGCACCTCGTCACGCAACACGGCCACGCGGGCGCTGGCGGTCAGCAGCCGGTCGCGGTCGTCATCGGTCAGGGCATGGCCAGCGGCCAGCGTGGCGGCCGACGAAGCAACAAGCAGCGCTTCGGCGTCGAGCAGCTCGAGGGCCTGGCCGGCGGTCAGCAGCCGGCGGCGCCGCTCAGGCGCTGCGCCTGCACCTGGCGCACGTTCGCGCGGCGGGAACAGGTCGGCCAGGTCGAGGCCCAGCGCGCCGAGCACCTGGGCCGTGCTGCATCCGCTGTAGCAGTGCAGCAGAACACGGCCGTCGTCGGTCTCGCGCACGCTCAGGCTCGGGCTGCGGTCGTCGTGCGCCGGGCAGCGCGCGGACCATTGGCCCCGCTGCCGCTCTCGTGGGCGCTCGAGGCGCGACAGCACGTTGTCGACGGGGCTCGTCATGCCGCAGGGGTGCCGCTGGCCTTGCGGCCCGTGACACGGTCAAGCCAGGCGCCGAACTCCCCCAGGTCGGTGAACTCGCGGCATAGCGCCCACTTCGACGCGATCAGCGAAGGCCGGCCATCGTCCGTGGTCGAGCGGTGCACGCGGATGCCGGACAGCGCGGCCCGGGCGATCAGGTCGGCTTCCCGCTTCCACTCGGGGCGCTCGTTCGTGTCGCTCTTCGTACCATCCCGGGAACCGCATACCTCGGCGGTGTTGTTGACTTCGGCCCCGGTCGTGTGCCCCGCGCCCGGGGCCTTTTCTCGTTCAGGCAGGCATGCGCCCGCTGCCGCCGTCGCGGCGCTGTTGGTGGCCTCCATTGCGCAGCCTCACGCGGCGGCCTGGCCGGCGTCGGGGGCCGGGCGGCGACTTGCCTTCGCCAGGCGGCCACGCACCAGTCGCTCGGGCTCTGGCGAGGTGACGGTCGGGCAGTTCAGCGCCGCGGTCTCCAGCTCGGCGCGGACCCAGCGGACCACGCGCGGAGACAGCACCCGGGGCCGCACCACGTCAGCGAACCAGCTTTGCTGCCTGAAGCTGTGAAAGGTGCGCTCGCTCACGCCGAACACTTCCGCCGCGGCCTGGGCGGACGTGAGCAGCATTCCGGGCCTTGCCGGCTGCCGCTCTGCCTTCTTGGTGGCGGAAGCATGGGGGGCAGGCGGTACAGAACCGCAGCCCGCCGCCCGTGCCAACGTGGTTTGGCGGAGGGCAGTTCCGCCAGATTCGTTCAGATTCATCGCATCGCGCCTCTGCTGCACCTAGCAGCTTGTGGCGTGATGCTGGGCGGGTCGTCCGCCTTCGATAAGCGTTGGCGCGGATGCGCGCCGATGCGCGCGGCTACGCGCTTTTGCGACACCTGCCTAAGGTGTCCTTGAGGTTCGAGCGGCTGTACTCCGCGCCGTTAGCCGAGCCATCCTTCCAGACCAAGAACTTCCCCTCAAGCCGCAAGAGCAGCGAGCCAGGCTTTCCCACGCGATCAACCAACGCCCGCCAAACGGTCGTGTTGTCCTTCGGTCGACCCAGCTCTTCCCAGGTCGACCGCACTTCGTCACTGATGGTCTTCCGAGTCTTGTTCGTGGCAGTCCTCGCATCGGTCTTCGGGTCCAGCAGCGAGGTCAGCCTCGGTGGCAGCTGCCAGTCGTGATCGCGCGCAAACCGCACGAAGTCAGCAAGCAGGATGCGCTGGCCCTTGCCTGGCTGTAGCGGCAGCCGCGAGTCGCCTCGTGCGAGGGCGGCCCAAACCTCGCCCAGTCTCGTGTGGCCCTCTGGCAGCGAATGCGCGGCGAACTCCCAGGTCACGCCCCGCCGAGCGACGGGAATCTTTCGACCCTGCGCCGCCGCCTCGTACTTCTCACTGCCCGGCGGCCACGGCTTTTCGGGATCGTAGAAGTCGGACAGCGGCTCCCACTTGACCTCCTCGAACGTACTCTTGCGCTGGTGAGTCGGGGACCGGCCCAGCGAAAGCGCAACGGCCTGTTCGACCGTCACGCTTTCTGCTGCAAGCCAGACCGGCCAGTCGGGCGAGGGCCAGGATGCAACATTGACAGCCTCTCCGGTCGTCATGTGCCGCCCTTCTCTGCGGCTCGCAGCCGGTTCCCGGCGCGCAGCAGTTCTTCCGCGGCCTTCAGCGCCGGGAAGCCCACCACGGCGCGCTGCGAGGGCGTCAGGCGGCGCGACTCCGCCAGCGGCAGGAGCTCGAAGGGCCAGGGCCCGGAGGTTGCGTCAGCCATGGCGCTGCCCCCCCTGCTCTCCCGCCATGGCCATCCGACCCTGGACAGCCCGCGCCAGCAGTGCCGCCGCCGCGGCAGGCGCTGCGAACGATGCTTCAGTCTCGCGCAGCGGCTCCCAGTCCCTGCCTGGCGCGCAACCGTCTGCCACGATGCACAGCAGAGACGTAAGCGCCCGCAGGTAGCCTTCTGCGTGCAGGGGGTCGGCGTGTGCGAGATTCGCGCGCAGGCTCGCGGACACCATCTCGGACATGCCCAAGTAGTCGCGCGAGTCGCCTTCGGCGCCGTGGTCGTGTAGATCGGAGCAGGTGGTGTCTGAGAGATCACCGATGTAGGCGATCAGGTCTTGCAGTGCCGCGGCACCGTTCCGGGTTGACTGCTCAGTGCCCATGCGCCACCCCCGCACCGCTGTTGCCGCCCTGCGCGCGGCGGCGCGCGGCAGCAGCCTTGCCGATCTCCATGCGGCGCAGAAAGTCATCGCGCCGGGCCTGTCGCTCCTTGCTCAGCATGGCCTCAACCTTCGCGCGCCGGGCTTCCATCTGGCACTGCAGTTGGTCATGGTCAACCAGCACCGACGCGACTTCGAGGTATCGCTCCAGCGTGCGCAAGAAGCCCACGCCCGCGCCTCGCGTGGACGGCGAATCATCGTAGTGTTCGCGCTCCATGATGGCGGCACCGGCGGCGCGCAGCACCTGCAGCACGTCGAAGTTGGCGCCCTTGGGCGAGCGAAGGGCGCGCATCAGGTCGAACGCCAGGCGCTCACCTGTCACGTACCCCTCTCCATAGCTCTGAGGGGGCACCACGAACGACTCGCGGCCGAGGTGCTGGCCACGCGGGCCGGTGGCGTCAACGATGCAAGACAGCTGCGGGTGCTGTTTGCGGGTTGCTAGAGTCTTGGTAGCTGGCATGTGCTTCTCCAGGGGTTGCACGTGTCGGTCAGGGTCGGGTCGCTGTTGCTGCAGCTTCCCGACCCGCCTTGATGCCGCGGAGTCCGCCGCGGCGCCGGTGCCCAGGATGCCGCCCGGGCTCGGTTCGATCAAGTCGGTAGTCAGCAGCCGGCGCCGATCAGCTCGGCGGCCACGCGGCGGCACTCCTGGCGCCAGAACTCAGGCCGCCCGGCGGTCGCGCTGCCCGCCTCGGCACGCTCAAGCCAGAACATGGCCTGTTCGATGAGAAAGCGGGCGCGGTCGCTCATGCTGCGGCCCTCCCGGTGAAAGTCAGCACAGCGGCGGGCGGCTGTGCCAGGTAGTCGGCCCAGGCCTTGAGCAGCGCGGCGCGCTCGTCGTTGAACTGCGCCCGGTTGTAGGCCGCCTTCACCTTGTCGGCCTCGCGGTGCGCGAGACAGGCCTCGATTACGTCGGGCCGCGCCGCGTTGGTCTCATAGGCCCAGGTGCTGAAGGTGGCGCGGCACAGACCGTGCACCGTGGTGCGCTGCCGCTCGCCCATGCGGTCGAGCACGGCCAGCATGGCCATGTTGGACTGCGCGGCGTCGGCCTTCATGGTCGACGGGAACACGAGGGACACGTGCAGCCCCAGCTGGCCGCGCAGGATCTGCACGGCGCGCTCGGACAGGTGCACGAGGTGGGGCTCGGCCTTGTCCTTCCCGCTGGCCTTCATGCGCTCGGCGGGCACAAGCCAGGTGCGGGCCTCAAGGTCGAGCTCGTGCCAGCGCGCGCCCAGGGCCTCACCGGTGCGGGCCGCGGTCAGCACTGCGAACTCGAGCGTTCGCGCCGCGGTGCCTTCCATGGCGCGCAGCCGCTGCATGAACGCGGGCGCCTCGCGGTACGGCAGCGCGGCGAACTGGCCGGCATCCTTGCGGGGCATCGTCTCGCGCATCTTGCGGCGCAGTGCGGCCGCGGGGTTCGAGGTGCAGCGCTTGTGGAAGATCGCATCCTCGAACACAGCGTCGAGGCGCTGGCGGATGCGCTGCACGGTCTCGGCCACCTTCGCGCCGGGCTCGACGCGGCGGGCGCGCTCGTGGGGCTCGATGGCCAGCAGCGCCTGCAGCAGCTCGGGCGGCTCGAGGTCGGCGATGGGCTTGTGCCACAGCGCCGCGGGGATGTGGTTCTCAAGGCTGGCGATCCACTGCGCCGCGTGCTTGTCGGTGCGCGAGGGCTCGATCACCCGCTCGTGGTAGTCCCGGGCACAGCGCGCCAGGGTCCACCGTTCGCGGGCCTTGGTGGCCTTGCGGGCCTGCTCTGCCGCGATGGCCTCGGCCCGGCGCTGGTCCTTCGCGTCGAGGGGGTCGGTGCCACGGGTCAGCAGCTCGCGGGCATCGTGGGCAGCGCGCCGGGCCGTGGTGAGCGAGTCGCCGGCCTGGGCCACGCTGCCGCGATGGCACACGCCGAGGCCCATCTCGCGCCGCTTGCCAGCCGGTGAGGTGTACCGGAACACCCAGGCCGCGGACTCCCCGCGGACCCGCAGCAGCAGCCCGCCGCCGTCGCTGTGGTCGCCATCCTGTGCGGCTTGCAGTTGCCGCGCGGTCAGCAGGTGAAGCCTCGCGGCGGTCTTCCGCCGGGCTGTTGTCGCCATCGCCATCCCCTCGTCTGTCCGCCAGCCTGTCCGCCAGCAGGCGGGTTAGAGCTAACGGCGCTTGGTTGCACCAGCGGTGCACCTAAGCGAGTCTGAGGGAGGGAAAATCAGTCGTCAAATCAACGACTTAAAGCATTTCCGTCTGCACCTAGACTGCACTCACGCGCACCGTAGGGATGGAATATGCTGGCGGAGTCGGAGGGATTCGAACCCTCGATGCAGGTTTTGCCCACATACTCCCTTAGCAGGGGAGCACCTTCGGCCACTCGGTCACGACTCCGGCGAAGAGCGCGCATTCTAGCCACAGAACGCGCGCCTTTTTTCGGCGCCGCGCTTCAGGCCGTGGCGCCCTGCTCCAGCCCGAAGGCCTTGTGCAGCGCGCGCACCGCGAGCTCCATGTACTTCTCGTCGATCACGACGCTGGTCTTGATCTCGCTCGTGGTGATCATCTGGATGTTGATGCCCTC
>JACCDS010227853.1_pt1 | contig 10656 bp, 9 predicted proteins | sample 7446441 | NCBI WGS metagenome assembly JACCDS01 (sample SAMN15323445, study PRJNA562643) | freshwater metagenome | isolation source: river surface water | place: USA:Blue River Watershed | collected 2017-08-17 | reverse complement strand
ATGCCCTGGTCGGCACCCGGCACGTCGATAAACTGGTCAAGGTGTCCCGCAAAACCGGCGAAGAAGACTGCCTTGGCATGCACATCGAAGTGCAAGCCAGCCGCAGCAGTGACTTTGCCCGCCGCATGTACCAATACCATTATAAGATCTACGACCGTTACGCCAGACCCGGCGAAAGCATGGCCCTGCTATGCGACGATGAGGACGACTGGCAGCCAAATCAGTTTCACTATCAAGTCGTGCATTGCAACCTAACTTTCAATTTCCCCACCACCAAACTGGCCAGCTTCACAGGCCGGGAAGCGCAATTGGCCAAGGATGAAAACCCGTTCGCATGGTTAACCCTTGCCTGGCTGCAATTCCGTGCAGTCAGGCATGACAAACTGCATCAACTTGACGTAAAATTCAACCTAATTCGCGCCCTGTTTCGTAAGCAGTGGGACAAAGCCCAAATCCGCGAATTTTTACAGATTATGGACTGGATGACATCGTTGCCGCCAGAATTAAACAGCCGGTTGGACGATATGATCGAAACCCTGGAGTCGGAGCAAAATATGGAATACATCGATTCAATCACCCGCCTGCGCATGGCACGCGGCGAAGCTGCAGCGCACCAGCAAGGGCAGCAGCAAGGGCACCAGCAGGGCCACCAGCAGGGCCTACAGCAAGGCATGGCCAGCTTGCTCACCAAGCAATTAAAGAGCCGATTCCAAAACCTGCCCGATTGGGTCGGCAGAAAACTTGGGCAAGCTACTACCGACGAGATCGACCGCTGGGCAGAGCGGGTACTAACCGCGCCCAGCCTGGAAGCTGTGTTCACCAACGAACCGCACTGAGACCAAGTCGATTTCTTGGTTCATGGCCAGATGGCGACTGCCTAAGGTGCGCGGGGCTTACGGCAGCGAAACTACCTCTTCGACAACAACGCTGCGGCGAAGCCCAGCGCATCATGAAACAGCCATCGGGTGAAATTGCCGCGATTTTGGGCTATACCGAGGGGCAGGAACTGATCCACCGCGACAATTTGGTGGTGATATAGCCCCCAAGCCCGCTCCAAACCCCGGGTCGGCTTTACCGGTCAAACTGTAACACCCAATTGCCCGGAAACGCACCGTCGTTTTGCACCTGCCCTGCGGCCCCATCGGCCCGGCGCAAGTTCTTGCGCTTGAGCACCACCTTGACGATTTTGGCGATTTGCACTTGGTTGATGTACTGACCGGAACAGGTATGCAAGCCATAACCGTAGTGCATGTAGTCGTAGGCCGGACGGTCGGTACGGAACTGGCTGGGCGCAGCCAGTTTGCGACCATCGAGCATGGCTGATTGCAGGGCAACAAATACCGTGGTACCGGCTTTGATGGTAGTTGCGCGCCAGTTGCCGCGCGCCAGCACATAATCTTCGGCGCAATAGCGCAGCAAGCCGGGGCCAAAGGCGTTAAAGCGCATGCTCTCCAACACATACTGGTTAATCAGCGCATCATTGTCGGCCCGGGCCGCTGCCTGTGCCGCCGCCAGTTGTTCCGGATGCGACAACAAATATTCAAGACACAGGACGGCACACTTCGACGTGGTGGGAATCGCCCCAATCAACATCCCGATCAGGTTATTGCGAATGCCAACATCATCCATGCCCGGAGTGCCAGACGCTTGCAGCGCCAGACAGCGCCCCAGCACATCATCGACCGGGTTTGCCCCCTGCGCCAACTGTGCCTTGCGCGTGGTGATTGCCTGTTCCAGCATGGCACGAGTTTCGGCGGCAGCCGCCAGTGCACGCGGGGTCAGGCCAAGATCGTCGGGGAAAAACAGGTAACTGAACATCAGCGTGGCCGCTTCGGTAAACGCGGCCCGATTCGGTGCCGGGGTGCCGAAATAATCCTCAACGAGCAGGGTTGGCACCACGCGCGTCAATTGCGCCACCACGTCGATCTGGCCGTTGGCCGCCTGCATGATGCGTTCGGCCTCGGCTTCGACAAACGGGCCGATCCGGTTGGCAATGTCTTCACGCCGCATCGCCAGCCGCATCAGCGAGACGTCACGCGTGTATTGCGGGCTGTTTTGCATGCCAAGAAAGAAGTTTTCGCCAGTGGTCACCTGCTCCATCTTGGCCTGATACGTGACATGGAATACATCGTCACGCGCCAGTACTTCCTGAATATCCTCATAGCGCGTGACCAGTGCAAAGTTCTTGATCGCCAAAATCGGCTTCACATTGCGCAGCAGGGCAAAAATCAGGGCGGGGTGATTGAGTGCCCATGCTTGCAGTTTGGCAATCAGCGGATGTGGCGTGGTTTGGGCCATGGTGACTCCTAAAGTAACCTAATGTGTTATTTTAACTGCTCGTTGCGGATTTTTTCCAACATTTCGGGTACCTTGCTCGCCACGATCTTACTCTGGCAGAAAAAATCAAACGCCAGTGCGGCCTGCGCCCGGTTGCTGACATTGTTCAAAATGCGTTGCCACTGATCCCGCCGGGAGGTGCGCCAACTGCCATCGGTAGCGCCATAAGCATAGGTTTTGTATTCAAAGGTCGCGCAACGAATACCCTCATGGCTGATGTTTTTTACCCCGCTGTCGCTGACGCCAACCAGTGTATAGCGCACCACGCCTTCATTGGTAAGCGACAGTGATTTGGCATCTATCATGAACCGCAGGCTGGCGGTGGGACTGACATGAAATGACAGTAAATCGGCCGCCTGCGGCGCGGCAGGCAGGGTCACCTTGCTTTCCTGCCAAACGGGTTTTGAGTCCTCATCATCAAAATCCCGGCTTTGCGCTTGGGCAACCCCATTCATGAACAGGAACAGGGACAGCAACGACAACGACAACGACAACGACACACCGTTGGCGGTGTGTCGCCCAATAAATCGGTTTAACATAATCAACTCATTTCTCTGGCGCAACAATTTCTGAAACAACCATCTCTTGAACAGCGATGTCTTGAACAACAATAATCGGTGAGGCACTTTCCCCGTGTGCCGAGCCATTATTACCGGTATTGCCAGTAGTGCCGGTATTGCTGATTTTGTCAGCACCAGCATGGCCCGGGCGCGGTGGATGGGGCTGGCGCAAATAGCGCACGCCATGCGGCTTGGCACCATTTTGCGCAGGCCAAGTAACAAAGCGTGACAACTCCTGCAAGGCACGCTGGTACACTTCGCGCTTGAACTCAATCACCACATCCAGAGGCACCCAGTAATCATGCCAGCGCCACGCGTCAAACTCGGGATGATCGGTCAGGCGCAAGTTAACATCCGAGTCGCGCGCCTGCATGCGCAACAAAAACCAAATTTGCTTTTGCCCCCGATAATGCCCGCGAATTTCCCGTTTGATGAAATGATCCGGCACCTCATAACGCAGCCAGTCGCGCGTGCGTCCAACGATTCTCACATGTTCTTGCCGTAAGCCAATCTCCTCTTCCAGTTCCCGGTACATCGCCTGTTCCGGTGTTTCGCCATATTTAATTCCGCCTTGCGGGAATTGCCATGAGTGCTCCCGCACCCGCTTGCCCCACCAAACCTCGTTTTGAGTATTGAGCAGGATAATGCCGACGTTGGGTCGAAAACCTTCACGATCGAGCATGTTAACACCTCGAAACTTTCTGCCGTTGTGCAGACATCAATTTTTGTTACGTAAAAATGCAATAAAAACCAAAGGCGTACCATTGGGTGTGGAATACTCTCCGGGTCACTGCACGTAAATGTATCAAGTATGGTCGCATCAGCCAGCTAATCCTATAAAATTAGGTCGATTATAACTCTCTCTTTAAAAAAGAATTCACCGATATGCGTGCCACACGATTTTTTATTGCGACGCTCAAAGAAGCGCCGTCTGATGCCGAGATTGTCAGCCATCAATTAATGATGCGCGCCGGGATGATCAAGCGCCTGGGTTCCGGGATTTACACCTATATGCCGATCGGCTTGCGCACTATCCGCAAGGTGGAGAATATTGTCCGGGAGGAAATGAACCGCGCCGGGGCGATTGAGATGCTGATGCCGGTGGTGCAACCAGCCGAGCTTTGGCAAGAAACCGGGCGCTGGGACAAAATGGGGCCGGAATTGATGCGGGTCAAGGATCGTCATGGCCGGGATTTTGCGATCCAGCCCACTTCCGAAGAAGTGATTACCGATGTGGTGCGCTCCGACATCAAATCATACCGTCAGTTGCCGGTCAACTTTTACCACATCCAGACCAAATTCCGTGATGAACGCCGTCCGCGCTTTGGCTTGATGCGTGGCCGCGAATTTACCATGAAGGATGCCTATTCGTTTGACCGCGATGTGGCGGGGATGCAAGCGTCATACCAGATCATGTACGATGCCTATACCCGCATCTTCAACCGTTTCGGCTTGAAGTTTCGCGCCGTGGCGGCAGACAATGGTGCGATTGGCGGCTCCGGTTCGCACGAATTTCACGTCATCGCCCAAACCGGCGAAGATGCGCTGGTGTATTGCCCCACGTCTGATTATGCCGCGAATATGGAAGCGGCAGAAGCCCTGCCGCTGTTGACCAGTCGGGCACCTGCCAGCTTGGCCATGACCCGGGTTGCGACGCCTGGCATGAGCAAATGCGAAGACGTGGCCAAACTGCTGGGCCTGCCCTTGTCAAACACCGTGAAGTCGATTGTACTGGCCAGTGATGACGCATCGGATGACGCATCGGCTGAAAAATCGGATGGCAAATCAGGCACCAAAATCTGGCTGCTGTTGCTCCGTGGTGACCATGAGATGAATGAAGTCAAGGTGAGCAAACTGGCCGGTCTTGGCCCGTACCGCTTTGCCAGCGAAGCCGAAATCGTGGCCGCGTTTGGCACCCCGCCCGGTTACCTTGGGCCAATTGGCACCAAACAAAAGGTGGTCGTGGTGGCCGACCGCACGGTGGCCAACATGTCCGACTTTGTGATCGGTGCCAATGAGGTCGATTATCATATTTCTGGCGTGAACTGGGGCCGGGACTTGCCCGAACCCGACCAGATCGCCGATTTGCGCAATGTGGTCGAAGGCGATGCCTCGCCCGATGGCAAGGGTGTGCTGGCGATTGAACGCGGGATTGAAGTTGGCCATGTATTCCAGCTCGGCACTCGTTATTCGAACGATATGCAGGCGACCTATCTGGATGAAACCGGCAAACCGCAACTGCTGCAAATGGGTTGCTACGGGATTGGTGTGACCCGGATTTTGGGGGCCGCAATTGAACAGAACTTCGATGACAAGGGCATCATCTGGCCAACCTCGATTGCCCCATTCTCACTGGTACTGTGCCCGATGGGCTATGACCGTTCGGAGTCGGTACGGCAACAGACCGATGCCCTGTATGATCAATTACTGGCCGCTGGCGTGGATGTGATTCTCGATGACCGTGGTCTGCGCCCCGGTTCGATGTTTGCCGACTGGGAATTGATTGGCGTGCCACACCGGGTGGTGATTGGCGAGCGTGGCTTAAAGGAAGGCAACCTCGAATATCAGGGGCGGCGTGACAGTGCTGCCAGCGCCGTGCCACTGGCCGATGCACTGGCCCAAATCCAGGCCAAACTGGCCGCCGCAGGCTAAGGCACATCATGTGGCAGCGGCAAGGGCGAAACCGGTATGCTCCAGGCTGGGCCACTCTGGCGCTGGCCGCAACCATGTTCATGGCTGCGCCAGCCGCATTGGCAGGCAATCAAAAAGAAGAAGCCATGGCCGATGGCTTGCGGGTGGCGCTCTCAAATGCCATCGCTGATGCCCGTCCGCCCAAGCCGCGCTTTACCGACATGGCGCAACGGATTCGGTATCTGCACTGGCTATCGGAAATGTCACAGCGCCTTGCCAAGAAAAAGCCCGACTATCGGCAGCGGGTTGAATTTCTGGAAACGGTCTGGTACGAAGCGACCCGGGCCGGGCTTGATCCGGGCTTGGTGCTGGGCTTAATTCAGGTTGAGTCGGCTTGGCACAAATACGCGGTATCGGTCGCCGGTGCCCGTGGCTATATGCAGGTCATGCCGTTTTGGACCCGGGTCATTGGTGACCATGACCAGCGCAAGCTATTTCACATGCAAACCAATTTGCGCTATGGCTGCGCGATTTTGCGGCTGTATCTGGATATGGAACAGGGTGACCTGTATTTGGCACTCGGGCGCTATAACGGCAGCCGTGGCAAACCGGCCTATCCGCTGGCGGTGCAAAGGGCGTGGAAGAACTGGGAATACAAGGGGTAAATACAAGGGGTAAATACAAGAGATAAAACAAGAGATAAAACAAGAGATAAATATCCCAACGATGGCAAGAGGCCCGATGTGAAAACGGGCAGAACAGTTGTTCCACCCGTGTTTCATGCATTACCTACAAGCTACCCCGGCGCGGCTCATTGAGCCGCTATCGGCTTATTTCAGGTGTGCGGAAATGAGCTTGGTCATTTCAAACATCGATACCTGAACCTTGCCACCGAAAATTGCCTTGAGCTTTTCATCGGCATTGATCATGCGTTTGTTGGCTGCATCTTGCAAATTCAGTTTCTTGATGTATTCCCATACCTTTTTGGTTACTTCCGTGCGTGGCAACGGTGTTGCCCCGACCACGGCGGCCAGCACCGCCGATGGCGTCATGGCTTTCATGAAAGCGGCATTCGGTTTGCGTGCTGCTGCCTCTGGCGCTGCGGCCTTGGCTGGCTTGGCAGCGGCTTTGGCTGGTGCAGCTTTGGCAGCCGGAGCAGCCTTGGCTGCCGGTGCAGGCTTGGCAGCAGCTTTGGCAGGTGCTGGCTTAGCAGCGGCTTTGGCAGCGGGAGCGGGAGCGGCCTTTTTGGCGGCAGGTTTGGCTGCTGCAGCCGTTTTGGTAGCGGCAGCTGGGGCTGCCTTTTTGGCAGGAGCGGCACTCGCTGCTGCGGATTTTTTGGCTGTTGCCATCTTGGAGCCTCCTTAACAAATCAAACGGATTAAATGCATCGTGCAATCGCAGGATTAATATTGGTGTGGTTTGCCATGCGACGCAAGTGTTTTCCGCAACTTTTTGGGTCAAACACCCTGCTTTGCTTGTCGCACCACGGAATTACTGACAAGAACAGGTTTTTTTGCCACAGTTTTGCAGTTTTCCTGCGACACTGACAGGATTTTTTAGCCATGAAACAGTTTGCCAAATCTGCCCATCCAAGCAGGGCAGTTGCCACGGCCAGCGCGCCGCCTGACCCGGTTCGCCGCCCCGCGCCAAACATGCTCAATGCATGCCTGGCATCATCCCTTTCATGCTGCGCATCATTTTCATCATGCCGCCACTTTTGAATTTTTTCATCATGGCCTGCATTTGTTCAAATTGGCTCAGCATCCGGTTCACTTCCTGCACCTGCACCCCGGCCCCTTGTGCAATCCGGCGCTTGCGTGTGGCCTTAATCATTTCCGGCTTGGCCCGCTCTTGTGGCGTCATCGAATCAATGATGCCGACCATGCGCCGCACCTGTTTTTCAGCCTGATCCATATTCGCAGCACCGGCGGCCTGTTGGAACTGGGCTGGCAGTTTATCGAGAAAACCGCTCATGCCGCCCATTTTTTTCATTTGTGACAATTGCGCCTTAAAGTCGTTTAAGTCGAATTTGCCACCAACTTTCATCTTATCGGCCAAGTCCTGCGCCGCCTTCACATCCACACCCTTGCGCGCCTCTTCCACCAGCGCCAGAATATCGCCCATACCCAGAATCCGGCTGGCCATGCGGGTTGGATCAAATGCTTCCAGGCCATCCAGTTTTTCCGATACCCCGGCAAATTTGATCGGCTTGCCAGTGATATAACGCACCGACAAGGCGGCACCACCACGGGCATCGCCATCGAGCTTGGTCAGCACGATCCCGGTCAGGGGCAGCGCTTCGTTAAAGGCACGGGCGGTGTTGATCGCATCTTGCCCGAGCATGGCATCAACCACAAACAGGGTTTCCACCGGATTTAATGCTGAATGGATGGCAGCAATTTCCTGCATCATCGCTTCGTCAATCCCGAGCCGCCCGGCGGTATCGACCAACAACACGTCGTGATAATGCTTTTTGGCGTAATCGAGTGCTGCCAGCACAATATCAACCGGCAAACTGCCAGCCTCGGATGGAAAAAAATCGGCCCCGACCTGTTTGCTGACCGCTTGCAACTGGGCAATCGCTGCCGGGCGATACACGTCCGCCGAGACGGTCAAGACTTTTTTCTTCTTTTGTTCGCGCAAATATTTGGCCAATTTGCCGGTAGTGGTGGTTTTACCCACACCCTGCAAACCAGCCATCAGAATAATGGCCGGGGGTTGCTGGGCAAACGAGAGTTCGGACGCATTTGGCCCCAGATCAGCGCCCATGATGGCGGCCATTTCACGTTGCACCACGCCAACCAATGCCTGACCCGGCGTGAGGGAACCGATCACTTCCTCGCCCATGGCCTTTTCCTTGACCCGGGCAATGAACTCACGAACTGCTGGCAGGGCCACGTCTGCCTCCAACAGCGCCAGCCGCACTTCGCGCAGCATTTCTGCGGTATTCGCTTCAGTCAAACGCGCTTCGCCGCGCATGGTCTTGACCACTTTGGCCAGACGCTGGGTTAAATTATCTAACATAATAGGAGTTCACTCGGGTGGGAAAAACAAAGAATTCGCCATTTTACCCGATCAGGCCAAAACTGGATTAGACTTTGCTACTTCGCATATTTAGCCTGTCTTTTCTGGGAGAATCCAATGAATCGCATATCAAGCTTGGCCTCAAGCCTGCCATTTTCCATTTCTGCAACCCGGCGTGCCGCTCTGCCGCGCCTCATGGCACTGCTGTTTCTGGCGACCGGCATGCCACTGGCGGGTCAGGCTCAGGCCAATGATACGATCCGGCTCGGCAACCTGAAATTTGCCCACTATGGTGCGGTCGCGTATATCAAGGAGATTGCGCCCAAATGTGGCATCAAGGTTAACGAGAGCATTTTCTCCAAGGGCGTCGATGTGATGCAGGCGATTATCGCCGGGGAACTGGACGTAGGTGCGGTTTCGTCGGAGGCGGCAATTTCGGCGCGCGCCAAAAATGCGCCAGTGCTGGCGGTGGCTGGCTTTGCCAAGGGCGGTGCCCGGCTGGTTGCGCGCAGTGACAGCGGCATCAGTAAGATGGCTGACCTGAAGGGCAAAAAAGTCGGTGTCACGCGCGGCGTGATTCATGAAATCTTGCTGGTGGCCGAACTGGCCAAGCATGGCCTGACTTGGGCCGATACACCGGGCAAGGACGTAGAACTGGTGTACCTCGGCTTTCCTGAACTAAATCAGGCCCTGTTGGGCAAGAATGTTGATGCGATCATGCAATCGGAACCGCAATCGTCGCAGGCGATCAACAAGAAATTCGGGGTAGAGATCCTGAAACCGTACGATACGCCAATCGGTGAACCGGTGCGCACGCTGGTGATGACGGAAAAGTTTTACAAGGAACAGCGTCCGCTGGCCGAAAAATTCATGCGCTGCTTTGTCGAGGCGACCAAGACCTTTATTGACCAGCCCGCCACCGCCGAAAAATACGTGCGTGAGAGCCTGTTCAAGGGTCAACTGACCAAGGACGATTTTCAGGATGCAATCGAAAATTCGCCATACACTTACGACCTCACGGCAGAGCACATTCAAATTACCACCGATACCATGCTCAAATATGGTGTAGGCAAAATGACCAAACCACCGGTTGCCAAAGACTGGGTCAAGACCGACTTGCTTGATCAGGCCAAAAAAAGCCTGAACATCAAATAAGAACGGCACAGCGACATGAACCGGCACACCTTGGGCAAAATCTTGCTCGGATGCACGTTACCCGTGCTCCTGATTGGGCTCTGGCAGTTGGCAACCAGTTCCGGCTGGGTAACGCCGGAAAAGTTGCCGCCGCCTTTGGACGTGGCACAAAAATGGCTGGCCTATCTGCTGCCGGGTGCCGCGTATGAGGGTGGCAATTGGCTGACATGGGCCTTATCTGGCGAACTGGTGCAAGACACGCGGCGCAGCATGTGGCGCATTGTGCTGGGCTTTGGCATCGGTGCCGGGTTGGCGCTGCCGCTCGGCCTGTTGATGGGTACCCGGCCGCGGGCGTTTGAATTGATCAATCCGTTAATTCAAATCCTGCGCCCGATTCCTCCGATTGCCTTTATTCCGCTCTCGATCATCTGGTTTGGCATTGGTGACCCGCCTGCGGTGTTCCTGATCGCCATCGGGGCATTTTTCCCGGTCTTGCTCAATACCGTGGCCGGGGTGCATCAGGTTGATGGCATCTTCTTGCGTGCTGCCAGAAATCTGGGGGCGCGTGGCCTGATTTTATTTTGGCGCGTGATTCTGCCCGCTGCCACGCCCTCGATTCTGACCGGTATCCGGCTCGGGATTGGCACCGCTTTTATTGTGGTGATTGTGGCCGAAATGGTTGGGGTACAGGGCGGGATTGGCTTTCGCATTTCGGAATCACGCGAGTTTTACTGGACCGATAAAATCATTGCCGGCATGATCAGCATCGGCATGCTGGGGCTGATGATTGATATTGCGATGAACCGGCTTAACGCGTATTTGCTGCGCTGGCACCGTGGCCTGGAGCATTGAAATGAATCAACAAATCGTGGATCAACAGGATCAACAAATCGTCATCTCACAGGTATCGCAAGTGTTTCGCAGTCAGGATCGTGCGGTGCATGCCTTGCAGGACATCAATCTGTCGATT
>JACCDS011726195.1_pt1 | contig 10657 bp, 10 predicted proteins | sample 7446441 | NCBI WGS metagenome assembly JACCDS01 (sample SAMN15323445, study PRJNA562643) | freshwater metagenome | isolation source: river surface water | place: USA:Blue River Watershed | collected 2017-08-17 | reverse complement strand
GGGCCAGCCGCCGGCGCGCTGCAGGTCGGCGCAGGCCTGCAGCAGGCTGGCCATGAGGCCCTGGCCGCAGCCGATGTCCACCACGCGGGCGTCGGCCGGCAGGTCACCGCGGCCCAGCATGCCGCGGAACACGGGGTCGTGGCCCAGCTTGCCGCGGGCCCAGTGGTAGGCCCAGCGGCTGGTGGCGCGGTAGGGCCGGCTGGCCGCGCCGTGCAGGGCGGCCCAGGCGCGGCTGCCATCCGGATCTTGGGCAGAGGCTAGGGCGCTGGCGGGCATGTCGTTGGGTTTCATGAAAGCGTAGGGGTTGCGTGCCGCGGCGGCAGCGCGTCGGCCAGGGTCACGGCGTGCAGGCCTTGCTGGCGCAGGTGCTGCAGCAGAGGGGGCAGCACGTCCAGCAGCACAGCGCGGCCGCTGGCGCTGCGCTGGGCGTGGCCGTCGTGCAGCAGCAGGATGCTGCCGCCGGCCAGGCCCTGCTGCAGGCGCGCCTGCACGGCGGCCGGGCTGTTGCGGCGGGTGTCGTAGCCGCGCCGGCTCCAGCTCACCAGGTGCAGGCCCAGGCGGTGCAGCACGGGGTCCAGCAGCGGGTTGCGCAGGCCGGCCGGGGCGCGGAAGCAGTGCGGGCGCACGCCGGTGATGTCGGCCAACACGTCCTGCGCGGCGCCGATCTCGCGCTCAAAGCCGCGCGGCCCCAGCAGGCTGAAGTTGTGGCGGTGGCGCAGGCTGTGGTTCTGCACGCTGTGGCCTGCGGCCACGATGCGCCGGGTCAGCGCCGGGTGCTGGCGCGCCTTGTCCGCGATGCAGAAGAAGGTGGCGCGGGCGCCGTGCGCGGCCAGCAGGTCCAGCACGGCGGGTGTGACGGCGGGGTCGGGCCCGTCGTCGATGGTGATGGCGACTTCGCCGCGCGCTGCGGCGGCTGCGGGCAGGCGGGTGATGTTGGGCCCCAGCAGCGCACTGCGCGGCCACAGGCCGGCCGCCGACAGCGCCGCATGGTTGGCTACCACGGCGCCCAGCGCCCAGGGCCAGCCGCCGGGCAGCAGCGCGGCCGCGCCCGCGGCCACATGCAGGCCCACGCTGGCACGCACAAAGGGCGGCACGGGCCAGGGTGCGGCAGCAGGGGTGGGGGTGGCGGCGGCGCTCAAGGGCATCAACAGGTCAGATGGCCCTGCAATTTTCCCATGGGCCCACAAGCCCTCAGGCCGGCCTGGGCCGGGCGAAGGCGGCTGCCAGCACCATGCTCAGCGTCCCGCCAATGGCCACCACGGTGCCGATGGCCGACAGCGCCGGGATGGCCGACGCCGCGATGAGCCCGAAGGACAGCACCGTGGTCAGGTTGGCCAGCAGCAGCGAGGCCAGCGTGTCGGCGTCCACCTCGGCCGCGCTTGTGGGTCCATGGCCCGGGTGACGCAGCATGTCAAAGAACAGCGCGTAGTTGGAGCCCGCGGCCACCACCAGCAGCAGGCCCACCAGGTGCAGGATGCCCAGTTGCACACCCAGCAGCGCCAACAGCCCCATGGTGAGCAGCACCGACAGCGCCAGCGGCTCGCACACCGCCAGCACGCGGCGCCAGGAGCGCAGGGACACGGCGATGATCAGCACCACCGCCAGCGCGCCCAGGGCCGACTGCGTCTGCGCCTCGCCCAGGTAGCGCGCGTACAGGCGCTTGAGTTCGGCGCCCACTTCCAGCACCTGCGCGCCTTCCACCGAGGCCAGGGCCTGGCGCACCGCGGCCGTGTCCATCGTGTCGCCCTTGCCTGGTGCGGGTTGCAGCGGCAGCAGGGCCACCCAGGAGCCGTCCTTGCGTTGCAGCAGCAAGGCGTCCAGCAGCGGCGACAGGCCGGCCGCGCGCAGGGCCTGCAGCGTCACCGGGGGCAACTGGCGGGCGGTGGCCACATCGGCCAGGAAGGGCTGCAGCCGCGCGGCCTGTAGAGGGCCGCCGACGGTGGCTTCCTGCAGCGCGGCGCGCAGCGCATCGTCGCCCGGCAAGGCGGCCCGGCGAGCCGCCTGCAACTGCTGGCTGGGCAGCCAGCGTGCGGCGGAGTCGTAGCCACCGATGAGGCCCTGGTCCACCAAAGCATCCAGCTTCAGTGCCGCGGCTTCGGCCTTGCGCAGCGTGGCTTCCAGGTCGGCGCCGCTCACCACCGCCAGCGCGCGTGCATCGCCGGCGCTGAGGTCGGCGCGCAGGCTGGCGTCCAGGTCCAGCGCTTCCTTGCGGATGGGGCTCAGCGAACTCAGCTCCGCGCTCCACAAGGGGCTGCGCTGGAAGACCAGGAGCGCCGCCGCGGCCACCGCCAGCAGCAGCACCGGCACACGCAGGCGCGGCAGCCAGGCCACCGCGGCCGCGGCGGCGCGGGCCATCTGCTGGCGCAGGCCCTGGCCACGCGCGCCCTGTGGCATGAGGCCGGGCATGACGAAGCGCGTGAAGGCCGCGGCGCCCAGCAAGCCGGCCAGCGAGAACACGCCCAGCTGCTGCAGGCCCGGGAAGCCGGAAAACACCAGCGCCGCAAAGCCGCAGACGCTGGTCAAGAGCCCCAGCCGCACCGTGGGCCAGCCGGTGCGCAGCCACAGTGCGGCGCCACCGGCGCGCGCCTGGATGAGGTAGTAGATGGCGTAGTCCACGGCCTCGCCGATGAGCGTGGTGCCAAAGCCCAGCGTCATGCCGTGCACGTTGCCGAAGACCAGGCTCACGGTGGCGATGCCCACCACCACCCCCGTGGCCACCGGCAGGAAGGCCGCGGCCAGCGCGGGCATCGACGCGAAGGCCAGCAGCAGCAGCACCGTCATCAGCACCGTGCCGGCCTGGGCCAGCCACTCCACTTCCTTTTCGATCTGCGCGCGGCTCTCCACACCGAACACCGGTGCGCCACTGACTTGCAGCGTCAGTCCATCAGCCTTCAGCGCCGCGAAACTCTCGCGCACGGCGGCAATGCCCTTCATCTGCGCGTCCAGGTCCGCGCCCGGCGCCTTGCTGATGGCCAGCAGCAGCGCCCGTGGATTCGTGCGGCCTGCCCACACGCCTTCTTCGCTGCGCGGCGCGCTGGCGGGGATCAGCGCTTCGGCGATGCGCGCGGTCTCGCCCGTGGGGTCGCGGTCGATGATGCCCTTGAGCGCACCGCCCGCCGGCGTGCCCAGCAGCGACAGCGTCTCGGCCATGCCTTCGCGCAGGCCGCTGGTGGTGAAACGCTGCGCGTCCACCGCCGGGCTGAGCTGGTAGCGGTGGTCGAAGAGGAAGCTGCCGACTTTTTCGAAGCCCTCGGTCTGGCCGTTCTGCACCTGCTCGAACAGGCCGCTCTGGCGCAGCTTGCCGGCCAGCGCACGCGAGGCGTCGGCGCGGGCCGCGGCCGTGCCGCCTTCGATGGCCATGAGCAGCGTGCGCGCGGGCAGGCCGCTTTCCAGTTGCTCGATGAGCACGCGCTGCTGCGCGTCGGGGTTGGCGGGCAGGAAGGCGGAGAGGTCGGCCGTGAAGCGCGTGTGGACGATCTGCCAGACGCAGGCGGCCACCACGGCCGCCCACACCAGCAGCGCGACGCGCGTGGCGCGGGTCACTTGGGCGCTTTCCCGGCGCCCGCAGTCAGCGGCTGCAGCGGGTCGATGGCCATCACACTGCGGTCGCCCCCGGCCAGCCAGAGTTCGACGCTGCGCATCTCGCTCTGCAGGCCGGTGATCTTCAGTTCGCGCACCTGCGTGGCCAGGCGCGCGTCACGCGGCACCAGGGTCAGCGTCCAGCGCGCGGGCGTGCCGTCCACCTGGGTCTTGAAGAACTTGTCCAGCAGCACGGCGTTACCCGTGAGCGTGCCGCGCACGGCTTCGATCAGCGCGGACAGTTCCGGAATGGCATCCACCGTCATCTGCCGCGTGCGGCCGCCGCGCTTTAGCAGCAGCGTGTTGCCCTGCACCTCCATGGTGTCGGTGGTGGGCTCGGTGGTGCGGCGCGTGAAGCGGTCGGGCGCTTCGAAGCTCAGCACGCCGGCCGCGCGCAGCGGGCCGTCGATGCTGCTGACGAAGCGCTCTTCGGTGAAGCGCGCTTCGCCGCTCTTGTTCTTGGCCAGCAGTGCGGTCACCTCGGCCAGGTTCAGCGCCCAGGCGGGTGCGGCAAGCGCCAGCAGCAGTGCTGCCGTGGCGAACTCAAGCAGTCTTGTCTTCACACCAATAGTCGTAGAAGTTGAACCAGTTGTAGGGCGCTTCGCGGCACAGGCTCTCCAGCCGTGCCACGTAGTCCTGCAGCGCCTGGCGGATCAGCGCTTCCTTCTCCGCCGGGTCGCGCGGCGGGTTGCGGAAGTCGGCCATGGTCTCGAAGCGCACGTCGTAGCGGCGGCCGCCCAGGAACAGCCCCACCATGAAGATCACCCGGCGCTTCAGCAGCATGGCCAGGCGCAGCGGGCCGTCGGAGAAACGGGCGTTGACGCCCAGGAAGGGCAGTTCGACAGCGGGCGAGCGGGCGGACTCGGCACTGAGGTAACGGTCGCCCAGCAAGCCCACCAGATGGCCGGCGTCCAGCGCGTCGCGGATGGCCAGCGTGCTGCCGGGGTTGCCGATGCCGATCACAGCGAGCTTGAATTCGGGTGCCACGGCCTGCAGAACGCCGTGGATCTTGCGGGCGTTGTCAGGGTACATGACCATGGTGACCTTCATGCCCGGGAAGCTCTTGACCGTGGCGTGCAGGCTTTCGAAGCTGCCCAGGTGGGCACCCAGCAGGAAACCCCCCTGCACGCCCTGCTGGCGGCCGGTGATGGTTTCTTCGCAGCCTTCGTCGCCGTGCATGCTGAGGTCGAAGGAGCCGATCTGGTCGCGCACGAAGTACACGCGGTCCAGCACCGTGCTGGCGAAGGTGTGGAAGTGGCGGTACTGGTCGCGCCAGGTGACTTCGCCAGAGGGCCGGCCCAGGGCGCGGCCCAGGTAGCGGCGCGAATGGCGGCGTGCTTCGCGGCCGAAGAGCAGGAAGTACAGCGTGATGGGGTGCAGCAGCAGCCGCGCCACCGGGCGGCCGGCGGTTACCGCCAGCCAGGCCATGAACTTCAGCGCCAGCAGGCTGCCGCGCTCGCGCCGCGCGGCCCAGGCGGGCGGCGGTGAAGGCGGCGAAGGCGGGGTGGGCTGCGCGGTGGCGGTCATGGTCTCAAACCGGCGGCGCGAACTGGCCGCGGGCCACGGTGGTGTCGCCGGCCTTCACTTCAAAGGCCACGCCCTTGCCCTGCTCCTTGAAGGACAGGACCAGGTCCGCGCCCGGGCCCACGGGTGCCAGGAACTTGGCGTTGTCCACCGTGGGCGTGCCGCTCACTTTGGCGGCCAGGCTGGGCCGCCGCAGCAGGGCCTGCTGCACCAGGGACAGCAGGCTCACGCCCGGCAGCACCGGGTGGCCGGGGAAGTGGCCGGCGAAGGCGGGGTGGTCGGCGGCCACGTGCAGGTGGACGTCGGCCGTGGCGCCCGTGGGTTCGGCCGCCGGGCCGTCCAGCCGGGCCAGGGTCTCCAGCGCGAAGCTGCGCAGCGACGACACCGTGAGCTTGCCGGTGGCCTCGCGCGGGAAGCCGTCGACATGCACCACGCGGCGGGGCACGAAGGCGGGCTCCAGGTGCTCGCGCAGCGCGGCGATGATCTCGCGGGCCGTGAGCGTGGGCGCCACCACGAAGGCCACCGTGCGCACGATGCCTTCGGCCACGTCGTCGGGCAGCCAGAAGGCGCCGTCGTCCACGCCGGGAATGCGGTTGAGGTGGAAGTTCAGGTGCGCCAGCGAGCTGCGCTTGCCGGCCACGTGGATGAGGTCGTTGGCGCGGCCCAGCAGCTTGAAGTGGCGGGCGTCCTGCAGAACGAGCACGTCGGCCAGTGGCGTGGGCTCCACCACGTGGCCGCCGGCGACGATGAAGCGTTCGCCTTCGGTGCTCTGCTCGGCTGTGATGCGCAGCGCGCCCAGGGTTTGCCAGGTTTCGCCCGCTGTGGTGCGGCGGCTGGCCACCTGGCCGGCTTCGGTGCAGCCGTAGATCTCCACCAACTGGCCCTGGAACGCGGCCTCGGCCTGCGCGGCCAGTTGCGGCGACAGCGGGGCGGTGGCCGAGAGCGTGAGCGCCACCTCCGGCGCGGCCAGGCCGGACAGCACCAGCGTCTTCAAGTGGAAGGGCGTGGTGACCAGGGCGCGCGGCTCGGGCACGCGGGCCAGCGCGTCCACGATGTCGGCCGGGTAGAAGGGCCGGCCGGCCTCGAAGCTGGCGCCGCCCAGCAGCGCCAGCAGCACCGTGCTTTCGAAGCCGTAACTGTGTTGGGCCGGCACGGTGGCCACCAGCGTCAGGCCTATCAGGCTGGGCTGTTGCAGGTACTCGGCCAGGCGCTCGGCCTCGGACGCGATGTTGGCCACCAGCGGCCCCCAGCGCTTGGCGTGCGGCTGCGGGGCGCCGGTGCTGCCGCTGGTGAGCAGGCACACGGCTTCCAGGTCCACCGGGATCTGCGGCACGGCGGTGGCTGCGGCGGCCACGGCCCGGCGCTGCACGCGGTGGGTGCACAGGCCTCCCGTGGCAGGCGGTTCTTCGTCGATCAGCAGATAGGGCGCGCCGCCGGCCACGGGAATCTGCGCCAGCGTCTCCGGCAGCGCGTTGGGCGGCATCAGGCTGGTCTGGCCGCGGATGAGCGCGGCCGCCAACCCCAGTGCGAACAGCACACGGTCCTGGCACAGGTTGACGGGGCGGCCTTCAGGCAGTTGCGCGGCCAAGGCCTGTGCTTCGGCGATGAACTGCCCGGCGCTGATGGGCTGGCCGCGCGACCAGGCCAGGGGCTCTGCCAGGTCGCGGGCTTGGAGCAGGGGCAGCGTGGTCGTCATGCAGCGCCGGTCTTGGAGTGGTTCTGGTAGGCCTGGAAAGCCGCCTGCAGGCTCACGCGCGGGAAGTCCGGGTGCCAGTGGTAGCGCAGCACGTGTTCGCCGGCAAACATCAGGCCCGCGGCCACGGGCGTGAGCAGGGTGCAGAAGAAGGTCCACCAGGCCCAGGGCGTCAGCGCGTAGAGCAGCACGCTGAGCACGATCATGCCCAGGAAGAACACCACCCAGGCCTGCGTGAGCTTGCGCGTGTAGGCGGCCAGCGCGGGCGTGAAGGCCTGGCCCAGCCGTGTGTGCACGCTTTGGGCCAGCGCGCTGATCAGCGGCTGCTGCCCGGCGCGCAACGTGAGCGCAAAGCCCCAGGCCAGCGCGGCGTGGATGCCGCCGTGCTGCAGCACGTACATGCGTTGTGCGTCCTGCACGCCGCCCTTCAGCACCACGGCCACCAGCACGCCCATCAGCAGCACGCAAGCGGCCAGCGTGGTCCACTGGCGCTGGCGCCAGCCCATGCCGCCGATGGCCAGCAGCAGCGGGCCGAAGAGCAGGGCCACGGTGTAGGGCTCGTTGGCCGCGTGCACCATGAGCCAGTTGGACAGCACGGCATAAACGAGCAGGCCCGCCGCGATGCCCACCACCGGCACGGCCGCGGCCAGCAGGGCACGCCAGGGTGCCTGCATGGGCGGCTTACTTGGTGCGGTGCTGGGCGACATGGGCCGCCAGGCTGCGCAGGTTCTGGAAGATCTTCTGGTTGTTCTCGTCGTCCGAGCGCAGCTGGAAGCCGTAGCGCTGGGACACCTCGAGCGCGACTTCCAGGATGTCGATGCTGTCCAGGCCCAGGCCGTCACCGAACAGCGACATCGTGGGGTCGATCTGCTCGGCCGGGGTTTCCAGGTTCAGCGAATCGACGAAGAGAACGGCCAGTTCGCGTTCGAGCGTGGCGCTGTCGGTTTGGGTCACGGTGGGTGGCTCCCGGAGATCTTGTCTGGCCCCGCAGGCGGGGCAAAACCTTCGATTGTAGGCGGCGGGGCAGGCCCTAAATGTCCTTGCTACATGCCCTTGAACAGGTGCGCGTACAGGCGGCTGGCGGTCAGCGTTTCGGGCCGGCCGCGCAGTGCGAGCCTGACCTTGCCAGACTCCTCCCGCCGCGCCGACACGATGCAGCGCGCCTGCACCACGGTGCCGCGGTGCACCTGCCAGAAGCGCTGCGGGTCCAGTTGCGGCAGCAGCTCGCGCAGCGACAGGCGGATGAGGTGCTCCTTGGCGGCCGTCACCACGCGCACGTACTTGTCGGCGGCTTCGAAGTAGATCACCTCGTCCACCGGGACCAGGTGCACCAGGTTGCCCACCTGAGCCTGGATGACCTCCAGCCGCGGGGGTGCAGCACCCGCCACGCCCCCCAGCAGGCCACGCAGCTGCGCCAGCGTGGTTTCCAGGTTGTGCGCGGCGTTGGCGGGCGTGGCGCGCTGCGCCAGGCGGGCCTGCAGACGGTTCACGCAGGCCGACAGCCGCGTGCGGTCCACGGGCTTGACCAGGTAGTCCACGGCCTGGGCCTCGAAGGCCTGCAGCGCGTAGTCGTCAAAGGCGGTGACAAAGACCAGCAGCGGCAGCGGCGGGCTGCCGGCCGCGTCGGGCCAGTCTTCGGCCAGGGCCTGGGCGGCTTCCAGGCCGGTGCAGCCGGGCATGCGGATGTCAAAGAAGCAGATGTCCGGCTGCAAGGCCAGCCCCTGCTGGCTGGCCTGCAGGCCGTCGCCCACGGTGGCCACCACCTGCAGCGCCGGCCACAGCGCGGCCAGGTCGGCGCGCAGGCCGGCGGCCAGCAGGGGTTCGTCTTCGGCGATCAGGGCGCGGGCGGGGCTGTTCATGCGGCGGCAGGCTGGGCGAGAGGCAGGCGGATGGTGGCCAAGGTGCCGCCATCGCCATCGGTGGCGGAGCTGAGGTCCAGGCTGGCGCGCGCGCCGTGCAGGGTGGACAGGCGTTCGCGCACCTGCACCAGGCCGAAGCCGGTGCCGGTAGCTCCGGTGTGGGCGGCGCCGTCGCGCAGGCCGGCGCCGGTGTCGCGCACGCTCAGCACCAGGGTCTGGCCTTCGGCATGTGCGCGCACCTCCACGCGGCCGCCCTGCACATGCGGCTCCAGCCCGTGCTTGATGGCGTTTTCCACCAGGGGCTGCAGCAGCAATGGGGGCACGGGCACCTGGCGCAGTGCGTCGGGCAGGTGAAGCGTGCTCTGCAGGCGCGGGCCCATGCGTGTGCCCATCAGCGCCAGGTAGTCGGCCAGGCGCTCGAACTCGGTGGCCAGCGGGTGGGCCGCCGTGCGGCTGGCACTGAGCGTGGCGCGCAGGAAGGCGATCAGCCGGTCCAGCATGGCCTGGGCCTGCGGCGGGTCCAGGGCGATCAGCACGCGCAGGTTGGCCAGGGTGTTGAACAGCATGTGCGGCTCCAGCTGGCTTTGCAGCAGGCGCAGCTGGTGCTCGGCCGCCTGGCGCTGGGCGGCCTCGGCCCGTTCACGCGCGCTGGCCAGGCGGTCCATGCTGAAGGCCAGGGCCGTGGCGACCAGGGTGCTCAGGCCCACCAGGGCGAGCGTGACGCGGGTGCCGGCGGACGACCAGTCCAGCACGCTGGGCGAGCGCAGGCCGGTGAGTGCATCGCCCAGCTTCAGGCCCACCAGCGGGCCCAGGGCCAGCACCAGCACGGCGCCAAAAGCCACGCCCCACCAGCGGCTGGGTGCCGGTCGGCCGGCGGCGAGTGCGCGGCGCCGGTTGGCGCCATCCACCACGGCGCGCCCCAGGTGCATGGTCAGCGAGCACACCCAGCCCACCGTCAGCGAGTACACCAGCTTGTGGCCAAAGCCGCGGCCGTCCATGGCCGTGAGGAACAGCGCCACGGCCAGGCTGATGCCGGTGACCACCAGGGCCTGCCGCATGAACGCCGATCCGGCGCTGCGCGGCGGGCTGGCGGTGGCGCTGTCAGGCTGCTGCTGCATGGCGGGCCAGGGGGGAGGGACGTGTCAGCCGCCACAGGCCCAGGGTGCGGCCCAGGAACAAGCCCGAGAGCACGCCAAAGGCCAGGGCCAGCGGCGCCTGCACCGCCAGGTCCGTGCGCCAGGCCGGCTGCACCACCAGGGCCACGGCCGTGGTGTAGCGCAGCATGAAGATCACCAGGATGAGCAGCAGCGGCGCCCAGCTGCCGGCCAGGAACAGGCGGCCCGTGGCGGCGTCCCAGTGGGTGCCGGCCGGCGCACGCTGGCGCAGCCCCATGGCCAGGCCCGCCGTGAGCGCGGCCAGCCAGACCAGCCCCACGGCAGGCATCGTCACGAAAGAGGCGGACAGGGTCCACAGGCCCAGGGTCAGCATCACCAGCGGCAGGATGAGCAAGCGCGCGGGCTTCACCAGGCGGCTGCGCCGCTGCCACAGGCCCAGGGACAGCAGCGCCGCGAGCAGGGCCCAGACCCAGAGCGGCGTGCGGGAGACGATTTCAACCAGCATGGTGTTCTTCCTGGCGCCGACCACCGGCGCGTCAGGGCCACTGTGGCGGACACCCGCTGCGCCGGCCACGGCCGTGCGACGGGGCGGCGCCACCGGTCGCGAAACGGCGCCGGGGCGGCGGCAGCCGGCGGGCTCAGCGGCGCTTACCGCCCAGCAGGGAGCCCAGCACGCCGCGGATGATTTCGCGGCCGACGGCCGAGCCTATGCTGCGCACGGCCGACGAGGCGGCCTTTTCCAGCAGCCCGGAGTTGCGGCCGCCGCGCGGGCCGGTGCTGCCCAGCATGACGTCCTTGACCATGTCCATCATGCCGCCGCCGGCGGTGGGCGTGGTGCCCAGGGTGTTGCCGCCGGCCGCACCCGCTTCGCCGGACGCCACGGCGCG
>JACCDS010800027.1_pt1 | contig 10657 bp, 10 predicted proteins | sample 7446441 | NCBI WGS metagenome assembly JACCDS01 (sample SAMN15323445, study PRJNA562643) | freshwater metagenome | isolation source: river surface water | place: USA:Blue River Watershed | collected 2017-08-17 | reverse complement strand
GTGCGTTGGAATGCGACACTCAAAGTCGATGTGACTGGCAGTTATCAATTTCAAACCCTCAGTGATGATGGGGTTCGGCTCTGGGTCAATAATCAACAGATTATTAATAATTGGACGGATCATTCGGTCACTACCGATACCAGTGCGGCCATTACTCTCACGGCAGGGCAAACCTATCCCTTGCGTATGGAGTTTTACGAACGCGGTGGTTATGCGGTTGCATCACTGCGTTGGCGACGCCCGGGCGATTCCAGTTTCTTGCCAGTTTCCGGTTGTCCTGCAAAAGTACATCACTACGGCATATCGCACAGTGGCAGTGGAATAACCTGCATGGCAGAGCCAATTACCATTAGCGCCTACGATGCGGCGGGCACGTTGGTCGCACCGGAGAGTGGCACAAAAGTCGATCTCTCCACGGTGCCGACAACCGGGAGCTGGGTTTCCTCTTCCTATATATTTTCGGGTACAGAATCTTCATTTATCGCCTATTTACGTCAAACGACAGCAGCAATATTGAATATCAATGTAACCGACGGTGCTGCCGTAGAAGATCCGGGGCGAGACCCGTCAATCAGTTTTTTAAATACGGGTTTGAAGTTTTATAACGCATCCAATAGCAATCTCCCTATTGCTAATCAGCGTGCAGGTGTGACGGCGACGACACCGGTATTGCGTTCGATCAGAACCAACACAGACACTGGCGCCTGTGAAGCGCGGGTAACTGGAACACGTACGGTCAATGTGGGTTATGAGTGCGTCAACCCAGCCACCTGTGTTGCGAATCAAACCCTGACGTTGCAGGGCGCTTCCATCGCAGCCAATAACCAATCCAGCAGTAGCAATTTCACCCCGGTGTCATTGACGTTTAATAACAATGGTGAGGCCCCCATTCCTTTTACTTACAGTGATGTCGGGCAAATCCGTTTGCATGCATCGCTACCACTGACCACATCGGGTAATAACCCGGCGATTACCCTGCGTGGCAGCAGTGATAATTTTGTGGTTAAACCCGATAGGCTGGCCGTGAGTCTGGTACAGAGATCCAATGGCACCAGCAATCCCGGCAAAACCAATGAAGCGGGAGCTGCTGCCGGCTTTGTTGCTGCTGGCGAAGCATTTCGGGTTGTTGTACAAGCGCAAAATGCCAATCAACAACCCACTCCGAATTTTGGGCGAGAGACGGCAAGTGAAAATAATATTTTGTTAAAAGAATTTGCCCTCGTGCATCCTGTGGGGGCCGGTACCACATTAACGCCACTCCTTAATGGCACAGCGGGAAGTTTTGGTGTCACCACCCCCCAAGGCAGTTTTGAAAATAATAATCTACGTTGGAAGCAGGTAGGCAGTTTGACACTGCGCCCGGAATTGGCTGACAACGATTATCTGGGCGCAGGTGCGCCAACCTACGTGGTGAGCGATACACTAGGGCGCTTCTACCCTGATCGTTTCGCATTAGCATCAGCCTCGCTCGCCAATAGCTGTAATAACACATTTTCTTACATGTCTCAGGAGGCACTGCCCCTGAATTATGTATTGCAGGCAGAGGATGCGGATGGGGCTGTTGTTAGCAATTATGGTGCAAGCTACGGCACGTTACCAACGCTTGGCTATGTTGCGGAAAATGCCAATGCGGCGAATGGCGTGGCGTTGAGCCCTCGTTTTATTGAAACAGCAACAAAAAACTGGGCGTCAGGTCGCTTGCAGGTCGGGACTAATGCGACCTTTTCCCGTGCGACAGTGCCTGACGGCCCTTTTGCTGATTTGAATGTTGGTTTAACACTGACCGATAGCTTTGATGCACGTGAACTAAAAGCAAAAAATATGAATGCGCTTACCACAGACACTTGTTCAGGCACTGGTTGCACGGCAGTTAAATTAAATGCAATGCCACTCAATTTGCGCTATGGTCGCTTACGCCTGGATGACGCCTTTGGTTCTGGTGCTGCTAATTTGCCGGTGAAGTTTTTCACCGAACACTGGATTGGCAATCGATTTGTAAGAAATCTGGATGATAATTGCACGCAAATTCTTCGTAGCACGGTGACCTATAACGACAAGAATATTTTAGATCCGGCCAATTTGACCGTTGGGCTTAACGGTGGTTCTACTACCGGTAATTATGGTGCTATGAGCGCAACGGATATTAATTTCACTAATGGCGATGCCAATCATTTTTTCTCTGCTCCCGGTGCTGAGGCGGTGGGAAGTTTTGTTGTCAGTGTGGATTTAACAAGCACACCCTGGCTGCGGTTTGATTGGAACACTAGCGGAAAAGTGCCAACCAATGCAGAGTGTTTATCGGGTATACCGGAAACTGAAAAAACCGATTGCAGGATAAGGGCAAATATTGGGTTTGGCGATTATCGCGGCCATGATCGCATTATTTATTGGCGTGAAATTTTTAATTAATTGAGGTTTTTCAAGCGTATTTTTATGGAAATGACCATTACCACTCCCAGTTTATTGTTCCCGGCTATCTCATTATTGATGCTTGCTTACACCAATCGATTTGTTACTTTAGCCAATGTGATTCGCCAACTCAGCAGTATGGAAAATGCTCCTTCCAAAGATTTGGTGATCCGTCAAATTGAAAACTTGCGTATACGTATGACAGTGATTCGTTTAATGCAGGCGTTTGGAGTGCTGTCATTTGTGTTTTGCACCTTGTCTATGTTTTCGCTGTTGTTGGCGTTTCAGGTGGCGGGCATGTATTTGTTTGCGGCGAGTTTATTGCTGTTGGTATTGTCCCTGTTGTTTTCGTTTTATGAAGTCAACATATCCACCAAGGCGATCAATATTGAGCTTGAAAAATTCAATGCCGTGCTAAAGAAGCACAAGCACGATTAGTATTTACTGCTTGTGCACTGTGTTGTTTGTCGCCCTATAAAAATGGCAGCCTATTGCTGCCATTTTTACTTATGTAATCCTCAGTCCATCAATTATCGCTCAGTGGACGATTCCAGGCGTATATCAACGGCCAGCTCATCGGCAATCTTATCCAAATAATCGTAAAGCTCATTCATATCCACTGCCTTGGGGACTTCAATCACGCCGGTTGCCTCAAACAGCGGCTCACCGGACCAAGGCATACTGGAACACGCCGTTTCCAGCTCACCCATGTTAATATGGCGAGCGGCGAAGGCTTGCGCGATTTCGCGTACTATGCCGGGCCGATCATTGCCGACAACACTGAAGCTGAATTCACGGCAGTCGGGTTTGCTGATGGTAATAGCATCCTCGATAACGATTTTAAGGCCTTTGTCTGCCAGTTGACCCAGGGCGGTACGCAGTTCCGCTTGGTGCGCATCGCTGACCGCTACCTGCAAGATCCCCGCGAATTTGCCAGCCAAATGCGCCATACGGCTTTCCAGCCAATTGCCATGGTGTTGGCTAATGGTGTGAGCCAGCAGCTCAACCACACCAGGGCGATCGTCGCAGATAACAGTTAATACAAGTTGTGTATTCACAGTGATTCCTTATTAGTTACTTATTGAAATATCAAGGTTACTCCGCTTGTTGCCAGTGAACAAGTTATGTGTGAGCCAGCATTTTTACAGCGAGACAAGCAGATGATTATTCCCTATGAACAATTATCGAGCGATGCTCTGCAAGGATTGATAGAGGAGTTCATTACCCGCGAAGGCACTGATTACGGGGTAGAGGAGGTGTCGCTCAATACTAAGGTGGATCAGGTTAAGCAGTTATTAAAGCGACGCGAAGTCGTAGTGGTGTTTGATTTTACAACCGAGTCTGCCAGCTTACTGACGCGTCGCGATGCAGAACTTGTGCAACAGAACAACACTGTTGATTAATTTTTTACTATTTATATTGAGAATATTGTGAATCATTTATTTTTACATTGCCGTGCCGGATTTGAAAAAGAATGTGCGGCAGAAATTTCCGATATAGCCGCTGGGTTGGGTATCTATGGTTACAGTAAAACCAAAGATAACAGCGCCTATGTGCTATTCATCACCCACGAGCCTGATGGTGCTGAAAATATTATTCGCATGTCAGGTTTTCGCCAATTAATTTTTACCCGCCAGTGGTTTGCCTGTGCAGGGTTGATCGATAACTTGCCGGTTACGGATCGTGTAACGCCGCTGTGTGAAGCTACCGCTGCGCTACCTAAAACCAGTGAATTAATCATTGAAACAGTTGATACCAATGAAGGTAAGGAATTATCGGGGTTGAGCAAAAAGATTGTTGCACCGCTCGAAAAAGCCCTGCGTGCCCAACAATCGTTTTTTGCCAAAAGCCCGTTGCGCCTACATCTGGTTTTTATCTCCGGTACCCAAGCCTATATAGGTGTTAGCCCTATCGCCAATTCATCGCAATGGCCCATGGGAATTGCGCGCTTGCGCCTGCCAAAAGAAGCACCAAGCCGTGCAACCTTGAAGCTGGAAGAAGCCTGGCACCACTTTATTCCCGCTGATGAATGGGATATTCGCTTGGCCTCGGGCATGCGCGCGGTCGACCTAGGCGCAGCACCGGGTGGCTGGACCTGGCAACTGGTGCAACGCGGTATGTATGTAGAGGCTGTTGATAATGGGCCAATGGAAAAAAGCTTGCTGGAGACCGGGCAGGTTCTGCACATTTTGACCGATGGTTTTTTGTACGAACCTAAAAAGCCTGTGCATTGGTTGGTATGCGATATTGTAGATAAACCCGCGCGTGTCACCAGCATGATTATTCGTTGGTTTACTAAAAAACACTGTCGCGAAGCTATTTTTAATTTGAAGCTGCCCATGAAGCAACGCTATGTCGAAGTGAAAAAATGCGAGGAGCGTATTCGTGCGGAATTGGAAAAAGCAGGGTTTAAGTTGGATATCCAATTCAAGCAGCTGTATCACGACCGTGAAGAGGTAACGGGATATTTGCGTGTTTATTGATCGTTAGATTAATGGGCGATGGAAATGGCATCGCCTATTAACCTGACACTCGGTGCGTGGTGCATCATGTGGCCGGATCAGTGATAAGAGGTGCGATCACTTTGATCTGCTGCAGTGTGTTGCAGAACCCACTCGGTGAGTTGTACCCAATCCTCAATCAAGGTGCGTAGTAATGTCATGTGGCTGGGAGGGACATTTTTATCGCGCAGCGCACTCTCGCCAATCTCGGTTAATACCGATACTATTTTGCCAAGGTTATGTGCTTTGAGTGAATCCAATAATTGCGCGTTGAGCAGCATTTCTCCGGTATAGGCAGAGTGTAAGTCTTCGTAAGAAACATTGGGTATTGTATCTATCGCCTGCTTGACTGCATGAGCCAAAAGTGGGTGATTATTGCGCAGCAAGCGAAATGTAAGCTCAAGCGCTTGGCGGCTAAAAAAGTCAGTGGGCATATAATCTACTGCTGATTTCCGAGACATCGAACGGGGTTCCTCGGTAGTGAACGATTCTCCTACACGTTTTTCCATTATCGATAGCATAGCAACTCCGCTACTATTCGTTTGTGTATTTATAGACGATTTAAAACTATGAATTTGAAAATTGATAAAACTTTAGATGCGAGCGGTTTGCTGTGCCCTGAGCCGGTAATGATGTTGCACAAAACCATGCGCGAGACAGATTCAGGTTGTCTGATCGAAGTTATTTCGACAGATCCATCCACGCTGCGCGATATTCCCAAGTTTTGTTTATTTTTGGGGCATGAATTGGTTGAGCAAACTCAAACAGAGAAAAATTATATTTTTTATATTCGTAAAACGTAGAAAATTATTTTTTGTATCGTTTTGGTTATACATCCTGCGATGTTGGAGTGTTGCGCAATAAAAAAGCGCCGCAGATGCGGCGCTTTTTTGAACAGCTTACAATTACTGCAAGCCATCAACTAATAGTGAGATGGCTGCCATGGCTTCAGGGTCTTCCGCTTTGATCTTGTTGGCGATTTGATGCTGGAAGAAATAGCGGAAATTTTCACTGGCTTGGGCTTCGTAAAGTGATTCATCCCCCGGTAACACCGGTGTACTCACCACTTTGGCTGGGTCACTGATCATGGCGTATACACTGCCATCGTAGTGCAAGCTCCAACTGACAACCTCAACCAATGCCAGGCGTTTGCTATCCGGGATTGCTAATACCGCATGGGTACCAATGGTATCGGGCAATTCCTGAATAACATCATCACCGCTTTCGCACTCAACTTCGTAGTATTCCGCCGCTGTTTCCAGCTCAATCACTTTATGCATCGGCGCTTCAAAGAAGAGTTCGTCAATACCCGGATCGTAATAGCCTTCCCAGTGTCCGTTCAGTGGGTCGCACAGATCGGGGCAGGGGACTATATCGTTTAACCAAGGTACAAGCCCAACCACATCGCCATTGGCACGCAGGCCCCAGCAAAGAATTTTAAGGCTGTAGAGCTTTTCGGAGCTGGTATCGTTGGAGTAGAGCATTTCCAGCCCGTCCAATTCTGGCGCGAGGCGGATAAAACGCTCGTCGTGAAGCGCGGAGTAAGTCTTCTTCGTGAAGAGATCAACCACATTATCCATGTTGTGGCCAGTGTGCGAGGTCTTCATAATACCACCCCCTAAAGTGAGGCGAGTCGCCGCTTTACAGCGGTACCCAGACGATGGTTTTAAAGTCACCATCACTATATAAGGTATATGCTAAATCCCCAAAGCACAACCGCTATGGGTAAAAATTTTATTCCATAGAAATCTGTCAGGCTGATTTTTAATCAACACAAATCTATAACCTGAGGTTTCCGATAAGTGAGCTTTTATGAAAATAGTTGCGGATGAAAATATCCCACTGGTCGATGCTTTTTTTAGCCCCCTTGCGCAAGTCATTCGTTTGCCGGGCCGCAACATGACTGCGGCAGATGTAAAAGAGGCAGATGCGTTGATTGTGCGTTCGGTAACCCAAGTGAATTCAGCCTTGTTAGCGGGTAGCAAGGTGAAGTTTGTCGGCACCTGCACCATTGGTGTGGATCACCTGGATCAGCAGTATCTTGATGAGAATGCGATTGCGTGGTCGAGCGCGCCGGGCTGCAATGCCAATTCAGTCGTTGAATATGTTTACGCAGCGCTGTGCCATTTGAATATTAATTGGTTACCTGTGACATTCGGCATTATTGGTTGCGGCAATGTGGGTGGGCTGTTGTATCGACGACTGAAGGCACAAGGTGTGAAGGTGCGCTGTTATGACCCCAACCTCAGCCTTGCCCAAAACCCTGACCTCACCACACTGGATGAAGTGCTAGCCTGCGATGTGATCAGCATGCATACACCGCTGGTGACTGCGGGCGCGCATCCGAGTTTTCATTTATTGGGGCGCACCGAGTTGCGACAACTAAAACCCGGTGCTGTGTTAATTAATTGTGGGCGCGGCCCGGTGATTGATAATCAAGCTTTGTTGGATGTACTGGGTGAGCGCGATGATATCAATGTGGTATTGGATGTGTGGGAGCCAGAGCCGAATATTTCGTTGGAGTTATTGGACAAGGTGCTGCTGGGTAGCCCGCATATTGCGGGATACAGTTACGATGGAAAATTAAACGGTACAGACATGATTTATCAGGCGCTGTGCAAGCATATGGACAAAACGCCGCAGGCAAGTCTCACACAATTGGTTCCGCCGCTGGAAAACAATCGGCTGACCATTGACGATGCCATTGCATCGCAAGCCAGCGTATTCCAGATTGCCCAATCATTGATTAAACAAGTCTATGACATTGCCGCCGATGATGCGCGGTTGCGCGATCTTGCCCGGCAGGCGCGCAGTGGGCAGGCTCACTTTGCAGAAGGTTTTGATGGCTTGCGTAAGCATTACCCCAAGCGCCGTGAATTTCACAACTATCAGGTGTCGCTGCCAGGCTTTTCAGAGACCGACAAGCAATGGTTGCAGGTATTAGGATTTAACTGTGTTTAAACTCGGTGTCATTATTAATCCCTACGCCGGTGTTGGTGGCAGTGTTGGTTTAAAAGGGTCCGATGGTGAGGCAATCCGCACTGAGGCCTTGGCTCTCGGCGCAGAACAGCGTGCGCCCGCACGCATGCAGCGCACACTGGAAACCATCGCAGAATTAAACCAGCAGGTTCAAGTGATGTGTTTTGCCGGTGATATGGGCGAAAGCGCCGCAAAAAATGCGGGTTTTGCGGTGCAGGTCATCGGTGCTGCAAAAAATACTCCGAGTGAAGCAGAAGATACCTGTGCAGCAGCGCGCGCGTTAATGCAAGCGCAGGTAGATTTAATTTTATTCGCCGGTGGTGATGGCACTGCACGTTTAATTGCCGATGTGGTGGGCACCGCTATGCCTGTGCTGGGTGTGCCTTCCGGTGTGAAAATGCACTCCGGTGTTTACGCCATTTCCCCTGAAGCGGCGGGTGCAATTTTGAAACAATTGTTAACCGGGCAATTGGTTAATATTGCCGAGCGCGATGTGAAAGATATCGATGAAGAAGCGTTCCGCAATGGACAAGTGCGCGCACGTTTTTATGGCACCGTATTGGTGCCGGAGGATTCGCAATACCTGCAACAAGTAAAAAATGCGGGTACTGAGCGCGATGAGTTGGCGCAGCTTGATGTTGCCCAGGAAATGATTGACCAACTTCAACCGGATACGCTCTATTTGGTTGGTCCCGGATCTACGACCCATTTATTTTTGCAGCAGTTGGGGCTTGAAGGCAGTTTGTTGGGAGTGGATTTGCTGTTGAATAACGAATTAATTGCGGTAGATGTCAGTGCATCGCAGATCCTGCAGCAACTTGATGATTGTAGCCTGCCGGTAAAAATGATTATTACCGCGATTGGTGGTCAGGGGCATATCCTCGGACGCGGCAACCAACAATTCACGCCCGATATTTTACGCCGCATAGGTAAAGATAATATTCATATCATCGCCGCGCGCGGGAAAATTCTGGCGCTCAATGGGCGACCTCTATTGGTGGATACCAATGACCCACAGTTAGATAAACAGTTTGGTGGATACCGTCCAGTCATTACCGGTTACCGCGAGACGATTATCTATCCCGTTGGTTATGCGGCAGAAGGGGATTCCTGATGCAGCTTATCCTGGATCGTCTTGCGCAACTTGCCGATAAAATGCAGGGCACACCGGTAATCGACAGTTATAGGGTTTTTCACGGTCGTGGTCGCTGTTTTCCCGGGTTAGAATTTGTCACCGTTGATTTTTTTCAGCCCGTTATTCTTATTACATTATTTGCCGAGCCGCCTGAGTCTTGGGTTGAGCAATTAATTGCGCAAGCGCAGCCACTCTTTAATCCAGAGCACACCGTATTGGTGGTTCAGCGCCGCTATTTGCCGCAAGCACCCAGCGAAATACTCTGGGGCGAATTGCCTGAGTCGATATATGCGCGTCGTCGTGGCTCAAGGTTTAATTTGCATTTGGCCCAGCAGCAAAATGCCGGTTATTTTTTGGATATGGAGCCGGGCCGGTTGTGGCTGGAGCAGCACGCCAGTAACAGGCGTGTACTGAATTTATTTGCCTATACTTGTGCTTTTTCTGTGGTTGCGATTGCGGCGGGCGCCGAAAAAGTGGTGAACGTGGATATGAGCAGCGCGGCGTTAAACCTTGGACGAGCAAACCATCAGTTGAATGGTTTGGCAAAAAGCCACAGTGAATTTGTGGCCGAAAATATCCTCAAGTCCTGGAGCCGCGTTAAAAAACCGGGCCCTTATGATCTGGTTATTATCGACCCGCCGTCGTACCAAAAAGGCAGCTTTATCGCCGCGAAAGATTACGCCAAAGTTATTCGTCGCCTACCGGAATTAATGCCACAGGGTGGTTTGGTGTTGGCCTGTTTGAATGCGCCGGAGTTGAGTGAGGGTTTTTTAAAACAACAATTTGATGAGCAGTGTCCGCAGGCTGAATTTATTGAGCGCTTGCAGGCACATGCGGATTTCCCCGATATAGATCCCGAGCAACAATTAAAACTCCTGATCTATAAAATCCCGACTGCATAAGCGCGACATAAAAAAACCAGCACAAGGCTGGTTTTTTTATGTAATCAATGCATGTGTTTATTGCGAGTAGCGCGACAGGAAATCACCAAAACGGTTGATGGCTTTGGTCAGGTCATCTTCACGCGGCAAGAATACAATGCGGAAGTGATCGCTGTTCGGCCAGTTAAAAGCGGTGCCCTGAACCAGCAATACTTTTTCCTGGATCAAAAAGTCCAGCACCATTTGTTGGTCATCTTTGATTTTGTAGCGATTCAAATCAATTTTGGGGAACAGGTACATAGCACCGCGCGGTTTAACACAAGACACGCCGGGAATATCTGCCAGCGCCTTAAGTGCGGCATCGCGCTGATCGCGCAGGCGTCCGCCCGGTACAATCAATTCGTTAATGCTTTGATAGCCACCCAATGCAGTTTGTACCGCATACATGGCGGGCACATTGGCGCAGAGGCGCATGGAGGCGAGCATTTCCAAGCCTTCAATATAGCTGCGTGCACGGTGTTTCGCTCCGCTGATAACCATCCAGCAGGAGCGGAAGCCGGCGAGGCGATAGGCTTTGGATAGACCATTGAAGGTTACGCAGAGGACGTCCTGGGCCAGTTTGCCCATGGGGATAAACTCGGCATCGTCATAAAGAATCTTGCTGTAAATTTCGTCGGCAAAAATAATCAGGTTGTGGCGGCGGGCCAGTTCAACCAATGATTCCAGCAGATCTTGACTGTAAACCGAACCGG
>JACCDS010906817.1_pt1 | contig 10660 bp, 6 predicted proteins | sample 7446441 | NCBI WGS metagenome assembly JACCDS01 (sample SAMN15323445, study PRJNA562643) | freshwater metagenome | isolation source: river surface water | place: USA:Blue River Watershed | collected 2017-08-17 | reverse complement strand
ATAGATGCGGCACAGACCACTCTCATGCTGCTTGAAGTGCAGCGGTGGTATCAGAAACAATCAGCTCTTCACCCGTAAAAAAGCCCGGCTTGTCATTTGACAGGTCGGGCCTTTTTTCGTTTGTTCTGGCGTTTATTTGCCCTCAGAATTTCCATTGTCCTTTTCGTCGAGAGTGTCGAGGAAGCTCTTGAGCTTGCCTCGTCTATCGCTGCGGGGAAGTCCCAATGTGACACGTTCCAATCGGAAGTTGGGGTCCCTGCGATTTACCTCTGCCCTCTCTCTGGATAGTTGGAGGCGTGTCGGTAGGTCTGGATTCGAGAAAAAAGCAATGCACTCACCTCTAAGCGCAAATCCATCTAATTCCTCTTGTGTGACGCAGAGGTAGACGTTCTTGTCGCAGGCGGAGCAATGCTTGATTCCTGCAGTATTTGTCTCGGAGAGTTCAAACCAATCTTTGGGACATTCGAATTCCATTTCGCAATTCAGGAATTTATGTGTTGCTGCGCTTGAATCTGACGCAGACATATTAGAGGTTCTTTCTAGATTTGTTAGAGACGTTGCCACTTCCGCGTTGCATGACGATGCTACCTGTGTAAACGGCGTCAGATTCAAAATATCGAGTTTGAGTTACGCTGACAGAATCACCATTGCCGATTGCAAGAAAGTAGTTGCCAGGACAGAGGTTGCCGAAATTGACCGCACCTCCGTTGCTCCTTCTAGATTGAACAACTCGGGAGTTGCCTGGGCTACCAGATCGAAGCTCCACTAGAACGCCTTCGCCAAACGTCTGAAGAGTGATGTTGTACTCAGTGTTGCATGCCAATGCACTCCCAGCTACTCCAAGTAGCAGGAGCGTGGAAATCAGGTGCTTAATCATGGTCGTCCTCCAGGTTGCCGTCAAAATGTTTAGCCTTGATGGATTGCAAGAAACTAATCAGATCCTCCAAGTCTGCGGCGGCAAACATTCCGGCTTGCGAGAGCTCGATTGCAGACTCACCAATGTTGAGCATGTTCTCTTGCAAGATTTTCACAGCATGCTCTTCAACAATGTCGCGTCCATCCAGCTTCATCGATGAAATCCACTCGCCACGCATATATGCCGAGTGGTTGATGTTCTCGATCAAATCTTCTACTGTGTTTAGATCATCACGGTACTCGCCGGGCTTGTTTTCAAATGTTGAAACTTCACCGTCATCCAGTCCGCCAGCTTTCTCAGAGCGCCGAGTGCCGTTGATCGTGAGCACCATCGTGTGATTGATCATTTCGACTCCTCTGTTGCGGCGTCTTTGATTTCGTAGATGTCCTCAAACCATTCCGTGGGCTTCCAGTAGTCCCTGTCGGTCGGCTTGCTTCCGATCTTGTTCCACACAGTTGTCCGGACGTACTTTCCTTTCAGAGCAGTCGCTTTGGCGAGTGTCCTGGGAATGTCCCACTTCTTGAGTAGCTTGAGTCCGTTGCTGAGTCTGATTTCCGTGTACTGCGTCGGACCCTTTTGGCGTTGAATCGTGACAATTTCCGCGTGTTCAAGAATCGCCCTGTCGGTTACATCAATGACCTGGTTTTCATAGTTGATCTTGGACATTTCTTGATCTTGAACAGCCTCTTTCGCTTCGAGTTCAGAGATACGTGCCAGAAGTGCTTTATGAGTTTCGTTGGCTTCTTCAAGTGCTGAGACTAGACCCTCGACCTGGCCCTTGTTCAGAAGGTCGGATAGGTCTTGCTGATTTCTAAGTTGCCCAGTTTTGTAGAGCGGGTAAAGAACGTCACGGATGTACTCCGGCGTAATGCGAGAGTCGCCTGATTGGCGAGCGTCTGAAATTGCCTTGGTAAGGTTGGCTTCGGTACGGATATCTGCTTCAGTCGGTAGGACAGTGAAAACAGGCGGAAACTTCTGTGGATCTGGACTGTCTTTGATGACCAACCGCCAACGACCTAGGTCTCTTCTGGTTGGATATAGGGTGACAAGATTGGCAATGACGTGATATCGCTTATCGTTCAGTTCGCGTCGGTTTTGTTGATCGGTTCCGATCTCGTCATAAATCAGATTCTCAAGCAAGACCTTTCGATCTGAAAGAACAGCGCCAACTCGCAGTGGAATCGTATCCAATATCGCATGGGTTGTAAGGTGTGCTTTCATTGTTCTCTCACTTGTTGCGCTTAATTTCTTGCAACCATCCCCTTTTGGTGTGGTGTCGAAGAAACCATTCCAGGGTGATAAGTTGATTCAAAAACTACGTCCGTCAGCCATCTCTTGAAGTTGGGGTTGTCGCTGAATTGCTTGAACAATTCAGTGTGGTCTGACAACAGCTCGAGCACTACGCGGTTAAGTGCCTTATCGTGTTCAAGTTTTGCATTTTGCTTGTCGGAATTCGCTAGCGCATTTTGGTAAGCCTTGTCCTGAGCAACTCGTGCAGGGATTTCTTCTGCGATGACCCTGCGGATCTTGTCCTCGTCCTTCCAATCGATGTTGCCAAACTGATCGTTGAAAGTTTTGACGATCGCGGATAGCCTATCGATGTCTGTCTCGCCTTTGCCCCCACCGCCGCTAGGTGGTATCGGCTCAACAGTTGCATCGGCGTCGTCCATAGCCATCTTCAATGCAGCTTTCGCTTCTACCCGATAGCTATCCATGTCGATGGTCTCCAGCACTCCTTTGGAGAGATCTTCTTCTTTGGGGGCAGGCAGCTTTGGAATAAGAAAGTTCAGAAAGATTGACAGCTTCTCCCAATTAGGATGACCGTAGCTCAAGATGGCCGCAAGAAAACCATAGCTGCGCACGAATGACTTTGCTTTGCCCTTGAACTTGACTTGCTCGTCCTCACCGAGGTTTTCCACGTACTCAGCGACGCAAGTATCGAGAATCGGGTCAAGTTTGTCCCTGTCTGCACCGCTCAAGTACAACGCTACTAAGTTCTCCACCTGTTGCCAGCCATATACCTGCTGCCCGTCGAGTTCCGCTTTAATGTCATGCAACTTGTTTGCATCAGTCTCGCCGGTTTGTATGGTCGCGCGGTAGTAGTCCTGGAATGCCGCCTTAACCGCCTCTGCGTTGTCGGCAAAGTCGAGTACAAATGTGTCGTGCTTCTGAGGATGGGCTCTGTTTAGGCGTGACAAAGTCTGTACAGCCAGCACACCCGCAAGCGGCTTATCCACGTACATCGTGTGCAGCAAGGGCTCATCAAAGCCAGTGACGAACTTGTTGGCAACAATGAGGAAGCGATAGGGATCTTGCTTGAGGTTGGCAGGTATGTCTTTGCTCGGAAACCCATTGAGATCGGCCTCAGTTTTTTTCTGGCCGCCGATCTCGAAGTCGCCCGAGTAAGCCACGATCGCCTTGTAAGGGCTCTTCATCTGCGTGAGGTAATCAGAAACCTCACGCCAGTAGTCGATGGCTCGCGCGATGCCGTTGCAGACGATCATCGCTCGTGCTTTGCCGCCAATTTTCTGCTTGCCCGCGACCTGACCGATGAAGTGGTCAACCATGATCTCGGCCTTACGTCGGATGGCCTTGTCGTGCGACTCGACGTAGTGGCGGATTTTCTTCAACGCCTTCACCTTGTCGAATTCCGGGTCGTCCGCAACCTTCTTGGCCACTTGATAGAAGCTGTCGTAGGTGGTGTAGTTTTCCACCACGTCAAGGATGAATTTTTCTTGGATTGCTTGTTTGGTGGTGTAAGTCAGCTCCTCTGGCGAGCGGAACTGCACCTTGTCGCCGACGAGGGTTTTCTCTCCGAACAACTCCAGCGTCTTGTTCTTGGGAGTGGCAGTGAACGCAAAGTAGCTGGCGTTGGCCAGTAACTTTCGCGAGGCAATGCGCTTCTCAATTTCTGCGTTGACGGTATCCTGCGTGTTGTCCTCCTCGAATTCATTCTCGGCAACCTTGCCGCCAAGGGCTTCATGCATCCGCGCCGTGGTCTTGCCGCCTTGGCTGGAATGCGCCTCGTCGATCAGCAGCGCAAACTTCCGGTCGCTCAAGTCACCCAGCTCATCGAGGATGAACGGGAATTTCTGCACCGTAGTGACGATGATCTTCTTGCCTCGGCGCAGGTACTCGCGCAGCTCCTGTGCGTTATCGGAGTGGCCGAAAATCGCGGCCACGTGGTCGTAACCTTTTATAGTGCGGGCGATCTGAGTGTCCAGCGCACGCCGGTCGGTAATGACGATGATGGAGTCGAATTGCGCCGTCATCGGATCATCCTTGCTGCGGAGCTCCACCAATTGGTGCGCCAGCCAGGCGATTGTGTTGCTCTTGCCGCTGCCCGCCGAATGCTGGATCAGATAACGCTGACCCACTCCGTCTGTATGGGCGCGGTGCAGTAGTGCACGCACCGTGCGCAACTGATGGAAGCGAGGGAAGATCTGATTGCGCTTCTTTCGTTTCTTGCCGCTGACATCTGCAATTTCCTCTTCCACAACCTGCGAGTAGCTCTCGATGATGTTGGCCAGAGACTCGCGGGTCAGCACCTGCTTCCAAAGGTAATCCGTCTTCAATCCATCCGGGTTGGGCGGGTTGCCCGCACCGCTATTCCAGCCCTGATTGAATGGCAGGAACCATGATGCCTTGCCCTTCAGTTCGGTGCAGAAAGCCGCTTCAGCATCATCGACCGCAACGTGCGCCACGCAACGGCCTAATTGGAATAGCAACTCCTGCGGGCTACGCGTGGTCTGGTACTGGACGATGGCGTCGGCCAGGGTCTGTTTGGTCAGCGAGTTCTTTAACTCGAAAGTCAGCACCGGCAGCCCATTGATGAAGATCGCCAAGTCCAGTTCGTTGCCGGAGTCGTTGCTGTATCGAACCTGCCGGGTGACGCTGAATATGTTCTTTCCGAAAGCATCGGCGGCGGCGGTATTGCCCGGCGTGGGCAGTAGCTTGTAGAGATCGACGTGTACCGGCCCGTGGCTTACGCCTTTGCGCAATACGTCCACAACGCCGCGCTTGGTTATTTCGCCCTGGAGGCGGTGCAGAAACTGGGTGCGTTTAATGCCGTCCTCAGCTAGCTCTAGTGTCTCCACTGTCTTAGGCTGGGTGGCCTGCAAGAAAGCCAGTAACTGCACCACATCCAGTGCGACATCGCGGTTGTACGCGGTAGGCTTGCCTTGCACATAGCCGTTGTGGGTAGCAGCGAAATCCGTGGGTGCCAGATCATGACTGTACTCAGGCTGCGGCACACCGGTCAGGCCTCGCACCACGCGGGCCTCGAACCAGCGCTCGCTGGTGTCAGTCTTCGCCATCGCCATCCTCCTCTACGTTCATATCCACTTGATCATCGCCCAGCGCGGCCAGTGCGGCGTCGTCTACCACGTCGTCCGGGCCAGGACGCCAGCCACGCAAGTCCACTTGACCGGTGACCGCATCTGCAATCAGACGGTCGCGGTATTCGCGTATTAACTTGATTTCTTCTTCAGTGCGGATGATGGCGTCATCAAGTGGCGCGCTCTCGGTCTTGATGTGTGCGACGATCGCTTTCTGCTCATCCAAGGTCGGTGGCAGCGCCACAGGGAAGCGCCCGAGTACAGTTTCTGCAATGGCGGGATATGCGATGCCTATGGAGTTGGACGCCACTTGGTTTACGAAGGCGCTGCTCTGGATGACGTAACCGAGGTATTCGGGCTCCACACTCTTGCCAGGCGTGAGCACCGCAAATCCGGTAGATGCGATCAAGTCATCCGCATCTTCACTGACATACCAGATGGCCTTCAGGTAAGTCCTTACAGTAGAGATGATGGTGTCACCCTGGCGAATAACGCGACGTGCTCGAGACGGAGCTGTATCGAAACGGATACGCTCAAGTTCCTTTGTCAAACGCCCGGTTTGAACCGAGCCGATATCCACGTATCGGAACTCAAACTCCGGATTAGTCTTTTCTCCCAGAGTGCAGTCATTTAGCCGTACCCAACGTTTTAAAGGCTTCACTTTCCAATGCTCCGGCAACTCGTCTAACCATTCGATATCGGACGGTTTCAGCGCCACTGATGGGTCAAGGCCGCATGTGACCGCGTGATCGACGATACGAAGCTTCTGCTCGACAAGTAGCTTGATGAGATCGCGTTTAGCCCTGATGAAGCGGGCGATGTGGGCATCTTGCGCGCGGAGATAGGCAACGATCTGGTCTTGCTCACGGCGCGGGGGTTGGATCAGAGCAATGTCGAGAAACTGGTTCGGGTACAGGCGCAGGCGAGAGGACCGGATGCCGGTCGAGCGCCCGATGTATTCAGTCACGTAGGCGCGGGTGCGCAACAGGTAATCGAGATACGCTGGGTTGAAGCTGTCGGAGTGATGTGGGCGGTACACGCCGTAGGCGGGGCTGACGATGCCCACGTGCCTGCTGGCACCAAGGGCCGCCATCCACGCCCACAGCGTGTTGATGACGATGTCGCCGGGGCGGCACAGCTTGGAGCCAACATAGCTCGCTGCCTTGAACATCGTGACATTCTTCTGGCTGCGAGGAGTAACGCCGGTCAGGTGAGACACTGACAGCAGTTCTTCCTGTCCGGTCTTCGAACGCTCATCCACCTCACGAAAAAAGGTCTTAGCGCGTTGCTCGTTCCAGTGTTCCGGCACTGCTGGCAACCAGCGCATCTTCGGCTGCCGGTAGTTCGGGTAAGCACTTGCCACCGTCATTACGCGCCTCCCACAATTTTGTGAAGCAACCCTTCGCTTTGCTGCTCCAGCGCGAGGATGTCCGCGCGGATCTCAGACAGTGTTCGTAGCGGTGCGGGCTTGTAGAAGTAGCGTGCGAACGAAATCTCATAGCCGATTTGGGTCTTGTCCTTGGCGATCCAAGCGTCCGAGGCGTGCGGCAATACTTCGCGGGCAAAGAAGGCGTCGATTCCACCCGATTCTTTCAACGGCACCTGCTCGGTATCGCGCAGCTCACTGTCGGGCTCGTACTCAACGATGAAACGATCCTTGCCCAAAGTTTCCAGGTGAGCGCCATCGAAGCTGGACTCAAAGTTTTCGCCCACCTTAAGCTTACTGCGCTTAGCTATTACGGGGGGAGCAGCTTCATGTCGCCAGCTGACCGCCTTGTAAATGGCCTTCTTCTCAGGAGTTCCGAGCTTGTCGCCCTGGGCCTTCAGGGCGGCATCGAAGCGGGCGCGGAACTCATTGTGATCGTCGAAAACGGCGCTGCCAAGTGCCTGTTGCACCCGTCTCGCTGTCTCCATTAGACCCTTGTCTCGAAGCCATGTCGATGCGTCGAGCAACTTCTTGCGGCGCTTGGCGGGCACGGCCTTGCGCGCGGCGGGTGCCTCGCTGTCATCCCCGCTGTCGCTGTCTTCGCTGTCATCATCTTCGTTTTCTTCCTCGCCTTTCAGCCATGCTTCGATAGCCGGTTTGCGCTTGGCGAACTCGGTATAAAGTGATTCGCCGTGAGTGGCGTATATTTCGGCGCGCAGTGCCTCTTCACCAGTGGAAAAACGCAGTGGCTCGATGCGTTCGTCGGAGAGCTGGCTTTTAAGGCGCAGCGGGCGCTCGACGGTGATTTTCCAGTAGCCGAAGTCTTGTGTGTCGAACCATTTGGACTGGGCGGTTTCCTGTGCCTCGCCAAGATAGAGGCCCATGATTCGCTGGATGTCTTCTTCTGAAAGTTCGCAGTTCTTCTTTCCGAGATTGCGGCGCAGCGGTTCGTACCACTGCGATGCGTCGATCAACTGCACTTTGCCTTTGCGGTGTGCGGCCTTCTTGTTGGCCAGTACCCAGATGTAGGTGGCGATACCAGTGTTGTAGAAGATGTTGAGTGGCAGGGCGATGATGGCTTCGAGCCAGTCGTTTTCAAGCACCCAGCGCCGGATGTTGCTCTCGCCCTGGCCTGCGTCGCCGGTGAAAAGTGCCGAGCCGTTATGCACTAGTGCAATGCGGCTGCCCAGGGGAGTGCTGTGCTTCATCTTTTGCAGCTTGTTCACTAGGAACATGAGCTGTCCGTCGCTTGAACGGGTGATGAGTTTGAACTCGGCGTTGCCCGAATGGCTGACGATGAAGCGAGGGTCGTTGAATTCCTTTTTTCCGCCCATGCGCTCCAGATCTGTCTTCCAACTCTTGCCGTATGGCGGGTTGGAGATCATGAAATCGAATTCACGACTTCGGAACTGGTCGGCGGACAGGGTAGATTTGTCCGCTCCGCCGAGGATGTTCTCTGCCTCAGCCCCTTCGCCTTTCAGTAGAAGGTCAGCTTTGCAAATGGCGTATGTTTCGTCGCTGATTTCCTGCCCGAACAGGTGGATCGACACTTCTTTGCCGTGTTGTTCCGCAAGTTCGTGCAGTGAGTCCTCGGCTACTGTGAGCATGCCGCCGGTGCCGCAAGAACCGTCGTACAGCGAATAAGTACTGGACTCGATTCGTTCGGCCACTGGCAGGAACAGCAGCTTGGCCATGAGCTGCACCACGTCGCGCGGGGTGAAGTGCTCGCCAGCCTCTTCGTTGTTTTCTTCGTTGAAGCGGCGAATCAGCTCCTCGAACACTGTGCCCATGCCGTGGTTGTCCAGCGCGGGGAGCTTGATGCGGCCATCAGCGTCCTTTACCGGCATCGGCGCAAGATTAACTTCAGGGTCGAGAAAATCGTCGACCAAATAGCCAAGCACATGGGAGTCCACTAACTTCTGGATCTGGTTGTGGAAATTGAACTTGGTGAGAATTTCCTGTACGTTCGGCGAGAAGCCATCTAGATACGCAATGAAGTCATCGCGCAGGCGCTGCCCTGCCGCGCTGGACTTCAGCTTGGCCAGGGTGAATTCCGAGACGTTGTAGAACGCCTGTCCTGCTGCCATGCGAAGAGCCCCATCCTGCTCGGCAACTTTGTGGGTGTCTAGGAAATTCTTGCGTTCTAGCACCGCTTCCTTGGTTTCTTCAAGTACGGCGTCAAGTCGCCGCAGTACGGTGAATGGCAGGATCACGTCGCGGTATTTGCCGCGTACGTATACGTCGCGGAGACGGTTGTCAGCAATATTCCAGATGAAGTCTGAAATCCATTTGATCTGGCTTTGATCTTGAGTTTGGCGCTTTGTATTCATTATTCTGTTCTTTTGATTTCTACGACTTGGAATGTCTTGGATACGCTACCAGCTAGGTGTAGTGCAACTTCATCCCCGACAACGGCCCCAAGTAGAGCTTGAGCTAGAGGGCGACTTTCGTTGACGATTCCGTTTGCGAAGTCGTCTTTGCCGTAGGTAATTTGGACTGTCAGGACATCGTTCGGATTAGCTAAGTCAACATAGCGAACAACGTCACCTACCTCAATCTCCAGATCGTCCTCTGTTTCAATTAGCACGGAGTTGACCGCTTCGCGCTCAATTTGCGCTTGAGCTGCGCTCTCAACCTGTTCTACGTCCTGAGTAACTCGGGTTGCAGGTTGTCCCGCTGGCTGGCCTTCCTCGATCCATGCTTCACCAGAGGCATGTTCAGGCTTCCAGCTTTCTCGCAGATCCTCAAGGAAACTGATGAGCTTCTCTGTTTCTTGCCTTGGAGTGCGGAACCAGTCCGTAGACCAGATGCGCCAGATGCGGCCACGCCAACCTAGAGACTCCAGGATCTCTTGACGAATCCGATCACGATCTCGTACAGACAAGGCTGAGTGATAGGAGGCTCCGTCGCATTCAATTGCAGCCAAATACGAGCCAGGTGCATCAGGGTGCTTAACTGCGATGTCGATGCGGTAACCCGCGACCCCTAGCTGAGGGGTGACTTCGTAGCCTCGCAACTTGAGCATGTCCATGACGGAGATCTCAAAGTCGCTGTCTGGCTCGCGGTTAGTCTCTTCGTAGGTGGTCAGTGAGCCAGTACGTGCGTACTCAAGGTAATTTCGAAGTGCTTTAGTGCCATCCGGAGTGGTCCCATCCATTACGATGTCTTCGGGTCGAAGGGATGTGTAAATTGCAATCGATTTCTTGGCGCGTGTGAACAAGACGTTCAGTCGTCGCCAGCCACCCTGACGGCTAATTGGACCAAAGTTTTGACGTACGGCGCTTGAGCCAGCAGGTTTGCCAAAGGTGGTCGAAATAATGATGGCATCACGCTCATCACCTTGTACGTTCTCAAGGTTTTTGATGAAAAGCGGCTGCCCCTCGACTGCCCAGTGGTCACGATATGAGTCGGCCCCACGAGCAGACTTAAGACGTTCCTCCAATAGCTCGGCGATCAAGTCTCGCTGCTTGATATTGAGTGTCACAACTCCCAATGACTCGTTGGGCCTGGTTGCGATGTGCTCGACAACCGCATCTACGACCCGTTTGGCTTCACGCAGGTTGGTTTGGTTTTCGTAGATGGCGTCGGCCAAATAAACCGCCCGCACACCCAGCTTTCCACCTTGACCATATGGGGAAGGGAAGATGATCAGATTCCCACGATAGAAACTGTGGTTCGAAAACGCGATCAGTGAGTGGTGCTGTGAACGGTAGTGCCAGCGCAACGACCTTGTGGGTCTGAAATGCGATGAGCAAACGTCCAGAATGCTTTCTGCGTCCGTCGTGGTGAAGTGATCGTCACTACCATCGCCATCCTGATTCATACGAGAGAAGAACGCGGTCGGTGGCAACTGTTTCGGATCTCCCACTACGACAAGTTGCCCACCGCGAGCCACGGAGCCAATGGCCTCCTCTGGCTTCAGCTGTGATGCTTCATCCATGATCACCAAGTCAAACTTGATGACGCCAGGTGCGAGGTATT
>JACCDS012129263.1_pt1 | contig 10661 bp, 7 predicted proteins | sample 7446441 | NCBI WGS metagenome assembly JACCDS01 (sample SAMN15323445, study PRJNA562643) | freshwater metagenome | isolation source: river surface water | place: USA:Blue River Watershed | collected 2017-08-17 | reverse complement strand
GGCCTCACGGCGGAAACACGGGGTGTAGGCGGCGCGCTTAACCGGAAGCACCGCCTCTTCGAGAATCTCGTCGCGGAAAAAGTTGGTCAGCGGCACCTCGGCGGTTGGCACAGCGTAGAAGCCGTCGGCCACGGCCTCATACATCTGCCCTTCTTTGTCGGGTAGCTGGCCGGTGGCGGTGGCGCTGGCGGCATTGACGAAAATAGGCGGATTCACCTCCACGTATCCTGCGGCCACGGCTTCGTCCAAAAAGAACTGGAGGAGCGCCCGCACGATGCGCGCTCCATCGCCGACATAGAACGGAAACCCGGCACCGGTGACTTTGGAACCGCGTCCGAAGTCGATGATTTTGTCGAAACCGGGAATTTCCCAGTGCGATTTTGCGACCGGCGAGAGGGTGTCGCACGATCCCCACGTGGCGAACGTGACGTTATCGTCGGGCGTCCGGCCCTCGGGCACGCTGGCGTGAGGAAGATTCGGAATCGCCAGCATCGCCGCGCGATGCTTGGCCTCGATTTCAATCAAACCCGCCTCGCGAGTTTTCACTTCGGCCGAGACGCTCTTCATCTCTTGCACCTTGGCGATAAATTCGGGCGACCCTTTGGGCAATTTCGCCATGTCGGTGTTGGCGGCTTTTTGCTTGGCACGCAAAGCCTCGACCTCGGCGAGCTGGGCACGCCAGGCGGCGTCGAGCGCGAGCACGCCATCGAGATCCACTTCGAGGTGCTTCTTGGCAATGGCGGCACGGACGAGATCTGGCGATTCACGGAGGAGCTTGGGATCGAGCATGGCGGAGGGCGCGTCAGGGCGTGGGTTGGAAAGAGAAAGTATGCAGCAGACCGGAATGGAGGCGAAGGCGTCAACAATTGCCTTCCCAAGCGCCCGGCGCGAACCACCATGCGCCCTCCGAGTCTCCTGATTTGTGAATTCCACCACCGAGTCTTCCCCGCCCAAGTCGCCGAGCGCACGTTCCGATCATCCCCTTGATCGCATGGGGGCATGGTCTCGTTGGGCACTGCCGTTGGACGCAATGTTGGCCATGCTCGCGGCATTGGCGACGACCGCAGTCTGGCCGTTTTTGAGCGGTGCCGTGCTGCCTATCTTCGTGAGCGACGCCGCCTGGCGCACTCAGTGCCTGATTCACCTCCCCGGAGAATTCGCCGGAGAATCGTGGGAACGGCGCTTAATATTTTTCGGGCTGCTCTTTTTTCCGGCGATCACCCTCACCCGCGGACTGGCCGTGCTCGTTGCGCGCGCGGCGGTGGCCCGCGCCGGCCGTTATCGCCGCCACCTCCACCATTTACACGCGGCACGCTGGCACCTCGTGGGCGGTGTGTTGGCGGCCTTTGTCTTTGCCATCAGCACCGGGGCCGGCCTGCCCCTGGCCATGAAGTATCTGTTGCCGATCTTTTTCCAAGCCACGGAAAAAATCGACCCGGAGACCCTGCAACTTTCCAAGCTGCTCTTCGGAGACAACTACCTAGATCGGTTGATGATCATCGCCTGCGTGGGACTGCCCTTGGTCTTTATCGTGCGCGGGGTGGCTGCGATGGCTAACCGTTATCTGATCAGTCAGGCCGCATTTATCGTGCTGGAACGCATTCGGCTCCAAGTTTATGATCGTCTAATCGAGCTTCCGCTCGCTTTTTACCAGGCCAACAAGGCGGGCGATTTGCAGACCCGACTGTTGGGCGACACGGAAAAAGTTCGCGCCGTGGTCGTCAGCGTCGGCGGAGAGATCGTAAAACAACCCCTCACCTTGGCTGCGTCGATCGGCGCCCTGACCTACCTTTGCATAGCTGATCGCAGCGCGCTTTTCGCTCTTATCGCGATGATCAGTGTGCCCTTGTGCATCATCCCGATTCGCGTGGCCGCCCGTCAGCTCGTCACACGCTCGCGGCAGCTGGCAGAACAAGTAGGACAACTCGGTGCCGTGTTGGTAGAGACCCTTCAGTCGCCCCTCGAGATCCAAGCCTACAATCTTCAAGACCGCCAACGCCGTCGTTTCGCTGATCGCATCCGACAGATGTTCGTGCTCAATCTCAAATCGATCAAATACCAGAGCGTGGTGACGCCCTTGATCGAAATCATCTCCGTCTGCGGCTTCGTGGCCGCGCTCTACTTTGGGGCCAAAAACGGCATGAATTTCGAAACGTTCAGCGCCCTCGCGCTGGCGCTCTACATGTCCTACGAACCGGTCAAAAAGCTAAGCGCCATCCACGCCGTTCTCAAAACAGGCGAGGCCTCGCTCGAAAGATTGGAATACGTGCTCGACGCCATCGATACCGTGCCCGCCCCATCCGCCCCCGTCGCGATACCGGAAGGACCTCCCGTGCTCGACTTTGAGCAGGTCTGCTTCAGCTACGCACCACGCCCCGGCGAAGAAAAGACGGAGCCGGTTCGAGCGTTGAACGACGTGACCTTACGCATATCGCCCGGCGAGACGGTGGCATTGGTCGGTCGCAGTGGCATGGGAAAGTCCACCTTCGTGTCGCTGCTCTCGCGTTGCTACGATCCCGAATCAGGTGCCGTGCGCTACTCAGGCGTAGATCTCCGTGCACTCGATAAAAGCGCATTGCGGAACCGCATCGCCATCGTGCCGCAATCCCCTACCCTTTTTAACGATACATTCGCCGAGAATATACGACTCGGCCGTCCGGGAGCGACTGACGCCGAAATAGAATCCGCCGCGCGCCGCGCCCACATCCACGATTTTATCGCCGCTCAGCCCCAAGGCTACGCCACGCTTGTCGGCGAGCGAGGCAACAGCCTGTCGGGCGGTCAGCGCCAGCGCATTGCCATCGCGCGGGCATTTTTAAAAGACGCGCCGGTGCTGGTGCTCGACGAAGCCACCTCCGCCTTGGACTCCGAAAGCGAAGCCGCCATCCAAGAGGCCCTGCGTGAGCTCATACGGGGGCGCACCACATTTATGATCGCGCATCGCTTCAGCTCGATCCGGCACGCCAGCAGAATTTTGGTTTTTGACCGGGGACAAATCGTGGCCGACGGCACTCACGAGACTCTGCACGCCGCCAGCCCGGTCTATCGCGATCTCTACAATCACCAGTTGCTCGACGGCTCAGCGCCCCCACCGTCACACACCTCGACATGAGCATAGCCATCGTCCAGAAGACAGGCGGTGTGCTGACTTGGCAAGACGACCTGGCAGACGGCTTTCGCGAGATTGGCGAGACAGTCACCGCGATCAATTTAAGGCCGTCATCATGCACTGAGTATGTGCGCAAGTGGACGAGTGGCGGTCGGGGTTGGAATAATCCGGCCGTGCTCGGCCGTGTGACTGACGTTCTCCGCGAAACACGCCCCAAGTTGGTGATTTTGCTCAATCAATGCGGCCTGCCTGAGCACGCCTCATCAGCAATTCGCGATGCTCTGCCTGAAACACCCGTGATCGGTTGGCTTTGCGATCACATCAAAACATTTCCCGCCGGGATAAAGCCGAACCTCGATGGAGTTTACACGTTCGACTCAGCCACGTTGCCTATGCTGCAACAGGGTTATGCCGGCGGTAACGCGCTGCTCGCGCACCTGCCACTGGCGGTCAACCCCCAGCGCTACACGGCACGCGACACGCCATTTAACCGACGACATCCCAGCTTGGTCTTCGCGGGAAATCATAGCCCCGCCAGACGACGCTTGATCGCAGACTACCGGCAGATGGGCGGCCGTATCGATGGTTTTGGACCACGCGCCGAATGTGGGCTGAAACTCTGGCGCCGACGCCGTCTGGGCCCTCACAAACTGGCCCGACTCTACAGCGGCTATTACGCCGTGCTGAACCTGCTGCAGCCGCCAAACACTATTCACGGCTTAAACCTCAGGGCATTCGAGATTCCAGCTGCAGGTGGATTGGCGACTTATCCCTTGGTGCCAGATTTAGAAGCAGCCTTCACGCCTGGCAAAGAAGTGATAGCTTACCGAGACCTCTCCGATCTCAAAAGACAAATAGACTGCTTGCTGGCTGATCCGGAACGTGCGGCCGCCATGGCCAAAGCCGGACGCGCGCGCGTGCTGCGCGACCACACCTTCGCCTGTCGCGCTCGCCAGCTTCGCGACGATTGGATTCACCGAAAAAACCCCTAGCAGCCTCCAATGTCGACATCCGACCGAATACGCGTTAAGTTTCTGAGCCGTATTAAACTACCAGACAGAAACATCGGCGATAGCTATTTGCGCCGATTTGCCCAAAGGGTGCCGTCCATAGGTCGCTGCGACTTTATATTTGATCCCTCAGAACGCGAGTATGACTGGCTCGTCGTATACGATGACCTCACCCGCAGTGCACCGGTGGAACTACTCGCCTGCACACCGGAAAACACGCTCCTGCTCACCGGTGAGCCGTCTTCGATTACAGTTTATGGCCGTGCCTTTATACGCCAATTCGGGCATGTATTAACCAGTCAAGAAGAGTGGGCGCTAAAGCACCCAGGGGCGATTCGCCGCCAAGCGGGTTTACTCTGGTATTACGGAGGAAACGACGAACGTGGCACATACGACCATCTGGTCGCTGCTCCGCCTCCGGCCAAAACCAAGCTCATCTCCACAGTGTGCTCGACCAAGGCGATGCGACACACGTTGCATGCCAGAAGATTAGATTTCACCCTTAGCCTTAAAAAAGACATGCCGGACCTCGATGTGTTCGGACATGGCATGCAACGAATAGAAAATAAGGCCGACGCAATCGACCCGTATAAATATCACCTCGCGATTGAAAATCATTCGAGTGAACACCATTGGACCGAAAAAATCGCTGACGCCTACCTTGGATACTCCCTTCCACTCTATTTCGGTTGCACCAACCTTGACGCCTATTTCCCACCAGAAAGCTACGTCTGGATCGACATTCGCGACCACAAGAAAGCCCAAGCTGATATAGAAAAAATAATAAGAACCCCCGGAGAATATGAACGTCGCTTACCCGCGATCATCGAAGCCCGACGCCGAGTTCTGCACGAGTATTCCACATTTCCCCAACTCGCCCAATTAATAGCAGAACACCATCGCGACGATTGTAAACGAAATCCCCCAGTTACACAATTATTCGGCAGACGAGCAGCTCGCGCAGGGGCACCGTGGTTAACACTACTCGACCTATTGCAAAAAATAAAAATTAAAACATTGCCATAAAATCAATGGGAGGGGCTACAAATCACTACACGCCAATTGCACACTCAATAGAATCGAAAGCCCCGAAACAATACCGCACACCTTACGCCGATAACCCGGGTCGATAAGTCCTCTGTCGCTACATATACAAACACAGAAAACACAAAGCACTGCACTAAGGCCGCATCAAAAGGCACCCGCAGGTAGGGAGCATATCAGTAATAGAATTCAACGCCAGCAGAGCTGCATGTAGTTCGGTTTCCTCGGAAATCCCTCTGCGTCATGAGTCTCGCCGCATATCCATGAGTATAGTTTTTAGGCGAGCCCAAGGTGCGAACTTAGGTTCACGCCGAAGTGACTTCCCCATAAATGTGCCGGTAGCGAAATCCGCTGCCTTCCAATAACGAAATGGCGTCCCATGCGTTCTCGCAAAATATCCGTATTGTAAAGCACCTAATTGCGGTTTTGGCTCTACACTGGCTCCTATCAGATCCATGAGCTGGCTGTGATCGTTAACCAAATAAGTAGCGTCGAGCCCTTCATAATACGAGTGACCGGCTTGGATAGAAACCTTACCCCAGTAAGCCGCCTCAACCCCCATAGTAGATCCGAAGCTGATCACACGCTCCGCCACTTCAAGTAACATGTAAGAAGATACTTTCGAATCTGCCTCAATTAACGTAAAATTAGGTAAGCCACGCTGAGCCAAGCGACGCACCGCCATAACATCACTATTTACGACATTCGTCAAATTAGGATGCATCCGGAGATAGAAATGCCGATCTGGATAACGCACAAGGGCATCGGTAACAATCTTTTCGATACCATTACTTTGCGAAGGGTAAACTGGATTCTTCCACTCATCGCCTAATCCGACGAACTCGTCTTCCGACGAATTGAATATAACAACATTCACTTTAGAAGAATCAAAACCAGCTGGTAGCAAATCAGCTTGTTGATGCGCAGTAAAACTACGCCACGATACCCCTACCCCGCGACGACGTTCCTCATAAAAAGCCCGACCTAGTTGTTCCCGATCCGTTATATTGGCTTCCGCCCAAACTTTTAAAGCCGAACGGTGCCAATGCTCCCGACTATGCGGCAAACAATTGGGATAAAAGCTTATTTTTTCAATCGATGACCCACGTTCATGCGCATATGTCTCAAGACCAGGATGCGATTGGCAAGCCCGAAACGCTCCGCGAGTGCAACCAAAGCGACCGTTAAAAACATATGCCCGCTCGTAACATCTATCGCCAGACAAAAATTTCTTAACCGCAAGATACGAGCGCGTCGCGCCTTTGGTATATTTTATCAAAAATGACTCAGCACGTTCTGATGCTAACATCGGATCACGAGAGCGCCATATAGCAGATGATAGCGCACCAGCCCCTAGATCGCAACCATCCACCACAAATGCTTCGGCCGACTGCACATCTCTTACCCTAGACTCTATATCCGATTCGATTTCCCTATACTCGGCAACCGGAAAATACGCGCCAAGCCGATGCTCAACGAGCGGAGGGTTGAGAAGACGTAAACCTGCAGCTCGTCTCAAACGACAACGATCACACTTAGACCTTTTTCCCTGGGGATTCGCCGCACAATATTTGATAGTGCCATCGCATCCAAGAAACTCTACTTCATCGCCAGCATCTAAATGCCGCTGTGCGATCTCCAGCTCGGCCGCAAAATGCGTCTCCCAGCTATTAAATAGACTAACGATCAATATTTTCATAAATATCTCGTAAAATGCCCTAAAGACTCAAGGCGAAGATTTTTCCGCATAAGACTCTGCAATACGCCAGTCCCCTGCCGTATCAATATCAACACTTTCTGCGGGGTCATGCATAACCAACGGACGTGTTTCCAATGGGAAAAATGAGCGATGACGACGCAATAGCGCAGGCGAAATAAGATAGAATGCGCCATTAATGGCGTAAGCAGGGAGCAAATCTTGAGAACGGAAAGTCATGAACTCAGGCCCCATGAAGGGCTCTGCTCTATCACCGCTAATATGAAAACACTAAGCAGGATGCTGAGTTGCCTGACTAAACGATACAATATCTTTAGTGCGATCAGCATCAAATAGATCTAAGCCACGCCGAACACTGTCCATTCGGCGAAAAGGCGATGTAGGTTGCAATAGCAACAAGCCGTCCACCTCCCCGGCATGCTTTTCATACCAGTCTAATGCATGTAGCGCCACGTCAACCGACTTAGCTTCGTCCCCAGATAATTCAGGTGGACGAAGCCATGGCACGGATGCTCCGCCACGCACCGCGATCTCCGCTATACTGGCATCATCCGTAGAAACGATTATTCCCAAAGCCTCAGGAAGGGCTTTTGCTGTATCGATACTCCACTGGATCAATGGTTTTCCGCCTAACAACCGTGTATTTTTTCCCGGCAAGCGTTTGGATCCCCCCCTTGCGGGTATAACTGTAAGTAACTTGAGCATCACACCTCCGAATTTCGTGATTGAGCCAAAGCATAATCATCGGGCTGCCCCACATCTAGCCACGGTTCATGCATAGGGTAGACAATAGTCCGAAGTCCTGACTTTTTAATCCGATCGAATAGAATCGGCATGTCACAACGCTCATCAACTGCCAGCGAATTCAAAACGGATGGGGAAAGCGCATAAATACCCGCGTTAATGTAGGTTCTAGATACCGGCTTTTCTTCAAAACTCAATATATCGACACCACGAGTGTGCACGACACCATAGGGATGTCGCCATTCGTGTTGACGCACCGCCATCGTAGCCGACGCAGCATTACGCTGGTGAAATTCAAGTAACTCACCGTAACGAATGTCCGTTAGAACATCTCCGTTTGACACCAAAAACGACGAATTGGGTGGAGAAGTAATCAAACCGAGCGCTCCAGCGGTGCCCAACGGCTGCTTTTCCTCGATATACTCTATTTTAACATCCCATTTCGAACAATCACCAAAGTGCTCACGGATCATGTGTCCAAGATAATGGACCGCGAATATAAACCGGCGAAAACCCTCGGCCCGAGCCCGCTCGACAATATGCTCCAAAATAGGCTTCCCGCCCACTGGCAGCAGAGGCTTCGGACAAGTTTCCGTATGAGGGCGCAATCGCGTGCCCAACCCCCCCGCCATAACGACCATAGTAGAATCTCGGCCCGATGGAAGAGCGACCTCATCCCATAGATGCAGGCCCACGACTCGCCGGGCGGAATCAACAATAGGCACTTGGCGAAATTTGTTAGCTCGCATTAAACCAAGAACCACTTCGCGGCTCATTTCTAAAGGAGCTACAAAAACATCACGGTGTAAAATCTCCTGCACGGGACTACGTAAATCGAGCCCCCGCAAAAGTCCGCGACGAATGTCACCGTCTGTTACCGACCCCTGAAGGACACCATCCTCCGAAACCACGAGAGCTATTTGCAACGCAGAGCCATCGAGATTGCGTATCACATCCTGAATTGTGGCCCCTGAGCATATCAGAGCGTTTCGCCAGCGGTTAGAATCCATAAATATTTGTCTTTAAGATCATAATTCTACAAATTAATGTGAACCGAAAGTATAAAAACGCTTCCTGGTTCCACGGCTAAAATCCCAATGCCTCAAAACCTCTACGATGCGAGCACTCGCACCACCTGCCCCGTAAGGGTTGCTAGCTTTGGCGACCAAAGATTGGAATTCGTTTGTATATAAATACTCTATCGCCTGTCGTATATCATCAGCAGAATTCGCACAATTAATTACACTTTCTGCACAAAGACGCCCCATTTGACGATCCCCGATATTAATCGCTCCGCGATGTAAAGTAGGAGCTTCCAATAAAGCGCTCGAAGAATTACCAACAACACCATCTACTTGGCGCAGACACGAAAGATACCGCTTCTGCCCTAAGGATGCATAAACACAAGAATTGGGGCGTTCGCGTATGAACTCTTCGATCTGGTTACGAATGACATGCCCTCCGGCATCGGCATTGGGTAGAGTGAATATAAGATGAATATCGGGAAATGACCGAAGAGCCTCCAAGAGCCCGGCAATTTGCTCCAACGCCGAAAGGGGGGAAAGTGTCTCAGGGTGAAATGTAACGAGTAAATTCCGACTTCCAAATCGAAATCCCATAGACGCTTCTAGTTCTAACCTATCCAGCACTGGTAATCGAAGGATGTTATCAACCCCTAATCCACCCACTACGAATACACGATCTGGCGACTCGCCCATCCTTATGATTCGATCGCCGTATTCCCGTGCGGCAACAAAGTGAATCAACGACAGCTTGGTCACTGCATGGCGAATCGCCTCGTCGATTGCACCCTCGGTCAATTCACCACCATGAATATGAGCTAGAGGTATACGGCAAGCAAGTGCAGCCGAAGCAACTGCCAATATTTCATAACGATCCCCCAACACGACAACAACATCGGGCTGAAGGTCCGAAAAAGCATCCGCAAAGCCCACCAATCCCAACCCCATCGATTTGGCCATACCCGCTCCCGTGTCGGAACTTAGCTGCATTTCGACTCGTCGAGAGATCTCGAAACCGTCCTGAACGATTTCATCAACCGTCAAACCGTGCGACGGAGAAAGGTGAGATCCCGTAACGATAACCTGAAGCTCTAAATCGGAAGCACGCCGCGCCTCGTCCATAACCCAGCGCAGTAGCCCGTATTCCGATCGCGCGCCCGTGACGACGCAGACACGTCTTTTCTTCATAATTCGATTAGTTCATCGGGATTATAGTCGCGGGATGAGCGACGACCGAGAATTTCATCCAATCTCATTGCTGAAAGACCCGTTCCTGGACGTTTGACTGTTACATTTTCAATCGTGAAAATTTCGCCAGAACAGATTGCCCGCGCGGCTACGACGGATTTACGAGCAACCGCCCTGTTACGCATTTCAGTGGGTGTCGGTCGCTTTATTCCATCACCGAGTGCCAATTCTACGTTCCGCACTGCTCGAACCAAAGCAGCCAGCTCCTCAGGCTCTAAACTGGCGGCGTGATCGGGCCCCGGCAAAGTTCTATCTAATGTAAAATGCTTCTCAATCACACACGCTCCCAAAGCGACGGCTGCGACGGCGATTTCAATACCGCAAGTGTGATCAGAGTAACCAAATCGAACTCCGAGTGCCCGTCCCATAGATGCCATAGCGGCTAAGTTTACCTCTTTCATCGGGGTGGGATATTCTGTAGTGCAATGCAAAACAATGATACGTTCGCGCGGGGTTCCTGCTTTTTCGAGAACATCCACCGCAGCCTCGACCTCGCCAAGAGTAGCCATACCGGTGGAAAGTAATATTTCACGGCCTCGTCCACCAATGGAGCGTAAATACGGTAAATTCGTAAGTTCCCCTGATGGAACTTTAAAACGCTCACTTCCAAGTGATATGAGCAGATCTAAACTTTCAGAATCAAAGGCGGTGCTAAAAAAACCGACCCCCTTTTGTACGCAGCGACTTATTAAACGAGAATGCGCGGCAGCATCCAATTCAAGTCGTCGCAACATCTCATGCTGACTTTCTGCCACTCGCCCATCATT
>JACCDS012012778.1_pt1 | contig 10661 bp, 9 predicted proteins | sample 7446441 | NCBI WGS metagenome assembly JACCDS01 (sample SAMN15323445, study PRJNA562643) | freshwater metagenome | isolation source: river surface water | place: USA:Blue River Watershed | collected 2017-08-17 | reverse complement strand
GCTGCAGCTCTGCTGCAGCTTGCGGTGCACTGGTGCAGGACGCGGTACCGCCCACCTGTAACGGCCAGGAGCGGACTTTGCGGCCGCTGAAGCTGCTGACGGCCCGGCCATTTTCATCGTAAAACGCCAGACAGAAATAAATATCGCTGTCGGCGCCTTCCAGCCATTCCTGCACAATCATGTCGCTCAGCACAGGTTCGATATCGGCGTAAAGCGCGGCCACTTCGGCTGCACTGGTCACTTTATAGGCCTTTTTGAACTGGCGGCTGTAGGCCTCGTTTTGTTCCAGCGGCTTGAACACACAAGGGTATTGCAGCTGCGCAGCTTTGGCTAAATCTGCCTGGCTGTGTAACACCACCGAGGCGGGCACCGGGCTGTTGGCGGACTGCGCCAGAGCGGCAAAACCTTGTTTGGACTGCAAAGCCAGCATCATTGGATGGGGACAAAGCGGCAAGTGATAGTAGGGCGCCAGCCGGTCACGGGCGGCGCTTATTTGGACCACGGTTTTTTCTTCGGTCGGGATCAACACGGCCTTCTGGCCGGCAAAACCAGCGGCCAGCTGCACCAAATCATCGACAATGCTGGCGGCTCTGGTATCTGCCACCTGTACCTTGCGGCCAAACCGGCTGAACCAGGCTGGCGCCTGGGTCGAATCACATAACAAGGTCAGCTGGCACTGTGCCAGCGACCGCAACACGCCCAGGGCGTTGGCACTGTGGCCAGTCACGACCACATGAACCGGTAATGCCATTTATTGCTCCTTCAGGCGATTAAAAGGCCAGCGCTGCAGCTTGTGACGGCTGACCCCCAGTTCCAGTAAAACTTCGCGGCAATCGCGCAGGCCGCTTTGGCGCACGTAAATCAGATACAGCACATAAGCGAGTACACCGGCGGCGGTTTTTGCGATCAGTAACAACAGCGGCTGGGCAAAACCTGCTGCCACTGCGCCATATTGCAGTGCCAACACCACCACCGCCATAAAGAGGCAACCTTCCAGCGGCGTTTGCAGGGCGCGCAAATAACGACGCAACGAAAAATGCAGATGGCGGCGCGCCGCGTAAAACAGATAGACCGACGACAGCGGGTAAGACAGCACCATCGCAACTGCGACGCCAACCAGACCATAAAACCATGCACCGATAAAGACCGACAGCGGCAGCACCACCGCACATAAGCTGGTATAGCGGGCGGTGATATTGGCTTTGCCAACCGAGATAAAAGCCTGGGTGATCAAAGGGTCGACCGACTTAAACAAACCCAGAATACAAAGAATTTGCAACGGCAACACGGCTTCCAGCCAGTTCGGCCCCAGCAACACCGGCACCAGTTGGTCGGCGGTCAGCGCCATGCCGGCCATCACCGGAAAGCCGAGCAGCGCGATGCCGCTGCTGAGCCGGCACAGCGCATTGTCCAGCCGCTCCGGCTCCAGCTGTAACTTGGAGAACAGCGGCGAGGCGATTTGGATCACCAGACTGGTGATATGACTGGTCGGTAAGGTGGCCAGGGTGGCAGCCATCGAATAGACGCCGAGCGCCTGGGCGTTCAGCACTTTACCGATGATCAGGGTTTGGGCGTTGTTATAAAAATACCAGGTCAGCCGCGAGTAGGTGACAGTGGCGCCAAACCGGACCAGGCTGCCGGCGGCGGCGACGTTGCCAAAGCGGCTTGGCCGCCACTGGCTGAAATACACAATACACAAGGTTTTAAAGGCCTGAGAAGCGACAAAACCCCAGGCCAAAGCCCAGACTTCGTAACCCAGCGCGGCCAGCAGCAACGTCAGGGCGCATTGCAGCAGGATCATCGCAAACTCGATACCGGCGTACAGTTTAAAACGCATTTCGCGGGCGATCAGCGCATCCGGCACCGTCGCGGCCGCACCGATAATAAAGCTGAGTGCGATAAACCGCAGCACGTCGGTCAACACTTCATGACCGTAATAACCGGCAATGGCCGGGCTTGCCAGATAAACCGCCAGATACAACGCCACACTGATCAACAACGCCAGCGTAAAGCAACCATTGAGCTGCTGCTGGCTAATCTCCAGCCGCTGTTTGATAGCGCTGCCCAGGCCAATTTCGTTAAAGAAGCCGATAAAACCAACGACAACCATCACAATGGCCATCAAACCATAATCTTCCGGCGTCAGCAGGCGGGCCAGCAACAGGGTATTGATAAAGGAAATCAGCTTGGCAGCCCCTTTGCCAAGCCCCAGATACATCAGTCCCTGCAGTGTTTTGTTTTTTAACTGATCCAACGACAACCCTTGTAATTAGTGGTGAGCGGCCAGTAACTGGCTGAATAGCTGCGCCAGTTGCTCCGTACGTTGCTGACGGCTGTAACGGGCGATTTCAGTCGCCGGCAGCGCTGGTGCAACATCTCCTTGCATCAGCTGCACAATCGCCTGTTCCAGTTCCGGCTGTTGCCAGACCTGCAGACAGTTGGGCAATTGCTTACAGACATTGGCGGTGGCACTGAGCGGCGGGCAAATCGCCAGCAGCGGTTTACCGCTCTGAATATAATCGTAAATTTTGCCAGGGATCTGATATTTAAAAATCTCATCCTGGATCAGCAGATTCGCTGAGCATTGCATCATTTCAGCCTGGGCCTGGGTAAAAGGCACTGCGCTCAGGAACTGGATCAGATCGGCGACCTGATAACGCTTGAGCTCAGCGGCAAACCGGTCGCCACTTGGAATACCCCGAAAGACCAGCGTGAAATTGCCGGCGTGGATCATGCCTTGTTGCTTGAGGTTGGACAAGGCGGCAAACAGACTATTGATGTCGCGGCCATTGGCGTAAATCGCGCCGCTGTACAGCAGGGTAAATTTTTCCGGCTGGCTGGCGGCGGGTAAATCCAGCGGCACAAAACCATTTTCGATGACATGGAACTTGTCAGCTGCTTGTTGCGGGTACAGTTGGCGGTAAAGACTGGCCGCTTCCTGACTGGTGGTGACCACTGCCGACGCCTGGCGGATCACTTGATGCTCAAGCGCTTTCAGGATGAGGTTGTAGTGACGGTAGGCCGGGTTGTAATGGCATTGCAGCGGGTCACGAAAATCGCTGACCAGCGGCAGACCGCTGATCTGGCTTAGTTTTCGGCCAATCAAGTGGGCGGTTAACACCGGATAAGTCGACCAAATCAGGTCAAAAGGCTGCGCGGCCAATAACTTGCGACCGTCACGCACGGCGCTGAAATACCAGCGCCAGTAGCGGTCTGGCACTGTGACGAAGTCGGGTGAGCGGCCCCATAACGAAAAGGTTTTGGTGGCGTCGGCAGCAAAGCTGCGGTGCATCCGGCTGGCCAGCGCCGGCGGCACCGCCAGTTCGTGGTCAAAGCGCTGATACACGTCGCTGCTGGCGGTCAGGATCTGCACCTCCCAGCCCAGTTCCAGCAGGTATTCGGCAAAGCGGTAAGGGCGCTGCACGCCGGCGCTGCGGGCCGGCGGCATTTCAAAAGCGATAAGCAGGACTGCAGGTTTTCGCATCAATGCGCAACTCCGAGTAAACGACGCAACAAGGCTGAAAAGCCAGAGAGTTCCGCTTCCAGTTCCAGCGGGTGGACGTCTTCGCCATCCAGAATGCGGCGGATTTGTAACGGATCTGAACCTTGCCGGTGCAGCCCGATTTGCGTGGTGGTTGCAGTTGCGACCTGATATTTGGCCAGCAAAGGCAAATGGGCGGCTTCATAGACGCCGCTTGGGTAGCAAAAGTGCACCAGCTCCGACACGGGTCTGAATTGCGACAGCCATTGCCGGTTTTCGGCCAGTTCACGGCCAAAAGCGTCGTCATCGGTCGGGCTGCAGTGACGATGGGTATGTAGCTGTAAATCGACATTGTACTGCTGTAACTGGCTGAGTTCGTCGCGGTTTAACAGCCGGAACAAGGCTTTGTCCTCGCTAAACAAGCTGACTTCCAGCTGTTCTGCCAGTTGATACAAGGCTTCGGCACGTGCACTGACCTGAGGCAGCGCATCGAGCTGACTGCAAATCTGCTGTACCACTGCAGCCGGGTTGGCCGCCGGCAACGCCAGTTCGAGCGCAGGCTGGCCAGGCAATGCCAGGCGCACCACGCTGGCGCTGGTTTTCCACAGCAGATAAGACACGGCGACGTTAAGCACCGGGATCTGCTTGTCGGCATAATAACTGGTGACATACAGCATCAGTGGGAACTGATGACGGGACAGTGTGTCACCGACCAGTTCCAGCGTACCGGACCAGCCATCGTCCATCGTCAGCGCCAGCTGATAAGGTTTATCCGGCGCCGCCAGACCTTCTGCCAGGCTGACAATCTGATACGGGCTTTGCGCCAGATACGCCAGCCGGCTGGCAAAAGTGGCCGGCGTCATAAAGAGTTTGGGCCTGAACTGATGCTCATCCTGATAGGCAAAGCCGTGATAACACAGCACGCGCAGCTGATGCCGCGTGGTATAGCGGCACAACGCAAACAGGCCGGTATGGCGGGCCAGCCACAACAAAGTTAACTTAATTTTCTTCGACATGATTGCACCAGTTCTGCCAAAAAAGCCTTGGTATTGAGCCAGGCCAGCCGGCGGTCGCCCGGGTAACTGAGATCAGATTTGATACCCGGATGCAAAAAATACAGGAAAAAACCGAGCAGACTTCTGAGTTTGGCCAGCTTGCCAACGGTCGGATCTTTCAGTTTGGACAGCAGATAACCAAAATCGGCCGGGAACGCATGACGCACCACGATGTGGTTGGTCAGCCTCAGCGGTGCTGCCGGCCGGTAGCCGAACAGGAAAGCGTCCATCTGCAGCAGCGGGAAATGCAGGCCCGCATGAATGTCCAGATTAAGCGCTGCCCAATAACGCGAGTTTAACTCAATAAAATCAAAAGTCTGTGTCGCTTGGTCCCACTTATACTCGACCATCGCCGGGCCGTTCCAGCCCAGCGCTTTGAGCCGCAGTACCGCATCTTCGTACATGTCCTGCTGCCACCAGCTGCGTCGCAGCGACGTCAGGCCGCCGCTGTGCGGGTTTTCGTGACTGGCGACCGCCATCGATTCGGCCAGAATAACGCCATCCTGCATCAGCAGATTGACGGTGGCTTTGACGCCACGGCTGCAATCCTGCAGCAGTAGTTTATGAAAATCCTGCGATGCCGCCTGAACTGCGGCTGGCAGCGTGGCCGGATCGCTGATTTTTTTCACCAGCGCCTGGTCGCCACTTTTGGCGTAAAAGCCGTCGCCCTTGAGAAAATAAGGCTGACGCCAGCTGCTCAGGTCCAGTGTTGCCAGCTCTGCCGGGTCGTGCAGGATAGCGGTGCGGGAGATATGCGCGCGCAGCCTGGCGTCGGGTGCACTCAGAAAACGGTCAAACACATAGACTTTAGAAAGGCAGCCGTACACCAGTTCAGCGTCGGCCGGAATGGCCATCAGCGGGCTGAATTCAGCAAAGCAGTGGCGGATCGCCAGCAAAAAGCCTTCACTGGGCACTATGGCCCGAATGTGCTGACTGGCGACGAGCTGGCGCAGCCAGGATAAATAGGCCGGATCTTCATAAGCCGGACACTGGTAACTGTGGCTGGCAAAAGCGGACACACAGCCGAGCGCACCGCTCTTGCTGGAAGCGGCGTGCACCTGATAACCATGTTGGCCCAGCGAGCGAATGACGCCGATGGCGCCCATCGAATCGGCCTGCGGCACCAAAATGGCAAAGGCCGCGCGCGCCTCTGGGGTTGGAGCATTAACTGGCGTTTGCATCTTGACGGACCCGTCGTTTAAAAATGGTCAATTGGGAACGGTCAGCGAGTTGATTGAGCATCAGCCGCAGACCAAAGCGAAGGGGATCTTTATCCCAGGGCGTAAAACGGCGCAGCCGGTAGGGACAACTCTGCGCTAAGTCGGCAACGCCCCAGTCGGTGCTGAACGCGGCCGTGAATCCGAGCTGTTGGACGATGTCGCAGTGACTGTCGGTGAAATCGACGCCGAACTTGCCATTCGGGTAGGCAAAATACGCAATCGGACTGCCGGTGATCTGTTCAAGCCTGGCTTTACTCTGGGCGATTTCGTCACGGGCCTGCTCATCGGTTTCCAACGCCAGAATAGGGTGGTGTACCGTATGGGCGCCAATCGTCATGCCGGCCTGATGCATTAGTTGCAACTGTGGCTCTGTGACAAACTGGTGCTGCATCACAGGTTGTCCTGTCTGCGCCAGCAAGGCGTCGATGCTGTGCTGGCGTTCGGTCAATGGCTGATATTTAACCAGTTCCAACAGCTGCAGCAGGCTGTGGCGCCGCTCATCTTCGCTGGCCAGCGAAAACTCCTGTTCGCACACTTTGACGGATTTCAGACTGACCGGTGCCTGCGAAATGGCCTGAGAGATCTGGTTTTCCCACAAATAACCCTGTTCCAGGCCCGCCGTACTGATAAAAAAGGTGGCGGTGAGCTGATGCTGTTGTAAAAGCGGAAACACAAAGTCATAACAATCAGCAAAACCATCATCGATGGTGATCACCACAGTGTTTTTCGGCAATTGCTGCAGACGGGCTCTGGCCATAGCGTCGGGCAGTGACAACACACAAAAATACTGTTTAAGAACGGCGAGTTGGCGCGAAAACAATTCAGGTGACAGCGCCTGCTCATTGCTGAGGTCAGTCGCTGGCATCACCCGGTGATAATTAAGCACCGAGAAGCTGTGAGTGGAGCCGAACAGGCGCAGCGCCTGCAAGGCCCATTTAAGCAGACGAGGCTCTAGCATGGACCACTTTTCCTTTCGCCAAAGCGGCGACTTTATCGTTCTTATGTTCCTGGCTGATCCGGCTCATCACATGGGTAATGGCAAAGATAGCGTACAACAAATCAAAATAAGCCAGACTGACGGCAGCGCCAGCCACTGCATAGGCAAACAAAGACACACGGATCATCGAACTGAGCCGGCTCAGCGCGGCCAGTTCGGGCTGACGTTTCAGCCGTTTTTGCACGCCACGGGCCTGTGAGAAGGCGACAAACAGAATGAGCAAAAACAGCGCAAGGCCAGGAAAACCGTGATCGCCCAGCACCTGGAAATAAATACTGTGCGCCGCTTTGGCGCCGGGGAAAAACACTTCTGAGGTGTCAAACAGCCCGTTGAGGTTTTTCTGCGGGTCGTACATAAACCAGATCATATTGTTCTGACCTGCTTTAAAACCGCCGCCGGTAATATTGTCCATCGCCATCAGGATGGCCTGCTTCCAGGCCATGATGCGGCCGAGGAACGACATATCCTGATCGGCGGTTTCCAGCGTGGCCATCCGCTGATGCCAGCTGGCCGGCATATATTCAAAGCCGACATAAGCGATGGCCGGCACCAAAATCAGGTACAGCAACTTATGTTTGGAGTGGAACCAGAAATAGGCCGCCAGCACGCTGATGCCCACCAGCCCGCCACGGGAGTTAGAACCCAGTACCGACACGACCGACAGCGCGATAATGGTCATCAGACCAAGCTTCAGAATTTTATGTTCGGTGACACTGAGCAGGTACACCATCAATGGGATCATCATGATGATGCCCACCGCCAGGTCGTTACGATCGCCCAGCACATGGCCGCCCATGCCGGCCAGAATATGGGCACCGCCGGAGGAGATATACTTCAGCCCTTCGACCACCGTATAAAAACCCAGCGAAAACGCCAATCCCCACAACAGCGTATTGATGTGGGTCTGCGTGCGCAAAATGGCTATAGCGAAGAAATACAGCAAACCAATTTTGAGGAATTCAATCCACTGGTACCAGACCACCGCCGGATCTGAAATCGTAAAGATACTGGTGATGGCGGTCCAGAAGACAAACAGCAGGATCAGCCAGCTCAGTCCATCCCACTGCGTCTTGGGTTTGTTTTTCATCCACAGATAAGACAGCACAGTTGCGCCGACGATGATCAGGTTATAACGAATGCCGCCGGCAAAGCCGTAGACCCAGCCTTTGGGGTAAAAAAGTGCAACCCACAGCCACAAAGTCACGCCGAGAAAAGGCCGTTTGAAACAAAAATACAGCAGAAACGGAAAAATCAGCAGAAAATAGGCGTCACGCATCGCGCTCAGTCTCCTGCTCGCGGGCCTTAGCCTGCTCTTTATCATCCTGCTTCATCGCGAAGTAGCACATCGCGACTACGGCCAATAAATCCAGCGCAAATAACAGGCTTTCCATCAGCTGACGACCTTACTGATCACATAGCGGTATTTGCCGGATGCTTCGGCCGGGATCTGCTCGAGCCATTCGAAGCTGATCTCGACATCCTGGCCCAGCCGGGCCTGCAGGCCGTGGCGGATCTTCTGCTCCAGTGCCGTCTGGTCAGCGCCCTCCGGCACCAGCTGCACCTGAGTATGCTGGAGACTGTGCTGCACAATTTTGAAATTGCTGATGCCATGCAGCTCGCGGATCACATAAATCAGCGCCAGACCATGCATCATAGTGCCATTGCTGGCGACGACAAAATCCGTGCTGCGTCCTTCAATCTGCTCCAGCACCGGCAGGCCGCGGCCGCAGCTGCAGCTTTGTGCCGACAGCGTGGCAATGTCGCCGGTGCGGTAACGGATAAACGGAAAATCGCCGGTCGCCAGATGGGTTACCACGATTTCGCCGCTTTGACCGGGCGGCAGTGGCTGGCCATCGCGGTCAATGATCTCGACCACAATGTCTTCGGCGCTGATATGCATGCTGCCGGCCGGACACTGATGGGCGATAAAGCCGGCATCGCGGCCACCATAACCGTTGGCTACCGGCGCCTTAAACACTTGCTCTATCAGTTCACGCTGATAAGGATAAAGCCGCTCTGAGGTGACAAAGACCACTTTGATGCCAAGCTGGCTGACATCAATCTGATGTTGTTGGGCGGTTTTGGCAATCAGATGAAACACCGATGGATAACCGAACAACATGGCGGGCCTGATGTGCCGGATCTCGGCAATAAAACTGAGCAGTTTGGCCTCGGTCAGGTCAAAAGCCGGAATTAAGGTGGAGCGAAACAGCTTGTCGCGCCAGATTTTGATTTTGTCCTGTTTGGTCAGCTCAATCGGTGAGCCCCAGGCGACGATTTCTTTGTCGCCGATATCGACGTCCCACCAGCGGGTGGCGCGCCATTTTTCGGCGACATCATGGCTAATCCGCTCATTGCCGAGCAAAAAAGTCAGTGGGGTGCCGCTGGAACCGCCGGTGGTGAATGGCCGCACCTGGCTGGCTGCCGGATGGCGCAGCGCATCAAAATTGGCCCGGATGGCCGCTTTGTCCAGCAGTGGCAGCTTCGCCAGATCGGCCGCGCTTTGGATGTCTGTCGCACTGAGGCCAAGGCTGGCAAACAGGTCGCGGTAGTAGGGCACCTGGCTTACCGCGTCCTGGATAAATTTGCGCAGTCTGGCATCCCGTTTCGCGACAATGTCGGCCGGGCTTTGCCACTGGCTTTGTTCCAGCGCTTTAAACACAGCGACGGTGCGGTGTTTTTTCAGTTTTTCATGCAGCGGGAACAACAAACCGCTGACCAGCCGGGTATACAGGGATGTCGTCATGAGGCTCTCCGTTGCAGCACCTGCTGATACTGGTCTTTCAGTAAAGCCCAGACTTGCGGCCAGCTGAAGCGGCTGGCGTTGTTCAGGCCTGCGGCAATCAGTTGACTGCGTAGCAGGGGGTCTTGCAGCAGCCGGATGGCCGCTGCCGCCATGTGATCAGGTTGTTGTGGCTCCACCAGTAAAGCATCCACATGGTGGCTGACCAGTTGCGGAATGCCGCCGCTGTTGGTCGAGACGATGGGGACGCCACTTGCCATCGCTTCAATCAGCGAATTGGGCGTATTGTCGACCAGACTGCCATTGAGCATCAGGTCGGCATCCTGATAGAGCGCTGCCATTTGCGCCGGCGTGATGCGGCCGACAAAAGTCACCTGTTGCAGCTTCAGATCGGCGACCAGCTGTTCCAGCATAGCCCGCTGTGGGCCAGTACCCGCGATACTGAGCCGCGCCGCCGGATACTGCTGCTGCACTATGGCAAAAGCGTGGATGCAAGTCGCCACGTCATAAATGGCTTCAAGGTTGCGGGTCACCACCAGATGGGGCGCTTGCGGTGGTGTGTCGCTCAGTGGCCGGTGATTTGGACTGAACAGGGCAGTGTCCAGCACGTTTTGGATTATCACGCTGTCTTTGCCAAAGCGGGCAAACACCTGTTGCAAAAAGGTGCTTGGCACCACAATCACTGCACAGTGGCGTAAAGACCGCTCAACCGAACGCCAGGATTTAGCGAAAAAACTTTCGGCATAACCGCCCCGGTAATTCAGCACCACCGGAATACCTTTACGGCGTGCCATCCAAATCGCCGGCGCCGCAAACAAATGCCAGGACCAGCCGGAGTTGGCCATCATATGCACCAGTTGCACGTCGGGGCTGAGCCTGCGCTTCAGCGTACTCAGATATTGCAGCAACCTTATGCCTGCGCGCAGCACCGGCAGCTGACCGACCCAGGCCGGGCTGTACGGCGGGTTGATTTGGATCACATCGACCTGCAGGCCTTCCGAGCGCAGCAGTTCAGCGAGCTTGGCAGTCTGGTTCGCCATCCCGCCGGCTGGTGGTGGCAAAGGCCCGACGATGGTGACGCGGCGCAGCATCAGCGGCGCTCCAGCAGTTGCTGATACAGCGGCAGATAATGACCGACACTGACGCCCCAGTTGCGCACATGCTC
>JACCDS011644692.1_pt1 | contig 10661 bp, 8 predicted proteins | sample 7446441 | NCBI WGS metagenome assembly JACCDS01 (sample SAMN15323445, study PRJNA562643) | freshwater metagenome | isolation source: river surface water | place: USA:Blue River Watershed | collected 2017-08-17 | reverse complement strand
TTTTTGCCAATGGACAGAGCATCGACAGCAGCTACTTCCGCAACGACACAACCTTTACGGTGTTGCTCAATTGCGATTATCCGGATTGTCAGGACACTGTACTCCTTTCCTCGTTTGATATGGGTGAAATCGGAAATACGATTTACCTTTTCTTTAGGAGCCACGGACAAGTGATTGCGCTGCCGACGGAGAACTATCCTGCGTTAATGTTGCGCTTTCCAGAGAAGAACCACGAGTTAAAGGGCGGGGACTTCTTTCGAACAGAACGGTACCAAGCAATGCTCCGGGAGGGCGAGCTGGAGAGGCAAGGCAAGTAATGCTCGTTTTCTATTCACTCCATTCACGAACGAAAGCCTTCCAAGTTTTCTCAGGAAGCTCTTCCGGAAGTGAGAGCGAAGTGTCAAGTCCGTAAAACTCTACTGCCTCGTTAGAGGTGTGCTCTTCAAGATTAAGTCGTCCACTTTGATCAAACCAGAACAAGCCGCTGCGATATGCCTCAGCGAGCTTAATGTTCAGCACGATGTAGTGTTCAGGGTCTAAAGGAAGGCGGTAGTGGTCTCTACGGCGGCCAACGGCTGGGTCAACAATGGAGCAAAAGGGACTTTCAGTCAGACAGCACTTGTTTCCAAATCTCTCTAAAACAATCGGTTCAATTCGCTTTTTGATGCGGTAGTTCTGCAGTGCTCGGATTTCACCAAGGGTAAGCTCAAAATCGTAATTGTTGTGCAACTCGATCATCCATCCGTCAGGAATGCCAATAGAACCAGTTATTCGTTCCTGTTCTATATCCGCCTCCGAATCCATTTTTGGACGTGGGTGCCTTGTTTTGTGATAGACAAATCTGGGAGCAAAATCCTCCTCTCGACTAATAGAGGTATCTATGTCGACATTAAAAAACAAGTTCATCGCTAAGTTCTCGGGCGAATTCTCTTCGTTCCTCAACGTTTTAAACTTCTCTCTTGAAATCATTCTTGGCATTTTATCAAATTACACGATAAACCGAAGAAAGTCAAGTATTAGAATGCGGCAATTGCTTTCAGTGGGGCTCTATCTGAGACTTTAGCACGGATTTGCTGGTTCTATTGCTAAATTGGTACAACCAACCAAAAACTAATAAACTGAAGTGGTTCAAGTGCCATCCCGCCGTCAACGGCGATTTAACAGCGCTTTGTTTGGAATGCCGGAGTGGGTGAGGGATATTGCCAATTTCATTGGGTTGTACCCAAGGCAAACTATAACACACAAACAGTTAGCCGAGTACTGGGGACGGCGTTTTCAGTCAGTTTATTTTGATAGTGGGTTCGCAGGAGGGGCAATGCACCAGCGGCGAATTCAACCAGTTGATGAGTATGAGGATCTAATGCTCACTAATCTACATGTTTCATTGCGAGAGCGACTGGTGCTGGCTTTCAAGACGGACAATTGGCGGACGGCTGTCTTTGGTCGCCATCTTCTTCTGATTTTTAACGTTCAGAATGGGGCAAAACTATTCTTTAGGGCTTTGAAGGCAAATAGACAACGAGTTCGGACTTATGATTACGGATATTACCATCTTTTCTACTATTTGGTTTTAAATAGGAGTAAGCAGGCAATTGAAATTCTTCGAGAGGAACAAGGTTTGTGCTTTGAGCGCTTTTGTGAAAATGAGCACAATAATGCGGAGTTTATCGAATTCAAGCGAGCATGCTTGAATCTGGCCCTGGCCGATAGTTACAAAAAAGGACTTAGTTCATGTAATGAAATGGAACGTGATGTCGCAATTGCGTTGCTACGGATTGAACGACGTGCACGATTTGTTCGCATGCTTTCGTTGCCCAAAATAAAAGGCAGTAAACAAAGTCGATTGAGGTGGTCGTTGACCCGAATTTCGCCGAAGAGTGAATTTTGGGAATTAAAATCCTACTATAACGCTTACTAAATCAAAGAAGGAAGAGCTTCGTAATTGGAGATAAAGTTATTTATGTGCCCCAACAAGACAAGGGTATTGTTTGCCCCCCGATAGTCAAAACAATTAAGAAGAATAGACTTTTTTTTGGGAGGGATATAATCAAGTGCAAGTAGCAGGGTGCAAAATACATGACGGTTATCCTGACGAACAACGACAACTTAGATTAACAGAAGAAGAAACGAACAACTAAAAATTATACAAGGTGCCAGCTTTTTACATTGACAATCTAAGGAGTCACAATCAAACGTCAACTGACCAAATTGTTGGAAAATTAACAAGAGAATATGGCAAGTATCATCTTGACCAAAAAAAACAGCAAACGCAAACCTGGATTGACACAGTTGAAATTTTAAAGGATTTTTACAATGATTCAAGAAAGAGTCTACCTGAGATTGAAAATTGGGGACTGCTTTACGAATATAAAATCCCTAGGAGGGCAAAACGAATTGATGTAGTTATACTGTCTAAAAATTTAATTTTTGTTTTGGAAATTAAAAATCACCAGGACAGTATCAATTCTGCTGATGTTGCTCAACTCGAAGATTATTGTCTTGACTTGCGAGATTTCCATTTTGAAAGCAAAGACAAAATTATTGTTCCAATTCTACTTTGCACTAACGCAGCGACATTTAAAAATGAAATTTTAAGGTCCGATGAACTTGTTCAAAACACCTTGTTTGCTAATTCAAAAAATCTTTCTGAAATAGTTCAATCAATAGTACAACTTTTTAATGACAAAACTGACAATATAAGTTATGAAGATTGGAACAATAGCAAATATTCTCCGACGCCGACAATTATTGAAATGGCTCAAACACTTTATTCGGGTCAAAGTGTTTCTGAAATTAGCAGACATGGAGCAGATAACTTAAACGACACCACAAATGCGGTCATAGAAGCCATTAAGCAAGCACAAGCCACAAACTCGAAAATAGTTTGTTTCATTACAGGTAATCCAGGTGCTGGGAAAACTCTTGCAGGTTTAAACATAGTTCACAATAGAGAATTTCAAGTTGACGGCAAAGAACTTGGAGTTTTTCTTTCCGGCAATAGTCCACTAGTGAAAGTTTTATCAGAAGCACTTGCAAGAGATTTTGTCAAGAGAGGAAAAGCAAAAAAAGATGAAGCGAAAAGGAGAGTGAAAACTTTCATTTACAATGTCCATGAGTTCATTGATGATTTATATGCCGATAAAACGAAAGTACCAGAGAGTCGAGTTTTAGTTTATGACGAAGCTCAACGCGCGTGGACAAAGGAACATAAAAAGAAAAAATCTAATGGAGAGATTACTGAATCTGAACCTGAAATTCTATTTTCAATAATGAATCGGTTAGATGGTTGGGGCGTGATTATTGCCCTAGTTGGTGGCGGACAAGAAATAAATACAGGAGAGGCTGGATTGCGTGAATGGGGGAAGTCAATCGAGGATAAGTTTAGTAATTGGAAAGTGTATATCTCACCAGAATTGAAGCATGGTGATCACAGCACAGGTAACATTACGTTATTTGAGAAAGCGCCATCAAATGTATTTGTTGTTGAAAATGAATATTTACACCTTAAAATTTCTCTTCGTTCATATAAAGCGAAAGAGCTCTCACAATGGGTAGCTCTGCTTCTTGAAGGGAAAAGTGAAGAAGCTAGAATTCTCTACGTAGAAAAGCTAAATCACTTTCCAATTTTCATCACGAGAAATTTGGAAGTTGCTAAAGCGTGGTTAATGAAAAAGGCTAGGGGAACAAGACGAATAGGACTTGTTGCAAGTTCGGGTGGAAGGAGATTGAAGGCTTTTGGATACGACCCATTTCATGGACTAAGAGGAGATTCAAGTCAAGATGAATTGGGTGCATGGTATCTTAATCCAGCATTTGATATTCGTTCGTCTAATTTTCTTGAAATCATTGCAACTGAATACGCGGTTCAAGGACTTGAGATTGATTGGGCTGGTATTTTTTGGGATGCTGATTTAAGAAGAACCAATGAAAATTGGTGCTTTATGCAGTTTAAAGGTACCAACTGGCAAAATGTTTCAGACAAACAAGAACAGCGTAAACAATTTATCATTAATAAATATCGTGTGTTACTTACAAGAGCTAGAGAAGGAATGATAATTTGGGTTCCAAATGGTGATGATGCAGACAGAACAAGACAGCGGGCATTTTATAATGAGACATTTAACTATCTGAGATCCTGTGGCATCAGAGAAATCTAATTGTCAGTTTTAGTATGAATGGCTCTTATTCTGGAGTGAGAAATACATAACTGAAGTGTTCCCCAAATTCCAATAGTATTATTACCTTAGTAAAAAAGGAAAATGGATACAAGAGAAAATAGTTGGGCAAGACTTCTGTTGGTATTAATCTTTGCGGCAACTCTAATGTCAATCTTCAACCCAAACAAGAAAGGCAAGTATGAACAACTGGTAGGGGATAAATATAGAATAATTGATACCCAGACGGGTGAAGTTTATCAATTATACGGTACAGAGTCTGGTTTATCAGAATGGATTCTGCTTCCTAATACTAAAATTTCCAAACACACAAGGGATTACAATGCAATCCGCAAAGAAATATCCGCTGATCCGTTTAATTAAAATCAGTCGACGGTGTTTAAAGTAGCGGCATTAATACCCTTTATACTTGCGGTCTTTTTATCCTTGCGATCAAATAATGTATTTGCCATTGACCATGGCTCAATACGTAGAGTGCAAATTGACAGCTCGGAGATATATACCGTGTTGAGAGAAATAGTATTGCTCGGATATTCGGGTAAATTCTTGACAAGAGAACTTCACGGCAAATTTTATCAAATGGTTGATAAATTAGGGCTGACTGATGCACAGGTTGATGAAGTGTTGAGTGTTTTTTCAAACAAGGACGCCTACTTACTGCAAAAGTATTTTTTTGAGGATGCCCTTATTACAATCGGCCAAGGTCAAATGTATAGATCTGACAAGAGAAGACTATTGGAAGAGTCATTAATAAGCCGGGAGGCCATACTGAATCGTGAAGAAATAATGCAAAAAATATTGGAAGGTAAGTCCATAAAGATTGAACATGAAGAATTAGTATTAAACCAAGAAATTTGCGCTGCAATATTGGAAAATCTGGATTTCATGTTCTTAGTGTCCAAGAGGAACAGTGAATTGTTAAGGTCCCGAATTTTCATTGATCCAAATTGAAGATCAAAATGAGAAGAACACAATAACTGAAGGCATCATGAACCCGTATGTGGAGGATACCAGAATTCAATATCTCGGAATACACCATTTAGGTAGGCCTCATAGTCTACGAAAATTGCGTGTCCAGTTAAAAATTAATAATATAATTGAATTACGCAATAAACGACTTATAGTCGGGTGGTACGAACTGAATTGTAAAACTTTATATTGTATTATTGATCCTCTGCACCTTTCAAATTTAGTTTTTGCTAATACGTCTACGGTAAATATTTCGTTAGATGATCTTGAGTTTTCGGGTGATTATGGAATCCATTTGACCAAAGAGAAGAATGGGCAATATTTGTTATTTCTCAAAGAAGATTTGTTTGTCGGTTTTATTAATGAATTTTACCAAAAAACACAGAATTTGTTCGACGTTTCTGACTGGTCAAAGTTTTTAGTAGAATTTTATGCAAGAATCACAAAATCAGAGGCGTTTCATTCTTTTACTCTTCCAGATACTTTTGAATTAAATCCTGAAAATGCGAAATTAATTGAGTCAAATATTCTTGACTGTATTCATTGGAATGGGACCAGATTCGATTATGGTTTTAGAGGTATAAAAAGCATGGTGGTCACAAAAGACCTTTCAGCCTATTTGTGTTATAATCACAGTGTAGATATTTCAATTAATAATTTATGTGTGTCTGGAGAGTTATTTAGGGGAATTGAGCAACTGTTTAATAATGAGATTACCCCTTTTCTGTTATTTGAACAGAACTATTTAACAGTTCGATCTAAAATAAATGTTTTTGAAGAATTTGTTGCAGATTTTCTAAAAGTTTGCCCCCATAAGGCATCAACACCTACAGAAATTGATCAGTTCTTGTGGAGTAAAATACCTGGTGCAAAAGAACGATTTAGTACTTGGAAAACAAATAGGTTTAAGCAACGTCTTATTTTAGGAAACAAGAATGATGAGTCTTTCTATTTTGACTCTTATGATAAAACGGTAAATGATCTTGTTTTTCAATACAGTAGTTACCGCGAATTTATTTTAAACAATATGTCAATAGATCAGAACATATATGATCTGTATCTGTTACAAAAGAATGTTGATCCAAATGTTGAAATATCAAAGTTATTTAATACTATAAGTATAGTGGCAAAAAGTCAGGGGTTAGTCATGAAAAATGGACTTATCACTGAAGATGAAAGTGACGATTGGCGTCGGGCATACATAGGTAAGAAATTGATGAAAATTCTTAACGGGGAGAGTTCATTCATTGTTTTCACCAAAGAGGAAGAGATTAGTTATAAGTTGACCGATCATTATGCATATAGGTACCTCAAAGATTCCTTCATTACACGTAAAGAAGGAGAACAGTTTGTGATAGAGGTAAATTTTATGTTCATTGACGATGTTGAGTTTGAAGGATGGATGATTAGGAGTTTCGATTATTCTTATGGGCTATTTCCAATTATTTTTCAAAAAGAGGTGTTAGCAGTAGATCGGAACTTTTTCTTTATAGCTAGTGAATGCTACTACTGGATTACCTTTAATCGTAATTTTGTCCGTCTGAACATGTCAAATTTATTTAAGTCATGAGAATTCCTGTTGCTGCTGATGTCTCCTTGTATAGTCAATTGCATTTAGACGATTTGAAATTGGCTCATGCAATTGCGGAGTTAATTGATAATAGTATCGGTTCTTATTATCGTTACAAGGATAAGTTATCTGAAACATTGATTGTTGACATTAGATGCTCAGAGAATGAGTTCATTATTGTTGATAATGCAGCTGGTATTTCGGCTCATGATTTTTCGGATGTTTTTATTTATGCGAAAAGAAATTCAAAAGATAAAGTAGAAAGAGATTTGGGCACATATGGGGTCGGAATGAAGCGGAGTGCTTTATGGATTGGAAGTCAAATAGAGTTTAAGTCACAGAGTTTACTAGATAAGCGAACCTATTCACTGACATTCGACAGTGAAAATATTACGGATTCTATTGAAATAATTGACTCTCCTGATTACTCATCCTCCGGTTTGTCATTGGTGATTTCAAAATTGCATAAAGATAATGTAGAAGATTTCGGTAGTAAGGTTGTTGAAAGGTTACGTCATGAATTGGGTTTGATATATGCTCGGTTTCTGGCATCAGAAGAGGTATTTATTAGGATTAATGATCAGAGGATAATTGCCAATGAAAGGAAAGTGCTATTTGATAGATTTTACAAGGCTTATGTGAAGATTGATGGAGCGACTAAAAAGGAAAAATTCAGATTAAAGGATACTGGTGCTCCGAAATTGGAATGGAAAATAAATTATGAGACCGAGAACAGCCAATTTAAAATAAAAGGATGGCTGGGAATTAAGGCTAGCGGTGATAAACGTGATTTGGGAATTTATATCTACAGGAATGGTCGTGGAATTTTTGGCATCCCTCCTGGCGAAGTATATAATCCATTTGACTTTAATGTAGGGGATACAAATTATAATAGAATAATTGGAGAGTTCGACATTGAAGGTTTTGAAAAGCCTACAATGGGGAACGCACTTCCTCAACGGGCTATATTAGATCGGATGATTGATAGTTTTTTTAGGTTGGATTTGAGGGCAAAAAGAATTTCTTTGGCACATTCAGATCTGTATAATTTTTTTGAGCAGTTGAGTCGTCATAGTCCCTACATGACAGACAGTCAGCCGGTATCACTTATAGAGCCAACCGTTATAAAGCCAACCGTCGAGCGACCACAGGAAGAATATCCTTACAAGATTGGCGATAATAGGGTGCCCACTAAGGGTCTAGAGCCTGTGATTCAAATAAGTCCAGAGCCTGAAGTTAAATCGTTTAGTTTTACAATAGATAGTCAACAGTTTAATGTAATCCTAAAAAAGGATAGTAAAAAGAGTCTAGAGTATGCTTTCGAAGGTGAAATTCTGAAAATTGAAGTTTGTACTGAACGAGAATTGAACACTCTTCACCTTAAATTGATTTGTAAGTGCGTTGAACTATTTGATGTAGCAAAGAAGATTACAATGGGTGAAATAGGATCATTAGAAAAATTACTCTAGCGTGTTATTTTTTAAGCGGTTAAATCTTTTTAATGAGTATGTCAAGAATAATGACAAATCCGTTTCATTTGTAGATAGCGTTAACCAGTCTGTAGATACTATCAGTCTAAATGATTGCCGAAGATTATTGGTGATTGGAAAAGTCCAGTCAGGTAAAACTGCCCACTTTATTGGATTATCGTTGGGTTTGTTTGATGGAGGATGTGAGTTAGGTATAGTTTTTAGTGGCACTAAGAATAATTTGCATGATCAGACTTTAGAGCGGTTTCGTTATGAGTTTAAGGATTTAGATATAGATGTTGTAAGTGATAAGGACGATATAGCGGCTTCTGATTTAATTGACAGGAGAGTTTTGGTGGTTTGTTTAAAGCATACCACAAGGATTAAGAATCTTTTGCGAAAACTTGAATTTTTTAGCGGGAGATCATTTTTAATTGATGATGAATCAGACCAGGCTTCCTTGAATTCAAAGAACTACAGTAATTCAAGAAGATTTGAAAATTCGGTATCACCGACCCATGAGGCAATAAGAGGTTTGGAGCAAAAGTTGAATCCAAAGTATATTCAAATAACGGCGACACCAGCTTGTCATTTATTGACAGGATTATTGGATACTTTTAAACCCGATTATTTGCTTACACTGAAGCCTCATTCCAATTATTTTGGAAATAATGAATTATTTGAAAATGAGCATGAAAATGTAGTTCGAATAGTTGAAAATTATCGTAATCCGAATATTGGTAATTTGACAAATTTTTTTATCACATATTTGTATTCCGCATACAAACTCGATAGGTCACAGAATTCACCACATAATATCTCTGGATTTATCCATCCGCATCATACAATAGAAGTTTTGAATAATTATTTCTATTTGATGCAAAAGTTGAAGAATGATATCCTTTGTGATGTAAATCAGTTCATTATTGAAAATTCCATCTATTTTAATGGAAGAGATACCGCTCAATTCTTTCAAATTGCCAAGGAGATCGTAACACAATTAGATATTGCTCTCGTTGCTGGAGAATTTGACAAAGGGGTTAAATGGACTGATTATTTCCGTGAAAACAGGTTTTTTATCTTGATTGGCGGAGGAAAGTTGGAGCGAGGATTTACTATTGAAGGTCTTATAACTACCTTCCTCACTAGAAGTAGTGCTGATGGCAACGCTGACTCCATACAACAACGTGCAAGATTTTATGGCAGTAAATTGAGTATAAGGCATAGTATAACGGTCTTTATGACGGATAAGGTTCATGAAGACTTCCAGGAATATTGGATTAATGAGAGAGAGTTATTTAATATTGTTGAGGCTCCTATTCGGTCAAATGATTTTAAAATGCGGTTCATTAATGAAAGTACGAGACCATGTAGGGAGGCCGTCATTTATGATGTTAATCGAGCATTTGGAAGAAATTGGCGCCACTATTATATTAAACTTTCGAATGATAATAATGAGGGTATATTCAATTCACTGGGATATGCTATGTCGATTGAAAATATTGGCGGAAATGATCAAAAAATTTTGACATTAGATTTATTTGATTTTATCGATTATGTTAAAAATGCAACAATAGTCGGGACATTTGATCCAGAATTGGCTAAATTAGAATTGTTTTCTATTTTGAAGGGCAACATTAATGGTGATTTAAGAATGGTCTTGCTAGGTAATTCTTTTGGATTTAGAGAGCGAAAAGCTATTTTAAGACATGGATACTGGATTCCCGAAGTAGTGCATCAAGGATATGGTAGTAATTATATTGGAGACGCCAATGTACTATTAAGTAATTCTAGGTTGACGGTTCAGGTAAGTTTTGTAAGACTGAAAGGATTGGATGAGATGTTGTTTGTTCTTTCAATAGTGTTAAGAGATGATCAAAATTGATAATGTAAAGTATTACAATGGATTTTCTTTTTCTGGGCATTGGGATAATCAATGTTACCAGGGTATTAGATATGATGGGAATATTGTATTAACCAAGCGAAAGATCTATGAGGTTAGTTTAAGTTTTGAGTTTTTAGAATATGATAGCGATAACCAGTTTGATCAAGGTGGTTTTTTAATTTTTCAGTATTCAAGTGATATTTACCTTGCTAAAGAGTTGGACTTGTTTTTTGAAAAATTTTTTAAGGGTTATAATGCTGGAATTGGCCAACTTGATCTTGATAAACTATTGAGGTTATTGGAAAATTTATCTGTAAAGCGTAAATCTTTAGTAGGGCTTGTTGGTGAATTGATCTTTATTAATAGTTGTACAGATATTAATCGAGCTGTTGAGGCGTGGCACGTTAATGCCAACGCTGTTTTTGATTTTTCTTTTGATACACAAGTTGTTGAGGTTAAATCCACAGCAGGAAAGACTCGTGTACACAAACTGAACTATAGTCAGCACCGAAAGCTTAAATCAATTGATTATGTTGATGCTTATTATTGTAGTGTATTGATCGATATAAATCGCAATGATACCTCAGTATTAG
>JACCDS010048258.1_pt1 | contig 10661 bp, 9 predicted proteins | sample 7446441 | NCBI WGS metagenome assembly JACCDS01 (sample SAMN15323445, study PRJNA562643) | freshwater metagenome | isolation source: river surface water | place: USA:Blue River Watershed | collected 2017-08-17 | reverse complement strand
AGTACATCGAAGAGCACGAGTTCGCCAAGAAGGCCAAGGTCGAGGTCACCGGCGATGACATGCGCGAGGGCCTGGCCTGCGTCATCAGCGTCAAGGTGCCCGAGCCCAAGTTCAGCAGCCAGACCAAGGACAAGCTGGTCAGCTCGGAAGTGCGCGCCCCGGTGGAAGACATCGTGGCCAAGGCCCTGACCGACTTCCTGGAAGAGCGCCCGAATGATGCCAAGATCATCTGCGGCAAGCTCGTCGAGGCCGCGCGTGCGCGTGCGGCGGCGCGCAAGGCGCGCGAGATGACGCGCCGCAAGGGCGTGCTCGATGGGATGGGCCTGCCGGGCAAGCTGGCCGATTGCCAGGAGAAGGACCCGGCCCTGTGCGAGATCTACATCGTCGAGGGTGACTCCGCCGGCGGCTCGGCCAAGCAGGGCCGCGACCGCAAGTTCCAGGCCATCCTGCCGCTGCGCGGCAAGATCCTGAACGTCGAGAAGGCGCGCTACGAGAAGCTGCTGACCAGCAACGAGATCGTCACCCTGATCACGGCCCTGGGCACCGGCATCGGCAAGGCCTCGGCGGACAGCGGCAAGAGCGGTGCCGATGACTTCAACGTCGACAAGCTGCGCTACCACCGGATCATCATCATGACCGACGCGGACGTGGACGGTGCGCACATCCGCACCCTGCTGCTGACCTTCTTCTACCGCCAGATGCCGGACCTCGTCGAGCGCGGCCACATCTACATCGCCCAGCCGCCGCTGTACAAGGTCAAGTCCGGCAAGGAAGAGCTTTATCTCAAGGACGCCGCGGCACTGGACGCCTACCTGCTGCGCGTTGCGCTGGTGCAGGCGTCCATCCAGACCGGCGGCGCCAGCGGGACCGTCATCAAGGGCGAGACCCTGGCCGAACTGGCGCGCAAGCACCAGCTGGCCGAGAACGTGATCGCCCGCCTGCACAACTTCATGGATGCCGAGGCCCTGCGCGCCATTGCCGACGGCGTGGAGCTCAAGCTCGACACCGTGGCCGAAGCCGAGGCCTCGGCACTGGCGCTGCAGGCCAAGCTCGCCGGCGCGGAAGTAGCGGGTGAGTTCGATGCCCGCACGGACAAGCCGGTGCTGCGCATCAGCCGGCGCCACCACGGCAACGTCAAGAGCAGCGTCATCACCCAGGACTTCGTGCATGGCGCCGACTATGCCGCCCTGGCCGAGGCGGCCAACACCTTCCGCGGCCTGCTGGGCGAAGGGGCGCGGGTCATGCGCGGCGAAGGCGAGAAGCAGAAGGAGGAACGCGTGAGCGACTTCCGTTCCGCCATGGCGTGGTTGATCGCGCAGGCCGAGCACAGCACCGCGCGTCAGCGTTACAAAGGCCTGGGCGAGATGAACCCGGAACAGCTGTGGGAGACCACCATGGACCCGGCGGTGCGCCGCCTGCTGCGCGTGCAGATCGACGACGCCATCGAGGCCGACCGCGTCTTCACCATGCTGATGGGTGACGAGGTCGAGCCGCGGCGCGACTTCATCGAGACCAATGCCCTGCGCGCGGGCAATATCGACGTCTGATGGCCGGGGCTGACGGCATGGGAACGATGGCCGTCATCGACTTCGAGACCACGGGCATCGCACCGGAGCAGGGCGCCCGGGCCACCGAGGTGGCCATCGTGCTGGTGGAGGACGGGCGCATCGTCGACCGCTACCAGAGCCTGATGAACGCCGGCGTGCCGATCCCGCCCTTCATCACCCAGCTGACCGGCATCAGCAATGCCATGGTGGCCCGTGCGCCGGCGGCGGCCGAGGTGATGCGCGAGGCCAGCCGCTTTGTCGGCAATGCGCCCATGGTGGCGCACAACGCCGCCTTCGACCGCAAGTTCTGGGTGGACGAATTGCGACGCCTGGATCTGGCGGCCACGCAGCCCTTTGCCTGTACCCTGCTGCTGGCGCGCCGGCTCTATCCGCAGGCGCCGAACCACAAGCTGGGCACCCTGGTCGACTACCATGGCCTGCCGCGCACCGGGGCGGCCCACCGGGCACTGGCCGATGCCGAGATGGCGGCCGAGCTGCTGCTGCGCATCCGGCACGATCTGCAGCGGCAGTACCGGCTGTCGGCGGTCGACCACGCCTTGTTGCAGGCGGTCCAGCAGAGCCCGCGCCTGCAAGTGGCCTCCTTGCTGGCGCGCCGGGCCCAGGCCGCATAATGAAACGGTGCGGACCGGGTGGTCCCGCCGTCGGATCTTGTCCAGTTGCTGAGTAAACGGTTCAGCCCATGAGCGAAAAGAAGCCCTTCGAGATTGCGCGCGAGACGCTGAAGCAGATCACGGCGCGCAAGCTGGTGCCCACGCCGGTCAACTACCAGACGATCTACAACGAGATTGCCGGCGTGCCCCATGTGCAGCCCTTTCCGGAAGAGCCGCTGCGCCAGATCGCCCAGGGGCTGCCGGCGCGCAACCCGGGGCAGGAGAAGCAGCGCAGCCTGCTGGAGTATGCGATCGGCCAGCGCAACTGGGCTGGCGTGCAGAACGCCCTGCTCGCCTATGCCGGCTTCGCGGTGCCCGGCGCCGGCGATTCGGCGCCGGCGCCGCTGGCCGCGACGCCGGCCGCGGCCGCACCCGCCCTGACGCCCGAGTTTTTCGAGCAGATCGCCCGCCTGCTGGAGTACACCCAGCCGGCGCTGGGCGCCGACGATGCCCGCTTCCTCGAGCAGATGCAGCTGCTGATCAAGGCGCTGCGCGACCCGGCGGCCGAGGCCTACAAGGTCAAGAGCCTGCTGGCCGACTTCGGCCACCGCCTGTCCTTTGCCGCCGAGGACCAGGCCGAGATCCGCCTGACCCTGCTCAAGCTGCTGCAGCTCATCATCGACAACATCGGCGAACTCAGCCTGGACGAGAGCTGGCTCAAGGGCCAGACCGATGCGCTGAGGGAAGCCGCCCAGCCGCCGCTGACGCTGCGCCGCCTGGACGACGTGGAGCGGCGCCTGAAGGACGTGATCTTCAAGCAGAAGGACGCCAAGGGCCGGGCGCTGGAGGCCCAGGAAGAGTTGCGCCAGATGCTGGCCACCTTCATCGCGCGCCTGTCGCAGATGACCGAGTCCAGCAGCAGCTACCAGGGCAAGATGGAAGAGAGCATGCGCCAGCTCGAACAGGCCAGGAAGATCGAGGAGATCGCGCCGGTGCTCAAGGAGGTCATCAGCGCTACGCGCCACATGAGCACCGAATCGGCCGGCGTGCGTGACGAACTGCGTGCCATGCGCGAGAAGACCCAGGCCACCGAGGCCGAGCTGGTCAAGCTGCACCGCGAGCTCGACCGCGTCAGCGCGCAGGCGCGGCACGACACGCTGACTGGCGCCCTGAACCGCCAGGGCCTGGACGAGGCCCTGAACCGCGAGGTCTCCACCGTCAAGCGCAAGGACACGCCGCTGTCGGTGGCCCTGCTGGACATCGACAACTTCAAGAAGCTCAACGACAGCAAGGGCCATGAGGCCGGCGATGCCGCCCTCGCCCACCTGGCCACGGTGGCGCGCGAGTGCATGCGCCCGCAGGACACGCTGGCGCGCTACGGTGGCGAGGAGTTCGTCATCCTGCTGCCCGACACCCCGCTGGACCGAGGCATCGAGGCCATGACGCGGCTGCAGCGCGAGCTGACCCGGCGCTTCTTCCTGGCCGGCAATGAGAAGATCCTGATCACCTTCAGTGCCGGCGTGGCGCAGCTGGCCGCGGGTGAGTCCGGGGCCGACGCCATCCGGCGCGCCGACCAGGCCATGTACCTGGCCAAGCGGGCCGGCAAGAACCGCGTCATCGGGGCCTGAGCGGCCTGAACTGGAGCATCACCATGACACTGCTGATCGCCGGACTTGTCGTCTTTCTCGGCGTCCATTCGCTGCGCATGGTCGCGCCCTACTGGCGGGCCCAGACGCAGGAGCGCCTGGGTGCCGGCCTGTGGAAAGGGCTGTACTCGCTGGTGGCGCTGGCCGGCCTGGCCTTGGTGGCCTGGGGCTTCGACCTGGCGCGCGAACAGCCCGTGGTGCTGTGGACGCCGCCACTGGCCCTGCGCCACGGTGCTTCGCTGTTGACCCTGCTGGCCTTCGTGCTGCTGGCGGCGGCCTATGTGCCCGGCAACCACCTGAAGGCGCGCCTGCACCATCCCATGGTGCTGGGCGTCCAGGCCTGGGCGCTGGCGCATCTGCTGGCCACCGGCATGCTGGCGCACCTGCTGCTGTTTGGCAGCTTCCTGCTCTGGGCCGTGTTCAATTTCGCCATCTCACGCCGGCGTGATCGCCGCGAGGGCGTGCATTACCCGGCGGGCAAATGGACTGCCACCGCCGTCACGCTGCTACTGGGGGGGGTGGGCTGGGCCGTGTTTGCCTTCGGCCTGCACGGCCTGCTGATCGGCATCAAACCTTACGCTTGAGCCAACGGCAGCTGCCCAGGCGACTCAGGCGCGGGGCCAAGGCGCGCGATAGACCCAGACCGGCTTGCCGCGGGCCCCGTCGAGCTTCGCCAGCGGCGTCAGCTCCCCGGCCTCGAATTCCAGGCTGACCAGGTAGGCGCCCGGCCGCAGCTCGGCCCGCGCCTTTTCGATCGCACGCGGCATGCTTTCGGGGCGCTGGAACAGATAGACCAGGGCGTAGCCCGACCAGTCGGCCTGCCAGATGTCGCCGCGCCGTACCCGGGCCCAGGGACAGCGGCGCGCGCACCACCACGCGAGCGGGCGGCTCCATTCGAGGCCGTCAAGGTCGGCCAGCGGGTAGGCCTGGCGCAAGGCCTCCAGGCCATGGCCGAGGCCGCATCCGGCATCCAGCACTTTCGCGCCAGGTGCCAGCGGTGCGACGGTGGGCAGCGCGTTGAGGGCATCGGCCGGGGTGGGAAAGAGCGGCGCGTCGCGCCAGGCGTTGAGTGGGTAGATCAGCGCCAGCAACGCCAGCGGCAGCAGCCAGCCCCAGGCCGGGATGGCCAGGCCACCGGCGAGCAGCAGCGAGAGCGGAAAACCCAGGCCGATGAAAAGACGGCGCCACCAGCTCGCGCCCAGCAGGCTCAGCAGCACCCCGAGCAAGGTGGACGCGGCGAGCGCGTCGGTGGTGGTGAGGCCGGCGCGCAGCAGCAGCGCGAGCGCCAGCCAGCACAGGCCCCAGCTCAGCAAAGCCGGCAGGGGCCAGGGCAGTTTGGGGGACATGAGCTGCTCGGCGTATCAATGAAGACTGGCGCGGGCCACCGCAGAACCGGCTTGGCCGGGCTGCAGGTGGCGCCCCCTTGAGGGGGAGGGGCCGAAGGCGACTCGGGGGTGTTTCACTTCAACGGCGCAGCCGATCGATGAGGCCGTTGAGTTCGTCGAGCGAGCCGAACTGGATGCTGAGTTCGCCCATCTCCTCGACACGGCCGTGGCGCTTGACGCGCTTCTTCACGCGCACCTCGACCTCGGCAGTCAGCAGGTCCGACAGCTCTTCTTCCACGCGCTTGAGGTCGCGCGACTTTTCCTTGCCGGGCTTTTGCGGCGTGAGCGAGAACTCCGCGCCGAGCTTCTTCACCAGGCTCTCGGCCTCGCGCACCGACATCTTCTTCGCACTGATCTGGTTGGCCGCGGTGATCTGCGTCGCGCGCTCCAGCGCCAGCAGGGCGCGCGCGTGCCCCATGTCGAGGTCGCCGGCCATGAGCATGGCCTGCACCGGCTCGGCCAGGTTCAGCAGGCGCAGCAGGTTGGAGGCGGCGCTGCGCGAACGGCCCACGGCCTGCGCGGCCTGTTCGTGCGTCAGGCCGAATTCGCGGATCAGGCGCTGCAGGCCCTGCGCTTCTTCCAGCGGGTTCAGGTCCTCGCGCTGGATGTTCTCGATCAGGGCCATGGCGGCGGCGGCCTCGTTGGGCACGTCGCGCACCAGCACGGGCACGCTGTCCAGGCCGGCCAGTCTGGCCGCGCGGAAGCGGCGTTCGCCGGCGATGATTTCGTACTTGCCCGCCTTGTCGCCGAATTCTGCGCCGTCGCCCAGCTTGCGCACGAGAATCGGGCTCATGATGCCCTGCGCCTTGATGGATTCGGCCAGCTCGTAGAGCGCGCCCTCGTCCATGCGCGTGCGCGGCTGGTACATGCCGGGCACGAGCTCGTCCAGCTTCAGGCTACCGGTCTGGCCGGCGACGGGGTCGACGCCGGCGGGCGCGGGTTCGGCCGGGCGGTCTTCGACCTTGGGGCCCAGCAGGGCTTCGAGTCCGCGGCCGAGGCCCTTGGGTTTCTTGGTGACCATAACTTGCTCTGCTCTCTGTCTGTCGCTGTGTGTTCAGGGGATGGGTGAGGGCTCGATCGCCATCAGGCGTTCGAGCAGGGCGTGGCCCTGTGGCCAGTCGCCCAGATTCGAATCGGCATTGAGGTGGCCGGCCTGGCCGGCGTCGACCAGCTCGGCGCCCCAGTCCTGAGCCAGGCCGGCGGCCAGCTCGAAGGGACAGCGGGGGTCGTTGCGGCTGGCGACCAGGATGCTGGTGAACGGCAGGCGTTGGCGCTCGATGGGCCACCAGCTCGGCAGCAGAGCGCGGGTTTCCGCGCGCGCCACGTCGCCCGGCGCCACCAGCAGCGCGCCCTTGACGCGGTGGGTGTTGCGCGAGTGCGCGGCCCAGGCGGCCGCGAGGATGACCCCCAGGCTGTGCGCCACCAGCACGGCCGGCTCGGGGCAGAGCAGCACGGCTTCTTCCAGCTGCATCTGCCAGTCGCCGCGCAGCGGGCGTTCCCAGTCGTGCTGCTGCACGCGCGTGTAGCCGTGCGCGGCCTCCCAGCGGCTCTGCCAGTGCGCCGGGCCGGAGTTGTGCCAACCCGGCAGAACAAGGACACTGGAGGCTTTCATGCTATCAAATTACTAGCTACGGCGCTTGGATGGCGTCACATCTTCTTGATGCGGTCCACCATCTCCTGGGCGAAGCTGACGAAGGCCTGGGCGCCCTTGGAGGACGGGTCGAACACCACGCCGGGCAGGCCGTAGCTCGGCGCTTCGGCCAGGCGCACATTGCGCGGGATGACCGCGTCGAACACCTTGTCGCCGAAGTGGGCCTTGAGCTGGTCGCTGACCTGGGCCTGCAGGGTGACGCGCGGGTCGAACATGACGCGCAACAGGCCGATGATCTGCAGGTCCGGGTTGAGGTTGGCATGCACCTGCTTGATGGTATTGACCAGGTCGGTCAGGCCCTCGAGCGCGAAGTACTCGCACTGCATGGGCACGATGACGCCGTGCGCGCTGCACAGGCCGTTGAGCGTGAGCATCGAAAGACTGGGCGGACAGTCGATCAGCACGAAGTCGTACTCGCTGTCCACCTGGGCCAGGGCCTGCTTGAGCCGCTTCTCGCGCCGCTCCACGTCCACCAGCTCCACCTCGGCACCGGCCAGTTCGCGGTTGGCGCCCAGGATGTCGTAGCTGCAGCCGCCCTCGATCAGCTTCTCGCTCTTCACCCGCGCCTCGGCAATGCTGGCCGACTCCAACAGCACGTCATAGAGGCTGAGCTGGAGCTGGCGCTTGTCCACGCCCGAGCCCATGGTGGCATTGCCCTGCGGGTCCAGGTCCACCATCAGCACGCGCTGGCCGACCTTGGCCAGGCCGGCGGCCAGGTTCACGGTGGTGGTGGTCTTGCCCACGCCGCCCTTCTGGTTGGCAATGCAGAAGATCTTCGCCATTGAGTTGTCCCTTTTGTGTATTTGAAATCAGCGGGTGAAAGCAAGACGCAGGCCGAAGCCGATCAGGCACAGGCCGGCAATTTTCTGCAGCGCGCGGCCGAACAGCGGGTTGGCGCGCAGGTGCCCGGCCAGGTGGTGGGTGAGCAGGGTCATGCCCAGACCGTAGAGAAAAGTCAGCAAGGCTATCGTCACCGCCATGAAGCCGAAGGTGAACAGGCCCTGGTGGGTGGCCGGGTCGACGAAGAGCGGGAAGAAGGCCAGGTAGAACATGATGGCCTTGGGGTTGAGCAGGGTGATGAGCAGGGCTTGGCGCAGGTAGTGGCCGGCCTTGATGTTGAGCACGGGCGCGGCACCGGGTTTGGCCAGCAGCATCTGGACACCGAGGAATGCGAGGTAGGCCGCCCCACCCCACTGCAGCAGGTTGAAGGCGGTCGGGTAGGCGATCAGCAAGGCGGCCACGCCGGCCACGGCCGCCCACATCAGCAGCTGGTCACCCAGGATCACGCCCAGGGTGGCGGCCAGCCCGCCGCGCACCCCACCCTTGCTGGTGGAGGTGATCAGCGCCAGATTGCCGGGGCCCGGGATCAGCAGAAAAACGATGACGGTGACGACGAAAGCGCCGTACTCGGCTACGCCAAACATGGGGGAAGTGGTCTCGAACGGGGGGTCGATGGAAGGGTTGAGTGTACGGCAGCTTTGCTGGGGTTCTGGTTTACGAGCGTGCTGGTTTGCCCGGGTTTTTGTTTCACGTGGAACACTTTCTGGTGTCCTGAGTTCTTGCCTGCGGCGCTTTTGTAAGCCCCCACTCATCCCCCCGCCCTTCTCTACCCCCGCCGGGGTAGAGAAGGGAGCCCTGATTTGATCTTGTCGCGCCGGCTACGTTTCTACAGCACGAGCCGTCACGCCGACCACTTGGAGCCGAGACTCTGAGGAGCCGGTCGTAGTAAACGGCTCGGCAACAGAACGCCACCGGCGGCGGTCGTGCCGACCGCCCGCATGCGAGTCCGGCCTTGTTTCGCTGCTGGCACGCAGTTGCCAGCCGTGGGAGCGCAACTCCTGAACCGTTGACTACGACCGGTTCCCGGAAATGCCGGCGCCCAAACCCAGTCCGTGACCTCTCACACCATAGAAGCGTAGCCGGCGCGAGGAGACACAATCCAGGCTCCCTTCTCTACCCCGGCGGGGGTAGAGAAGGGCGGGGGGATGAGTGGGGGGTTACAGAAGCGCCGCTGGCAACAAAGTCAGGCCGAAGCAGAAAGCCTCATCCAGACAATGCACCTCTCCGCGCCCAACCCAGGAACAGATAACTGTTCCACGTGAATCACAGCCACGTCCGCCGGCAAGACAGTCAGCTCATCCGCCGGATGCTTGCCCTTCATCGCCATCCAGACCCCGGCCGGCGCCAGCGCCGAGCGCGACCAGTTCGTGAAGTCCACCAGCGAGGCAAAGGCGCGGGAACTGACCACGTCATAGTGGTCGTCCAGGTTCTCCACCCGGGCATGCAGGCCCTTGAGGTTGGGCAGCTTCAGGGTCAGGGCGGCTTGCTGGATGAAGGTGGCCTTCTTGGCGACGGTGTCCACGCAGCTCACAGCGATGTCCGGACAGCAGATGGCAATCACCACCCCGGGCAGGCCGGCCCCGGAGCCGACATCGAGCAGGCGGTAGCCCTGCCCGTCCGCCGGCGCCCGGCCCCGCAACTGCTGCCGCAGGGGCTGGACCACGGCCAGGCTGTCGAGCAGGTGGTGGGTCAGCATCTCGGCCGGATCGCGCACGGCCGTCAGGTTGTAGACCTTGTTCCATTTCTGGATCAGGGCCAGGTAGTCCAGCAACTGGGTGATCTGTTGGTCGGACAAGTCCAGGCCGAGCTCGGCCACGCCCTGTTTCAGGGTTTCGGGCAGGTTCATGCCGCCTCGGCCGTTTCGAGCTTGGAGAAACCCTTGAAGCCGCCCTTTTTCAGGTGGATCAGCAGCAGGGAAATGCTGGCCGGGGTGATGCCGGAGATGCGCGAGGCCTGGCCCAGGGTTTCCGGGCGGTGCTTCTGCAGCTTCTGCCGGGCTTCGATCGACAGGGCCGTGACGGCCATGTAATCCAGGTCGGCCGGCAGTCTGAGCCCTTCGTAGTAGGCGGCGCGCTCGACCTCGTCTTTCTGGCGGTCGATGTAGCCCGAATACTTGGCCCCGATCTCGATCTGCTCCAGCACCGGCGCGGCCAGCTCGCCCAAGGTTTCACGTGAAACATCGGCGCTGGCGTATTTGCCGCCGTCCAGGGACATCAGGCCGGCGTAGCTGACGTCCGGCCGGCGCAGCAGGTCGAACAGGTTGTACTCCCGCTCGATGGTCGTGCCCAGCACCCGCTCGGCTTCGGCCGCCGCCAGGATGCGCGGGTTGACCCAGGTGCCCTTCAGGCGTTCGGTTTCACGTGCAACAGCATCGCGCTTGCGGCTGAAAGCATCCCAGCGGGCGTCGTCCACCAGGCCCAGCTGGCGGCCGACCTCGGTCAGGCGCAGGTCGGCGTTGTCCTCGCGCAGCTGCAGGCGGAACTCGGCCCGGCTGGTGAACATGCGGTAGGGCTCGGTCACGCCCTGGGTGATCAGGTCGTCCACCAGCACGCCCAGGTAGGCCTCGTCGCGCCGGGGAAGCCACGGCTTATCGCCCCGGCACTGCAGCGCGGCGTTGATGCCGGCGAACAGGCCTTGAGCCGCCGCTTCCTCGTAGCCGGTGGTGCCATTGATCTGGCCGGCGAAGAACAGGCCGCCGATCTGCCGGGTCTCGAAACTGCCCTTGAGTTCCCGCGGGTCGAAGTAGTCGTATTCGATGGCGTAGCCGGGCCGCAGGATGTGCGCGTTCTCCAGCCCCTTCATGGAGCGGACCAGCGCGTACTGGATGTCGAAGGGCAGGCTGGTGGAGATGCCGTTCGGGTAGTACTCGTGGGTGGTCAGGCCTTCGGGCTCCAGAAAAATCTGGTGGCTGTCTTTGTCGGCAAACCGGTTGATCTTGTCTTCCACACTCGGGCAATAGCGCGGGCCCACGCCCTCAATCT
>JACCDS011245523.1_pt1 | contig 10663 bp, 10 predicted proteins | sample 7446441 | NCBI WGS metagenome assembly JACCDS01 (sample SAMN15323445, study PRJNA562643) | freshwater metagenome | isolation source: river surface water | place: USA:Blue River Watershed | collected 2017-08-17 | reverse complement strand
TGGTGCTGTCGGTACTGTTCTCGGTATTTGGACTCGACAGGTCCAGTCTGCAGGGGCTGTTGCTGCTGGCGGCGGTGTTTGGGTTTGGTGGCAGTTTTATCTCGCTTGCGATGTCCAAATGGATGGCAAAAAGGTCGACCGGCGCTGTGGTGATCACGCAGCCACGTAATGCCACTGAACATTGGCTGCTCAGCACAGTGCAGCGCCAGGCGCAGCAGGCTGGGATCGGCATGCCGGAAGTCGCGGTTTATGATTCACCGGAAATGAACGCGTTTGCCACCGGCATGAACCGTAACAACGCACTGGTCGCGGTCAGCACGGGTTTGCTGCGCAATATGCGCGAAGAGGAAGTGGAGGCTGTGCTGGCGCATGAAGTGTCGCATGTCGCCAATGGCGATATGGTCACGCTGACGCTGATCCAGGGCGTGGTGAATACCTTCGTGATTTTCCTGGCGCGGCTGATCGCCGGCGTCATTGCCAACGGCGGCCGCAGCAGTGACAGCGAAAGTGCCGGCAGTGGCGGTTTTGCTTACATGGCGACTGTCTTTGTGCTGGAGATGCTGTTCGGTGTGCTGGCCAGTATCATCGTGATGTGGTTCTCACGTCAGCGCGAATACCGGGCTGATGCCGGTGCGGCGGCCTTAGTGGGCGCGCCAAAGATGATTGCCGCCCTCAACCGGCTGCGTCATAACCATGAAAGTCAATTAGAAGGTTCAATGATGGCTTTTGGCATTGCCGGTAAAAAATCTGTCAATGAACTCTTCTTAAGCCATCCACCGCTGGAAAAACGCATTGCTGCGCTGATGCAGCGTTGATGCAGCGTTTAAATCAACAGGGCAGATGGCGTTTTTCTGTCTGCCCTGACACTTGCCGAGTCCGCTATTCTGCCGCATGATGGTGGCGCAATAGTTATCTAGTGAATTGACCTGACTGAATTTTCTGCCAAAACCAACGCAAAATTGCAACCTTTCGGCGGCGGTCAGAGTCAGAGATTTGCGCGTTCTGCGAAGTGGCGCAAGCGCGCTTCCCGTCCATCCAAATGGAGCATCAGCATGAAAAAATGGTTCGCTTTGGTTTTACTCTGTGTGTTGACTTTGTCCGGTTGTGCCAGCAACAGCGGGCAGTCCGTCGAACAAAAGCGGCAGGCGATAGAAAACATGCGTGCCAATACGCTGAATAAACTTTACAAAGAAAAACCTTACGCGGCGGATACTATCGAAAGGGCCGCCGGTTATGCAGTGTTTTCCAACGCCAATGTCAATCTGATCTTCGCGAGTGCAGGCGGCGGGCAAGGCGTGGTGCATAGCAACAATGGCAAAGTCACCTACATGAAAATGGGCGAAGTCGGCCTGGGTCTGGGCATAGGCGCCAAAGATTACCGGCTGGTCTTTGTATTCCACAATCAACAGGCGCTCAATCGCTTCGTCAATGACGGCTGGGCATTTGGCGGGCAAATGGATGCAGCCGCCAAAGCAAATGAAAAAGGCGATGCTATCGGCGGCGAAATTACAGTAGACAACATTACGATTTACCAACTGACCGAGACCGGTCTGGCGCTGCAGGCGACCATCAAAGGCACTAAGTTCTGGCGGGACGACAGCCTGAACTGAATTGAACTATGGGCGGGGTTGCGTTTACCCCGCCAGCGGCTAAGGTTTAAAAGTTCATGAAGCAGGGAGTTGATATGCCATTTTCTACTGATTTAAATGCAGAAATTCGTGTGCTGAATCTGTTTAACCTTGATACCAGCCAGGCTGGCATCAAAGCGCATAAAGATGCCGATGCCGAGACGCTGGCCGCCATTGCTCGTTTATATAACAAAGGCTTGCTGACCCAGCCGGACGGCGGCTATCTGACCGACTTAGGCCGCAACTGTGCTGAACATCTGCAGCATGCGCTACGGATCCTGGCTACTTAAGGGCGCGTTTGATTTTACGGCTGAGCAGCAAGGCGGTTGCATAGTCTTGCTGCCTGCCGGCAAACTGCCAGCCCAGATACGCGTTCAGCAATAAAGCAAAGTCATCCGAAAGTTCAGGTTTTCTGCAGCGCCATTGTTGCAGATACTGCTGATAGCTTTGGCCTTTTTCCTTGGGCTGCAGGGCCAGCAGGTGCTGAAACAGCCGCCTGGTTGGATCTGCCGGCGGACGACGCCACCACCACCAGAGTGCGAATACTGCGCTCAGCAATAACCACCAACTGTCGCGTGGTTGCAGCTGCCAGTTGATCTGTTGCAACCGGCCTAACAAACTGCGCTGCTCGGTGGCATCAAAACTCAGCACCCAGGCCGACCAGTAGTAGTCAAGGTCCCGCAGTGGTTGCAACAACCATTGGTCAACATAGCGGGTCAGCCAGGCAGAATTGAAATCTCCGATAGCAGCCAGTTCCGCATTCGCGCTGAATGATTGCAGTAAGTCAGGTTCAATCAGCGCCGTCGGGTCATACAAAACCCAGGAACCGTTCAGATAATACTCGACCCAGGCATGGGCCTGACGTTGCTGCACTTGCAGATAACTGCCGTTGTCCTGCCAGCTGCCGCCCAGGTAACCACCGACCAGCCTCGCTGGCACGCCGGCCGCCCTTAATAAAAAAACCGCAGCGCCAGCGTAGTGACTGCAAAAACCTGTTTTTCGTTCAAACAAAAAACCATCAATCTGTTCGCCGATGATTTGACCGGGTGACAGGCTGTAGCGAAATCCTTGCCCGGAAAAATACTGGCTGATGGCTGCGATCAAGCTCTTGGTGTCAGCATGGCCCTGACGCAATTGTGCGGCCAATTGGCGGCTTTGCAGATTGCCGTTGGGTAATTGCAGATAAGGCTGCAAAGCGCCACTGGCCGCGACATTCTGCAGACTGCTTTGCAACTGATAACTGATGCGCTGACTGACACGTTGTTCGCTGTAAATCAGCTGGGAGCGATTGAGCCGCAGGTTCTGGCTGAGCTGGTGGGGCTGGCCCAGCGCAAACAAACTGAATTGCTGGTGCGGTTCGGCTATCACTGTGTATTCGAGCACCCTGGATGTCGCCGGCTGTGGACTCACCGGGACCGACTGGCGCTCTGCCAGCCAGTTCTGACCGTCAAACAGCTGATAAATTTTGGCGCGAAAATACAGCTGATCATTTTGTGGTGGGTCGCCATGAAAACGAACCCGAAATGCCAGCGCGTCCGAATCGAGCAATTCGCTGACCTGACCAGGCGACAGTCTGTCTGTCAGGCCGGTTTGTGCAAGCTTAGCCCCCGGCAGCTGCCAAAGGGGAGGCAGGCGTGGAAACAACACAAAGAGTAGTAACAAGGCACTGAGGGCAAACAGGCTGCGCTTAAACTGTCTGAGCCGGTTTGGCCGCTGATTGGTAGCCTGCTCATCACTAAACAGCAGATACTGACAATGCAGATTCAGGATAAAAGCGGCAAAGATCAGCACGGCCAGCCACAAATCCTGATGCAGAATAAAGGCACAGGCCAGTAAAAAGTAGTGAACCCATAACAGTTGTACCGCATCCTGCCGGCGCTGTTCTGTTAAGCCAAGCAGCCGCAGAATGGCGGCCAGCAACAGGAAATGAAACATCAGATGGATCACGCCCAAAGAGCGGGCGCTCAGCACCAAACCAAGCAGCAACAGCGCCGCCAGCAGATTACTGCGTCCGAGGCTCCAGGGTGCAGCGTCGCGATACAACTGCCAGAGCTTGGCCAGCAGCAGCAGAGCAAAAACCGGTAAGGTCCATTGGTTGTAGGCAGGTAACAGCAGCAACCAGATAGATAACTGAAACAACCATAAACGCCATTGCAGGGACTGAGTCAGCATAGGGCAAGCTCCTGTAACACCCGTTTCAGGTGGCCTGAGGACTGGCCAATCGGCACTTCACGGCCAAACAGCCGCAAGCCAAAGGGTTGTTGCTGTTCGTGCAGAAGCAGCGCCCTGGCGGCCAAATCAGACAGCTGTTGTTCCAGATCCGGCAGTATCACATCAGGCTCAAGCCAAATCTCGTTCAGCGGCTGCTGGCTGGCCTGATACTGGTGTACGGTCAGCGCCTGCTGGCGGCTGAATCTTTTCCAGTCGATTTGGCGCAGCGAATCGCCGGCCTGCATAGCCCGCTGTCCAACCCATTCATCGCGGCTGCCGGGGTCGCGCGCAGCGCTGTCACGCGCGACAGCCGCCGACACGGGCGTCGGATAGACCCAGTAGCCGCAATCAAGCTGCACGTAACTCCAGCAGCGGATCAGGCCAAAAGGGTAGACAGATTGTAGTTTCAGCCAAGGCAGCTGGTAGTAGCCGCGTTTACTGGTCTGTAAAGGCAACTGCGCCTGGCCTTGACGCACTGCGGACTGTTGATGCGGCTGGTCGTCCCAGTGCATGGTCAGCGCGACCGCGGCACTATCGACACTGTTGGCTCTATCGACATTGTTGGCTCTGTTAGCCTGCAGGCGCAGCAGCAAAGGCGTTCCGGCAAATACGTCTTCAGCCGGTGCGCTGCTGATCACCAGATGATGCAGGTTTTCAAATGCGAGCAGGATACAGCTGACAAACAGCACCAGCAGTGCATAAGCCAGCAACATGATCAGATTATTCTGATAGTTGGTGCCAAGCACATACAGCAACAGGGCCAGCAGCAGGACCGACAAGCCAAAACCCGTCGGTAACACAAACAGATAACTCTGACGTAAAGTGATCTCCGCGGCGCGTGGCTGCTTCCGGGCCAGGTAGCGCCAGAGTCTGGGCCTGAGCCACTGATTCAGATATTGCATGAGGTCTGGCGCAGCAACCACTGGGCGGATTGCGTTTGACCGGCATGACTGCGTGGCTGCAGCCGATGTTCGGTGACTGCAGCAAACACAGCGCTGATGTCATCCGCGCTGACAAAATCGCGGCCATCCAGCATGGCAAAGGCGCGACCTGCCGCCAGCAAGGCTTTGGTGGCCCGCGGAGACAGCGGCTGCATATCATCCCGGCCGCGGCTGTTCGCGACCAAATCAAGCACATAGTGCAGCAGGGCATCTGAGCAGTGCACCGCATCGACCTGACGTTGTAAAGCGACCAAAGCTGGCGCGGTCAGGCGGGCGGTGCTTTTTTCCGCCCGTCCGCCTGGTTGTTTGAGTAACGCCATTTCAGCATCCCGCGATGGAAAGCCCAAGGTCAGGCGCATCAGAAAGCGGTCAAGCTGGGATTCCGGCAGGGCATTTGTGCCGCTGTGGCTTTGTGGGTTTTGCGTCGCGATGACAAAAAAGGGCGAAGGCAGCTCCCGGGTCTCACCATCGACTGACACCTGATGCTCTTCCATGGCCTCCAGCAGCGCACTTTGGGTTTTAGGGCTGGCCCTGTTGATTTCATCGGCCAGCAAGACCTGACTGAACACCGGGCCGGGCTGAAATCTGAATTCATGCGTCCGGGCATCAAAAAGATTAAAACCGGTCAGATCCGCCGGTAACAGGTCGCTGGTAAACTGAACCCGGCGATAACTGAGCCCGAGGCTGCTGGCCAAGGCATGCGCCAGCGTGGTTTTCCCCATGCCCGGTAAATCCTCCAGCAGCAGATGGCCGCCGGCCAGTAAACAACACAAGGACAAACGAATTTGTGCCGGCTTGCCCAGAATGACCTGATTGAGCTGAGTTTCTACGTCAGAAAGCGGATGTGGCACCAAAATCTCCTGCTGTGTATGCCTTTTGGCAAATAGTCACAAAATTCGTATACTGCGGCAACCCTCAACGACCAGAATCCCCACATGAAAGTTTTGTTTGTCTGCTTAGGTAATATCTGTCGCTCGCCCACGGCACATGCTGTCTTTCGCCAGCTTGCCGCAGAGCAGGGGCTGCCCTGTGAAGTGGAGTCTGCCGGCACCAGCGCTTCGCACAAAGGCGACCCGCCAGACCCACGCAGTATCAAAGCAGCGCCGGCTTATTCATTTAAAGGCCTTAAATCGCGGCCGGTGCAACCGACAGACTTTGCTCATTATGATTTGATTCTGGCAATGGATCAGCAGAATCTGGCCGATTTAAAACGCCGTTGTCCGCCAGAGCAACATCACAAGCTGAAACTGCTGCTGGAATATCATCCGGAATACCCCAAATGGACCGAAGTGCCGGACCCGTATTATGGCGGGCCTCGTGGTTTTGCAGTGGTACTGGATTTGATTGAACAGGCCTGTCGTGCGCTGGTCAGTCAGCTCAAAGCCCGATAATGCTGATTAAATAGCCGTTTATACGTCCAGATAGAAAATTATCCGGTGAAAGCGTTGAATTTCGCCGGCTGAGTCTTTACCTTGTCGGGTGGAGCCATAACCCAAGTGAAGTTGATAACCACCCAAACATCATAGGACATTTAAAGTGAATACCTGGACGCCTCAAAGCTGGCGAGCATTTCCGATCCAACAGCAACCCCATTATGACGATCAGGCTTTATTAGCCTCGGTAGAGCAGCAGCTGCATAAATATCCGCCGCTGGTTTTTGCTCAGGAAACCCGTGATCTGTTTAGTCAGCTCGGCCAGGTGGCCGAGGGCAATGCATTTTTACTGCAGGGTGGCGATTGTGCGGAGAGCTTTAGCAACTTTAATGCGCCGAAGATCCGGGACACTTTTAAAGTACTGTTACAAATGGCGGTGGTACTGACCTTTGCTGGCAGTTGCCCTGTGGTCAAAGTTGCACGGATGGCGGGGCAATATGCCAAGCCACGTTCCAGCGATTTAGAAACCATTGATGGCATCAGCCTGCCAAGTTACCGCGGCGATATCGTCAACAGCTTTGAATTTACCGAAGCTGCACGTCAACCAGATCCGAACCGGCTGATGACGGCCTATCATCACAGTGCGGCAACGCTCAACTTGCTGCGTGCTTTTGCTCAGGGCGGTCTCGCTGATTTACATCAGGTCAGTCGCTGGAACATGGGCTTTGTGGAAAGCAATCCATTAAAAGGCCGTTACCAGGATATCGCCCAGCGTATTCAGGAAGCGCTGCGCTTTATGGAAATTTGTGGCATTAGTGCGCAAAATTCCCCCTCGATCCGTGAAACTACACTGTATACGTCACACGAAGCATTGCTGCTGAATTATGAAGAGGCATTGACCCGTCGTGATTCGTTAACCGGCCTCTGGTATGACTGCTCCGCCCATATGGTGTGGATTGGCGAACGGACCCGGCAACTGGATCATGCACATATTGAATTTTTCCGCGGCATTCATAACCCGATTGGTGTCAAGATTGGCCCGGGCATGGATGAGCTGGACCTGATCCGTTTAATCGACGCGCTGAACCCGGAGAATATCCCTGGCCGGCTGACGTTGATCACCCGGATGGGCGCCGACAAGTTGGCCGACAAACTGCCAGCTTTAGTGCGTCGGGTGCAGCGCGAAGGCCGCAAAGTGGTCTGGAGTTCTGACCCGATGCACGGCAATACAGTCAAAGCCAGCAATGACTACAAAACCCGTGATTTTGAAGCCATTTTGCGTGAGATCCGCAACTTCTTCGCCGTCCATCAGGCGGAAGGTTCGCATGCGGGCGGTATCCATCTGGAAATGACGGGTGAGCACGTCACTGAATGTACCGGCGGCGCTTATGGCCTATCAGAAAACGATTTGAGTCAGCGTTATTTCACGCAGTGCGACCCACGGTTAAATGCCGATCAGGTGTTGGAACTGGCGTTTTTGATCGCTGATACGCTCAGAAGTGTGCGTAAATAAACTACCGGGTTGACCGGTCAAGGACAACCGATGCAGGATCTGCAAGCCAAAGTGCAAACCAGTGGTCGTAAATACCGGGTAGGCATTGTTGGCGCAGGCAGCATCGGTTGTTTTTTAACTGCCATTCTGGCGCAGGACTCTGACTTAGAACTACTGTTGTTTGGTCGAGATTATATGGGCCTTGAACTTGCCGCTCATGGCTTGACGGCCAGCTGGCAAAGCGGCACCGAACATTTTCAGGCCAGCCTTGCGGCGGTTGCATTTTACACTTCTTACGTCAGTCTGATTGAAGCCGATATTGTGTTACTGACGGTCAAAGCTACAGCCTTGGCAACGCTGGTTCATCAAATCAAACCGCATCTGCGGCCCGACGTACCAATAATCGCCCTGCAAAACGGCATTGGTATCAGCGACATCATCCAGTCACAACTGCATAATCCGGTCTATCGCGCCATCGTACCGTTTAACGTCGTGAAGGCTGCGCCGGGGCAGTTTCAGCAAAGCAGCAGTGGCGCCTTGCTCTGGCCTGTGGCGTCTGATGCGGTAATGCAGTATCTGGCCAACGTATTTCGTGCACAGGGATTGGCTGTGCAGTCTGACAGCGATATGCAGGCAGCAGAATACGGTAAGTTATTGTTGAATTTGAACAATGCTTTAAATGCTATCAGCGATCTGCCGTTACGACAGCAATTGCTGCACCGCGATTGGCGCCGCCTGTTAGCCGCATCGATGCGGGAATGGCTGGCTATCTGCGACAAAGAGCAAGTGACTCCCCGCCAATATACTTCTGTGAGCCCCGGCATTTTGCCATGGGTATTGAACCTGCCGGACTGGTTGTTTCGACGCTTAGCAAGCCGGATGTTGCGGATAGATCCAGAAGCACGTTTATCGATGTATCAGGATTTACTGCAGGGCCGGCGCACAGAAATTATGTTTTTAAATGGCGCAGTCGTTGCGCTGGGCCAGCGCTACGGTATTGCCACGCCAGTGAATCAGGCGATTGTGGACTGGATCCATCAATACGAAGCGGGCAGCAGCATTAAACCGGACCCGGCGCAGTGGTGCCGGCAATTGGGACTGAAATAACCCCTCAGGAACGCAATGGCTGCGCGCAATAACGGTGGTAACACTTAGCCAGCAGCACCAACCCCACAGCTCCGGCAGCGACAGGCGTCAGCAAAAATAACCAACCGGGATTGGTCATCATCACGACTAATGCAGTGGCGCCCGCCGGTGGATGCACTGTATGCGTGCGAAACATCAATAAGATCGACAACCCGACCGCTGCGGCGGTGACTGCGGCACCGTCACCAAAATTATGCACTAACGCCAACGCAACTGTGGCGGCTAACAGATGACCGCCAATGACATTGCGGGGTTGTGCCAGTGGGCTGTCAGGGGTAGCGAAAATCAACATCAGCGTCGCGCCAAACGGCGCCATCAACAGGCTATAACCATTCAGCCAGACTGCGGATTGACATAACAACCAAATTGCCAGGAAGGCCCCAAGTGACACAACCAATTGCCAACGAAAAAGCGACATGTTCTAACATCCTCTCGCAGCAACCACTGCGATCAACTTATCTGAAACAGCAGGGTAGACAAGTCGGTCTACTTCTGTCAATCTGTTTCTGTCAAATTGATGGAACAAAGTTATGAGCAATACAACAACAGCGGTGCTGGATAAAAAACAACAATTAGTTTCAGCGGCCTTTCAGCTGTTTTATCAGCGTGGTGTGCATCAGGTTGGTATTAACGAAGTACTCAGCACGGCTGGCGTCGCTAAAAAAACGCTGTATCACCATTTTCCGGCCAAACAGGAGTTATTGCTGGCGGTATTAGAACAAAGGGCAACCGATTGGCTGGACTGGATGGCAAAGCGATTGAGCGAGGTGGAACAGGGGGCGGCCGCACTGGAAGCGTTTTTTCTGGCGCTACACGACTGGTTTGCCGGCGAAGCTCCACAGTTACACAGTTTTCACGGCTGTTTTTTTACTAAAGTCGCGTTAGAAGTGCAAGACCAGGCAGTCCAGGCGCGTTGCCAGCAGTTCAGGCTAGATTTGGCGGCGCTGTTAGCGCCGCATTTGCAGTTATGTTGGCCGCAACAGCAACAGGCCAGTGCGAAGCTCGCGCTGCTCCTGCTGCTAAAAGACGGCGCAGAAACAGAGGCCGCCTTAAACGCTGATCCCACAGCTGCAATGCGGGCATTGTCGCTGTGGCAACTGGCGGCCCAACACCCAGCTTAGTATTTCTGCCGTTTCAGCCCGGTTTCGGCCATGATTTTCGCGCTGATCTCTTCAATCGACAGCGTGGTCGAATTTAAAAATGGCACCCGCTCTTTTTGATACAGATTTTCCACTTCATCCAGTTCCAGTTTGCATTGGCGTAATGATGCATAACGGCTACCGGGCCGGCGCTGTTCGCGGATCTGACTAAGGCGTTCTGGCGTGATAGTCAGGCCAAACAACTTATTCCGGTGCGGCCGCAGGGCCGCCGGCAAACTCAACGAATCCATATCCTCTTCAACAAACGGATAATTGGCCGCCTTGATGCCGTATTGCAGCGCCAGATAGAGCGAAGTCGGCGTTTTGCCGCTGCGGCTGACACCGACTAAGATGATATCAGCCTTGGCATAATCTTTTAGGTTAGCGCCATCGTCATTGGCTAAAGCGTAATTGACTGCATCGATGCGAAAATCATAAGTTTTTTCGTGAATGCTGTGGGTACGGTGGGTTTTTGGTTTCGCCGGGATGCCAAGCTCTTTTTGCATCGGGTCGACAAAGGCGTTCAGGAAGTCATAACAAACGCCTTCAGAGCTGTTGATAATCGCGCGCAGTTGTTCGTCGACAAACGTTAAAAACACCAAAGGTCGAACTCCGGTAGTTTTATAACGATCGTTAATCCGTTGCTTGGCCTGTTCTGCCTTCAAGGCAGTTTCGACAAATGGGATAGTGACATGGTCGAATTCGGCTTCAAACAGCGATAACAAAGCATGTC